>Ga0210240_100263_pt1 | contig 44247 bp, 27 predicted proteins | sample ChrtobMetP5a_4mM_FD_155463 | JGI IMG/M metagenome (GOLD analysis project Ga0210240, IMG submission 155463) | Chrysochromulina tobin associated microbial communities from unialgal haptophyte culture, Seattle, Washington, United States - P5a_4mM | ecosystem: Host-associated > Algae > Haptophytes >...
CACCTTCGCCTTCCCCTCCTGCTGCGCCGTCGCCACTGTCCCCGGGCAGTCTCGAGTCCAGGGCCATTCTCATGGCCAACTTGACCCTTGCTGGAACCATCGAGTCCTTCAACTCCACGGCATTCCGCGCTGCCTTTGCAAGCCAATTTCCCGGAGTGGCCCCCGGCGACATTACCCTCGACGTGACGCCGGCGTCCGTAGTCGTCGTTGTGAGGGTCGTCATGGCGTCTCTGAGCACTGCAGAGGCTGCGGCTAACACTCTGACCAATGCCGGGGTGGCGGCGCTCTCTACAAGGCTTGGGGTGACAGTGGAGATCATCACCACGATAGCTGTGGCTATGCAGCACTTTCAAGCTCCTTCACCGCAACCGCCCCCGCCACCGAGCCCATATCTCCCAGAGCCTTCGCCCCCACCTCCATCACCGCTACCCCCGCCTTCGAGTCCTCCTGTTCCTGCGATCCCACAAGCAGATGAAGCGGCTGTTGGAGTTATCCTCGGACTTACTGGCGTGATCATCTTCATCCCGGCACTCTTCGTCACAGCCAAGCTCTCTCGCCTTTGCCGCCGCCGCCAGAGTCCCGATAGGCGACCCCCACAGGGTCTGAAAGGCGGTCAGAGGCAGTCTGAGACAGCACCAGTGGGATCCCACAGACCCGAGCACCAGGAATACGATTCTGAGACTGCAGTCAGTCCTTCAGTCAGTTACCGCGGTCCGACAGCTACAACACGAGCAAGCGTGCGTACACAGGCGTCTGGGAACGCGAGGAGATCCCAGACGCCCAAGCAGCAGGAAATCCACTCTAAGGCCGCTGCGAGGACGAGGAACGCGCCAATCCCCAGGCTCGGCCTAAGGGCCCTAGTAGATCATGACAAGTCGATTGCTCTCGCAGTCGCACCTTCGCCGCCTCAGCCACCGGGACGGCGCTCCGATTTGGAGATTTGGCTCAAGGGCCCGGAAGAGACTTTGGCGGTGCTCAGCCCTGCGGCTCGCAGTCTGCTCAAGCAACGGCAAGCACGTACCTCACCGCACGAGCGGAGATCACGGACAGATTCCCCGCCGGAGCTGAGAAGAGAGGAAACCGCAGGCGCTGTATTGGGCGCAGTGTCGCCATACGCGGCCACCGCCACCGACTTTCCCCCCGCTTGGGTCGCCCCCTCTCCCGGGGGTCCGGCGGGGCTCATTGTGATCGCCTCTGCACCCAGGCACCCGCCCGGGCACGTCGCGCAGCTCAACGCGCAGCTCGTTGGCGGCATCTCGCCAAGGATGCCGTGGTTCCTACAGGTACAGTCGCCAATTCCAAGAGAGGCCGAGGCTGATCTCACAACACCCAAACCCAGAAGGCCGGCACCCGCCGAGACTGTAGCGTCCACAGCATCAGCACCGGCACTGACACGGGCGTCGACACCCGCGGCACTGGCACGGGCACGGGCGTCGACACCAGCAAGCGCATTGACACCCTCTAGATCTCGCGGCGAGACCACCGTCTACTACTTGTGAACATGTGAAGCCATCAGCCATCAGAGCCGGAAATGACGTCGTTCTAGTTCAGGACCATCATCGACGGGTGGCGCTATCCGGAAACCATCCGGCGAAAAGGAAATCGGTTCTGGCTCACATATTTCCCGGGCGGGTTTTTCTGTCATTCACAACGAACATCTCGGGTATGGTTCTTGTGAGTCTTAAAAAGTCATCACGTCGTGACGTGAGACGATGGACAAAAACAAAATCGAATCACAATCAAATCTCAACAAACGATTCAAATTTGGATACCGATTCCACATCGCCGGATCGCGCCTTTTTAGGAAAACATTTTCCCTGGAAATCGTGGCATCCGAAGGCTAGGCAAAGCTCAAGGCAGAACTCAAGGCAGTCAATATGGTTGAGACATCGCTGGAGGACTTTGTTGATGATGCGGAGCTCCACGCATACGCACAACATACGCTTATTTGCCCGAGATCTTGCACGGAGCTGCACACGCACAACATGGACGAGGCGAACAAAAATGCTCTGAACGATGGCTCGGTGTACCAGAAACAAATCTTCACAAAAGATCCCAAGCTTTCACGCAAAGACAAGCAGCGCAGCTGCACAATTAGCAGCAGGCCGATGCACAGCGACAGCAAGAGCATCCGGTACACCCAGAAAGCGACGAGCCTGAATCGTCTCAACCCCTGCCTCTGCCAAGGCTGCGCCCGCCCACGCACAAAGGAACCCTTGATGAATCCAGGGATTGAGGGCATCGGCCTGGACACCTATCCTCTTGGGATTGGTCCCGACATACGGCCCATCCTATTGTCCAACGAGGCACTCGACAGCGAGACACTCGAGAGGTTTACAACCTGGGGATTTGTAACCGAGGAGATCTTAGCAGCGTTGCCTGCCGAACTGGTGGATCCATTACGCGCGCTTGAGAATGCTATGGCGGCCCTGCATCATGCCTGTGGTGCGACGGCACTCAACGTTGTCTTCAACATCTTGACCCTGAGCGCGTGGGGCAACCTGCGTGCGTCCGAGCTGCTGCCCGCGTTCTGCGCGTGGGTCGAGACGGGCGAGCGCACCGGGATGCTCGAGACGACGCCGGGCTTCGAGACCCCTATCGAGTGGCCGGCGGCGTGGGCAGTGCGCCTTCAGGTCGAAGAAGAAGCGGTGCCGTTGGACCTCTCTTGCCCCCTCTTTATCCTCACGCTCCGGAATGCCCTTTGTCGACCCACGGTCAGGGAGCGCCTCTCGCCTGTAACTGAATTCGACCACGACTTCTAGCGAGAGCGAATCTCGCCTCTCTCGTCTCTTCACAGGCACGCCCTTGCCCCTTGCCTATCCCTTGCCCGGGTACACCTGATCTGAAGCCCATGCCGAAATGACGAATGAGAAACTTAATGTATTGCACGAGCCAACGCTGTGTCAACATTGTCAACACTGATGTGACAACAATGTACATGTTCTGTGTACCCCCTATGTGTGTCCCGGCTCCCCCAAGTGCCTGTTTACCGGTAAGGGGGTCGCTTTTCTGGGGTTTTATGTCGACAAAAAAGTTAGGACGGTGCGAGATCGGAGTGTGTGCGCGTTGCGTCTTGCGTGTCTGAATGACAGCAGCTGCAGCAGCGCGTGTGGTGTATGTGCCACCACAGGAGGCGCCGCGCGTGGTGCACGTGCGACAGGTTACACTATTACTCCGAGGGAGACGACACCGCGGCGCGCGCGCGTGCGCGCGCGCTGCCGCGGCGGCTGCAGCTGCGAACAGCAGCCCGATTGGTACTATCGGTTTACTCTAGAGGGGGAGGCTGCGCCTCCCCCCCTTGCCGCCGACTAACGGTCTGTGTAATAGCGGGTTGTGTCGGCCACACCTCCGTCCATAGCGATAGAGGTCCTCATGCTTGGGGGTCCGGAGAGTTTTCGCTGCTGTGTTTCACAGCACTTTGTGCGATGCAGACTCACATGTGCGATGCAGTTCCCGTCTGCCTGTCGCAACGGTGCCTGGAAAGCGATGGCGTGCCTCTCAATGCCTCGAGGCTTCCCTCGCTGTGCGTCTCGTCTGCCTACCGTACAAGTCTTCGATGGCGTGCTCTCTCGGAGTTGCCTCGCAGAGTTGACCGCGCCCCCAAATTATGACATTGGACCTGATATCTATCGCCGAAGCGATGGCTCCAGTTCTCCGCAGGAGGTCCTGATCGAGAGCTTGCTGACCGGCTTGAGCTTCGAGAGTACGCGTGAGGTCGAGTGGTGGGGCCGTTCCGAGTGGAAGACCGTTGAGGCTCACCGTGACGTCGACGAAGAGGCGGCAACGGCACGCAGTGAGAGACGATACCCCACCCACTCCATCGTCGTGTACCTCAGCATCGAGCCCGGGCTGCGTGCACCCACCTGCCTGTGGGTACCCGGCGACGAGCCAGGGCGCAGTGCGCTGCTCGCTGTGCCCGCCGTTGCAGGGCGCATGCTCGTCTTCCCTGGCGAGCTCTTGCATGCGGTGCCATGCCCCACACTCAGCTGGCTGGGCAAAGGCGAGGCGGGCGAGGCTGGAATGCCGAAACAGCCGCGCGTACGGCGCAGCGGCTCGCGACGAGTAATGGTGCTCAATTTATGGGATGACAGTGCTCCAGCTGACGAGTGTAGACAGGAGGAAGAGGAGGAGGCGGAGGAGGCGGAGGCGGGCGACGAAGAGTCACTTGAGGTGGTGGAGTTTATCGCCAGTCGGGTGGAATGCGAGCCTCGCGCCTCATGGCGACCTGTACCGTTCGAAGGTCCTTGCGGCGGCGTCGGGGAGGCCGAGGGCCTTGACTCGGGCACGCTGTGGCCGACACTCGTCACGTTTGCCCACGGAGCCGACGAGCCTCTCGCCTCGAAGGTGAGGGCGTCCGTGGGCGCGCTTGCGGCTGCCTTGAAGAGCGAACGAGTGCCCAGCTGGTTCTGGGCCGACGTTGACGTGACGAACCTTGAGCTCGGCGTGCCCTCCCTCGCTGGTGCAAGGGAGGAGCGTAGGGAGTCTGCGTATTGAACAGGAACAGCGCAGGTCAGGGAACGAGTATACGAGAAACTCAGTTACTAGAGTACCGAGGAAGCTGTACAACACTTATCACTGTAAAAAGTGGTAAGTGCGTCTCCGGGCCCGGTCTCACTCTCCTCCGCTGTCGTTTTACTTACAGCTTAACGCGCTGAACCTGAACCTTAATCTTACATATAAACGGGATTCGCGTTTATGATGGCTAGGACGTATATCATCTCTTCTGGCCTATGGGCACATCACGAACCCGATCCCTCTCGGGTCGATTCGCTGCCTTCCATGAGTCTAATTGATGCGTCAGGTCTGCGAGCCTTGCACTCGTAGGGTCCACTGCCGGTCTTCGCCCCCTCTGCCGTGCCAGCAGGGCCCTGATCTCGGTATCATCTCGGTCGAAGAGTACAGTATCTCAATCATGAGCGAGCGCGAGAGCCCCTGCCAGGGCCCCTGACCGGAGGGCCCACGTTAGGGCCCGTGCCAGGAGTACCCCACCCCCTCACCAAACCCAAGTCTCTGCCGCCTGCAGCGCACACGCTCTTGGCCGTGTGGCCCCCTGCAGTTCGAGGTCGCAATCTCATGCCTGAGATCGCAATCTCATGTCTGAGCTCGCAATCTCATGTCTGAGATCGCAATCTCATGGACGGACGGCTCCCGTTCGGGTACGGCAAGCACGCACGTGGAATGTGCGCGCCGCGCTTGAGCACCCGGGGGGGCGCGCGCGCCCTTCAGACCGCCTTCAGACCGCCAGGATGGCCGGGGCGGCCAAGGCTGGCGCTGGTCTTTGAGACGGTGGAATTGACAGAGTTGGTCTTGTCGACGGGATCACCGAGGGATTTGAAGACTGGCTCGCCGGACTTCTCCTTGCAAATGAGGAAGATGGTGAAGCCGCAGAGGACGAGTAAGAGGATGGCGCCGACGACCGCCACCGGGATCACCCAGTCCTGCAGCGACTGAATGTACGCCAGGGCGGCCAGGGCGCTCGTCATATTGGCCACCCTCTCAGCAGCCAGTGCGGCGAGACGAGCTTGCTCTGAGTGGTAGTCGGTGGCGCAGCTGAAGTAGTCGCCCGTGCCGCAGAAGTAATCCTCTGCGCACGCACGGTACCACGAGTCCGCAAACGACGCCTTGATCGGCATCGCGTGCAACTGCCACTGGTTCTCATTGCCGGTGCAAGTGTAGTTGAGAGTCGCGTTGTAGGTACCGGTGTTGCAGTTCCAGCCCTGGCAGCAGAAGTTGTACTGATCGTCGGTGTACTTGCGATAGAAGCCAGTGTTGACCTCGCACTCGTAGAAGCAAGCCTCCATCACGAAGAAGCTCTCGCAGGCGTGTGAGAGCGGGCCGCACCTGTCCCACTCATAGCCCGGGCCGTAGCTGTTGCGGAGCTGAGTGGTGGTGGCCGTGGTCTCCTGCTGACAGCACGCGTTCGCGTGCCACGGGTAGCACTCCGAAAAGTTCGAATCCGACTCGGGACCCGGGAAATCCTTGTGGAAGTATGAGAGGCCACAGGTGTTGGGCGGCGTATAGCCAGCGATGAGCGATGCCGCAGCAACGTCGTTCGGGTTGAGGGTACCGTCAGCATTGCCGGCGGTACCGCCCTCAAACCACCAGAGGCTGTAGCCCTTGGTTTCGTTCGGCTGGTAGGTGAACGCGCCTCCCCACATCACTTCAATGAGCTCCCTACCATCAGCATATATGTCGCTGAACTTTTGACAATTCGCCCATGCGTCAACGCCTTGGGCACCAAAGGCAACGAGACCGAAGAGGGAGATGGTCTCGCTGGGAAGTGGGCGCTGAGCCTCGGCACCACCCGCGAGCAGAACCACGAGGACGCACATGAACGAGGAGGACTTGCGCATCGGACCACACGACGAGTGGACTGATGTCCGAGGACGAATCTCCAAAATCTTACCTTGCGGACTACTATGTCTCGGTTTCTCAGGCGATAGTGTACAATTGCTCTGTCTCAAATTCCTCGCGAGAAAAACCACCGCAAATGGAGCAACGTGGGGAACACTCGAACACACAACGCGTTATTAATACCGGCTGCTCAACAAGATGGAAGCAGTCAGCCGGTCGGCACTGATCGTCTACAAGTACACCCTTCCCCCTCTCTACACAGGAGCTCCTTCACACATGAGGACTTCCCCACAAATTGCACGCCACGCCAAAGTCACGAGGGCGTCGCCGCGCGCTCAACACACGCGCGCGTCTCTTAAAGCCTCCTCCGGCTGTCCGGCATCCCTGATTTTATCCTCCAATTGTAGAGTCTAGAAATACAAGTCGAAGTTGTTCGTATCCGCGTTCAGGACAACGGAGATCAGTTGGAGATTCCAAGTTTTTCGGCCGACGGCTGCTCCGAAGTTGCACAAAACGAAGCCCCTCGGCATCGCCGATAAGCAATCTTCGCAATGCTGTACACCGTCGCTGCCCTGGCTGCCCTGGCCGGTACGAGGTACCAGGTACCATTGGCGGCGCCTCCCGCCGAAGGCTTCCCCAACCCAAACGCCGGCAAGGTGAACGACAAGATTGAGCATTTCGTCGTGCTCATGATGGAGAACCGCACGCCCGATCACTTCTTCGCGTGCATGGGCCTGCCCAAGGGTGATTGGGTCAAGGAGGGCCACGTGATCCCGATGGATCCCAAGGACCCGTCCAAGGGTGGCGCGACCATCAAGTGCGGCGAGGCCGAGTATGCGTGCAAGTCGGGACCGGGCTACGACATGTTCGCGGGCAAGGTTGAGCCGGGCGGTGAAGACAACTTTTACCCGTACGGCGCGCAGTCGGACGACAACTCGTACGCTCACGGCGCACACGGCACGTCGATCCAGCTCTTTGGCAAGGACGCGCTCCCCGTCAAGAAGAAGATTGCGGAGGCCTTCTCCATCTTCAACAACTACCATTCGGCCGTGCCGAGCTTCTCGATGCCCAACCACATCTGGGCACAGTCGGCCACGTCGGCCGGCATCAACGACAACATCGACTACATCGAATGCGGTGGCATCGACCCGCTCTTTCCGCAGCGTACCATCTACGACAACATGGCCGAAGCAGGCGTGAGCTTTGGCCTCTATTGGAACTCGACGCCGCCCGATGCGTACATGGCGGGCGTGCTGCGGCACGCCGAGAAGAACTTCAAGACGTCGAAGACGTTCTTCAAAGAGGCGGCCGAGGGCACGCTGCCCAAGTTCAGCTACATCGTCTCCGGCTCCGATCCGCGCAACGGCCACCCAAACGACGACCACCCCTGCCACGACGTCGCGCTGGGCGAGCGCAATGTGAAGGATCACTACGAGGCGCTGCGTGCAGGCCTGGGCTGGAACAAGACGCTCTTCCTCGTGACGTACGACGATGCGGGCGGCTGGTACGGCTGAGCGCGGGCACATATGAGTGCCACCAAAGAGTGCCACTCAGATTGCCAATGGCTGCCACCGGTTGGCTCCCTGAGTGCCACCTGATCACCTGATTGCTTCCCTCATGTCAGGTACGACCACGTGGTGCCGCCCACGGAAGGCATTCCGCCTGACAACTCGTCGCACACGTTGCCGTACTCGCGCACGCACGGGTGCAAGAACAAGTTCGACTTCCGCCGCGTGGGCTCGCGCGTGGTCTCGTACCTCATGTCACCCTGGATCCCCGCGGGCGTCATTGAGGGGCCGCCCAAGCGGCCGGGCCCACTCAACACGGGACACACCGTGTGGGAGCATTCGGCCATCTCGGCGACCATCGTCGACCTCTTCGGCCTCCCCAAGTTCCTCACCATGCGCGACTCATGGGCTGGCTCATTCGCAGAGCTCCTCACCGAGACGAGTCCTCGCACCGACACACCCATGCACTTGCCCGACGCGCCAGAGCCAACGTCCAAGGTGACCTACCACGGGTGCGGCACCGCCGCGGACATCACGCGGCGCCAGCGTAAGCACGTGAAGCTGTGGCAGACGCTCCTCGGCAACGAGCCGCCCGCGGGCTGGGAACAGATGGGCTTTGATGAGCTGCAGGTGCGGCTCGGCGAGTTGAGTGCCCCTGAGGGCCCCTGAGTGCGGCCTCTTGTTACACACATGTATGCGTGAGTCTGAGTTCACCGGATGGCCCTTGATGGCCCTTGATGGCTTCATCAGGTGTGGATCGACGAGCAGTACAGGATCTTCCGACGCGGAGAGGACACGAAGCGCGTGCCGCTGCCGTACACGGATGAGGATGAGATGGTGCAGATGGATGTGCATCCGCGCGCCATCGATCAGTTCGACGACGACGACGACGCTGGCGACGAGGATGGCGACGACGACGGCGACGCGGATCACGATGGTGATCGTGCCCGCGACAGCGGCCTCCCTGGATCGACCGCGGACGGACCTTCCCACGCCACTTGCCACGTGCCCACCCCGGCGAACAAGCGGGACTAGAAAGCTCTCAGGGCTGCGCCGCTCGAGACCCCTCCGGCCGCCACTGCGCACCATCGAAGGCGGGAAGGGCCCCCTGCAAGGAGCTAGCACAAGTTAGCCCCGTTTGCGGCCTGATCCACCAAAGCCCCCCGCCTGTCCGGCTTCCCCCAGCGTTGGCTCGCTCCTGGAGTGGTCCTAGTAGGATGATCCGTTCTCTTTCCTGGTGGGGTGAACTACGCCAAGGGGCCACGTGCATGTGCTTGTGCCAGCCGGTGCGTCCACACCCGTGGCCTCTGGAGGCCCCACGTGGTCTGTCTGTCTCCCTCGCCTCTGCCTCCCGCTGTGACCCGCGGAGGTGCTGGCCGAGCATGTCTCGAGGCATGGTTAGCCCACGGCGGGGCTGTTGTGAACCGCGCGCGCCCTGCCCTTAGCGATCCCCCGCTCCGGGCACGACGCCTTTATGATGGACGCCTTCGGCCTTGCGTGTCGACGTGTCACTCGCACCCGAATGGTCCGCGTCTCTGACGCCTGTGTGCGCACGCTCGCTCGTGTTGTTGGTGTTGAACTTGCGGGAGTGAGTGAGTTATTTGAGACACAGACCCACACCGGAGGTACAATACGCTTTACGGGGTACAAGTCGAGAAACTCACTCAACTCACTCACTCCGCTCACTCCACTCGCACTTGTACCGGGGAAACAGACTGACTTGACTGTGTAGCGACCGAGCTCCGAGGGGGTCAGGCCGAGGCCCGCGCGCGCGCAACGTAGCGGAATACCGAGATTGCAGTTTCTTGTTGATCCCAGGCGCAATTACATCCCTCATCAAGGGGCGCTTCAAGGCGAGGCACCCTTCTCCTGTGGGGAAACAAACGTACCGGTAAAGGCCTGAGGTGATCCGAAGGGCTTCTTGGCTTCGTACACGCGGACGGTCGGGTTGTGGCCGACCGCTCGCTCATTACCACATGCTCGTTAGCGCCGCATCTCTGGTCACAATACTTCCGCTCCTTGTGCCACATGCTCGCCAAGCAAAAATGGGGCTGGTCGACACGCTCAGCAGCACGAGCGCCTTCGCAGAGGCTCAATCGGCCGTGTGGCACGGGAACGTTGAACTTCTCGAGCAGCTCCTGGAGAGTGACAGTACGTTGGCCGTTGCCTCAGACAACGGCGGTAGGACCTTGCTGCATCAAGCTGCATTCGAAGGTCGTGTCGAGGCATGCACGGCACTGCTCAGAATGGGTGCCGACCAGACAGCTGTCGACGAGCTCAGCATGCGTCCGCTCGACTGGGCGATTCTGCACTCAAGGGCGCCTGTGGTGAAGCTGCTCGCCGAGGCAGACTGCACGGTTGCATCCACAGCAGCGCCGTTTGCAGGCTCGTTGCCGCCAGTGCATCTGGCCGCCGCTGCTGGTGACGCCGACACACTGGGAGCGTTGCTGAGCAGCGACGTGACTGCCCCCAACGACTGCATCTCGGCAGTTGATCTGGCCCGTGCGATGGGTCATGAGGGGGCGGTGCAGCTCTTGATGGACCAACCGCCCCCCGCAAAGCCGAGCGCGAGGCGTCCCGCGTCCAAGGGCCCTTCGGCTAGTACGCACGGGACGATGCGGATTCTGACCGCCGCAGAGCTCGCCGTCAGCCCGTCCGCGTGGGATGCTGCGCTCGCCGACTCAACGCCGGTGCTCATCAAGGGCCTCGGCAAGGACTGGTCGGAGATGGTCCGAGATTGGTCCGCCAGCGGTGAGCTCCGGGAGCGCTGGGGGCAGCTTCGTGTTCGGGCGGGGTTCTCGCCGGACGCCCTCTACCAGCGCTTCGAGCGCGTCACGTCGGTCGATGGCGAGGACGTGCTGTGCGTGCTCCGTCCCCCGTCTCAAGAGATGAGCTTCGCCTCCTTCATAGACGAGCTGCATGCTGCCAAGTCTTCGCCCATTTCGTCCGCCAGATCACTGGCGGCGGATGCGGCCGCCGCAGCCCCCGACGCCGAGGGCGGCCGGCTTGAGCACGTGGCGGTGCAGCAGTCGCGTACCTCGGACCTCGGAAGCCTCTTCGGGCAAGACGGCAGTGCTCTGCCGCCACTCGCGGACAGCCTGGTTCGACGCTCCACCTTACAGCTGGCCGACGCCGACAGCGACGGAGACAGCGACGGAGACAGAGACAGAGACGGAGCGATGCCGCCTGGATTCCACGCGAATCTCTGGGCCTGCTCACCACCGAAGCTCTCCCAGCTGCACTATGATGGGTATGACTCGCTCTTGATCCAGTTGCAGGGATCGAAGCGTTTCACTCTCATCGATCCGACGCCGATTTGCGGACTCGCACCCTGCCCGGCTACCGTTCCAGCGGCCAGCGTGGTGCGCCGTGGCCCCGGCCAGTATGAGATCGAGCCTCTGCCGAGCGCCGACGAGCGCGCGACGTACGACAATTTCCCGCTCGTGTGTGCCGGCGAGGCCTCACGCGCGCCACTCGCGCCTCTGTTTGAGCACGCACACCTGACCACCGTGGACGTGCATGCGGGCGACGCACTGCTGCTTCCCGCCTTTTGGTACCACGAGGTCGACTCCTTATGCGACGGACCGGATGAGCTCAATCTGGCGGTCAACTGCTGGTGGCACTGCGGCACCGCCATCTCCACCCGTCATCGCATCCTGCGCGAGCAGCTACGTGCCAACCCGCAATGAGCCTCTCTCTCTCAGTATAGCAGCCTCTCTCCCGTCTCCGCTGCCTCTCCGCGGAGCGCGGTGGAGTGACCAGTGAGTCGCTGCCATAAACTACGGTACTCTGCCGACGCTCCAGAGGTTCCAAGTCGCACGTCGTGTTAGTATCTCTGTTATCCGGTCGGAAGGCGGCCCCTCGTCAGGGTCAGCCCCTCGCGGGTATGTACTGGCAGGCGGCCCCCGGAGATCGGACAGTGGAGACAGGGTGCCTGGACGCTCGGCCCACGTCAACACAGTGTCCGGTCCTCCTCGCTCCTGTTCCCGGGAATCCCGGCCGTACCGATAACTTCATGTAGAACTTCTACAAACTTGAAGAATACGTCGTAAATTCACTCGCCCCCGTAATCTATCTCGTCTTCACACGATCTTTTTGCTGGCCTCGCCGGTTCCCTCCGAGCTCGGCCTCGGAGGTCCGATCTCGACGAGGAGCTTGCCGATATGTCCACCTGTGAACATCTTGATCATCGCGGGGGCGAACGCCTCGATGCCGCGCTCGAGCTGCTCCGTCATGAAGATCTTGCCGCGGAACATCAGCCAGAGGATGTGCACCATGGCCCCCGGAAGCCGATGGAAGTAGAACATCACGTTGAACCCGATCATTTGCGCTCCCCTCTCTGCGAGCTTCAAGTACTCTGACGGGCCGCGCACTGTGCCGACGTTAAGGTTGCCATTGTACTGCGAGGAGGCGCCGCAGATGACCACGCGCGCGTTACGGTTCAGCCGCCGGAGCACCTCGTCCAGGAGCTCGCCTCCCACCGTGTCGAAGTAGTAGTCGATCCCGTTGGGGCACAGCTTATCAAGCTGCTCGCCGATTGTGAGATGCGTATCCTTGTAGTCGATGGCAGCTGCGAGTCCGAGTTTGTCGAGCAGGTAGGCTTTCTTGTTTTCTCCGCCGGCCACGCCGACCACGCGGGCGCCAGTTTGCTTGGCGAGCTGTGCGGCAACGGATCCAGTCGCACCTGCCGCTCCAGAGACTAGGGCGGTCTCACCTCGGCGCGGCGGCTTGGTGACGGCATGGATCCCGACCCACGCGGTGAGGCCGCTCGTGACCCCGAGGAGCCCGAGGAAGGTTCGCGGCTGCACATACGGCAGCGAGAGCATCGGCATCGCCATGGCGGCCTGGTCCTTGCCCAGCTTAGCATAGGAGCAAGCGCCGAGCATGCCCATAACACGGGACCCACATCTGAGCTTCGGGTTGGCCGAGGCGACGACCTTGCCGTAGCCAAGAGCAGGAATCGTATCACCCAATGCGATGGCGCCGTGGTAAGCCTTCTCATCCAGCATCGTGCGCAGAAACGCGTCGACTGACAAGACCTCACACTGGATGATGGCCTCGCCCTCCTTCAGCGCCGAGGTATCCAGTTGCTCATGGACGAGCTTTACGTCGTCGAGCTGCATCAGGCCCGAGGGCCGAGCGACCAATGTCCACCGCTGATTGTCTATCCGTTCCGGCAAAGTGGCCGTGGCCGCTGCCGTTGTGAGGAGGGCTCCCATAGTCCGTGAGCGTTCCGGGAAGAGGACCTACGCCTAGGCCCACCCGAGCCGAGCTGCCGCGGTACCGGAGGCGTTCCGGCGGATGCGGATGGTCACATCCGAGAAGATTCAGAAAGGCGGTCACCTCTACCGTTCGCTGCCCGTAGAAGCTGCTGGGCGAGATTGTGACAGATTATCAGCTTGGGGGTGGGGGGGTCCGCGAGGTCGTCTCTGCGGGCGTGCACGATACGTATAAGTAACCTAGTAGGCGTAACGTAAGTAAGTAAACATCGGACGTGGGAGCCGGGACGCCTACTAATCGCCTACAGGCAGCGTCTGAGGCAGCGTACACGTGGCGAGGGGGTCACCCCCAGGCATACTAAGCGTGGTACGGTGTTCGGGCGTGCACGATACGAAAACGCGAAACCAAACAACTTCGATTACCAGTTCGGTTCTTTTAACGGTTCTTTTTAGGAAGCTCGCTTATTCCTTATACTCGCCAGTTGGACAGTGTCGCTGAGTGTCCGATGGAACACAAGATGAGGGGAACAAGGAACCCCAAAACAGTGCAGTTATATTCATGTCGACGAATCTCTCTCCGTAGTGCTTGCGAGCGTGCCGGGTTCGAGCCTCGGGAAAAGCACGGTCAACACGAGAGTCTCCATCCAGTTCCTGCTCACGGCACTGTGCAGGCAAAAGTGCGAGCAGTCCGATACCAAGTATGACGAAAAATTCCCTACTCGCTGTGTCGTCGCACGCATCGTCGGAGCAACCTCCTCGAGCTCGTCGCGCTTGCCACGCGGGTGCTCCGCGTGATGCGCCACGTCGTGTTGCCATGTGCTCATACGCTCAAGGCGTGCTGGCGCGTTCGGCGGCGCGCTCAAGAGCGGCGCGAGGAAGCGCTCTGCCAGCCGGTTTCGCTCATTGGCCAGCGGGAAGAGGTGTCCCTTGATGGGCATGCAGCTTCCTGCCGACGGCCAAGAGGCGTTGCGAAAAGTCGGGAAGTAACCGCTAGGTGTCGCATAGTGCTGTGGCGTGTTGTCGCGCCAGATGAGTCGCCGCGCGCGCCAGCGCTGCTCCGCGGCGACCGCCGAGAGCGTTGACGCGAAGCGCATGAGATCGGAGGCGTACGCGTCGCTCCCCATGGCACGCTCGCACAGCCGGCGGCGGAAGGCGTACGCAACGTTCTCAAGGTTACCCGATGGGTTGAGCATGCATGCGTTCGTCGAGCACGCTTTGCCGAGAGCGCCGCCGTCGCCAAGGCCGCGCGCTAGACAGGTCTCCACAAGCTGCGGCGTGAGACTCTCGTCCACGCCCTCGGAAACGACCGCCGGCGGCTCGAAATTGTACCACAGGCCAAAGTTGAAGAGCACGACATCGGCTGTGGACAGCACCAAACGCAACTGCCGTGCGAGCGGCTCGTGGTGCGGCACCAAGTTGAGCGCAAACGCGACTGTGCCGAACGGCAGCAAGCAGTTGGCGAGAGTGTGCAGCTCGCCCATGAGCGAGTCGCCAACAAAGGCCACTGTGAGGTTGCGCAGCACTGGGATGGCACTACAGTCATGGGCAGAAACAGATAAAGAGCTGTCGTCGCAGGTGGAGCATGCATATTGCCGCAGGTAGTCTCGCTGGCTGGATTGGTTGATGCAGCCGAAAATGTGACGCCGAGTGAATGGCAGGACGTCGCAGGACTTCCGCCATTCTGTTGCCAATCCTTGCGACGGCATCGTGAAGTCCGTGAAAGAATCGTCGCGGGGGCCACAAGGATCGACAACTGCATTTCCTCAAGTCAAGTCAAGTCAAGTCATTTCCTTTGCTTTCGTGATGTCGGGCTAAAGTTAAGGTTCTCATGTGAATAGGGCGAGTTACGGCGCTTCAAGTTACGGCGCCCTAACCTGACTGAGCACGTATCTCTGTCAATGCACCTCTGTCGCGCTGGGCAGCGGCTCGCAGCTGGGCTCGCCAGGCGAAGCCAACTTGCGCCTCATACTGCCGCATTCAGCACGCGGAGCTGCTCGCTGCTGCACCTCTCCTCGTCAATCACCGCCTCCTCTTCACCTCTGCCGCTCAGAGGCACCTTCTTGCCCCAGCTCCGCGCCTCCTCGTCGGCCGCAATGGCCGCGCCCATGCTGCTCAACCTGCCGGTCGGCGTCGGTCCGCTCGCGCTGAATAGAATCCACGACAATATTGGTGCGCGCCCGGTCAAGCGGCGCGTGGGCCGCGGCGTCGGCTCCGGCCGAGGCCGGTACTGTGGACGCGGAATGAAGGGGCGCAAGGCACGCGCGGGCAACCACGGGCTGCTCAGGCACGATGGTGGCCAGACGACCTTACAAAAGGGCCTTCCCAAGATGGGAGCCTGGCGCCCGAAGCTCGAGTATGCCTACATCAACCTGTGGCGCATCCAGGAAGCTGTTGCCAGCGGCCGTCTGCCGGTACCAGAGGAACGACCGATCGATGTGCGCGACCTCTTTAACGCGAAGCTGGTGACGCTGCGCCAGCGGCACGCGGGCATCCAGCTGCTCGGGCGCGGCCACGAGAGCTACAGCACGCCGCTGCGCCTCGAGGTCCAGATGGCTTCGCAGCGCGCGATCGAGGCTGTCGAGAAAGCGGGAGGGTCAATCGAAACAGTCTACTACTCCCGGCTGACGCTGCGCAGCCTGCTCAAGCCGCACCGCTTCGAGGCCGCGCCCGTCGGCAAGCGCCATGGTGCCATGCGCCCACGCCCGGCGCTGCCGCCGCCCAAGCTCATGACCCGCATCTACATGTCGGAGAGGCATCGCGGCTACCTTCGCCAGCTGCAGCCCGGAGACGTAGTCAGACCTCAGGAGCATCCGGCGCACGTCGACCTGTCGGTGCGTCAGAAGCCGCGCTACCCGGGATGGGCGGCCGCCGACGCCGACGCGATGGCCTCCGGGCGGCCTTACATCAAGGCCGACGGCACACGCACCGCTTCTGGGGAGAAAGCGGTCGTCGACGCTGTTGGCAAGGCGCCTTCGTCTCGCGCGATTCAAACTGCCAACCCGCGCCGCCGGGACAACCGGCCCTACGTGCCCGGAGAGCGCGCGTGAGCGTGCAAGCGCCGGCCACTAGGCAGCTCTCTCTCTCAGCGCGCTGCGTAGTTGGGGGGCTGCGTAAGCGCGCGGCGCGCCGCGCCGTGTAACTGGAACGCCAACGCGCGTCTCTTCTCCTTGACGGCGAGACCGACGCATGTATTGACATGTTCTCAGAGTTACGTGAGAAAGGCTTTGGCGCATGGCCCTAAAAGCAGTTCGTGGCTCGTTCGACGGCCGACAGTCTCCTGGTGCGTCACCGGGGTCTCCGTCCCTGGCGGTTTTTTCTTTTCACACAGGCGGAGCTACCTGTCAATGTTCTCATGCTGGTGGCGGCGCGGACGGCGCGGTGATCTTAATCGTGAACTGGCATCGCGGCAATTCGCTCTCGATGGTGGCGGAGACGGAGGCAATCACGCCCAAGCCCGAGAGCGCCCCGCGAATGAGACCACTCGGGAACTTGATGTGCAGAGCCGCCATCTGCTTAGCGGTCGTGGCGGAGGTGGCGGTCGGTGCGGAGCAGCGCGCGAGCGTGGGGTGGCTGTTATCCTGTAGCATATACACGCCCTGCGCATTCCCGTCGCACGCACAGCAGAAGCAGCACGTGAGTGGGGCACTTCTTGATAATGGAGGTCCCAAAATGGCTGAGGAGGGGCGGAGCAGTGCACACACCCGGTTGTTGGTTTGAAGCTTGTCGATCTGCTTGCGGTACACCTCGACCCAAAAGTCCTTGCAGATGAACTTGATGATCTCGAGCGTGTCCGTGAACCGCGGTCGGTCCTTTGTGTACCTTTCCACTAGGCGCTGGCCGACCTGGAAGCCGATGGCCTCAATCTTACGGCTCGCCAGCTGCAGCTGAGACGTCGTGGGCGTTGCGCTATTCGGGCCGAGCGCCATCTGCACCAGCTCCATGTGCAGGAAGCTGAAAGTGGACTCGGCCACTTGATGTCGTCCTTGCGACAAGGCCGACATAGATGTGAGTTTCGTTCAATGATGCGTTCACAGGTCAGGACTGAAGAGGCATGAAGAGGAAAGTCTCACTGTCCGAGCTACATGTATCTGAAACGCGCTCGCGGCGGCCGGCGCGGCGCCCCCAGCGCTAGGGGAAGTGCACGTAGCACACGAGACTCGCCGTCTTGTTTGATGACTCAATCTGTCAAGACACGACGTCTGGTCGTCTGCGACGGCTTCTCCTGAGACTTGACGGATACTCGACTAGGACTCTTGTTTCTCGCGTGATCAGGCCATACCCCGCCCAATTGCCCCCGCCCTGACACGACAGAGATCAGGTTCTCCTAACATTCCCTGCATTCCCGCTATCATCATCCATCTCGCTACAACATCCGATATTGAGCTGTTCTGAGGCATCTGGAATGGATTCTCAGTCTGAGGTCCTACAGTAGTCACCTGCGTGCTTCAGGCTGCCCGTGTGCCGCCCGCCGACGCCCATGGCCATGCCACTTGCTCCGCCCACGGCGCCACTTGCGTCCGTGGCGGCTGCCCTCGGCCGCCACCTCCTCCTGCTGCTGCTCCACGAGGCGCGAGCCGTCCCAGCGCGAGTGCGTGCGGATGCTCCTGCCGAGTTGGCTGAAGAACATGTCCCAAAAAAGGGGTGTGTAGCAAAAGTGGGTGCAGTCGCAGCAGCGGCCAACCTTGACTTGGTTCGAGTACGAGCAGAAATGGCGCCGATGCATGTCGTGCCGTGCCGCCGTTAGGTTGTAAAAGGGCACCATGCCCACACCGTGCTTGGCCGCCGCGCGCTTCGCTAGACGGTTGAATTCCACATTCTGGTTGCCGAGGGTGCGCTCGCTACTGTCGCGCGCGGCGCGCTTCTGGAGCGGCTCGCACTGGCAGGGCGTGCCTGGCGCCGGCTTCTCCGCGCCCGGGCTGTACGAGCCTCCCTTGAAGTGCTGCGCCGAGAGCTCGCGAAACAAGCTCACGCGCCCCGCGCCGGCCGCCGCCCAGGCCTCCATAGTGCTGAAGAGCGTGTGGAGCATCTGTCCAAAGTTCGCGTTCGTGTGGTAATGAAGTCCGTAGTTGATGAGCGCCACGTCCACGCCCGCGCCTCGGAGCACTGCCGACACCTTTTCGTGCTCCAGCACACCTACCGCAGTGCAGAGCAGCCGTGCGCCGTTGGGCAATCGTATCCCGCGTATCTGCATGCCGATGCGCGACGCGAGCTGATTGATCTCGGGGCACGGGACGGTTTCTGCCGCAAGGTCTCTCCCCGTGCACAACGGGGGCTGCGGCACCACGTGCGAGCGCTGCAACGAGCAGATGGCCGCCTCGCACACCTGCGTCATGATCGAATCGCCATGCATCCACAGCGTCCTGTTGGGCATCATCGAGAGCACGTTCTCCCAGATGCCGCCGAGCCCGGCAGGGCGCACGAGGTGCGGCTCCAGCGTCGGCCAGTCCTCGTCGCGCGTCCACCGGCTGCACTTGCTCCCGCCGTCCCGCGCTGCGCGCTCGGCCGACCAGTAGAATTCGTGCGAGAAGAGGAACTCGGAGACGCACGGTGCGGGCAAGGTCTCGCACAGCACTGACTTGGTCACCTGGTGCGCGCGATGCGCGTCGACATTGCGCCTACGGTTCAGCGCTTCACACTCGTCGATGCCCAGCGGCACCGCAAGTGCGGCGTGGATGGCGGCGCCCAGCATCCGCCGACGAAACTTACCCGGAAGAGGTTCCTCCTGAAGAAGACCGCGCGCTCGTGCCGGGTCGACGTCCCCCGGTCGCGACCAAATTTTGGGGCATCAGCCGAACTTCAAAGCGTGTCTTCTCGGGGCCGCGTGGGCTCTCGCTCATCTCACTTTTCCCGCGGTCCGCGTGTGTCGGTGTGTGACAGCACCTGCGGTGCAGTTGGCGTCGCTCGTGGCCGACAGGACTGTGGAGAGTGGCACGTCAAGCTTTGGGGCATCATGTTCGCGGGCGCGAAAGAAAAGGTGTTAGGTACGGCGAGGCGACTTGTAAGCCAAAACAAGGTGCGGCTCAAGGAGGATGGGTTTGACCTCGACCTCATCTACCTCACCGAGCAAATCATATGCATGGGCCTGCCTGCTCAAGGGTCCGAGGCGCTATACCGGAACCCGATCGACTCGGTCGTGCGCTTCCTCGAGAAGAACCACGGTGGGCGGTACAAGGTGTTCAACCTGTGCAACGAGCGGACGTACGACATCAGCAAATTTGGCGACGCGTGCGCATCCTTCCCCTTCGATGACCATGGTGCGCCTCCTCTCGCGCTCGTGGTCGCGTTTTGCCAATCGGCCAAGAGTTGGCTACTGGCGGGCATTGATAACATGGTGGTTGTGCATTGCAAGGCGGGCAAGGGGCGCACGGGCCTGATGGCGTGCTGCTTGCTCATGCATCTGGGCTACCATCGCACTGCAGCTGAAGCGATCGCCTTTTACAACGGGCGGCGCACCAAGGACGGCCGCGGGCTGACGGTGCCGTCGCAGCGGCGGTACGTCTATTACTACGAGCGCGTGCTGCGCGGCGTCAGCTTCGAGGGTGCCCAGCGCACGCTGCGCGCGGTGCGCCTATCCGGGCTTCCAGCAAAGAAGGTAGCCAAGTTATCGCTTGGGAACAGCAGTGCATTGGGCGAGGCCAAGTTTACGCGGCTGGTCGTTACCATCCGCAAAAACGGCGCCGCGATCCCAGAAGCCGGCGTGGTGATCGAGATCGACCCTCGGCTTCCGCTGGGTGCACCGCACACGGCGCGCTGCAATCTACTGGTGAGCGCTGACCTATGCGTCAGCCTGGCTGATGAGGCAGGCCATGAGCTGTGCAAGCTGTGGATGCATCCTAATTTGGAACCGGAGGAAGCTTGCTTCGTGCTCGCGAACGACAAGTTCCGGAGCGAGGTGGACGTGAGCGACAAGGGTGCGCTGCCCGACGGCTTCACGCTCGCCTTTCTCTTTTGCGACGGTGCCGCAGACGAAACCTCGGGCAATACCTCGGGCAATACCTCGGGCAATACCTCGGGCAATACCTCGGGTAGAGACAGCAGCTTCGAGCTCGGCGTGTCGGCCAATACCTCGATGAACTGCATGAGCGACGCCATGACTTCGAGCTCCTCCTCAAGCTCCTCTCGCCGTGAAGAGGCGTGTGAAGAGGCGTGTGAAGAGGCGTCCTCGTCGCGCCGAGAGGAGCGCCGAGAGGAGTCCTCCGCACCCGCAACCGCAAACGCCTCCATTTCCACGATGCCGCCGCAGCCGCTGCCCCCGCCGCCGCCGCCGCCGCCTCAGGGCTACGTCGGCGCTCACGTCGGCGCCAACGAGGCTCCTTCGATCCCCTCGGGGGGCGAGGTGCTCGAACAACCGCCGCCCCCGCCTCGGGCCGCGTACGCCGACAACGACGCGGGCGACTCGCCGGGCGCTGCCCAGGACACGCCAGGTCACAGCGCGCGAGACGAGTCGTGATTTGAGCACGGGCGCCGTCGGGTCTGGATAATGGATGTGAGCCTGGGCACAGGGCAGCCACGCCCACCCAACCGCCAACGTCAGGCGAGACCGGACGGCCCGACGGGAAACGGCGAAGCTCGGACGTCGGAGTGCGGAGTGCGAAAACCCTAGTCTGTGCGTCACGACCTAGAATTAAAATGTGCGTCACGACCGCCATCGGCACATCCACAATCATCCGATCCACCGCGTGGGCACAGCCGCGCGGCGGCCGGCGCCGGTACCGCGACATGCGATCCCCCAGGTGCGCCGTGCGCGGTGGGACCCGAGCCCGTGTCGTGCCCGCACGACACCCCTCTGGTGCGCGAACAGGCGAACAACGTCTCGACTCTCGCCTGTCGTCTCACACCCCGACAGTCGTCATCGGCGCATGGCATCCCGCCGCACACTCGACGACTCGAGCACGCCCGCGCCCACGCTTGTCGTCGTCGACGAACTCGATGGCCTCCCTGCCGTATAAGCTCCCTCCTGCGGCTGCGCTGTCACCATCACCAAACCGATCCAGCAGCTTCAATACATGCACGTCACTGACGTATGTGCGCTTTCTCGACTCCTTGTCGCACCAGCTTGCAAAGCCCTCGGACCAATTGGTAGTCTCGCACCCCACCCACTCCAAAGCGCCAAAGCGCCAAGATATTGGTCACGGCCCGCTCGTGTGCCCAAGGCTCATGTTGGCCACGCTCCTGCGCCCACTGCTGCGGCCTGGGCTTGCGTACACGTGGCTCCTACTCCTCGGCCTCCTCACCCTTGGGCTTTTTGACCTCTCCGCCCTCCTCCTCCTGCAGCGTCGCTTCGAGCGCCCCGTAGTCGACCGTCCCGCGCGGACGCTTCGAGCGGCGCGCGGGTGCGCCATTGTCCTGCTCCGGCGGCGCCGGCGCTGCGCTGCCGCCCGCGGAGCCCTTCGCCTTTGCTTCCATCATGGCCAAACGGTTGGTCTGCCAGGCGTCCTCAAACTTGAGGGCAGCCTCTAGGCGCTCCGTCGCCTCGTCCGCCCTCCACGTGGCGCCCAGCAGCGAAGGCTGCGTGAGCGCCGACACATGGCTCCCTACCGCGCGCGCGAGAGACGAGACGAAGCCGCCGGCGACCTGGTAGCCCCCCTCGAGCACTGAGACGAGCCGCCCTTGCGCACACGCCTCAGCGATGCGCACGAGCTCGGACGTCATCCAGACGTAATCACGATCATGCAGCCCGCCGGCCTCGAGCGCATCGTGCGCATGGGCATCGAAGCCCGCTGAGACAAGGATGAGATCCGGCGCGAACGAGCGCAGGGGGATGAGCATCTGCGTCAGCATCTCACGCCGCCACGCCGCCGAGCGTGTTCGAAGGCGTACGGGCACGTTCCGCACGATGGGTCCGACGCCCACATCCGTGCTGCTGCTGTTTGGACCCCCGCTCCCAGGGTAGAAGGCGCCCATGGGCCCTTCATACTCTGCGGCCTCGCCGGGCGGCGCATCGGCGCCATACCCGTGGATGGATGCAAAGAAGATCCGTTCCTTGTCCAAGGGACCGAGCCACGGCTTGTAGGTGACGCCGCTCGCGCTGACGGAGCCCGTGGGAGTCTCGACCGATTCGGTCCATGGCTGCGGCACTACGGCCTGCACGCACGCCTCCGTCCCGTTCCCATGGTGGACGTCGAAGTCCACAATGGCTACTTTGTGGATGATATTGCGGTGCACTGCCATGCCGTACGCCGCGCCGATGGCAGCGTTGGCCAGCACGCAAAACCCCGCCGATTGCCCGCCCACGGCCCCGGAAGGCCCCGCGTGGTGTCCTGGCGGGCGCACGGCGCAAAAGGCGTTCCGCGCCTCGCGAGGGGTGACGCACACGGCACGCACCGCTTCGACCACCGCGCCCGCGCCGCGCATCGCCGCGCTGAAGGTGTGCTGCGTCACCTCGGTATCGCAGTCGAGCGACGCTTTGAATGGACGTGACGGCGGCGGCGCGAACGGGTCGTCAGTCGCCAACCCCTTGGTCGCCGCCGCCTTGGTCGCCGCCGCCGCCTCGGCGGCCGCAGCAGCGGCGAGCCCGTCACACAGCTTGCGCACCCGCTCGAGATATGTGTACTCGTGGCATCGCAAGACGTCAGTGATGTGCGCGAGGGGCGCGGGCCGCCATTCGAGCTCAGCGTAACGGCAGCCGCGCAGGTGCCCAGCGGGAGAGAGGAGTGCGCGGAGCCGGGCAGCGCACTCTGGCTGCCCGAAATGACGCCGCTCGGCCGTGCCGGCGAACATATCGGCCTCCACGCCAGCCGGCGCGTTGTGGAGGAGCGACGCCGGGTGGGCCAACAACCACGTCGGCAACTTGCGCCCACAACCAAGCGAGTGACGCAAGCTGTTCCCAACGTCGGCGAGGTCGGACGGCGTGCGCCCAATGGTGTCCTTGGCGCGCGGATCCGCGCCCAAGGACAGCAGCTCCTTCGCCACGCCCTCGAGCCCAGCCGCCGTGGCGAGATGGAGGGGCGTGAGGCCGTCGGCATCCGCGGCGGTCGCGGCGGGCTGACCACCGCTCGCGAGCAGCGGCAAGGCATTGGGCACACATGCCTTGCCGCCGCGCAGCGCATCGTGCAGCGCGGTCGCGCCCGACTTATCGACGAGCGCCGCCGCCTCTCCGGCCGACGGATGGCCGAGGAGCAGCTTGAGGGCGCCTGTGCCCACGGCGGCATAGAAGCCCACCGCTGCGTAGTGCACGGGGGTCTTGCCACACGTGTCGACCTGGGTGATCGAGGCGCCCGCCGCGAGGAGCAGCTCGACCGCCTTGGCGGCAAAGGCGGCGAGCGCCGGCAGCGCCGCGCACGCGCACGCGAGGTGCAGCGCGGAGCGGCCGTACACTTTGCGCTCGGGTTCTGCACCGGCGTCGAGGAGGAGCTTCATGCATGCAAGGCGCGCCTCCGCGTCCGCGTTGAGTGCAGCGGGCGCTGCGTCCTCGGACGCGAGTGGCGTGGGCGCCGCCGACCCCACAAGCCGCACATCGTCGCGTGCGGACTCACGCTTCCAAGGATCGTTCGGTGGCGCTGAGGCGAGGGCCAAGTCGTTCGCCGCTGCCAAGATCGTGGCGTGCAGTGGATACTCGCATTGCTCGTTGGCCTGGTTGAGGTCGAACATCACCGTACGAGCCGATCCGTCGGGATTCTTCCCGATCGTGATGCTGCCCGTGCGTGTACCCTCGCCGAGCACCGCGGTGAGGCTCTCCACCTTGCCGGCGCACGCCAGCTCGTGAAGAGGCAGGCGCGAGTACGTCGCCTGTGCAGGACTGTCATCATCGTCCGCGTCGTCGTCGTCGTCATCGTCGTCGTCATCGTCTTCGTCCTTTCCGTCTCCCTCGTCAAAGCTGTCGTCGTCGTCGTCGTCGTCGTCGTCGAAGTCGCCTGCGAGGAGGGCCTCCATTTGTTTGTCTGATCGCGTATTAGGAGCACGCAGAACAGGACTTCGCGATGTGTTTGACGGGGTGCCAGACCGTCTTTTCATCTATCTCAAACTCACGTGCCTGGGACACCCGCGTTCCGGGTGTCCGGTTCCCCCCTAGGCCGGTTCTTGAAGGGTGTCCCCTCTCCGTCATGGACGCCGCAAGGGAGGCGTGCGCGCGCTATGGCGGCGCGGCGCACGCCGTGGGAGTCTTAGACCCTGGCACGACGTCCTACGGCACCATGCCAGTGGCGGCGTACGAAGCTTCGGCACCGCCTGCCTACGAAGTGTCGGGGGCGCCCGCCTACGACGCCGCGGCCGCTGTGTACACGTCAAATGCGGCCATGTATGATGCCGAGGCGGCAGCTGCGTACGGAACCGCGTCCGCGTCCGCCGGCGTCCACGGCGCGGACGACTCACTCTTTGACGATACGGAGCTGAGGCAAGGCCGCAAGCCCAAGCTTCCGGGCGAGCCGGCCAAGCCTCGCACGGCGGCCATGTTCTACGCGGCGCACCGCAAGGAGGAGATGCGGCGAGAGGGTCACGGGTTCCAGATCTCCCTATTCAACGCGCAGTGCCGCGAGGAGTGGCGCGCCATGTCCGATACGGCGAAGCAACCCTTTGAGTATCTCGAGCGCAACGACCGCGCGCGGTTCGAGGAGGAGGTGCAGCGCTGGCAGAGCATGCCACAGCCGCAGGCCGTGCCGGGCATCGACCCGTCGCGCTTCACCAAGTGCGGCCGTCTCAAGAAAGACCCGCAACGCCCGAAGCATCCGCACTCGGCGTACTTTTACTACATGGAGGCGCATCGGCAGACCGTGATGACCGAGTATGCGGGTGCGAGCGTGCCCGATATCACACGCATGCTCGCGACGCAGTGGAAGGCCCTCGGCGCCGAGCAGCGGGTGCCGTTCGAGCAGCTCGCCGTGCGCGACAAGGAGCGTTTCAACGCCGAGATGGAGCAGTGCGCTGATTGCCATCTGATTGCCATCTGATTGCCATCTGATTGCCATCTGATGAGCTCATCTCAGTTTGCCATCCTCGAATGGGCGCTGATGAGCGCGAATGACCACGGATGACTGCTGACGGATGACCTCTGAGGACCTCCGACGGCCTCTGACGACCTCTGATCATCGCTTGAGTGCCTCCCTCATCAGGTACCAGCCGAGCTCCCTGATTGCCTCTGATTGCCTCTGATTGGGCCTGAGTGCCTCCCTCATCAGGTACCAGCCGAGCTCCCTGATTGCCTCTGATTGCCTCTGATTGGGCCTGAGTGCCCCCCTCATCAGGTACCAGCCGAGCTCCCTGATTGCCTCTGATTGCCTCTGATTGGGCCTGAGTGCCCCCCTCATCAGGTACCAGCCGAGCTCCCTGATTGCCTCTGATTGCCTCTGATTGGGCCTGAGTGCCCCCCTCATCAGGTACCAGCCGAGCTCCCTGATTGCCTCTGATTGCCTCTGATTGGGCCTGAGTGCCCCCCTCATCAGGTACCAGCCGAGTGCTGAGTTCAGCGCCATGAAGGAGCAATACCATCATGCCAAGGAGCAGCGCAAGCAGGAGCGACATGCGCATGCAAGCCCCGGCTTCGGCGCGGACGGCAGCTTTTCGGGCAGCAGTGCGGTCCACGCCACCTACTACGCGCACGACGCGGCGGCCGCGGAGGCCGCAGCTTCCCTCTCCCTAGTGCCGCTCGGCAAGACGCGAGATTCGTCACACCTGTATGCACAGCATGTGGACGCTGACGAACCCGAGGGCGATGCGGTGCTCCTCGTAACCACCATCGACGAGAATGCGGCCGCGGCCAGGGCGGCCGCCGCCGCCGCCGCCGCCGAAGGGCATCCGTACGGGCATGCGAACGGCTACGAGTACGAGCCCGATGAGCGAGAGCGGCGAAAGCGCGGCCGGCCGAAAGGCAGTAAGAACAAGCCCAAGGACCCGAACGCGCCCCTCAAGCCGAAGGCGCTCATCGGGCCCGACGGCCAGCCGCTGCCCAAGCGCAAGCCGGGGCGGCCAAAGGGCTCCAAGTCTCGGCCAAAGGGGGATGGGGCCGACGGGGGCGCCGTGGTGAGCGCCCTTGGGCCCGAGTGCGCGGCGGCGGCGGCGCTCACCACGGCGCTCACGCAGCCCTTCCCAGGCGCGTACGCGAGCGCCGTGGCGAGCGGGTACGCGAGCGGGTACGCGAGCGGGTACGGTGGCAGCTACTCGGCCACGTATGCAAGCGGCGGGTACGGGGGCTTCGCCCAGACCGGAGGTGCGACCTCCGCAGCCGCCGACGCCGATGGCAACGGAGACGCCGCGCACTTGTTGAGCTCGTTTGGAGGCGCCAGCAACGGCGGGTACGGGTATGTGGCCGCTCCGCCGACGACGGAAGCCCCCGCCTACGCTCCGCCTTCGTCCTCCTCGGTCGCCTCCTCGGTCGCCCGCATCATGAGGACCGTCGGCGTCGGCGGCGGCGGCGGCGGCGACGGCGCCGGCGCCGGTGGAAGTGGCGGCGGCGGCGGTGGTAGTAGCGGCGGACGAGGTGGCTACAGCAGTACGGTTGCCGCTGGCGGCGGCGGCGGCAGCGGCGGCTTTGTAACCTCAAGTGGCGGCATGCTGATGGTGTGTGACGATGTAGGGCGCGCCACAGCGGCCCCGTCGGCCGGCCTGCCCGCGCGGGCGCCGCCGCCCACCACGGCGCCTCGGCATGATCCTCATGATGATGAAGCAGCTGCTCACTCACTCTCCTCGCTGTACGGGTTCCTCCAAGGCGACTGATGCACGCCAGCTACCCAGCCTTTGACTGACCAGGCGCGACTGAAGTTGCGTAGAGGCACGATCGAGGGGCTAGGCACGTCCTGGCTAGAGGCACACGACAGGGCCGACCTAGACCACAGGGTACGAGGTGCACGTCGGTACACGTCGGCGTACACGGTAGACAAATCTGTCTGCGTCGTGAATGCATCATGGGGCATCATATTTCATCTTGTTTGCGCGTGCGAGCGGCGAGCGGGTCTGTGCCAAGAAGTTCTCAGATCGGATCGGTGAAGTTTAACTAAAGTTTGTAAGAAGTACCGTTATTAAGGCGTTATCGTCGACCGGCGGCTGTGGGCTGACGCGATCTGTCATCTGATTCTACATGTAACGAAGTAGGCACAGTAGCAAGTAGGGCCTTAGCCGCCCAGCCTTACACGTACTCGTAACAGCTAACACGAAAACGAAGAGAAAAGCGGTAAGTAAGCGCATACGATAACGGGATACGAAAGACTAGTAAGTAGAAGGGAGTAGTAATCGCCCGGGCCCCGGCTAGGCGCTTGTGCCTGCCACGAGGCACGAGCCAGGATCGATATCCGTGCTTGGTGATTAATCCTGGCAAAGAGATTCATTCATGACGACAACTGAGATGGAGATTTGGAGAAGTTGTTGACCACCGCCGCGCCTCGTGCTTCACAAATCCGGAGAAAAATTCGGATCGCTTTGACGAAGTTACATCTCCGCCGCATGAGCTCAACGACTAAATATGGCCATGGGCCGGGATTTGCTTGGCGTTGGTCCGGGACCAAAAAGCACTCGCGAAAGGTTTGCGCCGCACGTGCGGAGCTGCGCGCTGCCGCCCCCCGGGCCTGCGAAGCTGGGATGCCCTGGGTTGCGCCAGGTACCTCCTCACGCGCGCACGTCTGCGCCTTCTGCATGGCCGCCCCCTTCCGCACTGACTTCATCGCGTGCGCGACATGTCGTGTTCGCAGTGTCGCTTCGCAGGTCAGATGATCTCCGCTCTCCTCGTCGCAGCGGCGTTTGCACTGCCAGAGCCAAGCCGAGCGAACGATCTGAGGCACCGACGAGGACTCGGAGCCCCGCAAATGGAAGCCGAACACCGTCTACACGATCGCGATCGATGATGGCGCCATCATCCATGGCGCAGGCAATCAGGCCAGGTTCCAACCTCCCTCACCACCCTCCGCTGGACGCCGCAAGCTCGAGGATGCAGACGCCGCCGAGGCTGCAAGTGTGACGCTGCATGCGTATCTCCATGTGCATCTCCCGTAACCTCCAAGGGCGGTATCTTCCCTCGTGCGCTCCCATGCACGACCCCCCCCCGAATCTGCCCAGCACCCCCCTACAAGCGTGTCCTCCCCTCTTCACACCTCCCTCTCTCCCCTCTTCGCCTTGGCTCCGTGATCATCACAGCTGTCATAGCCGTTCCCGTCGGCTCCATCGCCTCCGGCATCACGAACGCTCTCGCCACCACACTTGGCTCGACTTCGGCCGCCATCTCCTTCCTCGGAATCCCCGTCACTTCAGCGCCAACATTCACGACCACCGACGACAACATTCGCAAGACTAGCAATTCGCTCGCCCTTCCTCTCGGGCTCGGCCTCGGTCTCGGCCTCGGAGGCTGCCTCGTGCTCTCTGCTCTGTTTGTGCTCATCAAGTGGCGCAAGGTTCCAGCCGCCGAGCCCGCAACGAAGAAAAAAATTCAGACGGTCTAGAAGGACGCGGAGCACAACTTGAGGTTCAGGCCGGCGTTGCGCACAGGGGGTCGGGTGAGAGAGCGCAGAGAGCGTTGGGACGAAGCAGGTCCACCCTGGTGACGTGGACAGGTGACGTGGCAAGGTCCACCCCGGTGAAGCGCGCTGGGGGCCGCGGGTGGTGGGGCATGTTAGAGCTGGGAGGGGGAGCGCTGGGACGAAGCAGGTCCACCCCGGTGAAGCGCGCTGGGGGCCGCGGGTGGTGGGGCATGTTAGAGCGGGGAGGGGGAGCGTTGGGACGAAGCAGGTCCACCCCGGTGAAGCGCGCTGGGGGGCGCGGGTGGCCTCTTATCGATGGAGGGGCATTGGAACATGGGGGACAATCCACTAGGGCTAGAGCTCACGGAGGCTGCGGAGGGGGGGTCGCGCTGCCTTATTGCAGAGGTCGATGCCCGGGTGGGCGGGAGCGAGAAGAGCGCTCATGGCTGGAGCTCACGGAGGCTGCGGTGCGACTGGACATTCGTGCACGGCCCTGTCGCCTGGCTGTGTAGTGTGTAGAGGAAACGCTCAGCAACCCTCGTGCGGGTCGCGGAGCCGAGTTGGTGCTTCGTATGTGGAGAAGGAATAAAGCGTCTAGGCAGTAAGGAGAAAAAGTTTCCGTTCCCCAGCGTGCAGCGAGCGCCCAACTAGTTATGTGACGGCATTCGCTATTATTCTATATTCATATCTAGTCATGTGACGTGTGAAACTCTGATCTCTAGCCATCAATCTCCTGTGCACTGCTGTGGCAGCTTGCACTGACCTGTCGTAGCTGCCATGAAGTATAGAAGCCACAAGCCTGAGCTCCCGTGTGACCCTCGAGCATGCCCTCGAGATGCGATCTCATGCTGGGAAAATGGCGGCCGTAGTTGCCGTGTGGAACTTCATCAGGGGCGAGCTGGGGGGCGAGCCCGCCGCCTTGCTGGTCGGGGAGCCAGTCGGCCTGACGCCGAGGCCGACTGGCACGTGTGGTGGCATCTTGATAGGGGCGCCTAAGCCGCCTGGGCTTGGCGGGTGGGCGTCGTGGTGGGCGTTGGCGGAGGGCGTAGGGGCGTCAGTGACGCCCGTCGGCTGCGGCGGCGGCAGTGGACCGAAAAGTGTCGCGTTCACGTTCACAGCCACCATCGCGACGCCCTTGAGCTTGCTCGCGCTGCCCAGCACGACGCGCGTGATGCGGTTCGAGATGGCGAGATGGTTGAGCGACACCGCGGCGGCAGCTTCGGGCGCGCTCGGCGCGATCGCCCCTTGGTCCCACGCAGCGTCTGCAGCAGCATGTACGCTGTCAATCCTCTCGCCCACCGCGGCGCTCCTCTCGCCCACCACGGCGCTCCTCTCGCCCACCACGGCGCTCCTCTCGGCCTCCGCCGCCGCGGCCGCCCAAGCACGCCACGCCGTCCCGGGCGCCCTCGCTGGCGGGTCTACGTGGCCAAGGAGCTCGAGCAGCGCGGCCGCCTGCGCGCGCAGCCAGCCGACACGCCCATACGCGAGCGTGACGAGCGGATCGGCGCAGTTGGACTGCAGGAGCACCCGCCGCGCCGCCGTGCTCCGTGCGAGGGCGCTGAGCGCGGCGAGGGCGCCGCCTTGGGCATCGGCAGAGCGAGAGAGGAGCGAGACGAGCGGCGGCACGGCCCCTGCCGTCAGCAGCGCCCTGCGTTGTGGTTCGTCCGTGCTCGCGACAGCGCCCAGCAAAGCGGCCGCATGCCGGTGCGACAGCGCGGCGCGCTCTGTGCCGAGCATGGCGACCACGTGGCTCAGGCAGCCTGGCTGGCTTAGGGCGGCGAGGACGCTGGCGTCGTGTTGGCGAGCGAGTTCGACGAGCACCGCCGCAGCCGCCTGCTGCGCCGCCTCGACGGGCGCCGGCGGCGCCGGCGGCAGCACGGGTGGCGAGGCAGCCACTGCCTCCTTGCCGCCCGTGGCATCGGCCAATGGCGCCGTCGCGGGCGCGGCGGCGGGTGGGATCCATTCGAGCATGCGCAGCAGGGGCGCGAGGCCACCTACCTTGAGGAGAGTCGCCGGCGCACCGGCCGATCCGTTCACATTCACACCGGCCGATCCGATCAGGAAGCCCAGCAGCCGCGCAGCCTGCGTGCGCACCTGTGGGGAGAGAGGGCGCCGTGGTGAGCACATGCATGCAGGAAGCCCAGTAGCCGCGCAGCCTGCGTGCGCACCTGTAGTGCCTGCGCCACCGCCCACGGATCGTCCGCAGGGTCGGCTGCCTCACCCAAGACGTTGACGAGGTGCGATAGCGCGCCGTGGTGAGCTTCGAGGGCGGCGCAGACGCGTAGCGAGCTGGCGAGCGAGGCGAGCGAGCCAACGGCTGCGGCGCGCGCCGAGCCGAGCGCCGAGCCGAGCATGTGCGCGAGCGGCGCCACCGCACCCGCCAGCACGCACGCATCTCGACGCTCGGGACGGCGCGAGAGTACCGCGAGCAGCTGGGCGGCCTCCTCGGCCTCGCGGGTGTGAATGTGAACGTGGCCCAACAGCCCAATGAGGGCCGGTAGAGTTTCGTCCAATTGAGCGAGCGCCTCGAGCTCAGCGTCGGAGCGGGCGGCAATGCTCGCGAGGGTCTGGATCGCGGCGAGCGGCGCATGCACTCCGTAAGGGACCCGGCCGGTGGCGCCCACGACGGCGCTCAGCAGCGCCTTTCGGTGGCTTGCATGTGCGCCTTCGCAGAGCATGCCCAGCACGGCGCTCGCGTGCTTGCGGCATGTCTCGACGGGTGCACCGAGCAGGCGCACAAGCGGCGCAATGGCGCCCGTCTCGAGGCAAGCGCGCTGGTTGGGCGTGCAGTCGCGGCAGAGCGCGGCCAGAGCGGTCACACCATCAGCCTGTAGCGCAGGACTGCTCGCCGAGAGCATGCCCACGAGGTGCTCGAACGCGCCCGAGACGGCGCCAATGGCGAGCTGGTTCTCAAGATCGGCAGCAAGGGCAGTGAGCGCTCGCGTCGCATGCTGCGTGCACGCCGGTGGCATCGACGGCCTGAGCAGAGCGACAAGCGGCGTGAGGCCGCCCTCGACAGCCACCAGGGTCTGGTTGAGCGAGTGGCCCTGGGCCAGCGCACCGAGTGCGGCTGCTGCCCATGAGCGCGCACTCTCCGCCGGCCGGCCGCCGGCCTCCACACTCGCCAGCATGGCGACGAGGTGGCCGATGGCGCCCTCCTCGCTGATCGTCGTCTGCATCTCGCGAGATCGAGCGAGATCGCACAGGGCGCGCGCAGCCACCTCGGCGCCCTCGGCCACCAGCGTCACCTTGTCGCCACTCGAAGCGTGGCTCGCGCCCTGGGCGAGGGTGCCGTCCGTCGCATGCAACATCTCAATCAGCGCGCCAACCGTACCCGCATTGCATAGCAGTGCGTGAATGCCGCCCTCCGCCCGCGCGCCGGTCGAGATATGTGCGATCGCAGTCGCCGCATGCCGCCGGGTCGTCCCACGTGCAGAGCGCAGCAGCGCCACGAGCGGCCCGATGCCACCCGCACGGACGACGAGAGTCGCGCCGCTCGCGTGGTTCGACTCGCCTTGCACCCCCGCGGCGGCGGCAGCGGCGGCGGCGGCGGCGGCGGCGGCGGCGGCGGCGGCGGCGGCGGCGGCGGCGGCGGCGGCGGTTTGATCCTCGAGGACCAGATCGGTCGCCGTCGGCGCCGTGCTAGTGAGCAAGGAGAGCACGCATGCCGCGTGCTCCTGCGCGTCGGCGGAGAGCTTCCCATTGAGCGCCGCGATGAGCGGCTCGATCACCCGCGCTTCGAGGATGGCGATCTTGTGCTTCGGCTCGGTCGAGAGGGAGAGCGACCAGAGCGCATACTCTTGCGCCTCGACGTATCCGTCGCGGAGGAACGCGACGAGCGGCTCGGCGCCATCGGCCATCACGACGCTCGCCATGCCGCCCGGCACGACGCTCGCCATGTCGCCCGGCATGGAGAGCCCCGAGCCCGCGAATGCTGAGGCGAGCACGACCTCCCTGAGCGCAGCGGCCGCATGCTGGCGGACGGCTACGGTATGCGAGCCCAGCAGTGAGACGAGCTCTTTGACGATGGCCACGGGCGTCCGGGCTGAGTGGCGCGCAATCTGGAAGAGGGCGGCCGCGGCCGACTGCTGCGCGGCCGACGAGCCAGCTGCAAGCTGTCGCACCAGAGGCGGGATGGCGCCGGCGTCGGCGATGGCGCCGCGATTGTCGGGATTGGTAGCGAGAGCGCCTAGGAGTTTCGTCACCTGCTCCTGAGCGGCCACGCTCGGGGAGTTGTTGAGGGTGGCCACCAGCTCCGTCGCAATCGCGCGCTGATTGGCAACGTCATCGGTCGCGAGGGTCGTGAGCGCCGAAGCGGCCTGCTCGGCGGCGGAGATCGAGTCGAGCTCAAACAGAGCCACGAGGGCCGGCATGCCATTGGCGCGCGCGATGGCTGTTCGGTTCTCTGGCTGCTGGGCGAGCACCCCGAGGGCACCCGCCGCCTCTCGTCTCGCCTCGACGCTCACAGACTGCGCGAGCAGGTGCACGAGCGGTGTGATGCCGCCGGCGTGGGCGATGGCGAGCTGGTTCGGTGGATGACCACCTACCCTCCACAACGCTCGCGCCACCTCACCATACACCTCAGGCTGATGGTATTCTTTCAGGATCGCCACGAGTGGAACGATGCCCCCCTCGGCCGCAACGGCGGCCTGGTTTGCCGGGTGCCCCTCGGCGAGCGCCCCGAGCGCCGCGGCGCTCTCCCGTTGCAGGTAGGCGCTCGAGGCGGCGCTCTCCTTGGAGGCGCCGAGCGAGTGGCCCGCGCTCTTGAGCAGCGTGACGAGCAAGCTGATGGCGCCTGCGCGCGCAAAGGCGGCCTGGGAGGCGGGCAGCCCCTTGTGAGCGAGCCGTGCGATCGCTTGGGCCGCGCGTGCCGCCGCCTGCTTGTCCGGCAAGCCAAGGAGTTGGACCATCTGCGCGCAGATGGTCGCTTCATTCGCCTCGTGCTCCACCGCGAGGGAGGCAAGCGCTTTGGCGCTGAACACCTGAGCACTCTCGGTGCCCGAGGAGAGCAGGCGCACGAGTGGCGCGATGCCGCCCGCCTCCGCGATGGCGGACTGGTTGGGGGGGCAGCCACACGCGAGCGCATGCAGCGCTCTTGCCGCCTCCTCGCGCGCCCACTCCAATGGCGCCGTCCCAGGCGCCACCCGCCACCTGTACGTGTGCGCCTCGGGGGCGGCGGCGACGGCAGAAGCGGCGGCGGCGGGCGTGGCGTCGTGGAGCAGCTGCACGAGAGGTACGATGGCAATGAGTGGCAATGAGTGGCAATGAGTGGCAATGAGTGGCCATCCGTGGCCATCCGTGGCCATCCGTGGCAATCCGTGGCTATGAGTGGCTATGAGTGGCAATTGAGAGGCCATCAGTGGCAATCGGTGGCAATCGGTGGCAATCGGTGGCAATCAGAATCCGCCACCTGCACGAGAGGTACGATGCCGCCCGCCTCGGCGATCGCGATCGCGTTGCTCACGTGACCGTCCGCGAGGCTCGCGAGCGATCTCGCAGCGTGCGCCTCGCTCTCCGCGGGCGACGCACTGAGCTTGCCACCATCGCCGAGGAGAGACACGAGCGGCGCGAGGCCGCCCGCAGCTGCGATTGCGTTCTGGTGGACGGCTAAGCCGCACGCGAGCGTACCGAGCGCACCTGCTGCACGAAGGCGCACGACTCCTGGCCGGCCCAGCAGCGCTACGAGCGGCGGGATTGCGCCCGTTCGGGCGACCATGTGTTTCATGTCCTCGTCGCCGGCCGCGATCGACCAAATGGCGTTGGCGGCCTCGGTGCACGCGTGCTCGCCCGAAAGGAGCCCAACGAGCAGCTCGATGCCGCCCTCGCGTGCCACGTCCTCCTGCATCTCCCTCGATCTCGCCTCGATTTCATCCGATCTCCCTTGATCTCCCTGCATCTCCCTCGACCCGCGCGTCAAGTCCGCAAGCACCGCGGCCGCGTGCGCCTGCGCCGACTCGGAGGCCGAGCCGAGCAGCGCGATGAGCGCCTTGGTGCTCGCGCACGCGGCGATCGCACCCACGTTGGCCTCCGAGTCGGCCGACAGCTGGGCGAGCACGGCCGCGGCGAGCTCTTGCGACTTGAGGCTCGTCTGGCAAGCCAAGGAGCCGCCCGCCTCCTTGCCCTGCTTGAGCTGCATGACCAGACGGCCGATGGCGCCCGCCTTGGCGATCGCGACGCGGTTGGTGGCATCGGTGGCGAGGGTGAGCAACAGGCGTGTCACATGCTCCTGAGCCTCTGCCGCCCCCGTGCACAGGAGTGCCACCAACCCAGTCGCAATCGCAAGCTGATTCGAAGGCGCGTTGAGGGCGAGCGTGTGCAGTGCGACCTTGGCCTCCTCCCTCGCCCCCGTCGCACCTGTGGCGAGGAGTGTCACGAGCGGCGAGATGGCGCCTGCGTTCACGATGATCGTGGAGCTCGACGGGTTGTTCACAGCGAGCGATCGCAGGGCGCGCGCAGCACGCTGCTGCGTCATGGACCGAGGCACTCGGAGCAGCTCGACGAGCTTCTTCGAGATACCCGTCTGGTTCTCGGTCGAATGGATCGCGAGCCGAGCGAGCGTATTCGACGCGTGCTCATGAGCCGCCTGAGTGACGATCAGTGGCGATCAGTGGTGATGAGTGGCGGTCAGAGGCAATCAGTGGCGATCAGTGGCAATCAGTGGCACTCTGTGACCATCAGTGGCACTCTGTGGCAATCAGTAGCACTCTGTGGCAATCAGAGGCAATCAGTGGCACTCTGTGGCAATCAGTGGCACTCGGTGGCACTCGGTGGCACTCGGTGGCAATCAGTAGCAATCAGCATCGTCCACCTGAGTACCCTCATCGAGCAGCGCCACCAACGGCGCGATGCCGCCCGCCTTGGCCATAGAGAGGCGATTCGCCGGGTGTGCCGCCAAAAAAAACAGGGCCGAGGCGGCGTGCTCCTTGCCCCCGACGCTCCCATTCCCCAGCAGCGCCACTAGCGGAGCGATCCCGCCCGCGGACGCGATCTCGGTCAGCCTCGAGTTGTCATACGGCTCCACGTCGTCGTCCTGTGGGGAAATGGCGCCGTGGTGAGCACTTGCATACGGCTCCACGTCGTCGTCCTCCTCAGCCGTTGCCACGCCGCCGTCGCCTCCCGCATCCACCTTCCGCTGCAGCTGCTCCTCTGTCTGGTGCTGCAGCTGCGCCCTCTGCTGCAGCTGTAGCCTCTGGTGCAGCAGCACCGCTCCGTGTGCGAGCTCGGATAGCACCGCCGCCCCGACCTCCTGCGCTCTGGGCGAGCCATCACGTACTAGGGTCACGAGCTCGGGGATGGCGCCGTTCTCGACGATGACGTCTTGATTGTCAGGCGAGGCGGCCAAGTTCCAGATAGCACGTGCGGCGTGCTCCTGGGCGCCCGCCGAGATCGCGCAGCTCATTCCCGACGCAATCGACAAAGCTGACGAAACGCCCCGGACTATCGCGAGCAACGGCACCACGCCCCCCGCCTGAATGATGGCCGCCTGGATCTCCTCATCACCGTATGCGAGGTCCGCCAGCGCCGCCGCTGCCGCCTCCTGCACTCCCACAACCAGCTCGGGGTCCGCGGAGCCTTCCGTACTCATGCTCGGCACGGCACTCGACACCGCGCTCGGCACAGCGCTCGACATCGCGCTCGGCACAGCGCTCGACACCGCGCTCGGCACAGCGCTCGTCACCGTGCTCGGCACAGCGCTCGGCACAGCGCTGGACACCGTAGCCACAGCTTTGACGCCCATCCACAAGTGCTTGCTGCTCTTGGCCTCTCGTCCCTCATTCTGAAGCTCGATCGCGCTCACCGGGTCGAGCAGTTGGACAAGGTGCCTGACGCCGCCGCATGTACGGATCAGGCGGCGACGCGCCGCGCCGTCGAAGAGCGCGCCGTCTCGAGCGCCGTCGTCGGGCGCAAGGGCGCACTCACCCGTCGGCGGCGGCGGGAGATCGGTCGGGAGATCGCGTCCGATCTCGCGTCCGATCTCGCGTCCGATCTCGCGAGATGGCTGCCGGGGACGGCCGCCGGTGTCGGGGTAGGATGTGTGAACGTTCACAGCTGCTGCGGCCGCGTCGTCGCTCGGCGGCAGCTTGAGCGCGCCGTCTCGGGCGAGGTGCCCGAGCGCTCGAGCGGCCGTCTCCGGAGTGCCCGCGACGGAGCTCGCGAGGAGCGAGACGAGGGCGGGGATGGCGCCCGCGCGTGCGATCAGCTCGCGATTGGCAGGTACGAGGCTCACTTCGGCCAGGGCGGCCGTCGCCTGGAGCACCGTCTGTGGGGAAATGGCGCCGTGGTGAGCACTTGCATGCAGGGCGGCCGTCGCCTGGAGCACCGTCTGCCCCGAGCTCATGTGACGATCTCCGGAGCGATCTCCCGAGCAAATGAGACGCACGAGCGGCACGATGCCGCCGCTCTCCGCGATGGTCATGCTCACTTTCAGGTTGCCACGCGCGAGGCGCGAGATGGTCACCTGTAGATGGGGAAGAGGAGGATACTCATCAGACGGGGAATCGCGCCTCATCAGACGGTGAATCGCGCCTCATCAGACGGGGAATCCTCGAGGCGCGAGATGGTCACCGTCGCAATCTCTTGGGAGCGCTCGTCCTCGACGGAGAGCATGCCCACGAGCGGCCCTATGCCGCCACTCTCCGCAATCGCTTCCTTCGCCTCATTGGATGATGCGAGGTGCCAGAGCGCGCGCGCGGCCGACTCCTGGGCCTCGATGGAGCCGTAAGAGACGAGCTGCACGAGCGGCGGGATGCCATTCATATTGGCAATGAGCACCTGCGTCGAGGAGGCAATTAGAGGCAATCAGAGGCAATGAGAGGCATTCATATTGGCAATGAGCACCTGCGTCGAGGAGGCAATTAGAGGCGCTATTAGAGGCAATGAGAGGCATTCATATTGGCAATGAGCACCTGCGTCGTCGTATTCTCCTTGGCCAGATGGAGCAGCGCGAACGCCGCCGCCTTCTGCGCCCCTGGGTCGGGTGAGGAGAGCCAGCCGATCACAGGCGGGATGCCTCCAAATTTGGCAATCGCGAGCTGGTTTGCCTGGTTGTCCGCACAGAGAGTCGAGATCGCTGACATGACGCGCACCGCCCGCTCGGCCACCTTGCCGTTGAGCAGCGCCACAAGCCGCTTCGCCACCGACGAGCGGTTCTCGGTGTGCTTCGCCGCGAGCGACGCGAGCGCACCAGCCGCATTGGCTACGGACTTTTCGGACGCGCCGCTCACAATCAAGCCCACGAGTGGCTCGATGCCGCCCAGCTTGGCGATCGTGGCCTTATTCGGCGCGTTCTCGTTCGAGAGTGACCAGAGGGCGGAGGCCGCCTGTTCTTTCGTCTCGGGCGAGCCGTCGCGTACGAGCGTACACAGAGGCGCGATGGCGCCTGTGCGTGCGATGGCCGCTTGGTTGTCTGGGCTGCCGCGCGCGAGGGCTGAGAGGGCGCCGCTCGCATTCGCCTGATGAGGGAGGCAATCAGCATGCACTCAGAGATGCACACAGCATGCACTCTGAGAGGGCGCCGCTCGCACTCGCCTGCATCTGCGGGTCGGGGTTGCCGAGCATCTGTACGATCGGCGTGATGGCGTTTGCCTCATTCGACGAGAACGCGGCCTGGTTGGGCGCATTGCCCTTGCACATCTCATTCACAGCCGCCGCCGCGAGAGAGCAAAGCTCCGCCGCCGCCACGTCCTTGATGTTCGACACCGCTGACGAGAGCACGTTGACCAGCTTCGGGATGCCGCCCTCTTTGGCGATCGCCGCCTGGTTCGCCCACGAGCGATGGGCGAGTTGCGAGAGGGCGCGCACCTGTGGGGAAGGGGGAAGTGGGGCGTCGTGCTGAGCATGTGCATGCTGGGCGACCGCCCACGGTGGGCGAGGTCTCCTTGGCCGTGCAATCAGAGGCCATATCCGAGACCATCTGTGCTCATCAGAGGCCATCCGAGGCGCGGACCGAGTTCTCCTTCGCCGTAGAGGAGTCACTATCGAGCAGCGCAAGCAGCGGCGCGATCCCACCCGCGTCCACGATCGAGACGCGATTGTCCGCGGAGTCCCTCGCAAGATTGGCGAGCGCGGCGGCCGCTTGCTCCTGTGCGCCTGCGCCCTGGTCGCTGAGCATCGAGACGAGCTGCTTGATGATGAGGACGCGGTTCGCATTCTCGATCGACAGGCGCGAGAGCGCCCCGATCGCGTGCCCTCGCGCCTTGGCGTTACTGCATCCGAGCAGCACGACGAGCGGCCCGATGCCGCCGCTCTCCGTGATCGCAAGACGGTTGACTGCCTGTGCGCCCAGCTCAAACAGGGCCCCCGCCGCCTCCTCCTGCGCCGTCTCGCCTCGATCGCCTCTTAGCAGATTGACCAGTGGCGCAATCGCACCCGCCTCGCCGATGGCCAGCTGCGTCTGCGCGTCGTTGTGGGCGAGCCGCGCGAGCGCCGCGGCGGCGCATTGCTTCGCTTCCGTCTCACCGTCGGAGAGGAGCGCCACCTGATGAACGGGGCAATCAGTGACGCACTCAGTGAGGCCATCCAGGCAAGTGATCAGAAGTTTCGTCAGAGTGGAGCGCCACCAGCGGGTGAGACGGCGACGGCGGCCACGAGTGCGCAAGCAGTGGGCATCAGAGGCCATATGACGAGACTTTTCCCCACCAATCTCCCGATCAATCTCCCCGATCAATCTCTTCCTCAATCTCCCATCAATGGGACTCACCAGCTGGGAGACGGCGGCCGCGGCCACGATCGCGTCCTTATTCTCGCTCTGCTCGGCCATCAGCGCGAGGCACCTTGCGGCCTTGACCTGGGTCGACTGCGAGCCCATGCCGGCGTCGAGCAGCGCGATGAGCGGCGCCACGCCACCCTCACGCGCAATTGCAAGCTGCGTCTCGCTGCAGCCGGTCGCGAGGCGTGCGAGGGCAGCGGCCGCATGCTCGCGCTGCTCCACAGCGGGCGCCATCAGTGCCGCCACGAGCGGTCGGATCCCTCCCTCCTCCATAATCATTCTCTGGTTGGTCTCATCCGTCGCGAGGGAGATGGACCAGAGCGCAAACTCTTTGGCCGCCGGTACGCCTTCACGCAGCAGGTGGACGAGGTCAGCCGGATTGACGAAGCCCGCAGCTGCAATCTCGCGCTGCTGCTCCGGGTTCTCGTGCACCATCCGCCAGAGCGCCGTCGTGGCACGCGTCCTCGCATCGGCGTTTCCCAGCTTGAGCATCTCGAGCAGCGGCGCCACGATCACCATCTGGCCGAGCACAGGCAATCATGACGCACTCAGAGGCCATCAGAGGCCATGAGAGGCCGTGAGAGGCCATCAGAGGAGGCCATCAGAGACCATCAGAGGAGGCCATCAGAGGCCATCAGAGGAAGCCATCAGAGGCCATCAGAGGCCATCAAAGGCCATCAGAGGCCATCAGCGCCCATCAGCGGTCATCAGATCACCTGATTCTCAACGTTGCCGAACGAGAGGCTCGCGAGAGCGTTGGCAGCGTGCTCCTGCGCGCGCGCCGTGCCGCTGCCAAGCAACGTGATGAGCGGCTTGATGCCGCCCGCGGAGGCGATGGAAGTCTTGTTGTTCTCGTGCCCATCGGCCAGACAATACACGGCCCCCGCCGCCTCCGCGCGCACCTCCGCGCTCTCCTTGTGCTTGAGTAGCACCGTCAGTGGTGGGATGCCGCCTATGGTCAGACAGCAGGTACGGTAAGGGCACGGGTACGGGATCGTTAGGGCTCGGGCTCCGGGTGCGTCAGACAGCAGGTCATGTTAGGGTACGGGTACGGGTTCGGGTTCGGGGTGCGTGGGTGGTGGGAGCCAACCTAAGTCGTACAGCAGATCCTGGTTGCCCTTGTTGTTTCGGCAGATCTCGGCGATGGCGAGAGCGGACATCGCCTGCACCACCGAGGTCGTGCAATCAGCCTCAATCAGTATCAATCAGTCGCAATCAGTCAGGCACTAAGAAGCCATTAGCTGCATCACTCACCTGTACTTCCGCGCCGCTCGTGCCGGGCAGAAGACCGACGAGGAGCGGCAGCCCCCCCTGTCGCGCGGCCGAGTCCTGATTCTCCCGATTGAAGCGTGCCAGCTGCGCGAGCGCACCGGCCGCACGACTCTGCGCCATCGCGGAACGACTTGGAAGCATCGCGAGCAAGGGACCGATGCCGCCTGCCTTGGCGATCGCGGTCTGAGTGAGCTGGTTGTCGCGCGCGAGCTCGAGCAGCGCGTTCGCCGCCTCCACGTTCGTCTCCACGCTCGTCACGTTCAGCAGCGACAGCAGCGGTGCGACTCCACCTGCCTCGGCGATGGCCAACTGGTTGAGCGCGTGACCCGCGGCCAGACGCCCAATCGCGAATGCCGCCGCCATCTGCGCCTTGCCGCTCTCGAGCAGCTTGAGCAGCAACGGGATCGCGCCGGCCGCAGCGATCTGGTTCTGCCCCTGCAAGTTGCCCGCCGACAGGTGCGCGACCGCGTTCGACGCGTGCACCTGCGCGCTGGCTGAGCCAAAGCGGAGCAGCTGCACGAGTGGTGGGATGGCGCCTGCCTTCATAAGCGGCCTCTGCGTCGATATGTCCTCCGAGATACTCGCCACCGCTCCGGCCGCGTGTTCCTGCGCGCCCGGGCTGCCCGATTTCAGGATGCTCACCAGCGGCTCGATGCAATTCGCCTGGACGACCTGCACCTGGATTTCGCGGTTTCCCTCGGCGATGCAGTAGATGATGCCCGAGGCCGCCGTTTGGCCAGGTGCATTGCCCTCCTTGAGCAGCGCCAGTGCCGGTGCGATCACGCCCTCCTTGATCATCGCGTCTGCATTCTTGGCCCGTTGATCCGGGTGCGCCTGAAGGATCCGGTTGAGATAGCCCGAGGCCTTCTCCTTTTCGGCCATGGTGCCTGACGCCATCTGCGCGACGAGTTTGGGGATCTCGGCATTTCCATGCACCACCATGGCTGCTCAGCTGGTCTTCCTCGGACGACCAGGCCAATAGGAAGGTCGTGCCCTCCTACCATTGTAGACGAACAAAGCCACCAATTTGAGAAAGGGTCAGTTGAATCGACACACAAGGTACCGACCAGCCACTACCACGCGAAACACTGCCACGCAGCGGTCGCGTCGCTCGGTGGACTAACACACCGGCGAGGATTATCAAGGATCCGGCCCCCCACCCCCGTCCCGGCCACGCTACATCTATCGGCCCCCGGCCGATAGTTCACGTGACCGGCCTCCCATGCCCCCCAAGGAAAAAGAACCAGCGACAGGGGCACACTGTTCGTTGCTGGAGAGGGTGTGCCCAATGGTGCCCCCCCTTCTTAAATGTTCTTTGGCGCATTTTGCGCTTGTACTTGCAATTCGTGTCTGCTGCACTCCCGAGGGCCATCCGTGAGAGAGAGGCGGTGTGTGTGAGTACGGACGTTACGCGCTGTCATCGTCATCGTCATCGTCGTTGTTGTTATCGTCGTGATCATCGTCGTCCTGATCGTCCTCGGAATCGGAACCGTCTCCGGTCTGGTCGTCAAGAGGTTTCTCTTCCACTGGCTGAGGATACCCGAGTGTGTCCGTACATGCGAGGGTGAGCTCGGCACATGCAAGTGCAGGCGTTATGTGGGGCGCGAGCCTCATGATGACGCCATCGTGTTGAAGATTGGTCACAGTGCCGCCGTTGCATCTGTATGCCCAGTCGATTTTCGCCTGACGCGAGAGCCCTTCTGCCTCCTGAAGGAAGTAAGACTTTGCTGTGAGGGCGCACCGGTGCCTTTTTTCAGATTTGTGGATGCAAAGCCAATCGTTGACAAAGGTTATCATGGCGGGCATTCGGTGTTCGAATTCACGCGTGAGGTCCTTACGGCTGTTCTCGTACGCGCTGAGGCGAAAGATGGCGCCGTCTGTGCCCACGTCAAAGGGTGGCATAGGGCCGTCCCACGGACGTGTGTTTTGACATTTGTGGGTATGTTCCCATGCACGGAGGGAGCCGTCATTGTCTAGTGCGTTAAAGAGCTGTTTCGCAGCGGAGCGGCGTGCGTCGAGTGGCGTTTGTGCGCCAAGGAAATAAAGGCCTACTTCCGCTAGGATTTGTTCGCGATGTAGCATGAAGAGGTGCGCTTGTTCGCGGCCGGCTGTAAAGACATTCAGGAGGGTGCGTGGGTATGCTGCTGAGTCATCGAGATCCGAGCCATGCTTTGAAAAGGCGAGGTTGCGCAAGAGCCGCGGAAGTCGGAACGGGTCCGCAATGTTGGGACATGCATATTCGCGAGAGGCGACAACAAAACCCGAGGCAATGAGTTCGGCCCCTAAAAGGGAGTGCCAGTATGCGATGCGCACGGTGGCCTTACCATTAAGACTTTGTATAAATTTGCATGCGCGCTCACGAAGCGTGCCGTGGCCATCATGACGGGGGGCGTCCGCGGCATGGCCCGCGTCACGGATGTATTTTGCGAGGGCTGCAGCATTGACCGGGCAGTCAAGATGTCGCGTAACGGGCTGAAGACCCACATGGATGAGACGGGTCGCAAGGTTATGTTGGTGTATTGGGTCGAGGAGGAGTGTGCGTGCGGCGTTTACTCTTCGTACCGCTTCCGGTGCGCGGAACCCAGTGTCAAGAGATAGACGGGCAAGGACAGCCTCCGCATACGCCTGGATCCGCAGAGGGGAAAGTGCATGTTGGAGAGAAACTGGGATCGGGATGGCGAGGGTTCCGAAGGCATGGGTGGCGCGCAAGACACGGTCGGACTCTGTAATTTCGTGCGCTCGGTTCGGTCGTGATCGCATTATTGGAATGGGCGGCGGCGGCAGCGGCGGCGGCGGCGGCGGCGGCGGCGGCGGCGGCGGCGGAGGCGGCGGCGGAGGCGGCGGTATCGGCGGTACGTGCGACGGTGTCGGTGGTACGCACGGTTCGGCCGCCTTGGGCGGGGGTGGCTGTACCGGACACGCCGAGTAACGTGTGATGCCATGGCGACCCTGGTTTGCGAGCCGGTCGGCCCAATCGTTCCAATGTTGGTTGCTGTGACCCTTAACATGCTTCATCCAGAGTTGTCCGGCCGTGGACTTCATGAGCGTGGCCCATGCTCGTTGCGCTTCCGCGGCCATTTCCTTGTGTTTTTTGGCGCGCCAAACGCCAGATGCGATCATAGCAGCGTACGTGGAGTCATAGCGCATGCACACAGGGCGTGTACGGCTCATGGTGGGTATTTGTGCGAGCACGTGGCAGTTGGCCCAGATGAGTCCACGAGTAAATGCCATGAGTTCAGCGAGGTTATTGGTGGTGGTCTTGAGGCGAGCCGTCGCCACGCCTCCCGGGGGAACGCGGCCGCACATGTAGAAGAGGGCACGTCCACTCGCGTGGTTTATGGCGTCAAGGCTGGCGCCTTCCACTGCAACCACACCGTAGCCCGCGGGCGGCGCGGGTTGGCCGATCTTGCGTGGCAGAGCTGAACCATCTGAGAAGATGGAAATCGTCAGAGGGGGGAGGTCCGCCGGTGGCGCGTGCTGTTGGCTGCGGTAGTGGCCAGTGCCTTTCGAGCTTCGATGCCACTGTTCGCGCACCTCTTTGCGCATGAAGAGGATAATGGTGATCGCTTGCTCATCGGCACCGATCACCGCAATCCCCGGTGCTTCCCAACGTTTACGGAAGGCGGCCATTGCGTGTCCCTGATCGAATGGTTGCTGCCGTCGGGCCTGACCCCATCGGTAGCTCGCGACGCGCTGTACAACGTGTTGAACTTTTTGAAACAGGACCGTAGGTGAGCGTCTCTGTTTGGCTTTGGGTGCCGCATCCCTGTTACGCTCCTGTAGGATCGTGTGGAGTGTGATTTTGTGGA
>Ga0210240_100268_pt1 | contig 44125 bp, 28 predicted proteins | sample ChrtobMetP5a_4mM_FD_155463 | JGI IMG/M metagenome (GOLD analysis project Ga0210240, IMG submission 155463) | Chrysochromulina tobin associated microbial communities from unialgal haptophyte culture, Seattle, Washington, United States - P5a_4mM | ecosystem: Host-associated > Algae > Haptophytes >...
ATGGCCCCGCCTTGAGCGCCGTAGCGGCCAGCAACGCGGCCCCGCCTCCAGAGCTCGCGTGCTCCTCCACCCCCTCGGCCCGCATGCTCGTGCGCTCCACGTCCGTAACGACGGTGTGAACGTGTTGGCGTACGAGCTCGGCACTTGGACCGAGGACGTCCTCGAGTCTCGTGCCTCCTGGCAGCGCCATCCACGTGGCCACGCACGCGTTCATGAGCGAGCGCGCCAGATCGCTGCCCCATGGGATGCACGCGCTAGCGCAGAGCCCTGGCCGCCACTCTGGCCGCTCGACCATCTGCTGCGCCAGCGCTCGCCAGCTGACGCCGCCGGCCGCGATCATGTACGCGGCGAGCCAGCCTCCGCCATCGGACCCGAGCGCCCGTTGCAAGGGCGTCCGATCCAGCCAGGCGCCGCCGCGCCAAGAAGGCGGGCCGCTCGAGGCCTCCTCGTCGTCCGGGTGCACGCCGCGCAGGACAAAGTCGCTGAGCGCCTCCGCTCCCGAGGGTGGCGGTGTAAGTGGCGGTGCAACAACCCCGCTCCCGCGGACGCGGACGCACCGCGCGCCGACGGTGGCTGCGGAGGAGGTACTTGAGAAGGCGGGAGTGGCTGCGGAGGAGGTACTTGAGAAGGCGGGAGTGGCGTCGGCGGCGGCGGCGGCGGAGGTGCTGGCGGCGGCGGCTGAGGCGACAAGGGTGCCGGTGGCGGTGGTGTCGAGTGCCGAGCCGAGCGCCAAGCCGAGCGCCGAGTTGGGCGCTGTGACGAGCGCCGTGACGAGCCCCGAGTTGGGCGCTGAGCCGGGCGCTGAGCTGGGCGCCATGCCGAGCGCCTCGTTGTCGAGCGACGAGTCGAGCGACGAGTCGAGCGCCGAGTCGAGCGCCGAGTTGAGCGCCGAGTTGGGCGCTGAGCCGGGCGCTGAGCTGGGCGCCATGCCGAGCGCCTCGTTGTCGAGCGACGAGTCGAGCGCCGAGTCGAGCGCCGAGTCGAGCGCCGAGTCGAGCGCCGAGTTGGGCGCCGAGTTGGGCGCCGAGTCGAGCGCCGCGGGCATCAGCTCGCAAAACGCGTCTGACGAAACTGTCAATGACCCATCGGGCGAGACAGCCCCCCCACCGCCAGGCAGCCGGCGCTCGTTGACAAATTCCTCCACGGCCTCGGCGTCGCGTGCGTCCTCATCAGGACGCATCCCGAGATCGACTAGGATGCGTCGGAGCGCCGTCTCGGGCAGCTGGTCGGAGCGCCCGTCCTCGGCCTGTGGCAGAGTGGTACCACAGCCGCCTCAGTCTGATAATCAGTGCTCATCGGGGCTCATCGGGGCTCATCGGGGCTCATCAGGGCTCATCAGTAGTCATCAGTGTGCTCATAAGGGCTCATCAGGGTATCATTAGGGTATCATCAGGGTATCATCAGGGCTCATTAAAGATCATCAAAGCTCATCAGGGCTCATAACATGGCTCATCAGGGCTCATCAGGGCTCATTAAAGATCATCAGAGCTCATCAGGGCTCATCATCAATGCTCATCAGGGCTCATCAGGGCTCATCAAGGTATCATCAGGGTATCATCAGGGCTCATTAAAGATCATCAAAGCTCATCAGGGCTCATCAGGGCTACATCAGGGCTCATCACCTGGAGGGAAAGCATTTTGAGCGCCGTGTCGGGCATCTTGAGCTCCGTCACGCCCGCCATCACGCTCGCCATCACGCCCGACACGTCGACCGGTACGCGCGAGTTGAGCGCTGTGACGAGCGCCGAGATGAGCGCCGAGTTGGGCGCTGTGACGAGCGCCGTGCCGAGCGCCGAGTTGGGCGCTGAGCCCGGCGCTGAGCCGGGCGCCGAGCCGAGCGCCTCGGTGTCGAGCGACGAGTCGAGCGACGAGTCGAGCGCCGAGTCGAGCGACGAGTTGAGCGCCGAGTTGGGCGACGAGTCGAGCGCCGCGTTGGGCACCGAGTTGGGCGCTGAGCCGGGCGCCGTGCCGGGCGCCGAGCCGAGCGCCTCGGTGTCGAGCGACGAGTCGAGCGCCGAGTCGAGCGACGAGTTGAGCGCCGAGTTGGGCGACGAGTCGAGCGCCGAGTTGGGCGACGAGTCGAGCGCCGCGTTGGGCACCGAGTTGGGCGCTGAGCCGGGCGCCGTGCCGGGCGCCGTGACGCGCGCCTCGTTGCTGAGCGACGGGTCTAGCGACGAGTCGAGCGACGAGTCGAGCGACGAGTCGAGCGACGAGTCGAGCGACGAGTCGAGCGACGAGTTGAGCGAAGAGTTGGGCGCCGAGTTGGGCGCCGAGTCGAGCGCCGCGTTGGGCACCGAGTTGGGCGCCGTGACAAGCAGCAGGACCGGGTCGGACAGCTCGTCGGGATGTTTGGCAATCCAGCGGTCCGAGAAGATGGTGAAGCATTCCTACCAAATCATGTATCATCAGAGTTCATGTTCGGTGGGTCATCAGGGGTCATCAGGGGGGTCGTCAGAGAAGATGGTGAAGCACGCCAACCAAATCACAGGGGTCATCAGAGGGAATCAGATGGAATCGGTGGTCAGCTGTCCGAATCCACGCGACTCACCTCTGCTGCGCCATCGGGGATCATGAGGGCTCATCAGGAGTCGTCAGGGCTCATCAGGGCTCATCAGGGCTACATCAGGGCTCATCACCTGGAGGGAAAGCATTTTGAGCGCCGTGTCGGGCATCTTGTGCTCCGTCACGCCCGCCATCACGCTCGCCATCACGCCCGACACGTCGACTAGTACGTCCGAGTTGGGCGCTGTGACGAGCGCCGAGTTGAGCGCCGAGTTGGGCGCCGAGTTGAGCGCCGAGCCTAGCGCCGTTTCGAGCATCTCGCGGGACACGAGAGCATCCGACTGTCCGCCCATCTCGGGCAGCTCCTCCGTGTGCTCGAGCATGGGCTCGTCCTCACGCACGCACCGCCACATGTCAAGCACCTCCTCCACATGGAGCGGAAGGACGGGCATGAGAATGGGTGCGGCGCGCAGCGCGCGGAGAGCGGGAATCGGGCAGGCAGCTCCACCACTTGAGGATGCACGCGCACCGAGCATCGACCGTGTGGGGTTGGGGCGTACAAGACCATCAAATCTCGATGCACACATATGCAGTATAGGTGAAACCCCCGTCACCCCGGCGGCTGGGTAATCGCATCATATTGATCTAACCGGTGTGAGGCTCGAACTCACGACCGTGGCGTTATTAGCACCACGCTCTGACCAACTGAGCTAACCGGTCCTGGTTAGTACTCACCGACAGAAAGTGGCAAAATATAAACCCTCAACGGCTAACAATCCCAAACGCGGCACACCACAGTGCGTCCCCGTCTTGCAACACATTTCCCGTCACAATAATGCCTACAAGTCTTCCGCCCCGGCACACGTCGAGTGCTCAAAGAACACAAAAGAATAACGCCCCCCGCCGCGCCTCACTTTCGCAGAGTTCCCCGCGGCGGCCTTCCCAGCCCCCGCTCAAAAATGCCAGCGCCCTGGCAAGTGGCCGCCGCCTCGGCGCTGGCAGGAGGCGCGATCGCGGGTTGGTATTTGCTTCGAAGGCGGCGTCAGCCATTGTCACGGCTCCCATTGACCGACTTTGAGACCATTTATTTGGGCAGCGAGCTCGTCTCGCTTGCAGAGGTGCCAGGCGAGGTTGACGCATACGAGCATGCGTCATGGGCTCACGATTTCAGCGAGTCCGCTCTGGAAATCACACGGGCTCGTTTGCATCGCTTGAAAGCGCATGGATGCGACGCGGCAGATGTGATTGTGCCAGCCGTCCCAGCACGAGAGCTTCACCGCAAGGGCAAACCGATGCAACCAAAGGGATGGCCCATGCCAATGGTCCGCGGCCCGTACATGAAGGTATCACGACTCGAACAGTCAGCCGCCACTGCCGTTGCATCCGGTGCGCGATCAGCACTCATGCGAGCTGACGATGGCAAGTGGTACCGGCTCAAAGGCTGCGGCAATCATGATAAAGGGGTCGTCGTGCGAGAGAATGCCGGCGGGTGGCGCGATCTTCGTGGAGTGGCCTTCGTGCACACGGCAGCGCGCGAGCTATACTGGACGACGAGGCTCGCGACAGCCATCGAGTGCACTCCGAGCGCCAACATTGCGCTTGGACGTTTCCTCTACTCAGCACCAAACGCACCGTTCGGCGACAAGGACCCAAACCTGCGCCCCGCATGTGTAGTGCATCAGACGCTCGGCGACCGCCGATTGGGCACACACGTACTCGCCGGCTTGCATCTTCTGCTGCCGTGCCTTTTGGATGCCGCGTGTCTGAGCTCTGGAGCCGATGAGCTCCGCGGCGCTTTCCCTGCGATGCGTCCCGATCCCCGGGGCGTGAGCACGGCGCAGCTCGCCTCGGATCACATGCTTGCCCGTGAGCTCTTCTGGTCAGGCATCGGAGCCGACGCCCCCGGGCTGCAGTGGGACGAGCTGCCGCGCGACGCGAGCTGCTTTGGCTGCTTCCGCAAGGGCAGCGCGGCTCTCACGATTCGAGCGCCGCAGACGACACCCGCGCCGCGCCAATGGACCCTCGCTGGCGCGGAATGCATGTCACCAGATTGGCAACGACGCTGGTGCGATGCCTGCGACGAGCTTGGCAGCCTCCTGGCGGCCTCTCCTCACTGTGCTTCGTGTGCTCTGCCGCACTTGTTTGCCACCCTCGGGCACGAATGCGGTAGGTTCTTGCGCGCTCTGCACGCGGAGGGCGTCTCCTGGGGCACGTACCAGGACACGATGTGCCACGACGGCCAGTGGCATTGCAATGCGCATTCGAACAATTTCGTGCTGCTTCCGCAGGGGCCGGCGTTGAGTGCACCAATGGTCGGGTTCCTTGACCTCGATATGGCTTTCGACGAGGAAACATACGTCAGCCTGTCCGATGAGCAGGCGGTGATTGAGGGTGCCTCGCATGCGCTGCTACTGGAACGTGAGTTCGTCAATCTGCTTGAGGTCCTTCGAACTCCGGCCCCCCAATTGCTCCACCGGCCGAAGAGGCTTTGATGTCACAGCGCCTCTGGTGGCGCTGCTACGCAGCAAATCGCGCCGCCGACGCGCGACCCGGCCGGCCGCGGGCCCACCGACGGCACGCGCGCTCGCGCAGTCACCATGGCCACCGTGCGGCCACCGTAACTCCTTAATCACTCCAGGCGGCTGGCAAGCTGCCGTGCGCCACGACACTGTCGTCTCTCAACGCCGCCGTCGTCACGCGACGGCGGCGTCGAGTGACTTCTTTTGCGTTCCCTTCGGGGCGCGCCAACGGGCGCGTCTCTACACCTCCGACGCCCTCTGCGACGACGGCGGCCCGGCGCCGAGTACGCAGACTGCATCTACGGCTCCGACTGCGCGGACTGCGGCCCGCGCGTGCCGGCCGCTGCCCGATGGCGATCTGCACCAAGGACTGCATGACCGGAATGCCCTCGTACACGCCTCTGACGGCGATTGCGACGGCGGCGGCCCTGGCGCCGAGTACCTGGGTTGCCAGCTCGGCACCGACTGCGCCGAATGCGGACCGCGCTTCCCGTCCTCCTCCGCCCATCTGCGCCGAGACGTGCAACTGGGCTTCCGACGCCGATTGAATGCGAATATCAATATGCGATTGCGACGACGCCGGCCCCGTCTCGGAGTTCCGCCCGGCCACGGGACCAATAGAGAATAGTACTAGTAAGGGGTGTGAGTGTGTGCTGGGAGGCTCGTGTACTATTGTACATGTTGACCGTCTTAAAATAAGAACCGAAACGAAACGAATCTCGCATTCACGAATCCAGGATCATTCACGCGCCGTACTGGTAACCGACGATGGCGGATGGCCGACCTCATCGCTGCCCCAGCTCCCAATGATGGCGACTACAATGCGTTCAGCTTCTGGAGAGCGCCCATCGAAGCGACGCCCACCCTCTCCGAAGTCGCACCTCCGCCGCCGCCGCCTCCGGCGCTCTCCGATGACACGGCGGCTCCTCCGTCATTTGCGCTCAATGAGCCCACCGCCGCCGGTCGTGAGCAGCACGTGGTGACGCAGGACCAGATCCGCAAGCTCGACATGATGCTCAAGCCGATGCGAATAGAAGACATGTCCACCGCAGACATCCAGGCGCGCCTGGCCGATTTCGAGGCCGACTTCCGCAAGCGCCACGGGAGGCCGATTGCGCTCGCTGACGCGCAGGACCTGCCGAAGCCAGTGCTCGAGATGTACGACCAGCTCGGTCGTCGTCTCAGCCCGGAGGAACGAGCCCAGGCACAGGCGCGCCTCGAGGCTCGCCAGGCCGCAGAGATGGCGGTCAAGGCGCAGGCGGAGGCGGAGGCGGCAGTGGCGGCCGAAAAGCGCGCGGCTTCGGCGGGGGCGCGGGCCAGGGAATGGGAGGCCTTCGAGGCGAACAAGGAGGCCGTGTGGCGCGCCGCGTCGTCCGAGGCGCGCGAGCAGCGAGAGGAGGTGGCCGCGGAGCACGGCCTGAGCGCCTCGAGCCTCACGGGCGCCTCAACGTGGCTCAAGGTGGACGAGCCCTCTGGGAAGAGGGAGCAGAGCAAGGAGGAGATGATCGAGCAGTTCCGGCTCGAGCGGGGCCTGAGCGCGCGGCGTGAGGAGCTCACGGAAGAGCAGCGCCAGCGCGAGGCGGCCGAGTGGAGCGCCAAGGGCGGCGCCGAGGCCGACGCGCTCGCACGGCAGGAGGCGTGGACGAAGCGAACTCCGCACTATCCTAATCCTTGAGATGCGCATGCGGCTCGCCGCACGGCGCAAGATCCGACAGCTCGCTGCGGAGCGCGCTTCGGGGGAGGTATCAGCTTCGGTGAAAAAGCTGTGAGACCAGTGTGTGTGCGAAGCCAAGTTTAGAGAAAAGTGCGCGCGTACTTACTTGTTACTAATATGGCTGACACGTCTCACGTGACAGGTCTCACAGGTGCGTTGTATTATTATGCCGCGTGCGCCGTCCCGTGCGGGGGCGGCGCGGGTTCATCTTCCTCGATCGCGCGTTCGTTCGCGCCTGTCCAATTCGGCGCTGTGGGCGGCACCCCGACGCCCGGCACCTCAGTCCTCACCGCGCACGGCAACAATCCGATCTCGACAGTCCGACATGCGGTGCGGTCGGTCGGCGCCAACAGCGTGCCCTGAGACTGACAACCGGCTTCCTCGGCTCCTGAGTGCAAACTGCGCGCCACTGCGCGCGCCCTCGACTGGCCTGCGGCCCACCCCCGCACCAATGTGAATGCGCAGCACCGAAGCGCATTCGCTTGCTTTCTCGCTCGCCGCGCGCTCGGGGAGCGACTATGGTACATACACGCGCCTCTCCAAGCCTCAGGAGCGACTATGGTACATACACGCGCCTCTCCAAGCCTCAGGAGCGGCGCCGCTTGCGAAGCACCGGGCCCGAGTCGCGGCCGGTGGCCGGATCCAGCGGTGCCGCCTCCTCCGCGGCCGGCTGGCCCCGCAGGCGCTTCGACGAGCCGCGGGCGGCGGGCGACTCGTGAGACGTGTGCAAGGACGAGGGCATGGCACCGATGCTGCTGCTTGCTCTCCTCGCCCGGCCGGCGCCGCCGCTCGACGCGTCCTCGCGAGCGCCCTCGCCTTCGTCGGCGAGCCCCGCAGGGACGCGGGAGAGCTGCCGTTGCAGCCTCGAGATCTCGGCGCGTGCGCTCGCGAGCTCCTCCGAGATCTCGCCCAGATCTCGCCCAGATCTCGCGAGCTCCTCCTCTGCGCGGGCCTCGAGGGCCTGGGCGACGCGCTCGAGTGTCCGGTCGAGCTCGATCTCGTGCTCCTCGATGCGCTTGCGCAGCGCGTGGTTGGGCACCACCTCAGGCCGGAGCGCCTCGCGCGTGAGCGGGCTGCGTGGTGCGGGCTGACGAAGCACCTGTGCCCATCGGGAGAGACGAGGCGCCGTGGTGAGCACATGCATGCAAGGGGCAGGTCCTCAGATGCAATCAGCGTACCTCCTCAATGGCGCGCCGCTCATACGAGTGCCCATCCGACGCCACCACCGGGTCACGCATCTGTGCGAGCGTCAGAGGGCAACGGAACTCATCGGGGGATCGAGAGTCCGTCAGACCCAGCCGCTCGCGCCGCGTGCGCCGCGCCAGCGCCACGGCGCTCTCGTGGAAGCGCGCGCTCGCCTCATCCAACCGTCGCGCCGGGATCCCGAGCGCCGCCGCGTCCGCAAGCGCCGCCTCGAGCACCGCCTCGTCCTCGCCCTCCTGCGCGGCGTCGAGCTGCGGCTCGAACTGGCGCTGCAGCGCCTCGAGCAGCCGCGGCGGCAGCCTGGGTGGCTTGCCTCGCTCGAGCAGCCCCAACAGGTGCGCCTGGCTCATCACCTCCGCGCTCGCGCGCGCGCGGATCGAGCGGCCGCCCGGCACGGCGCCCGGCACGCCCCCCGGCAAGGGAACGAGCGGCCAGCTCGCCAGCCGCGGCGGGCGCAGTTGGGGGGGCACACGCCTGCCGAAGACGAAGCCGCCGCCGCCGCCGCCGCCGCCGCCGCCGCCGCCGCCGCCGCCGCCGCCGCCGCCGCCGCCGCCGCCGCCGCCGTCGCCGCCGCTGCTGCTGCTTGCGCCGACTAGCGCCGACGGGGCTGGGGCCACAGCAGGCGCCGGGTGCACTTGCGCCCCCCCCTCTGAGCTCGAGTCGGCGCCGTCGCGAGCACCTCCGTCCGCACCGGCGCCGTCCCGAGCACCTCCGTCCCCCACGGCTGTGTCCGAGGCGGCCGCCGCCGCGTGGTTCAGCCGCACGGCCGCGTGGTTCAGCCGCAGTCGCTCGCGGGTGGGCATGAGGACGGGCGCCGAGGGCGGCGCCTCGACAAGGTTGACGAGGGCATTCTCGGCGAGGCGCCACAAGGGTTCCGGCGCCGTCTCGAGCGGCACGAAGGCGGCGCCGCGCGACGAGAGGGCTTCGCGTTGGATGAGACCGAGCAGCAAGCGCACGCCGTTCGCCTCGAGCAGCGCGGCGCAGTTGGCGCTCGAGAGCTCAGTCAGGTTCCAGAGCGCGCCAGCCGCATCCTCCTCCGCCTTGGGCGCGCCCTGGTCAAGCACAACCCGAGGAGCAACGGGGTCGCGCTGTGGTGAGCACGTGCATGCAAGGCAGGCCATCCGTGGCCATCAGCGTACCTGGTCGAGCAGTCCGAGGAGCAAGGGGATCGCGCCTGCCTCGCGGATCGCGTCCCGGTTGGCCTCGTTCGTGTACCTGTGGGGAGGAGGCGCCGTGGTGAGCACGGGCATGCAAGGCAGGTCATCCGCGGCAATCAACGGCCTCGTTCGTGTACCCCGAGGTGCCGGTGCGCGCTGTGTTGAGCACTTGCATGCAAGGCAGGCCATCAGTGGCAATCAGAGTACCCGAGGTGTCGGAGCGCTCCAGCGGCCCACGCGGCCTGCGGCGTGTGCGCGCCGCATCGGAGCAACTCGACGAGCGGCGGGATGCCGCCTTTCTCACGGATCGTGTCGCGATCGACCGCCGATCGGAACGCGACCGAGCGCAAGGCATGAGCCGCCTCAGCCGCCACCGACGCTTCCTCCGCCGAGAGCAGGGCTACTAGTCGCCGGAGACCGTCTGCCTCGTAGATGGCGTCGCAGCAGTCCTTCTCGGCAGCGAGCTCGGCGAGCGCGGCGGCCGCGAGCGCCGCGCTGTGGTGAGCACCTGCATGCAAGAGCGCCGCGCACGGCGGCGGCGGCAAGCCGAACGTACTTGCGACCGAAGGGACGGGGCACGCGAGCTGCTGGGAAGACGACGAGCGCGACGCCGTCGTGACTTGATGCGCCGAGCCGCCGCCGCCGGCGGCGGCCTCGGGGCTGGCCTCAACGGGGCTGTCGAGCTGCACGACCAGCAGAGGAATGGCGCCTGCCTCGCGCAGCTCTGCCTGGTTCGCGGCATCGCCCGCTGCGAGCGCGGCCACCGCCCGCAGCACGCGAGGAAGTAGCGCCGCCTCGTCGGCGCTCAGGTCCTGCCGCAGTGTCGGCAGCATCAGCGGCGGAGGGCTGTCTGCGGCGGCGGCGGCGGCGGCGGCGGCGCTTATGAACGCCGAGCCGGCGCCGGAGGACAGCGGCGCACCGGCCGCCGCGGGTCCGCCGGCGCCGGCGACAGCGCCGGCGGCTGCACTGCTGGGCGCGCCCGCCGCAGCCGCGGAGGCGGAACCACCGGCGCCGGCGCCGGCGTCGGTGAGCTGGGCGAGCAGCTGAACGAGCGGTTGCACTCCGTGCGCCTCGCGGATGAGCTCCTGGCCACGGCGCCCGCTCCTGGCCAGGATGCACAACAGCTCCGGCGCTAGGGGCGCGTGGCCCAGGAGCGGCACGAGTGCCTCAGCGAGCTCATCACGGACGGCGCGCATATTCATGGCCGAGCACACCGTGAGATCGCACAGGGCCTCGAGCGCATCCATGCGCGCCTCCTCTGCAGTCTCACCCCCGAACGTCGAGCTGCGGAGCAACGCGACCAGCGGTAGCAACGCGCCCGCTTCCCGCACGGCGTCGTGCTGGGCCGGCACCTTGGCGCAGAGTTTCATCGAGCGCGCGAAGAGTGCGAGCGCGTCGGCCGGCGAAGGCACGTTTGCCATGGAGGCCAGAGCAAAGCGCAACTCGACGTGCGGCGAGCGTGAGCGTCACGACAAGAAAAACTCTTTGACGGTTTCATGACGAAACCCAAACGAAGGAGCGAGTCCCGTACTTGTGTTGACCGAGAGGGTGCGTAGAGACAGTGTTGTTTCAGGTCGTACATGTACAAGGTACGTGACGAAACTGTGTGGACTCGATTGAGCACTCTTTTCCGCGCGGAACCTCGTGTGAGTTCTCGTGAAGCCCGGCCGCCGACGCGCGGACGCGAACGCGAAGCCCGGCCGAGCCAAGAGCCTTCGCTATGCAGCCAGCCTTGGCTTACCGGGATGAGCCACCGCGGGCGCCGGCGCCGGCCGCCGAGGAAGCGCCGCATGTATGGAAGCCCACACCGAGCAGGCCGGTGGCGCAGTCCGAGGCGGCCTCGCTCGCTCGCAAGGTGGAGCAGCTCAGCACGGAGCAGGCTGAGGCGCGGGCGGAGCTGGACAAGACGTTCTTCCTCAACTTCGGCAAGCGTGGCGAGCTCGCGAACCGGATAAAGGCGCTTCAGAAGGAGGGGAATGCGCAAGCCAATGCGCTCGAGCAGACGCTGAAGGCCGAGGCGCAGGCCCTGGAGCGCGCCAAGAAGGCGCAGGCCACGGCGGATGAGCAGCTCAAGGTGGCCCACGTGAATTTACCCTGGGCTGACCCATCCAGAGCGACAAGTATTGACGTCATCAAGTTCCTCACGCGTCTGGACAAGCGGCGGCAGAAGAGGTCATTTGTATCGCGGGACGAAGATGAATTAGCGGCGCCTCTTCGGCTCGCCCGAGACTTCGCCGCGCCCGAGGACGTGCCCCTCTCCGCATTCGTACCCCTCGATGGCGCGCGCGCGGCTATTTTGGCCAAACTAAGCTGGTCAGCCGATATCGCCATCGCCTTCGTGCCCCCCGCCTACGTACGCTACAAGGCGCCGGCCGCTGCTCCGGCGGGCTCGCCGTCGTCGGGTGAGCTGCTGCATCTGTCGGATACGACCCCACGACTTCCACAGACGAAAGCACCCGCGCCACAGAGCGAGTCGTGGACCGCCGCCGGATTCCTCGGGACGCTCGGCATCCCGGAGCTGCTCGCGGCGCAGCTTGTCGAGGTCGGCGGTCCGAACGAGCTTGGTGCGCTGCAGTCGCTCGCCCGCAACCCGGACCTGAAGCAGGAGCTCAGAAGGCGCCTGACCCCGGGCATCGACGCTCTCATCGATCGCCTCTCGTCCGCGTTCGTACAGCTCGCCTCGGGCGCCGCGCCGACGGCCGAGCAATTGCAGACTAAGTTTATGCAGGATGGCGCCGGGCTGATGGCATACGGTGACCTGAGCACCTTTTTTGGTGGGCTGGAGGCGATGGTGGGCGCGCCGCAGCCGCGCGTGCGCGAGGCCATGGCCGCCGAGCACACCGAGCAGCCCGACTCGCACCTCGAGTTCACGACGGAGAACTTTGGCGTCACGACCACCTCGGCGACCGAGTGGGCCTTTGTAGCCGAGCCCAGGAGCCGCCCGCACGGCGCGTGGCCCGTCGAGGCGAAGCTCGTGCTCGCCCGAAAGCCTGGCGGCAGCAAGTCGGCGCGCCTTGGCGAGCGCATCGCGATCATTGCGCACGAGCGCCAGAAGCGCCGGCGCACGCCGATGCCGATCGCCGAGCTCACGTGGCGCGTCGCCGAGCGCGGTGTGCGGTTGCAGGAGCAGGGCGAGCCGGCGCTCACGCTCGAGGAGGCGTTTGGCGCACGGCTGTACACGGGGCCGCTCTTTGTCAAGTACAATGCGGTGCTGCGCGGGCTCGACAGCCAGCTCCTTTACCTGCGCTGCGCGATGGTGCGGCTGTGCTGCTCCGCGGAGGACGCGGCGTCGCACGCGGAAGCTGCCGAGGAGGCCAAGGCAAAGCGCCTAGCAGAGGAGCCGTCGTTTGACGAGCGCAAGCCGACGGCGGCGGACGAGGCGGCGCTGCGCGAGCACACGCGCGATGCATTCGAAGGGGCAGCGCGACGCGTCAACAAGTACACGACGACGCTGCACGCGCTCAACTCGGCGATCGTCAAGCTCAGCAAGCTGACCAAGGCGTCGACGGTGTACCGCGGCATCCACGATATGGTGCTCCCCGATCAGTTCTGGACGCCCAACAAGTACGGCGTGCGCGGTGGTATCGAGAGTGCCTTCATGTCGACGACATTGAAGCGTGAGGAGGCGATCAAGTACGCAGCGAGCGGCAGAAGCGCTCCTTTGATCTTCGAGATCCAGCAAGGCATGATCGATCGCGGCGCCGACATCTCCTTCCTCTCGCAGTACCCATTCGAGGAGGAAATCCTCTTCAACCCGCTCACGGGGCTCGAGGTGCGCGGCTCGCGCGTCGAGGGCACGGTGCTCGTCGTCGAGGTGAAGCTGAGCGTCAACCTCACGTCGCTCACCATCGAGCAAGTGATCGGCAAGCGCAAGAAGATGTTGCAAGACATGGTGGTCGGGGTCGAGGCGGAGGTGCGGCAGGCGCTGCGCACGGAGGGTCTGGCCACACCGTATGGCACGGAGATGGTGCTGGGCGAGTTTCGCAAGGACGTGCAGAGGAACGAGCTTGGGCACCCGTTCGAGTGGTACAATAACGACGAGCGGCTCGCAGAGGCGCTGCAGAAGATGCTCGCATCGCGGCAGCAGTATGGGCCGGGCGGGCAGCGGCGGGCGGCGGCGCTGGATGCGCTGACAATGGAGGAGGCGAGGCGCTGCGGGTTCCCGAGTTCCCGGTGGTGGGGGGGGCCGCCGAACGAGCTTCTGTTGGATATGACGGAACGGAAGCGGGAGCCGTGCTACGTGGCCTGCCGGCTGTGGGGCGTGAACGAGATCGATTTCACGAGAATGCGAGCGGAGATGGTGTTTCGCGTCCACCTCGTCTTTCGGCCACGCAAGGAGGCCCTGCAATTCCTGCCAGAAAGGGGGAGACGCGTCACCTCGGAAGAGAAAGAGTGGACAGAGCTCGAGCGGATCGAAGCGCTCCCGAACTTGGGCGTCCTCAATGGCAGACCGGTTTTCACAAGCAAGCAGGAGTTCTTCCGGGTGTCCGACGCCAAGAGCGTCTACGACGGCTCTGACGAAGTGCCCATCTGGTTCCCGCCTCTGCCCACTGACCCCGAGCGCGAGGGCACCATCGCCGTCCTGACGGGCCAGATGGTGGTGACGGACGTGCAGCTCGACTTAAACTTCGAAAAGTTCCCCTTCGACGCGCACGAGCTCAGTGTCAAGCTCTTCCTCCCCAAGAAGCACAAGGACAAGATGTACGAGCTCCATTGCGACCCCAACATGCGTGTGAAATCGGAGGGCATCAAGGCCAAGGAGGAGGGCGGCCAAGGCATCCTCGAGGTGAAGCCGGACGTCAAGAAAAGCCTCTTCGACTGGGATATCCTCCCGAACAAGACCCAGCTAGTCAGGAACGAGAATGCTAAGGGCGAGCAGTCGGGTATCACGATGTGCATTGGCATCCGTCGCATTAATCAGCAATTCGTGATGAAGTTCCTCGTTCATCCGGGCGTGATCGCCGCGCTCGCGTGCGCATCGACGTTCATCCCGGCGGTTGAAATCCACGATCGGCTCGCGCTCACGTTCACCATCCTCCTTACGCTTACCTGCATCAAATACACGTCCTCTGACTCGCTGCCCGCGCTGCCCTACTCGACGGCGCTCGACGTGTACCACGAGGCGTGCCACTACTTAGTGTACGGCGTCATCATGCACAATGTAATCTTCTTCCTCTACGCCTCACGGTGCACCGGCACGTGCGCCGCCGAGCCCACGACCAGCTCCGCAGCGGGCACCGTCGATCCCACGATGGTTGCGTTCGTCGCAAGCGCGGATGCGCGATGCGCCGCGGCGGCGGCGGAGGTCGCCGACGTTGCCGCGACCGTTGCCTCGAGGTGGTGCGGCATGTGCGGGTACAAGATCGTAGTCGACTACTGGATCCTTCTCGACCTCGACGACGTTTTCATGTTTGTCCTAATGGCCTACTGGATCTACTGGAACTTCAGGTGGTTCGCCAGTAGATCCAGTAGGCGAGAGACCTCGCAAATACTCGGCCCGCCGCCCATGGTCGCCAATTCTCGGCATCGGGACAATGGCCGGACGCGCACCACCCCATACTCATGTGGCGCCGCTGCTCCTGCGGCTGCGGCGCGGAACGAGACAGGCACAATAAGCAGCAGCCTGTCCTACCTGAAGTCGTTGTTTGGCTACGACGACCCGGAAGACGATCTGCCGCCGCCCGCTCCCTCCCGCGAACCCTCTCCTGCTGCGGGAATGTCCGATCATGCCGCTGCGGGAGTCGTAGACCTTGCGCCCTCTGGACTCGGAGCGGTGCCACTGCGCCGAGAGACCTCGCAAATTCTCGGCCCGCCGCCACGCATGGTCGAGATATCCCGGTGGTGGGGCGTGCCGCCGAACGAGCTTTTGAGTGATATGATGGAACGGAAGCGGGAGCCGTGCTACGTGGCCTGCCGGCTGTGGGGCGTGAACGAGATCGATTTCAAGAGGATGACGGCGGTGATGGTGTATCGCGTCCACCTCGTCTTTCGGCCACGCAAGGAGGCCCTGCAATTCCTGCCAGAAAGGGGGAGACGCGTCAACTCAGAAGAGGAAGCGTGGAAAGAGCTCGAGAAGCTCGAAGCGCTCCCGGCCTTGGGCGTCCTCAATGGCAGACCGGTTTTCACAAGCAAGCAGGAGTTCTTCCGGGTGTCCGACGCCAAGAGCGTCTACGACGGCTCTGACGAAGTGCCCATCTGGTTCCCGCCTCTGCCCACTGACCCCGAGCGCGAGGGCACCATCGCCGTCCTGACGGGCCAGATGGTGGTGACGGACGTGCAGCTCGACTTAAACTTCGAAAAGTTCCCCTTCGACGCGCACGAGCTCAGTGTCAAGCTCTTCCTCCCCAAGAAGCACAAGGACAAGATGTACGAGCTCCATTGCGACCCCAACATGCGTGTGAAATCGGAGGGCATCAAGGCCAAGGAGGAGGGCGGCCAAGGCATCCTCGAGGTGAAGCCGGACGTCAAGAAAAGCCTCTTCGACTGGGATATCCTCCCGAACAAGACCCAGCTAGTCAGGAACGAGAATGCTAAGGGCGAGCAGTCGGGTATCACGATGTGCATTGGCATCCGTCGCATTAATCAGCAATTCGTGATGAAGTTCCTCGTTCATCCGGGCGTGATCGCCGCGCTCGCGTGCGCATCGACGTTCATCCCGGCGGTTGAAATCCACGATCGGCTCGCGCTCACGTTCACCATCCTCCTTACGCTTACCTGCATCAAATACACGTCCTCTGACTCGCTGCCCGCGCTGCCCTACTCGACGGCGCTCGACGTGTACCACGAGGCGTGCCACTACTTAGTGTACGGCGTCATCATGCACAATGTAATCTTCTTCCTCTACGCCGCACGGTGCTCTGGCACGTGCGCCGCCGAGCCCACCACCAACGCCGCAGCGGGCACCGTCGATCCCACAATGGCGGCGTGTGTCGCAAGCGCTGATGCGCCATGCGCCGCGGCGGCGGCGGAGGTCGCCGACGTTGCCGCGACCGTTGCCTCGAGGTGGTGCGGCATGTGCGGGTACAAGATCGTAGTCGACTACTGGATCCTTCTCGACCTCGACGACGTCTTCATGATTGTCCTAATGGCCTACTGGATCTACTGGAACTTCAGGTGGTTCGCCAGTAGATCCAGTAGGCGAGAGACCTCGCAAATACTCGGCCCGCCGCCCATGGTCGCGCCGCCACACATGGCCGTGCAGCTGCTCGGCCATTTCCCGAGCGCTGCCTCGTTTCCGGAAGCCGGTGCCACCACTCACAAGTGAGCAGATTGGGCGGGTCCATGTGTGTCGTGCGTGTGCAGTGCGTGTGCGCAAGACCGAGCGTCGTTCCGGTCGTAGCAGGTTGTGTCCGGGGCTCCGGGCCATCCATGCCCGGGTCCGCGCATGCGATACCGATAGCGGCCCCCGTGCTTGGGGTTGCATGTGTGTTGAACGCGTGCTGCAGAGCGGCGCGGCGAACACCTCGACGACTACTTACGTTAGGTAATTTTAACGCTTGGATAAATTTGGTGCGCGGCGCGGCCCCGCCCCGGCCGGGCGGCCCGGGGGTGTAGCGCGGACAGTGGAGCCCCCGTCGTGCGGTCGAGCAGGCGGTCGACGCGGCGTCGTCTATGACGTCTCGGTCGTCGGACGCTCGGACCGGTCGCGCACGACCGCACCGCGTCGCCGCGGTGATAATTGAGGGTGGTACAGCCTTTTCGCCAAATTTAACCTACGCTCCCTCGGAGCTCGGATGCTCGGTCCTCGGACACCCTGACTGTTGGGCGCTAGAGCCGGAGTGGAGTGTCAGCCGAGCTGCCACCGCGCGCCTATGAGCCAAGGCGCAGCGCCCAATGAGCGCACACAGCGTAGCGCTCGGTGCCCATCCTTAACGCAGCGACGTTCCTCCTGATCAGGCTCAGGCGGGCGTCGCGCCGAAATAATGCTTGTACTCGAGGAGCGAGCAGACCTGGAGCTCCGAGATCGACGTGGCGAAGCCGTGATTCGTGGTGGGGAAGGACATGGACGTGATCATCTCGCCACGGATGCCCGCGCCGAGCTTGATGAAGGAGGCGCCGCCGTCGGTGGAGTGGAGGCCAAGCGCGGACGGCGAGATGAGCCGGCCGCCGACGTGGAACTCGTCCTCCGAGAGCATCTTCACCGCCATCAGCGACGAGCCGTCCGTTGGCTCCGTGTGGACCATGTAGAACTTGTTGCCGTCCGTCGTGTGGAAGACGTGCGCACCCGGCATCGCGGAGCCATCCTCGCCAAAGCCCTCGGCGACGGCGACGCAGTGCTTGTCGTCGAAGCAGTCGATGTCGTTGAAGTAGTAGTTCCCCGTGTCCGAGATCAGATTCTCCCACGTGTCGCCCCCATCTGACGACTTCCAGAGCTCCGCCGTGTACATGCCGTTCACAGGCCCCGTCTTGTTGAAGGGGCCCACCTCGAGGGCGACGCTCGCCACGCCTTTGACGGCGTCGCGCTTTACCATACGCAGCCTCGACGAGAGGTAGTGGACGTTCTCCGAAGGGGACTCCGTGGGCCATGAGCCGGCAGTGATGTAAATGACCTCGGGGGACGGCCAGGCCACGTAACGGCCCGCCTTGCCGTACTTGAAGGGCACGTGGTCCTTGCACTTGTACGTCTCGCCCATGTCGTTCGAGAGGCACACACCGCCCGGCGATGCCATGATCGAGCGCCCGCCCTTGGCGCCCAGATGGTTGTACGACTTGATACTCTGGCTGGCAAGGTCCGGTGGAAACACATTTGACCGAAAGAAGCTGTCGCCGTCCGTCGAGTACGCGCTGCCATCCAGGCCGGTGGTGACGACGCCGAACGGAGTGTCCGCCTGGTCGATGCCCATGACCAGACCCAACGTCTCGTTCTGGTTCGCCACCCGGTTCCAAGTGTTGCCACCGTCCTCAGTCTTCACAATGTGGACCGCGGTCGCGCCGTTGGTTGTCGCCGTCCAGCCGGTTTTCTCGTCCTTCATGGCGATACCGATGGTGACCGCGGAGAAATCCATCGTCTTGATGGCCCAGTCAGCCCCGGCCTGCGTCGGCGCGCCAAAGATCGAGAGCGCCGCAGTCAGCATTTTGTACCCTCCTCTTTGTGTGTCGGGCGCTCCGACGGATGATTGCGGAGAAACCAAACGAGGGCCCGAGAAACTTGTTCAAGACAACGCGCTTCCACCCGAGCGTGAGGACCACAATCACATGGACGGAGGTTTGGCCGACACAACTTCACAGGACGTTAGTCGCTTGGTTGATTGGCAGAAGGTGGGGGGGGAGCGAGCGTGACGATGATGATTCGAAGATCGTTCACCATGACGCCACGACGGCGACACACCCGTCACGATCGAAAGCATCATCAAGGAAATCGTGTCTATACTTGACTTGACCCGTTTTGGATGGCCGATGGCGACGCTTTCGCCGACGCTCGTGATGCGCTCGGCACCTTCCTGGCGGCGGCCGAGGGGCTGCATGCCCGTCTTGGGCGTGCGCCGGACGGCTCGTCAGCAGCAGGGAGCTCCGCGCGCGAGAGCATCGACGATGTGCTCCACTGCTCTGCCGAAGTGCAGGCGGCCATCGCCCGAGCCTTCAAAGAGCGCGATGGCCGCCGGCATGCCGCTCGGCTCCGCGAAAAAGCGGCGGCACGCCAGAACGGGCTGCTTGCACTCGCGCAGCGCATGCACCATGCCGACGGCGCGCTCACAGACGTGTTGCAACGCTCGCGCGATGCACTGGCGGCCGCTGAGGCGTCGGCATCCTCAACGCGCCACGCGCCGATGGCAACGATCATCGAGTACGCGGAGCGCGTGAGCTACTCGAATGCGGCACCTTGCGGCGACGTTGCCTTTGAGGGTGCGCAACGGCAGGGCTGGTACCACGGCTGGGGCGCCTATGCACCGCAGCAACACATGCTTGCCCAGAGCTCATTTGCTCTCGGTCGGCCAGCTGCCGAAGGTGGCAGCTTGCCTGCAGAGGCCGCAAACGGCGATGCGGGCGCCGCGCCGCCGGCGCTGCAAGCGTTGGCAAGCATCAGCGCCGCATCACTGCCAAACGCACCTGCGTACACGGCGGCCGTCGCGCCGCCGCCGGTTGGCGCGTCGGATCCCCAAGCCTCCGAGCGCGTCTCACTCGGCTTCGATTCCTCCGATGACGACGAAGAGGATGAGTTTAGTTGATGCTCCCGTGATTGGCATTGATACAGCGCAGACCGCAGCGAGCGTGTGAGTTACAACGTTGCGATTTGGCAGAGTGCGAATTCCCCCCCGGCGGACCGCGCCGGGAGGAGAGTGACGCGCAATAATCGCGGCCACATGTCGCCCGCGTCCGGTCCCGCAAGTGCGAGGTCGTGTGATGCGCGTGGTAAAGTCATGGCCGTGGCCGCGCGCGCCCGCGCGGGCGGCGCCATTTTTCGATTTTCGTGCGTTACTGGACACGCCGCGCACACGGGGCACTAAAGCTGGTTACCACTTTGCACTGGTACCAGTACCGAGTACGCGCTGCCACCCGGCTGCAGCGACCGTCCGTGCCGTAGCACACGGCTGTATGGTGAAGGTTTGTAAGGTTTATATAACGGTGAAGGTTCGAAACCCGCACAACGCGGCCAAGTATCACCCAATAAGCGTGAACGCAGCTGCACCGTTGAGGAGACATGTGAGGAGACCATCCGTCACTCGTGGCCTGGCTCGTGGGTCGTGGCAATCTCTGCAGGATTAGCAGGAGCCCCTTATGGTGCCACACGTGATTGCCTACATGGATGGTGCCACCCACTAAAGCTGCCCCAAATTCATCCCTTGGGCACACTCCGAGGGTTTTCGGGTTGGAGTCGGTACTGTACTTTCCCCTCCTTCCTTTCGTGAACGCGAATGCTGCCAAATGGGACCCAAATTTGGGAAAGTCGCGCCGGCGTCCTTATGTTATTATTGTCTCGTGGATGGCTGCGGGCCCGCGGCTCGAGCGCCGCTCATCAGTGCCAGCGCGTGCAGGGCCCGTGGTGAGCCTGCTGCTACTCTCAGCGAGGGCATATGGTTCCTCCGGCCACCATCCGCTGCCGCAATCGCCGCCGTCGCCATCACCACCACGATGCGGTCTCCTGTGTGTTGGCCTGGCGGGCAACAACGGCATCACGCTGCTAGCGGGCCAGCTGGCCAACCTGCAACAGATCACGTGGGAATCGAATCGCGACGGACCCAAGCAGGCCAACTTGCTCGGCTGCATCACACAGGTCGGCATGCTTCCGCGCGCCTTTTGTTTTACAGACTTTGTGAAGAGCGTGGTCATTGGCGGCTGGGACGTGCGCCCGACGCCGCTAGGCGACGCGCTCTACAAGGCTAGGATCTTCGACTACGACTTGGTGAGGCAGCTGCGTGACAAAATGAACGCCATTCCGGTGATGCCCGGCGTGTGGGACGCCGGCTTCTACGGAGAGAATCAGGCTGCTGAGGCCACCCACATTGTAGCTACGGCCACAAGCCGCGCTGCGCAGCTCAGATGGTTGCGTGAGGACATTCGACGCTTCAAAGCCGAGCACGAGCTTCTTGGCGAGAGCAACCACGTCACCGTCATCTGGTCGGCGAGCGTGGAGCGCCCATCGCAAGAGTACCCGAGCGCGGCGGCGCTGCTGCGCGCCATCGAGGAGGACGACCGCGAGGTGTCGCCCTCCCTTCTGTACGCAACGGCTGCGCTCCTCGAGGGGTGCTCATTTGTCAACGGCGGCTCACAGAACACGCTGCAGCCGGGGCTGCTAGAGCTTGCCCTCCCCGAGTGCCGTGCGGCCCACGGAGCCGGAGGGGGTTCGGGGCCAGTGTACGTGCTCGGCACGGACTTCAAGGCCGGGCAGACGAAGATGAAGACCGCAATTGTCGAGTACCTGCGCACGCTTGGGCTCCGACCGCGCACGATCGCGAGCTACAACCATCTGGGCAACAACGACATGAAGAATCTGATCTCGCCACGCACCTGGGCCTCGAAAGCGCGCGTCAAGACGGACATATTTGCGCCCTGGGCGGCCGACGGTCCAATCGACCACAAAGTCGCGGTTCTTTATACGGAGCAGATGGGCGATGAAAAACGCGACCTCGTCGAGTACACGTCGGAGTCGTTCATGGGATGCGAGCACACCATGCTCACGTACACGCGAGCCATGGACTCGGCCCTCTGCGCACCGCTCATGATCGACGCGGCGGTCTTCTGTGCGTACCTGGCCGCTCGCGGCGCGTCCGGTGCGCTGGCAGGAGCCGCGCTGGCCTACCTTTTCAAGGTGCCCGAGGGTGCCGCCGCTGGCACCGACCCGGGCTTCTTCCACCAAAGCCGCACACTCGTGGAGGTGCTCACAGAGGTCACGGCGGCCGAGGCAGGCGAGGTGGCCAGCAGTGGTTTGCCGGGCCGGGCGGAGGCGGCAGATGGTATCGCGGGTGCCGACGAGTCGCATCACCCACCCGTTGCTCGTGGCAGCGTCATCTGTGCGGGCCTCTCGTGCATCGACATGCAGCTGCTGAGTGCCACGGAGCCCGGCTCTCGGGAGGCGATCGCACGCTTTAGCGGCTGTTCGGTCGCCGCCGGCGGCTCGACCTCGAACACGGCCGCGGCACTGCGCACCCTTGGCGTGGAGGCTGCGATTCTGACGGCCACCGGGCGGGACGTGCATGGCGCCGAGCTCCGACGGCTGTATGAGGCGAGCGGCATCGACCTGAGACTGATGCTTGAGCTTGAAGATGTCTCGACCGCCCTGGCGGTGCTGCCAGTCTTTGAGACTGGCGGGCGGGCGTGCTGGGTCGACCTTAGCGCCAATGATTGTCTGACCCCCCGCACGATGCTTGCTGCGCTGAGCGCCAAGCGTGCGGCACCGATCGTACGCGCTGCACGCGCCCTACACATTGGCTACCCGCACCTGCTGCAGGGATTGCAAGGGGAGGCACTGCGCACTTTCATCATCGAGGGATCAAATGTCTTGCTGGCGGCGAGCGGCGTTGCGCCTCTCGTCTCCATCGACATCAATGGCGCGACGCTCGGCGCAGCCGGCGATGCCGACGGCGTGCTCGCACCGGCGCTCGGGCACGTCGACCTGCTTCATGGCAATCTCGATGAGATCTGCCATCTGGTGGGCAGCACCCCGCTGAGCGAGGCCACCGCCACGGACGACGAGCTTCGCCGGCTGGTGGCCCCGCTGCTCTCCTCCGGCGTGGCCGTCGTGGCGGTGACGCTTGGCGCAGCGGGGGCCTTTGTCGCTGCCTCGGATGTGGCTGAGCGCTTCGGGCGCAAAGAGTCCCTCGCGCGCGCGGGGACCCGTTGGCGTGGAACCGAGGTGCGAGTCGCGGCGCTCCCGCTCTCCGGCGAGCTGAATGCCAACGGGGCCGGCGATGCGTTCACCGCCGGGCTGCTCGCTGCGCTGCTTTGGAACGAGGGCGAGCTTGCACTTGAGCAGGTGGCTTTGCTCGGCGCGGCATCGGCGCGGCAGCGCGTTGATAGCGCGCGCCGTGGTAGTCCACAGAGCGTGCGAGCATTACTTGAGGAGTTGAGGGGCATACCACGAGCTGAATCCTGAATGTGTGAAGGTTAAGTACAGCCGGTGCTACGGCACTGATACTGCCCGCTCAGAAGACACTCGAATGTGTATTCCGCGCAAAGTGTCTGCGCATTGCGCGAACGCGCGATAGATTCCGTTCCCCGCAGTACGGTCGATACACAAGAGTCAAGACGCATCGGTACGAAAAATACTGGCGGTTCGCACAGGGCCATACACCGTGCACGTATTTTCTATTTAAGCTTATCGCTGATTTGCATACCCATACAACGTAGTATACTAGGCCTCTCTGCTGTTGTGCACGGCATGCGATATATGTAAACTTTTCTGGTCCGCTGTGCATGATTTCATCGCAGGCCCGAAGGATCGTCATCTGCAAGTGGCATGACACTTGTCCACATGCTTCACGACAACCCTTCCCTACTGCGCCTTGCCCTTCTGGTAGGCTATGCTCGGATGCCAGCCACCGTGCTCGCGTGACCTCGCGCTCTTTGATACCTTGAGTGTCTCGACATTCAGCTCCTCGCTGAGTCGTCTACCTCATGCTCAAAGGCCTGTGAGGGCAGGAGACGGTCAGGTAAGAAAAGGCCTGTGAGGGCAGGAGACGGTCAGATAAGTGACAAGTCTCGAAAGTGCGCAGTGGTGTACGCGAGGATGGTAGGTAGCTCACGAGAGGAAGTTTGTGAACGGGGACGGCACGGGCACGTTGAAGTAAAAGGTCGAGCCGGGGCCGTAGCCCGGAGGCACCGTCACGCGCATCATGCCATACTGTGTCTGGACGTTCATTTCCTGGCCGCCGTAGACGCCAAAGGGCACGGTGGCAGCCATCTTCTGCACGCCGCCCCCGCCAAAGCCGGCCGGTTGGCGCATGAACGTGGTCTGCTGCATGATGGTCTGCTGCTGCGTCATGACGGTGGACATCATGTTGGTTTGCACCTGCATCAGGCCCGCCGTCATCTGCGCCTGAGCCTGCATCATCTCCATCATCGGATTGACTGGAGGTTGATACACCTGATATGGATTGGGAGGCGGCGGCGGGGGCGGCGCTGCCTCGGACGGCTTCTCGTACGGCGTCTCGTACTCCTCCGGCTCGGGCGTGGGCAGGACCTTCTTGCGTCCCGTGATGCCCCACGAGTGCTTGAGCTCGCCCACGGTGATCAACTTCTTCCGGAGGCAGTCTTCGGACGTGTTGTTCCAGTCGTCGAAAAACTCCTTGGTGGTTCCTGCCTCCTCAAAGACCTCGTCTGCTTGAGAAGAGAGCCACGCGGCCACCATCCCCTCCTCGCCCTTTTGGAACTCGGCCACGAGCGCCTCACAGTACGCTTCAAGGATCTTGTGCCCCTGCGGCAGCGGCGGGTACATGGTGAGCAGCCGACGGTAGTACGCAGTGCGCCGCTGCTTGCCAGCCGCCTCCGCGGCCTCGAGCTTCTGCTTCCAGAGCACGATCTTGGCGCCGTAAATGGGACTCGACGGGGGCGGCACTTCGTCGCGCTCCTCGAAGCCGTCGTCGTCGTCCTCCTCATCCTGAGCAAAGGGCACCTTGGCCTCCTCCGGCACATCCTGCACAGGCTCCGGGAGCACGATTTGCTTGTCCGGCTGGGCAAGCTGGTCGGGCAGATCGACCCACGCGACCGCCAGGCGACGGTAGTCGCCCGAGCACTCTTGCTGAATGTCGTTCTTGAGGCGGCGCCCGTACTTCTCGTCGTACGCCTTGGCGATCTCCTTGATCTCGTCCTTGTCGTGTGCGCCGATGATGCGGCACACGGTGCGGTCCGAGGTGCCGAAGCCCTTGAACGAAGCCTTGAGCCGTGAGGCATACCACTCCGCTGGCGAGAGGAGCATCGCCGTGAGGGCCGCCTTGACGTCGCCGTTGTACTCCTCGCCAATGGCGCGTCCGAGCGACATGTCGTACTCCATCTCGTACGCGTGGTTGATCGCGGCGTTCTGCTTGTTCGAGTTGGAGCACAGGATCTCGATCGCCTTGCCCATGTCGTCGTGGATCTCGGCGGCCTGGGCTTTGGCGAGCTCCGCATCAGCAGGCGCGTCGTCGTCGTCCGTCATGCGCTTGCCCTTGAGCATCGTGAGCGCGATCGTCTTCAGGTCACCATTCAGCTCATCCGAGAGCCGATCGACGAGCGACTGGTCATTCTTCTTCTCCCACGCCTTCTTAGTCGCGCGCACACGCCGCGGGTGGCGTGCGCACAGGAACTCGATGAGGGCGCACTTGTCGTTCTCGCCGATGTTGCCCTCGAGCGCGATGTCGAGGAGCAGCGCGTCGGACTGCGACGGCTGGAGCACGAGGAACTTGGCGAGGTACGCATACCAGTCCGAGCAGTTGGCGCTGATGAGCTCTGAGAGGGACTTGTCGTTCGCCTCGCGGTACATGTACGAGATGCGCCCGAGATGGCGCTTGGAGCGGCACGTGATGGTCTTGATGAAAGCGGAGTCGTCGGTCGTGATGCCCTTGGTCGCCTCGGCGAGGGTCTCCACGTCGAGCGCCGCCGCGCAGCGCATCAGCGACTCGTGCTCGAGCAGGAGGAAGTCGCACATCACCGCGAGCTTGGGCGCGTCGCCCGAAAAGTCGGAGGCCGCTGCCTCGGTCACGGCCTCGACGCCGCCCGCCGGGTCCTGGAGCACGCGAAGCCAGCCGATAGCTGCCTTCGCAAAGTTGCCACCGATCTCGTTGTTGAGCGCCGACGCGAGCGGCAGCCCGTACTTGCGCTCGTACGCATCGAGCAGTCCGGCCATCAGGCGGTCGTCGAGGCCGCCGAGCAGACGGCACAGCGTGCCCGCATCGGTGAACCAGCCCTTCATGGCGCTCTCGATGCGCATGGCAATGAAGTCCTGGCGCGGCATGAGCAGCGCGCTCAGGCACCAACCCAGCTTCTTCGGCATCTTGTCCGCCATCCCCTTGCGCAGCGACTGCGAATACTTATTCTCGAACACCTCGGCGAGCTTCATGTTCTGCATGATCGAGTTGGTCCCGATGATGTCGATCCACAGGTCCTCGTTCCGGGAGGAGAACATGCCCTTGTCGACCTCGCCGCGCAGCTGCTCGCACTGCTCATGCGCCAAGGCCTCGTTGGCCGGTTCGAACTCGGGCGCGCGGTCGCCCTTGAGCAGCAGCATCAGCAGCCGGCACAGTCCCGAGTATGACGAGCCCAACTCCGCGGTCACGTAATCGATGAGGCTCTTGTCATGGCGGCCCTCCCACGCTTGCTTGCCCGCCTGCAGCCACTGCTGCTCGCACGTGATGAACAGCTCGATCAGGATCATCTCCGCCGTGCCCCAGCCCTCGCACGCCTTGTCGATCATGTCGATCACATACTCTGTCCGCGAGCCCAGCGCGTAGTACATCATCCGGCCGTAGTTGCCTCCGGTCTCGCCTTTCACCTCCTCGCGGATGTCCTTGTCATACTTGGCGCGGTAGCGCTTCGCCGTCGTCGACAGCTGGCTCTTGGTTCGCGTGCAGACCGCCGCGATCAGCTTGTTGTGGTTGCAGCCGAGGCCCAGGAAGCCGCCGTTCATCGCCTCGTAGATGGCCTCGGCATCGGCGGTGGCAACGAAGGACTTGAGCTTCTTATTGTGGCCCTGCAGCTTCACGCACACCTCCTCCATGATGTTCGCGTCCTCGTGGTGATTTTGGCGTGCCCGGAGCACCGAGGCGATGAAGGTCAACCTTTCGGGGCCCGCCTCGACGGCCTGATCCTCCGCTAGGCCGATGTCGAATTTGAGGTCTTGCATGTCATCCATGTTGGTCGCCGGGTGCTTCTCGGTGTATTCCGGATCTTGCTCCGTAGCCTCGACCTCCGGAGACGATGCACATCCACCCATGGTTGGTCGTGCAGTGGCAGCGTGCCCAAAACCCGCGAACTTCCAATTCATTGAAATCGAAGTTAGAGTTTAGTTTTGTGTAAAAAACCCAAGATGCCTGCACTCCAGATGACTCTTTAGGCAGGGCCGTGCCGCGCCTGCATGTTCGTGAAGTTTATTATGTTTCGTGAACGTCAGAGACAGTTCCACCAGCCTTGCAACGCAGCGCTGCGCCATGGAGGAGAGCAGCGCCTTCCTCACGGCAACGCTGCGCATGCCGCGGCTCGCCGTTGCCGAGACGGACGCCCTCGCTGAGACGCCGTCGGACGAACTGTAAGCACCACGGCCAGCTCGAGCAGCATGCCCGCGCTCCGGCTTGCCTCTCTCTTCCTCATACATCACGGCGCGAGACGTGCCACGCTCACGTGCCGCGCCGCGCCCGCGCCGCAGGTTTGTGGACGCCGAATTCATCCCGGCCTCGATCGCCGTCAGCCCGGATGCGTTGCGAGTCGAGGAGCTCGGCGTCGTCCAGTGGCGGACGGTGGTCGACGCGCTGCCCGGCGCCTCGCTGTTTGGAGTGAGCGCCGAGGGCGTCAACCTGAGCTTTGGCGGGAGCCACTTCGACGGCGGGTGGCTCGCGGGCGCGATGGCGTTGCTCGCCACCCGGCCAGAGCTCCTCGTGCACCTCTTCGCGCTCACCGACCATCTGGACCGCGGCATCCTGACGCTGCGCATCTTCAAGCATGGCACATGGATCCCGATCACCATCGACGCGATGCTGCCGTGCGGCCCGGACGGCAAGGTGGCTTTCTGCTCGTCGGCGGCGGCCGACGAGCTTTGGCCCGCGCTGCTCACCAAGGCGATGGCCAAGCTATATGGCTCGTATGCAGCGCTCGACGGCGGCGACCTAATCGACGCGCTCATCGACCTGTCCGCAGGACACGTGGCGCTGGACGAGATGCCGCAGGCGCCTGCGGAGTCGCAAGGGGCGCCGAGCCTGGAAGAGCTCGGCGCCGAGCTCGACCGGCTCTGGCGCCAGATGAGCCGCACGCAGCGCAAGAGAGGCCTGCAGGGCCTGCTCACCCTCCCAGGGTCATCCGCCGCGCCGCTGCAGCCTATGATGCTGTATCCGATCTTGTACTGCCGCGAGCCGATGCCCGGGCTGCGGCTGCTGTGCGTGCGCGACCCGTACGTGGATGCGCACGGGCTCAACCATACGGGCAGCGCCGCGCCCTTTACGCACGCGTGGGCGCCCCATTCGAACGAATGGCAGCGCTTCCCAGCTGTCGCCGAGGAGCTGCTGCCGCTGTCCGAGGGGCTGAGCGCCTTCTGGATCCCGATGGCTGAGGCGGCGGCGCGGTTCGCGTCGGTGCTCACCCTCACGGTGGCCGGGCACACAACCGAGGCCGTGGTGTGCGAGGGCGCGTGGCGTGAGGGGAACGCGGGAGGGCCGCGAACCCAACCGTCATGGTGCATCAACCCAATGTACTGGCTCACCGTCTCCGCCTCCGCCTCCGTCTCGATCGAGCTCTCGCAGCGCGACGCGCGGCTGCCCGATGTGCGCCACGCCTCAACCTCGGCCGCGAACTTCTCCTTTGGCGGCGGCGCCGTGGTGGGAGGCTCCATGAACGGCGGCGGCGGCGACGAGGACGGCGGCGGCGACGAGGACGGCGGCGGCGACGAGGACGGCGGCGGCGGCTTGAGTCCCTACCTGCCGATCATGCTCTCCGTACTCAAGGGCGGCGCCCTGAGCACGATGGACTACGGGCGTATGTGGGCAGGCGACGACAAGCTCGTCGTGGGCGAGAGCGGACCGTCCAAACGACGCTCGGTCGGCTTGACACTCTCTCTGCACGACGATCGCGTGTACTGCATCGTCCCGTGCTCCAAGCCGAACGCGTCCGCACCGTATATTCTGCGCATCCAGGCCGATGTGCCCTTTTCTCTCAAGCAGGCGCAGCCCGCGGTCGCCGCGACACTGCACGGGCGCTTCGACGAGAGCAACTCAGGCGGACCACGCACATGCAAGACGTGGCACCTCAACCCTCAGTACTGGCTCACGCTGCGCCCGCCGCCCACGAACGCGGCGATGGCGCGCGTACGCGTCGTCGTCGAAGCGCATGCGCCCGCCACGGCGCTCGCCGGCCCGCCCGTCGGCGCGAACGACGAGAACGCCGCTGGCACCAAGCGCAGCAAGCATCAGATGACAAAGATTGCACCGCCTTTGGTGGGCTTCTCCCTCTTCAAGGGCGAGTTCGAGAGAGGCAAGTTCGGCAAAAGGGGCAGTGGCGCCTCGTCCGCATCAGCCTCGTCGACGGCCTCGCCGCCGCCCAGCCGGCCGGGCACCGCGCCCGCGCCCACGCGCCCTGGCAGCTCGCCTCCTCGCAGCCGGCCCGCCACGTCATCGCAGCAAGGCGGCCGGCGCGGCCAGCCGCAAGGCAGCGGCGGCGCCAAGCGCAATCTGCCGGGGCAGCTGATGACGGTCGGCGGACCCGAGCAGCTAGTGGAGTTCGGTGGCCTCGACCGAAACCACGACGGTCCCGTCTCCAAGGGTGAGATAGACTCCAACCGCACCCTGCGCGGCCAGCAAGGCGGCGGAGGCGGTTGTGGCTCGCAGGGCGCGTCGTCGACGAGAGCAGAGCTCGCCTCCATCTCCGAGATGCACATCTCCGAGAGGCAGCCGCCCGTGAACGTGAACGTGAACGGCCGGCCTCAATCGGCCTCGGCCAGCTTCTCCGGATCTCTGATGGATCAGCAAGGCCTGCTGCCTGCCGCCGGCCCGCAACCGTTGGCCGATGGCTCGACCCTCGACCTGAACCCCATCGGCTCGTACAATGTCGCCTTCGGAATCCCGGTGCGTGATACCTTCGACTCGCGGCCGGTGCGTCGGCACGCGCCCACGCCCACCGAGCTCGTCAGCTCGTGCGTGGCCGAGGAGTCCGTGGGAGGCGCGCTGCTCAAGCTCGACCCGGGGGTCCCCTACTTGCTCGCGGTGCACACCGCGAAACCGGGCGAGCAGTGTGAGTATACGGTCTCCGTCTTCTCCGATGCGGTGCTCTCGCTCAGCGAGATCGAGCCCCACACATCGCGGGTGCTCGGTGGCAAGTGGGGCAAGTCGTCCGCCGGCGGCTCGCACATCGAAGGGGGGGCGTGGTCGCGCAACCCGCAGTACAGCCTGATGCTCGCGGCGCCCACCACGGTGGACATCACTCTCGAACGCCCTCCCAAGAAATGGGAGCGGATGCTCAAGACGGACACGCTCGCCTCTCTGATGGGTCTGTACGTGCTGCGTGGAGAGCATCAACACGCTCCGGTGCGCTCGCCGCAGGCCGCGCTCGCCGCAATGATCCACCAGGCTAACTTCTGCCCGATGCACGAGCTCAAGTGCACGCTCTATCTCGAGCCGCTGCCCAATGGCGCGCCGTACATTCTGATGCCCGCCACATTTGGGGAGGGGATGTGTGGACCGTTCTCTCTCGGCGTGACGACCGCCGACGGCGCGCCGATCGAGATCGCACTGCTCGATGATGAGGGCGGACGCCATTTGCGCGACGCGCGGGACTGAGGCAGGCGCTGGCGTGTAGCGCCGGTCCGTGGTGTGTGGTGTGTGTGCGACGTACATGCGTTGCCGCCCGGCCGGTGTGGCGCACGCGTGTAGTGATGCCGCGATGCGCTCGCGGGGTCGCGCGCCTGTATCGCACGCGCGCGCGGCGAGTCCGCCGATGCGAGTCCGCAGTCTCGTACGGTATTCCCGGGCGGGCCGGCGCGTTCCGGCTCGGGACGTTCCACGACGAAAAGAATCGACGAAATTGCACTCACTCCCTCCGTCGCACACTCTCCTCTTCTCATCAGCGCACAGTAGAGTACCCTGAAACCCACATCCAGACTAGGTGACCCACTGTCACGGCTGGTCGCACGCACGCGGCTGTGTCAGCCGTTGTTGTATCTCCAGCGTCGCGAGCGGAGCCGCAGCACAGAGCCGAGTGTCTATGATTTACTGTACTGTGCGCATGGGAGAGCTCACTAGTCGGAGACGGCCGTGCCGACGCCGCCCCCGCCGAACAGGTGGAGGACTGAGCAGTGCTCGACCCGCCCATCCATGATGACAGCAGTGCTGGTGCCCGCTCGGACCGCGCTGATGGCGTTTTCGATCTTCGGGATCATGCCACCGGTGGCGGTGCCGTCGACACAGAGCTGCTGCGCGGCGGCCGTCGTCAGCGTTGGAATGAGCTGCTTATTGCCATCGAGCACACCCGCCACGTCGGTCAGGAGCAGCAGCTGCTTCGCGCGCAGTGCGCCGGCGATCTCGCCTGCCATCGTGTCGGCGTTGAGGTTGAGAGAGGTGCCGCCCTCGCCGGTCGCAACGGGCGCGATCACCGGGATGATGCCCTCCTCGAGCAGCATGTGCAGCAGCGATGTCTTGACGTGCTCCGCCTCGCCGACCAGGCCGAGCTCGGGATTTTTGATCGAGCCCGTCACCATCGCGTCGTCCTTGCCGGAGATGCCGACCGCACGGCCGCCGGCCGCGTTGATCGCGCTGGCGATCTGCTTGTTGAGCTGTCCGCAAAGCACCATCTCGACGACCTCCATCACCGCGGGGGTCGTCACGCGCAGCCCGTTCACAAAGGTGGACTGAATCTCGAGTTTATCGAGCATCTTATTGATCTGCGGGCCGCCACCGTGCACAACGACCGGAAGCAGGCCGAGCGACTGCAGGAGCACCATGTCCGCTGCGAAGGACGCTTGGTTGTTGGTCATCGCGTGGCCTCCGAACTTGATCACGACGATGTCGCCACGGCAGGCAGAGACGCGCTTCAATGAAGCGAGAAGCACGGCCGAATCGCTACTCCCGTCAGCGGCTGAGCACGCGGGTGCCGCACAGCGCAGCGCACGACGCGGTTGCAACAGCGGAGCAGGAGCCGGGCCGACGCCGCCCACTCGCAGAGTCACCGCCATCGGCGCGGCTGCAAGGAGGAGCAGCGCCGGGCACCACATACGCGCAATCAAGTGCTCTCGCTCTGCGAGACCTTTCTTCGCGCACGGCACACGCGAGAACCCAGGTCCATGCACGCCCCTCCTCTCAACACCGAATCCAGCGTGCTTCCTGTGTAATTACATTTCGTAACCATTGTCTGTTCAAAACTTCTATTCCACACTTCCGTGGCTGCGTCGTCGCGGCGAACATATGCTGCTGCGCCGAATAATCTCGCCGTCAAAGGCGCATTCGGCCGCGCACGTGCGGCTGGGAGGAGGCGCGCGCACGCTCTGCCAGGCCGAGGTGCGCACCCGACGAAACAATGCCTTCGTGCTGCTCGGCCTCGAACCGGGCGCCTCCGTCCCACAGATTCGAAAGGCATACTTCAAACTCGCAAAGATGACGCATCCAGACATGCTCGCGCAGCAGGCACGCGAGGCGGCCGCGGCTGCGGATGTGGCCGCGCTGCAGATGAAGGTGACTTCGTTCTCCGCGGGCTCCGCCATCCTGGACGCCGATCACAAATCGGCGGCGGCCAAGCCCACAGTTGTGCCCTTCCTCGAAGTGCAGGCAGCATACGAACTCCTCATGCAAGAGGACGGCGACGGCGGCTCGCCGGCGCAGCAGCAGAACCGGCAGCGGCCCGGCCAGAAGGCAGCGCAGCGCCAGCGCACGCTCGGCGAGGTACTCTGCGATCGGCTGCGTGACGAGCCCGAGCTGGTGACCGAGCTGTGGGAGGACATCCAGCGCCTCCATCTGCGCGTGACCAATCCGATGCTCGACGCCATCTTCCATGCGCTCAAGGAGAACACCAAGGCGGCAGGCAACGGCGCGGCCGTCGTCGTCGATGCGGCGCGCTTCGCGCAGGCGCGACTCATTCGTGACGGCTCGCACAAGGGCCTGCTCGATATCGACACGCGTTGCTCGGCGTTCGTCACCCTGCTCAACTGGTGCCATGAGCGCGAGGAGGAGCTCGGCGACCTCGCCTTCGAGATCATCGACGAGATCAACGACGAGGATCGAGCGCACAGCCCAGCGGTCATGTCGGCCATCGGCAGTGTCTTCTGTTCGGGCACGCGCTCGCCATACTGACCGATAGATCGAACGCCCATGTGAGATGTGTCTCTCTCGAGCCCGTCCGGTGACTCGTCGATCGTCATATGCGCGACGTTGTATAGGACTCTGTAGGTTGTGTAGCTTGGTCCTTAGAGCGACAGTTTCCCAACGTGAAACTTCATCGCCAAACAAGGCGCAACAAAAGCGAAGGTACGATCGAGTCAGACCCTGAGTCCCTGACGTGCGGCGCCCACGCGCGCGCGCATGCGCCCGCGCCATGCGCCCGCGCGCGGCCGGGCCCCGTCGGACGGCGTCGGAGCTCGATACCACGTCGGTACCCTGAGCTCCCCTCCACGCCACGTATACCTGCCACGTATTCGTCCGCGCGTGCGGCCCAGACCGTGCCCACTACTGACTATTAGCTAAAGCCGCCCCACAGCACGCTGCATCCGGCTGGCATCCGGGAATGACGTGCCTCGGGCTCGAGTGCGAGCTCGGCCTCTGGTTAGCGACGCCAAGGCCACCCGCGTCCAGTCTCGCAGGAGCCCATTAGGGATGCGATGGACCACGAGCCTCGGCGCCGGCTGCCGGGCGTGCTGTCCCCATGGCAGGGACGCTCCTCTCGGGTACTTGTCCTCCATGGGTACCGACTCGTGCACGTACAGCAAGAGATGATTGGCGTCTGCTGACGGCGTCAAGCCTGCTGGCCAGCAGAGCGAGCGCCCCCGCCTGCGGTCGACGAGTTCGACGCCGTCCACCGAGCACAAGCTGAGGGGTGTCGGAGTGGACCACTCGACGCCATCGAGTGAGAGCGCAATGCCCGTGCAGCCGTCAGCCTCGCCGCCAGCGCGATGAAAGAGAGGGAAGACGGCAATGAAGCTCTCCTCATAAACTGGATTCACCTGCACCAGAAAGAAGTAGATATCGTGGTCGGTGTTATGCATCCCGTGGAAGCGCACTTGCCGGAACGGACTCCACGAATGCTGTGCATCCGGCGACCTCGTCACCTGAACGTGGCGACGTCCACGCGCCATCGGGTTAGCTCGCGCAAACAAGAGCCATTCGTGCCGGAAGAAGACGAGCGAGAGCCTTCCGTCGAATTCGCACGCTCTGCTCGTGTTCTCGGAGCCGGGGTACAGATAGCGCCCCTCCGCTCGCCACCTCCGCTCCACGCAGCCGGGGTGTGACCCGTTGAAGAGCCAGTGTGCATCGCCTACTACTTGCGAAGCACCCGTCGCTTTCCGCTCGTGCGGCAGCCACGAGGCCAGCCACACGCCGTTGTTGGGCTTTTCTCCAGGACGCACGGCGTCCAAATTGTGCTGCCCGCCGACAAGTGCATACCCACGTCCACGTTCTCCGTGCCATGGCGCAATCGCCAGGTTGTGCGTCATGTGTGCCCCTTGCCAAGACGCATTCAACAGCACGCGTACGGCGCCGAATCTGATTCCATCCATGGATGCGACGGCGCCAACGAATGTCTCTATCACCTGGTCTTTGAAGTGGAGGCACGCGACGGGCCTGCGATATTGATTGTCTGACTCTCCGAGCGTCTCCCGCCAATGGTCGGGACAAGGAAATACTGCAAAGTAGCGCCAGGCTCGATCGATAAGATTGATATTCGCGAGCATCCTGGTGACGCCATGCCGCGATTGAAGCAACGCGCTCGTGGCGCGACAAATGCTACCTTGTTGCTGGTGCAACAAGAATAATGTTGCCGTCGGGCCCGGCAGTCGCGACGCCATGCCAACGACGCTACATGTCCATGCAATCCGTCCTAACCGTAATTAAATCGACAAATTGAATCGCCGTTGTTTTTCCTCTGCAGGGTAGGAGGCCTTGCGGTCTGAGCACGTTCAATCGGTGGGATTCAAATGAGAGTTGATGATGAACTCGACTACTTTCATCGGAACCGCGACTGGGAGAGCCCAGGTGGGTCCACGACGTGGGACCGCGAGGCCTGGACGCGGCGTCTTCGACGCGTACAAGCGCTGCGCGGAGTATGCCGGACCTCGAACTGCTGGAGGAGAGGCTGCTCAGTTCCGTGGCTCGGCGTATGGAGCGGCTGTGCGTGCCATCCCGAGCACTGGCCCCCGCATCGGCCCGTGTGGTATCGCAGCCAGAGCTCCTGGTGGCATGAGCCTGATCGTGTCGTGTTGGTGGCCAAGGGAGCATCGCCCGCGCGCGCACACCAAACGCGTCCGCGCTTGCGCGCGGCCGCTGCCTCTTCCGCCCCGCCAGCCGCCGCTTACAGCATGCATGCCCTATGTGCGCGCTGGTGCTTGCAGGGAGTTCATGTTGAACGGGTGGACGGACGGCTGCATGCGCTTCATGCCGCGCGAGTGGGTCGAGGCGCAGGGCTTCGTCTGGGCGGACGCCATTCTGGCGACCGCGCTGCTCGCGCTCGCGGCGCTCTCGTACGTTATGCTCGCGCATATGCTGCGCAGCTGGGGAGATGCGCAGCAGAACGCGAGCACGACGGGCGCGCGCGCGTCGCCGACTGACGGAGGCCACGAGCCCGCAAGCGCCGCGGGCAGCGGGCGCTCCGCGAGCTGCGCCGAGTATGGCCCCGTCGAGGGCGAGATCGAAGGCATGACAGCTCTGATGCGAGCAAGCTCGCAAGGGGACGAGGCTTGCGCGTTAGAGCTCATCGCCGCAGGTGCTCAGATCGACGCGCGCGATTCACAGGAGGGCTTCACGGCGCTGCTGATGGCCTCGGCGATGGGTGCGCCCGCGCCCGCTCGTCCTCATTCCCCTTGCGCCGCGCTCGCCTGCCTCGCGCGCGACCGACGCAGCCCTCCCTTGCCTGGGCCTGCATGCACTCCGGAGTTGGAGCTGCCGAGGACTGCATGCACTCCGCCTCAGACTGCATGCACTCCGCCTTAGACTGCATGCACTCCGCCATGGCGAGTTGGAGCTGCCGAGGCGGCCCAGGCCCCATGCGGACTGACCCTCTGCGCTGCGCACGATGCGTTCGCAGGGCACGTGGGGGTGGTGCACCACCTGGTGACGGCCAGTGCCGACGTTGATGCCGAGAACAACGACGGGGCGACGGCCCTGATGCTGGCCACGTACGCACAAAAGGAACACGTCGTGCGTTCCCTGCTGGCCCACGGCGCGCGGCAGGGGCTGGCGGCGGCGCTCGCGTTCGCCGAGCAGGCGGGCCCGGAGGCGCTCACCTGCGTACTCCGGGATGCCTCACCCGCGTCCAGATCCTCCCTGGGTTGGATGTCGACTTCGGCCTTGGGATGGCTCGGCTGGAGCGGAGCGGCTCCCGCCGCGTGCGACCAGCCTGGGCTGGGCCCGCCGGCGGTTACCAACGAGAACCCATTGGACCTGGGATTCGTGCCGTTGGCGCTCGGGCTGATGGTGGTGGGCTGCATGCTGCTCCTCTTCCAGCTGGACGTCGACAACGACGGCCCGGGCGCCCTCACGAATGACGGCGGCGTCCACGAGCGCGAGCGTATTCGTGGCCTTGGCGCCGATGCCTTGGACGCCCCCTTGGCGGGGCACCGCGGCCGGCGAGAGACAACGGACCTGTCGCAGCTGAGGGCGCGAGAGCGGCGCTCGCTCTCGTCCCGTCTGGGTGAGGCGTACCAGCGATGGAACGAGACCGAGGGTCAGCGTGAGGCGAAGCTGCACCAGCAGCGCAAGCGCGTCGCCAAACAGGCGAAGCTGCAGGAGGAGGCCAGCGCAGTGGCCAAGGCGCTCGTCGAGGCCCTCAAGCTGGCCGAGCAGGCGGTAGTCGTGGTGCGTCGCCCTCCGCGTGCCCATGACGGCGCCCTCAGCGTGCCGATGCCGGCGCCCTCAGCGTGCCCATGACGGCGCCCTCGGCGTGTCCATGACGGCGCCCTCAGCGTGCCCATGACGGCGCGCTCTGCCTCCGCTCTGCCTCCGTCTTCCCCTTCCCCCTGCCCTCTGACGACTGGTGCCCATGACGGCCCGCTGTGCCTCTGTCTCCCACTCTGCGCTTGCCCTCTGATGACCGCTCTGCGTGCATCGCCCTGCGGCTCCTACGGCAGATGGAACGACAGACGTCGATGGGTGCTGAGAACGAGAGACCAGCTGGCGACGAAGAGAATGGCAAGCGCGCCGATCCGGAGGGGAGCGGCGTGGGGGGCGCACTGGGTGTGCCCGGCACGGCGGCCACGCCCAGCGCCTTGACGAACCCCAACCCTCGGCCGGACGTGAAGGCCTACCTGGAGCGAGCCAAGGTTCTGATCGAGCAGGCGCGCGGCCTTGAAGCCCATGCGAGCCAGCTGCCCTCGCTCGTGAGCTCGGCCTCCGACAAGCTCGAGCACCTCTCGGCGCGCGAGGCGGAGCGAGATCGGCTCGAGATGGACGAGCGCGCGCGGCGCAAGGCAGAGGCGCAGGCGGCCAAAGCGGAGGAGCTGCGCATGCGCAAAGCCGAGGCTGTCGAGAAGAAGAAGGTGGAGCGTGAGCGCCTGCGAAAGATCGAGGCGGAGGAGAAGGCGCGCGCCGATGCCGAGGCACAGATTGCACGAGAGGCGGCGCAGGCGGCGGCCAAGGAAGCGGCCGAGTTGCGTGCGAAGCGCGAAGCTGAGGAAGAGGCGAGCCGCAAGGTGGCCGAGAAGGCGAAGAGGGAGGCGGATGACAAGGCGCGTGCCGCCAAGGAGGCGCGCGATGCTGAGCAGGCGCGCCGAAACGCCGAGCTCGAGGCGAAGCAGGCGGCCGAACGCGCAAAGGAGGAGGAGGAGCGCGAGGTGCGGCGCAAGGCAGCGGCCGAGCGGCTGGCGGTGCGCGAGGCGGCTGAGAAGGCGCGCCGGCTCGAGGAGGCGACGGCGGCGGCGCGTGCCAAGATTCGTCGCGAGGCCGATGCGAAGGCGCGCGAGGAGGCGATCAAGGAAAAGTTGAGGCAAGCCAAGGAAGCCAAGGAGGCGCGCGACGCGGCGATCCTTAAGGAGCAAGCTACCCTGCCCGCCACGTTCAACGGGCTGCCGCCGATCCTTCGCGGGATCGCGGAGGCGAACCGGCAGGTGGAGACCCACGCCCCAGCGCCCCACAAGGGGGGCGTGATGGCGGGTGCGCCCTCGCCTGCGGACCTGCTGATGGTGGCGGCAGCGTGCCGCGGGCTGGCGGCGGTCTCTAGCGCGTCGGCGCCCGCGTCTTTATTCGCACGCGACCCTAGCGCGGCGGGCGGCGCGGCCGGCGACGACAAGAGCAAGCGACGCGGTCGAGCGAACCGCGGTAGCATACTTCCCGTGGTCGAAAGCGACGTGCTGGCGGCGCTCGGCCTGGGGAGCGGCGGGGCGGCGCTCCCCGTCATCTCCGGAGGGGAGGTGGCGGCAGGCCATGTAACTCCGGAGGGGAGATACATCGCCGCCATCTCCGGAGGGGAGGTGGCGGCGGGTGGCGGCGGTCTCGAGAGACGACGAGGCTCGCGAGACGAATTCGAGCGAGATTTAGAGCGAGATTGCTTCGGAGGCTGCTTCGGCCCTGGGCTCCTCTCAGGCGGCGCTGGCTCCGGCAGTGAAAGCGTGCGCAACGGGCTCGAGGGAATGGGCGAGGGCCTCGACGACCTCGGGGACGGATTGCACAATCTCGGGGGCAATCTCAACGGGCTGCTCTCCGACAGCTTCGGTGATGGGCTCGGCGGGCTCGGCGACAGCCTCGGCGGCACGGGATTTGGCACGGAGAGGTCTCCCACCGTTCGGGTAGCCGAGGTGGAGGCTGAGCGACTGCGCATACGAACGAGCGGCGGCCATTTAGGAGAGCACGGCGTCGAGCTGCACCGACTGCACGGACTGCACGATGACATCACCTCGCAGCTCGAGCGCCTCGTCGCGGCCGACCTCGACGCCGCTGATGCGCCGCTGCAGATGTCCTCGCGGCTTCCGAGCCCCCTCGATCGGATAGGCGCCATGCATGGCATTCCAGCTCCGTCGGCCCTTCCCATGCCCTCGTCGCTCCCCCTGCAGCTACCGTCGCCGGTCATGCCGGCGCAGTCGCTCGGCAACGGCGCCCTCGGCGGCAACGGCGCCCTCGGCAGCAACGGCGCCCTCGGCGGCAACAGCGCCCTCGGCGGCAACGGCATCGGCTTTGGCTTCGGTTTCGGAGGCGTTGGCGGCGGGCGTGGAGTAGGCGGCCCGACGTCATCGTCCCTCGCGCCCCCCCTGGCCTCGTTGCGCCAGCAGCCGTCGCCCCCGGCGGGCCACGGCCACGGAGCCTCCGACTTTGGAGCCGGCGCATGCATGCTGCCGTCGCCCTCTGCGGGCCACGGCCACGGAGCCTCCGACTTTGGAGCCGGCGCAGGCATGCTGCCGCTGCACTTGCAGGACGGTACTCATGCCGGTACTCATGCCCATGGTTTCGACGGCGGCGGCTACTACGAGGGCTACTACGACGAGGGCTACTACGAGGACTACGACGGTTACTACGAGGGCTACGACCCGCAGGGCTACGATGGCAGCTACGGCCCACACGACGGTGTGATCGGTCCATCGGAGAGCGGCGGCTTCGGCGAGCGGACGATGGGCTTCGGCGGAAGCGCCTTTGGTCTCCTGGGCCACGGCTGCAACCATGCGTCCGAGTTTAGCGTCCCTGCCGAGCTCTCGGAGTTACGCCCCACCGCTGAGGCCTTCAACGGCGCCGCGCGTCTTCGGAACTCTAACTCGCACGGGGCCGTCAGTGCTCACCACGGCGCCGACAGTGCTCACCACGGCGCCGGAAGCCCTCATGGCCTCCAGGGTGCCAATGTTGGCGGCGTCGATGGCTGGAGTGCTTCGGCGGCGGGTGGCCACAATGCGGGCGCCATCGGCGGTGGTCGCCCAGCCGGCAGTGGCGGCAAGCCCGGCAGCTGGGAACGCGACTTCCTCGGCAATCTGTTCTGATGCGCGGAACGCTCGCAAGACACGCTGTGCGGAAGACATGTTGCGCATGCTCGCACACAAACGATGGGATGGAATGGGTGGGGCACAGCGACCGAGCGCGTGCGGCCACGTGGAGCGCACGAAGGTCGTGGCGGGGGAAAGCTTGATGCTATGTACGAAGAAGCACAGAAGGCGGTGGCACGAGATCAGAGCTGGTCATGCGCAATAGAGGTGCGGCCGAGAGACTCGGAGGGTGCCGATGATGTATGGCACCAGCCCACTCTGTGTCTGCAACGTCTTTCTGCTTAGTGTAAATCCTCTTTGGCTCTTATCATGGTTCGCACGTGGACGTCCCGTGGCCGTGCGACCTGCGACCTCGTTTCCCGGGCCTCCGGCCTCCCCCGCGGCTTCTCGGACTCGGTCCGCTCCACGTGTGAGAACGTCTCGTGAGTCGCCAGCCTATAGCTACATGTATACCGCGTACATTTCCCTCGAGACACGAGACATGTCGAGACAATCATCTCGACCGATTTTACCCGAGGGGGAGATATTCCTTATCTGGAATCCGTCACCACCAGATTTTGGTCTCACAGAGGACCGAAGGGTGACCTGTTGGAATTGCGAGCACATTTTCTGCTCGAGAAATGCAAATCCCGCCGAAGGAACCGTTCAAGCGACTTACGACGAGCGCGATGACGCATTTCAGTTTGACGCAGTCCTGCATCGTTGCAGCATTTGTATGCTATCTGTCGTCGTGCAGGGCAGCAGCGTGCACACTGCTCTTCATGTTCGCAGCAAATTACCTGCCGGCCCTGCTTGAGAACTGGCGACACGACCGCGAGGAAGCCGACCTCCTATCTCGAGTTGCGAAGCGTGAGCTCCTAGTCGGTAAGTGGAAGGCAAATGCCGAAAAGGTTTCAAGCTCCAGCCTGACGATGATGCGTCCACCACGCTATGCCCCCGATGACCCCGAGCTGGCCGCCTACTTGAACGTGCATGGTTTCGTTGTAGTGCAGGCGGCAGCAGACAGTTCGCAGGTCCAGAAGGCTACAGGCCTGCTTTGGGAGTGGCTGGTCGAGGCGGCGGGCTGGAAGTGTCACGAACCGGGTACCTGGACCGACTCAAGCTTCCATGCCATTGGAGATCCAACCAACGGGATTGTGAGTGGACGCGGATTTGGTCATTCGAGGCTCGCCTGGTACGTGCGAACGCTCCCACGTGTGAGGCGAGCGTTTGAAACCATCTGGAAGACGAGCGAGCTCATCGTATCGTTTGACGGCGGAAACATCTTCAGGCCCTACGACTCGCTCGCACCGCGACAGTGCTCGACGAGAACGCGCGGCGGGTGGTGGCACGTCGATCAAGGTCGAACAAAGCGCGGCTTGTGTGCAGTGCAGGGCTTCGTCTCCCTGACGTGCTCGGATGAACGCACGGGAGGGTTGTGCGTGGTACCAGGGTCGCACCATGGACACGATGAGCTCATGAGCTATGCGGCCACAAACGACAATGATTACGTCACCGTTCCTGAGCCCGCAGTCAATCCGGCACTGCAAGGCGCAGTGCTTGTCGCATGTGAGGCTGGCGACTTGGTGCTTTGGGACTCGCGGACCATTCACTGCAATACGCCGGCAATACTTTCAGCGGATTCTGCGGAGTCCAGCCAAAAGGACAATGTAAAAGCCGATTTGCTGCGTGCAGTTGTCTATGTTTGCATGACTCCAGCACGCTGGGCATCGCGCAAGGTGCTGCATGAGCGGCGGCTAGCATTTGCTGCAGGGATTGGTAGCACCCACTGGCCTCATGAGTTCCGACCGATTGCGTTCACCGAGCAAGCATTCCTTGCGGTGGGCGAGGCGGGTGCGAGGCGTGTGCTACAAGAAGCGGAAACCGCAGTCAGAAGTCTTGTCGGCTAGGCTTTCGATCCTACTGTCGACTGACTTGCGTGAAAACCGGAGGCAGCTGAATGACCTCTGAATGAAGGCATTTTCTGTCTGGGTCTCACAAGAGCCCAAGCGTCAAGGGACTATGCAAGGGAAGACGAGGATGATTGATGGAGTAGTGGTGAGGAACCACATGCCACGCAAGCCTTACTTTCGCTTTCTTCGGTCTTCTCATGGGCGCGGGGGGGGGGGGGGGGGCCGGGGGGGGGGGGGGGGGGGGGGGGGGGGGGGGGGGTCAGCGGTAGGCAGGGTACACCGGATGGCTCAGGCCTCCGGATCCGCTGGCGGATGCGGGGATGACGGCATGAGCGATGAGGCCGGCCAATTGCGATTTGCGAATTGGAGGCGGCGCGGCGGGACGGTGTAGTTTTCTTATAGTTTTCAAGATACAGTACCTGTGTTGCGCGAGTGGCTAACATACCCGCAAAACAACAAGTAGATGCTTGCGACACTGTATGGAGTATGGATGCCAGGACCCGAGTATTCACAAAGAATTCTGAAAGGGTGGTGTCAGGGTTTCGTCTAAGCCAACCGAGCTCCTCCCCCGAGCAGGTAGCGTAGTAGCTCGGCGACTACCTGCACGGAGAGCGAGTTGCCGAGCAGCTCGTACTGCTTCTTGCGGCTGACCTCTTTCGGGAAGGCAAATTCGGCAGGGAACCCGTGCAGATTGGCCACTTCGCGCGGCGCGAAGAAGCGCGGCTTGAGTGGGCGCAGCACTTCAAGGCACTTATCCTCATGGTCGGGCAGCGCCACACCGGGGTCCACTGCCTCACACACCACGGAGCCTGTCCCCTTTATGTAGCGCGAATAGTTCTTCGTGAAGCACGTCGATCGGCGCGAGGTGCGGCACACCAAGTCCATGGCCGCGCCGTAGCGCTCCAGAATGTGCTCTGCCACCGCGCAGCAATCCACGCAGCAGGCCGTGTCGCCCGCCGCCGCCGCCGCCGCCGCCGTCGTCGCAGCATCGGCCGGCGCTGGCGCCGGAAGCAGGTAGTCACCCAGCGGCGCGCATGCCTGCTGAGTCTCGGCGTCCACCTCACCGTGCGGCGGCTCGAGCGGTATGCCCATCGCACACGCCTTCTCCAGAGTAGCAGGGTCGAGCAGCAGCGCCGCGATGGGCGGCGGCGGTGGAGCCTGCAGCTCGCCCACGCGCGAAGCGAGCAAAAAGTAGCGCGTGCGCTGGTTGGGCACGCCAAAGTGTGCGGGCGAGGCCCACACCTCTCGCACGTGATATCCGCGCGCGACGAGCACTGCATGCAACCGCTGGCGCATTGGGCTCGACTCGAAGCCAACGACGTTCTCAAGCAGCAGTGAGTCGGGCAGCAAGGGCGCCCCGTCCGCTGCCGCCACGCCTTCGCCCTCGCCTTTGCCCTCGCCTTCGCCCTCGCCACCAGCGCGCTCAAGCAAATCAACCAGGTGCGTAAGTGCAGAAGACCTGCCATCTGCAATACCCAGCTGCAACCCTTGCCGCGTGTACGGCTGGCACGGTGGCGAGAGCAGCCAGCAGTCGCCGGCGAGGGCGACGAGCTCTGCAGATTTGAGCGAGCCGATGTTGGCAGTCGATACCGGCGTTCCCGGATGGTTGTGCCTGTAAGTGCGCACGGCTGCATCGTCAAGGTCGAAGGCGCGCAGCACCTCGAAACACGACACGCCGCTCAGAGCGAGCGCGTAGTGCAGTCCGCCAATACCCGAGAAGAATTCGAGCACGCGTCGGGAGCGTGCTGGAGCCGATGCAGGGATGCTCGAGGGTCCCTGGGAAGCCGTGCCATCGCTCCTCGCGCGCATGTTTGACTGCACGACATCGACACGGGCTTTTCTATGCTTCTACCGGTAGGAATCCTACCGGTATCGATGGCCCACACCTGGCGCTGCCCGTTCCCCCTCCTGCGCTACCCGGCTAGCCAACGCTATAGCCGTAGTTCTCCTCCTTATGATGAACACGATGATGAAGAATATGTGATGAACACGATGATGAGATCCGACCCACCCGCGAGCCGCGACCCTGACCCCTGACCCCCGGACCCGCGGACCGACCTCCGTACCTGGCTCCAGCTGCCTACAAGTAGCTCATAGGCCAGTCAGCCCAAACCCGAACCCTGGCAGACATGCCTGGCCGACCCGACCCCGCCGCCTGCCGGCTGAAGACGAGCCCAAGACTGAGTCGAAGACTCTGGACTGGCAACTGCGGGCACGAGGCAGGGAACAAAAGAGTTCTCGTGATCTCGTCAATTATGAATTCTGAGCGTACTAGGATATATGGTCCTCCAGCACCTGTGTATAAGTGTCGATAAAAGAACTCCCATCATCTGCGATCGCGTCGCCTCGTCAACCGTCGCGCGCTTCGACTAAGCTTCGACCTTGTTCGTCGGACTCGGAGCGGCATGCGGAGGCCGGAGCGGGTAGGAGAGACTGCACCCGCGCAGACGGAGCGTGTGGGAGGAGGGAGCGTCCGTCCCGTGCGATGCAGCATGGTCCCGTGTCCACCTGTCGCGTGTCGGGCCGGGTAAACTCGTACCCCTCGCGGGGCCGGCGTGCTGTGTCCCAGCACAGCCTGGCTCAGCACACACGGTTCCACCTTGCTGTAACACTGTCATACAACACAGATCGGCCATTCGACCTGGAAACGAGGGGCTCCGAAGCACACAATAGCTCCCACAGCACCCAATAGCTCCCACAGCACACGAGCACTCAAAAAGCTAAAAGGTCGCCCAATTCGATTTCCTTTCGGGTGTGAACCACCGTGCACGAACCACCTCTAGGCGCTTCCTAGCGCCACATGCGCAGGAGGCCGAGGTTGCTGTGCTGCACGACGGCCAGTGAGCGCTTGAGCTGCTCGGAGAGCTCAACACGCTGGACAGGCTCGAGGGACTCGTGCGTGAGCAGGTGGTTGGTGACGAGGGACGAGAGCT
>Ga0210240_100279_pt1 | contig 43732 bp, 28 predicted proteins | sample ChrtobMetP5a_4mM_FD_155463 | JGI IMG/M metagenome (GOLD analysis project Ga0210240, IMG submission 155463) | Chrysochromulina tobin associated microbial communities from unialgal haptophyte culture, Seattle, Washington, United States - P5a_4mM | ecosystem: Host-associated > Algae > Haptophytes >...
ACTGCCGCTTGACCCCAACAGTTAAGCGGCCGTGAACCACCGTGTGAAGAGACAGTCGGCGGGGCCATCAGTAGCCCAGCCAGGGGGAAAGGGGATAGGCGGGGAGATGTCTCCCGGCCGTTTGGGAGTTATTGGGCGCATGGGGTACCATGGGGATACCTATCGGGAGATCTGCTGCTCAAGGTTTCGAGACCCAAGGGGGACCCTCGAAGCTAGTCGATGCGCATCCTGATTAACCCCTACGGGAGATGCACGTGGCAGATTGTGTGCTACTCGGCACCTCTGCACCTCGGGGGGAGTTCTCGAAGCGCAATGTCGCGCATGTCGTCGAATCCTCCGATGAGAGTTAAGTGTCCCGCCCACCCACCGCGATGTAAGCCTGGTCTAGCTTTAGCAGGGACCGGGTTGTCGCGCTCACCAGGCTGCGTCTGTGTAGCTTTGATGAACCGCAATTCAACGTTTCAACGCGCGACCAGGTTTACCCTGCTCTGTTGGGCCGCCTTCACGCGCGCCGCCAGTCTTCAATGCAGGCGCCGGCGACACCGTCCTGGTACTTCATCGACTCCAAGAAGGTGCTCGCCTCGCCCCCTGCGCACGCACTCGCGCCTCCGACGCTCTTGCCGTCTCATCCTCGTCTCGCCTCTCGCAGGACTATCGCGGGCCAGTCACCGAGGCGACGCTCCGATTCCTCTTCTCTTCCGGGGTAATCACGGACAGGACGTACGTGTGGTCGGAGCAGCTGCAGACCGATGCGACTGCAGACCGGTGCTGGGTGCGGCTGCATCGAGTGCCGGAGCTCTTCGACATGGTGAAAGAGGGCGCAGCCGCTGCCCATGGGGGAGCGCAGCCGTCGTCGCCGATGTCGGCGCCGCCGCCGCCGCCGCCGCCGCCGCCGCCACCGCCGCCGTCATCTTCTTCTAACGACACCGCGGGCCTGCCGGACTCGGCGTCCCGCTCCGCGCCCTCGGGTGCCGCTTCTCCACCGAGCAAGTCGTCGGTAGCGTCTGCCTCGGCGGCTACGGGGCCCGAGTCGTCGCTCGGAGCCCGAGTAGTCGCTGCGCCTCCGCGCCCCCCGCCGCCTTCATCGGGCAATCGGATTGAGCCGGCAACCGGCGTCTCCATGGCGGAGCCGCCCGTGCCGCCGCCGCCGCAGGAGCAGCTCTTCCACCTTTTTGCAGCAGGGGCGCACGCACCGCAGCCCGTTAGCCAAACGGGTAGTGTCGGCAGCAGCAAGACTCGTCCCAGCGGTGGCTTTTGGCCTTTTAGCAAGCGGAAGGGCTCCGCTGGCCCTGAGGCACCGAAGCGGTCCGTCTTTGGGCTGCCGCTCGAGTTGGCGCCGCTCGACGCCAAGAGTGGCGTCCCCGAGGTGCTCTGTGCGATGCGCCGACTGCTCTTCGAGAACAACGGCCATTTAGTCGAGGGGATCTTTCGTGTATCGCCCGGGGCGAGCAGCCTGCAGGATGCAAGGAGGTTAACGGAGGCGGGGCAGCTCGCGCATGTGAAGGAACCCGAGTGCCTCTCGCAGCTCATTAAGCACTGGTTCCGAGATTTGCCCGAGTCCATCTTCACACCGTGCCTGCAGACCATCGTCGATGGACCACCGCCCCATGGCGACGCAGCCTACGGCGAACTGCTCGGGACCCTCTTACCGGTACAGCGGGCAACGGTCGAGTGGCTTCTTCGGCTCTTTGCGGACATCGTGGCGCACGAGGCGACGAACCGGATGACGTTCAAATCGCTCGCCACCGTGTTCGCTCCGAATCTCGTCGACCCGCCGCCCTCGGTACCCCCCTTACTTGCCCTCGAGATCAACCGGCGCGTCATGACCTTTGTCGAGCGCCTGGTCGAGTACGAGGTCGCCTCGGGCTGCCTCGCCGGCCCGCGCGCAGCGCCCAGTTGAGGCCTCTTGGCCCCGCCTCACACCAAGGGGGGAACAACAGACACCGAGTCGCACTGAGTTTGACCGCGGGCCATCTCAAGATCGAAGATCGATCTTTGAAGATGCGCCAGGAAGGTAGTATCCATGTGTGACGTTTGCCATTTGTTCGGCTTTCATGAACCGCGCGTATTAATATAGTGAGCGTATCGCTCACGACGTGTATATAGCTGGAGTGTCTGACACTGTAAGTGCGGGAAAAGGTTCGTCGAAGTTTCGTCACTGACCTCGCTAAGTTTCGTCATCTCTTTATTAGGCAACCAGTGGGTTTCGTCAGTGAGTCTACCGGTAGTGAATGCTGAATCTCCGTAGTATATATAGCGTGTGGCCCTTAGCGTGATTAGAGTGTCGGGGGGCCGAGGTTTAAAGATCCATTTTGACCGAGATGTGACACGCGACGCCGACTGCTTTGTCGTTCAGACCCGCTCTGAGTGTCTCTCTGAGTGTCTCTCTGACCGAAGAACACTGAGTGTATTACACTGCCCGCCCTGCTCTTACTCGTTGGGTTCCTGGCCCTCCGCCGTTGGCAGCAACTCGGGCGCGGCCGGAGGGGATGGTTGGGATGCAGCACTGGCCGTAGGCTCGGCCGTCGGCTCTGTAGGAGGCACCGCTGCTGGCTCCGTGGCTGGCACCGCTGCCTGGGGTGCTGGCACTGGCGGAGCGCCTCGCGGGGTGCCTATCTCGACGCGCGGCGAGCTGGGCGCCTCACCCTCCTCCTCCTCCTCAAGCGTGTCCGCCTCAGCCTCTTCCGCCACGCGCACACGGCGCCGGCACAGGAGAAAGTAGGACGTGGTCGCGTCATTCCGCACTCCGTCCTGCAGAGAGCGCAGCACAAGAGATGGGTCGAAGCCGAGGCTCTCGAGCTCTGACAGGATCTCGGCATGCGCTTGCTGCTGGTCGGATGGCAGCACACCCGCCGCGCGCGCGCGCAGCCACGCTGCTGGCGTTCCCGTCGCGATCACCGCCGCCAGTGGCGCCGGTGCGCCCGCGCCACTAACGGCAGGCACGGCTTTCGCCTTGGCCTCGCGCTCCTTCATCTCGCGCTCGGCCTCCTCTCGTAGGTAGTCCTTGGCGCACGCGTCGGTGACGCTCGTGCGCGCCTCCACCGGCACCGCGAGCAGACCCCGCAGGACCTCGGCTGCGGCCACCGGAATCGTCTCGGGCAGCGTCGCCGCCAGACCCGCGCACGCTTGCTCAGCGGTGACGAAGGGGAACTTGCCGCTCAAGAGCATGTGAAGCACGACGCCGTAGGCCCACGCGTCGACGAGCGGCCCGTTGTAGCCGGGGCCCGTGTCGTCCACATCCGGCGCGGCGATCAGCTCCGGCGACGCGTACACCCCCGGAGTCGGCACTCGCCGGCGCAGAGGCTTGAGTGCGGTCGCTGCGCCGCCGAAATCGATGAGTTTGACGCAGCAGCGAGGCCCTTCGCGTAGCATCACATTCTGCAGGCTCACGGCGCGGTGGCACACGCCCGCCCCGTGAATGTGCGCGAGCGCCGAGCCCAGCTGCTGCGCGATCTGACGTGCCTCCGGCTCGCCGCAGCCGTACTCGATCATGAACCGATCGAGCGTGATGCCCGGCACGTACTCGAGCGCGAGCACGAGACGCGTCGAGTCGAAGATCTCATGCAGCGCGCAGATGTGCGGGTGGTCGATCTGCGCGTGGTACACCGCCGCGGCCGCGGGCGCGACGCGAGTGCCGCTCTGCATCTTGGCCCGGTCGATGGCCTTGAGCACAACGACCTCTCCTGTTCTCCTGTGGAGTGCGAGCTGAAGCTCGGTGCTGAGCGCGGAGGTGTGCAGCGGTTCGATGATCTCGTAGATATCAGTGATGCGTTCCGCGGTCGCCGCAGTCTGCGGGTTGGTCAGACGGCTCACAGCATCCCTCATCGCACGCGGTGACGAGGGCCTGCCGTCTTGCGCGCGCAAGGCCTGACGGAGAGTCGCTTGGAGCCCGGGCTTTGCAATCGACGGCGGGCGCGGCTCCGTCGTGCGCTTGACCAGCTGATCCTTCGGAATGGATGGGGGCTTCGATTTCGACGACGCGAACGACATCGGCTTGGCGCACTCGAAGGGCCAGTTTCCTTACCTAGCTGCACGGCCCGTTACGCTCCGAATCGCGCGGCGGAAGCGCGCCCTCACAGCGCACGAAACGAAATATGGGGTGTAAACAGTCACACATTCACATTCACACATCTTGCTCGCGGGACGCGCTCCTCGTGTGGCCGGCCCCGCTTCCTCTGGAGGCCTCCCCGAGCCATTCATGCGCTACCTGGCCGCCGACGCCGCGCGCGCCCTCACACGGGAGCCATGGCACGTGCTTGCAGATCGGCTGCCTGAGCGCGACGATGTCCGCGTCACTTACTCCCGCAAAGTCTTCATCCCGCTCACGCGCCTCTGCCAAGATCGTTGTGGCTACTGCACGTTTGCGGCACACGGCGGCGTGGCCGATGCCAAGCGGGCGTACCTGACGCCCGACGAGGTGCTGGACATTGCTCGTCGCGGCGTGGAGGCCGGCTGCACCGAGGCCCTTTTCACGCTCGGCGACCGGCCCGAGGCGCGGTGGCCCGTAGCGCGCGAGGCTCTCGACGCCATGGGCTTCGAGAGCACGGTGGCCTACCTCGCCTCGGTGGCGGCGCGCGTGCTCGAGGAAACGGGGCTGCTGCCGCACACCAACCCCGGCGTGCTCAGCGTGCGCGAGATGGCTCGCTTGCGCGAGGTCGCCGTCTCGCAGGGCCTGATGCTCGAGACGGTTGCAGAGGCGGCAAGCGCACCCGGCGGAGCGCATGCGGGCTGTGTGACGAAGCTGCCCCGCACGCGGCTGCGCCAGATCGAGCTGGCGGGCCGGCTGCGCGTGCCTTTCACCACGGGGCTGCTCCTCGGGCTCGGCGAGACGCGCGCCGACACCGTCGAGGCCCTGCTACGCGTGAGGCACGCGCACGAGCGCTGGGGACATGTGCAGGAACTCATCGTGCAGCCGTTTCGTCCAAAGGCGGGAACGGGCATGGCGAGCGCGGAGGCCTTCCCCGAGGAGGAGCTGCTCTGGGCGGTCGCCTGTGCTAAGCTCATCCTCGGGCCGGTAGGCGTGCCCATTCAGTCGCCGCCCAACCTCAGTGCTGACGGGGCCACGCTGCGGCGGCTGCTGCGCTGCGGCGTCGACGACTGGGGCGGTATCTCCCCAGGTGATCACCTCTGATGACCTCTGATGACCTCTGATGACCTCTGATGACCTCTGATGACGACTGAGGCCCACCTCCGACCCGCACCAGGTGATGACCTCTGATGACCTCTGATGACGACTGATGACGACTGATGACCAACGACCCCTGTCCTTCCTCGACGCGCAGGCGTCACGCCCGATCATGTCAACCCGGAGGCGGCGTGGCCTGACGTGGCGAGGCTTCGCTCCGAGACAGAGGCGCTCGGCCTGCGCCTCGTGCCGCGCCTACCAGGTGACGACCCTTGATGACCCTTGAGGACCTCTGAGGACCTCTGAGGACCTCTGATGATCATATGCTGATCATTCCATGCTGACGGCCTGCACCTTGCGCCGCGCCTGCCCTCCTGCCAGCCTACCCACGCTTCGTGGCGCACCGGTCGGTCGCGTCGCGCTCCCTTGCGCGCTGGCAGCACCCCGCGGTCGCACCGCACGTCCGCCGACTCTCCGACGGCGCGGGCTACGCGCGCACGGAGCGCGCGGCACAGCTGTCGTGGCACGCGGGGCTGGTGCGCGCGCCCCCCTCGGGCTCTGAAGAGGACGAGATGCGATGGGTGCCCTTCGGCGACGGGTTCGAAGCGATGCTTGCCGCGGCGGCGGGAGATGAGACGAGATTGCTAGGCGACTCGAGGTTGAGCCGCGGCGTGCGCGAGGCGCTCACGACGGCGCTGGGTTGCGGCGGGCTCACGCTGCGCCAGATGGAGCGATTGCTGCACGCGCGCGGACCCGATCTGGCCGCCACGTGCATCGCCGCCGACTTGCTTCGCCAGCGTCTCGTCGGCTCGGCGGTTTCGTACGTGGTGTGCCGCAACATCAACTACACGAACCGGTGCGTGCTCGCATTCTTCTCATCGGACGGTGCTCTGGATGAGCTCCTGATGAGCTCCTGATGAGCTCCTGATGAGCTCCTGATGAGCTCCTGATGAGCTCCTGATGAGCTCTGATGAGCTCCTGATGAGCTCCTGATGAGCTCCTGATGAGCTCCTGATGAGCTCTGATGAGCTCCTGATGAGCTCCTGATGAGCTGCAATGACCTCGGATGGCCTCGGATGGCCCTCGTATGGCAGGTGCACCACCTCCGATTGCCTCTGATTGCCTCTGATGGCGCGAATGACCCCTCGGATGGCAGGTGCGTGTACGCGTGCTCCTTCTGCGCATTCTCCAAGGGGACGATGGAGGCGAAAGGCGCCGCCTACGACGTCGACCTCGCGGAGCTCGCTCGACGGGTAGAGGAGGCCTGGGAGAGGGGGGCGACCGAGGTGTGCATGCAAGGCGGCATCGACGGCCGGTACGACGGCAGCTCGTACCTCGGCTTCCTGCGAGCGGCGCGCGGAGCGGTCCCGTCCATCCACGTGCATGCCTTCTCACCCCTCGAGGTTTCGCAAGGCGCCGGTGCGCTCGGTGTGAGCACGTCCGACTTCCTACAGGTCTTGAAGGCGGAGGGGCTCGGCTCCCTGCCGGGCACGTCGGCCGAGGTGCTCGACGACGCGGTGCGCGACGAGATCTGCCCCGACAAGCTGCGCTCGTCTGAATGGCTTCGTGTCCTCGGCGAAGCGCATGCGGCCGGGCTGCCCACCACCACGACGCTCATGTTCGGCCACGTCGAAGGCTACACGAGCCTCGCAAAACATTTGAAGAGGATCCAAATTAGGCAAGAGCGTACGATTCGATCGGGCGCGCCCGCGGCGGTGACCGAGTTTGTGCCGTTGCCCTTTGTGCACCCGGAGGCGCCCGTGTACCGGCGTGGGCAAGCGCGCCCCGGCCCGACCCTCCGTGAAGCTCTCCTGGTGCATGCGGTGGGGCGGCTTGCGTTGCCCAATGTACCCTCCATCCAGACGTCGTGGACCAAGATGGGGGCGCGGGGCGCTGCGATGGCGTTGCGCGCGGGCGCGAACGACCTAGGCGGCACGCTCATGTCCGAGTCGATCAGCCGTGCTGCAGGCGCCAAGAATGGGCAGGAGATGACCCCAGCAGGCATGCGAGCCATCATTGAGAGCCTCCCGGCCGACGCTGGTGGTGCTGAGAGGCGCGCCTGGCAGCGCACGACGCTGTATGCGGCCGCGGGCGCCGAGCGAGAGGCGGCCGCCGCGCGTGCAGGGCCGCTGCTGCCGGTCAAGGTTGGATGAGCACGACAGGCGCCGAGATGAGCACGACAGGCAAATGCAAGTGACGTTTGGCGGGGGTGGCGAATGCAAGTGACGGCGGAGCAGTGGCAAATTGGCCCACAGGACTTGTCGTGTTGACCTAACGGCCGGGCTGCATGGTCCTCATCTGCTTATCAAAATGAGACTGTCGAGGTGTCGAGTCCGCGCTCCGCGGTTTGTCCGTTTGAGCACTCGACTGCTGGAAAGCCAAAAATGCAAAAATCGCGGAAATGTGATGGCGCTCTTGACGCTGTGCGCGCGTTAGATGGTACCACCGACGTGCACATACATGTACCAGTACAGTTTCTGGAAGCGTAGTTTCTGGGCGCAACTAAACCCCAAATCTCCGCACCGCGAGGACGAGGTGGAGGTCTGGAGCTGCAAACGTAACGGCCGTGCCCAGGCTGTACGATGAATGGTGTAAACGACGCGTCCGCTCGCCTGAGGTCACTAAGCTATCTGCCTGGACTCATTCGGGTTCGCGTCTGATGGACTGGGCTCCGACCCGCTTTCCGATTCCATGTCGCTCAGACCAGGCCAGCCCATCTCTTCTGCTTCGGCGTCGACCGCCGCGGCGGCTGGGGCGACCACCGGCGCCGACCCCAGCCCGACGCGATGCAGCCCGAGAGGCGGCACCGGCATGTCCACACGTGCGCCAAGCTTGGCTGGCGCCGTCGGCGGCGGCGCCGGCGGCGGTGCCGGCGGCAGGCTGGTGCACCGGTGCGAGGGCGGCGCATCCTGCGGGACGGCCTTTGACGGTGGGATGGCGCCCGCCACGGCGCTCGACTGGTTGGCCCCGCCGCCTTGTGGCGCAAGCCACATGCCCGCGGCGGCGCTCCCGCCGATGCCGCCGGCGGCGGTGGCGGTGGCGCTGGTCGAGGCTCGACTCGGCGCGCGGCTCGATTCGAGGCTGGACGAGAGGAGACTCGAGGCTCGACTGGTGGCCTCGGACGCCTGGGCGCGGTAGGTCTGGATACGGGGCGGGAGCAGACCAGAGTGCGCGGCGGAGGCTGCGAAGGTGGCGAGGGGGATCGGTGGGCGGTGCTGGTGCCCCTCGAGGCCGGGGAAAATGGTTCCGGGGGCGGCAGGGGGTGGCCCCCAAGTAGACAAGGGCGGGACGGAGCCGAGGTGTGAATTCACAGGCGGGATGGAGCCGAGGTGTGAATTCACAGGCGGGATGGAGCCGAGGAGGTGCGGCGGTATGGAGGGATGGCCGAAGGACGGCGGGGGCAGCTGCGGCATGCCGAAGCTGTGAAGGTACGGTGTGGGCACGAGGCCGGGTGGTAGCATGCCCGGCGGCGGCGGCAGCATCGATGAGGGCGGGATCAGCCCGTGATACGCAGCGACGGCTCCGTTGATGGCTCCCATGGACGGTTGTCCCATCGATGGAAGCCAACGCTCCGACCCGCCCTCACCGCCTGTGAATTCACACCTCGATGGGAGCCAATGCTCCGACCCACTGTTGTAGGTGCCCGGTAAGGGGCGCTCCGGGCACACCGGCGTGCTCCCCCACGCACCGCCCAGCGCGCCGTGCTGGGCGGCGCGTATCGCTTCGTGCTGGGCGCCCGCCGAGCCGAGGGCCGTCCAGCGCGGCGCGGGCGCATGCTCGTGAAGCGGCGGCATCGGGAACTGCTGCAGCTCGACCTGCGGGCTCTCGTTGCGTGGCGTCAGGTCGTCAAAGGTGCGCGGGGTGGCTCGGGTCGAGGCGACGCTCTCGGCTCGGCTCGACCGGCCTCCAAGTGCGCTGAGCCCGGGCAGCGGCGGCAGGTACCTCGAGGGCATGGGCATGGTCGGCGCATCACCGAGCGAGCGGCTGCTCATCGCTGGAGCCTCGACGCCGTACTGAGCGCTGGAGCGCGACTGCAATGGACTGTACCCCCTCGGCGGTGTCGCCTTATGGATTGGGGCGACGGCCACGTCGACACCGCCGTCCCGCTGGCTGTGAATGTTCACACCGCCGTCCCGCTGGCTCGGCGCGGACTGCTCGCCCGGCTGTGAAGGTTCACACTGCTCGCCCAGCTGGCGGACGTGACGCAGCATAGGCGGCGCGACGCCTCGGTGTGAGCGGGCGAGGCTCTCGTCACGGGCCGCGTCGCCGCCGTCGCCACCCTCGGGAGCCTGCCAGTACTCAGTGGGCGTGAGGGCAACGTCCTCACGCTCGACCCACAAGCCAGCCTCGAAGCGCCATCCCTCGCCGGTCCCGAGAGCGACGACCTCGAGCCACGCCACATGCCAGCTCCCCTCGTCGAAGCTGCTGCCCCGTCCCTCGCGCAGCAGCCGCACGCAGCTCAGTCGTCCGAGCGGACGGCTGACGAACCGGTAAGTGGCGACGCTGCCCCGGCGCAAGGGCGCAATCTCGCCCCTCGAGATCTCGCCGAGATCGCAGTGCAACGGCACGTCGCGCGAGGTGGCATGCTCGCCGATGAGGCATGCCCACGCGCGCGCGCTGCAGCCCGCGTGCTCAAAGTCCGAAGTGGCCACCCGGAGCTCGTACACTTCAGCCTCAGGAAGGTCGACCGCGTCGGGGGAGAGCACTGCCACGAGGCTCACAGCGCCGCCGCCGCCGCCGCCGCCGCCTCCGCCTCCAGCACCGCCGCCTACACCGCCGCCGCCTCCTCCCCCGTCTGCGGCAGTCGCAGCCTCGAGTGTGCGAGGGTCGTACCTGACTGCGATCGCGGCGTCGCATAGGTCGAAGGGCGTCGTGGCGCTCACGGGAAGCCAGACGGGAAAGTACTCGTCGTCGGCGCCCCCGTCGTCGGCGCCCCCGTCGGCGCCGTCGCCGTCACCGCCCTTGCCCTTCCCGCCGCCGCGCCGGTGGCGCACGCACTGAGCGAAGAGCCCGAGCTCGAGCGCCTCATCGATCAGAAGCGCATCGGCAGGCACGCGCAGCGCGGCGAGCGCCTGATGAGGGAGGCCATCGGAGGTCATCAAAGGTCATCAGAGATCATCAGAGGAACGCAGAGGTCATCAGAGGCCAGCCGATGTCATCCGATGCAATCAGAGGTCATCCGAGGCAATCAGAGGTCCTCAGAGTTCCTCAGAGGCACTCAGAGGGCCTCAGTGCGGCGAGCACCTCCGTCTCGTACTCGAGCTCGTGCGATGGCTGGGCCGCCGATGGCATCGCGTGATGGCCCGTCACGTCGCGCAGCAGCCGCAGCAGAGAGGCGCGAGCATGCGATGACGCGCCGAGCGAGAGCGAGCGCCGCGTTGTCGCGAGCGCCGGTGACGAACCCGGCGATGGCTCGTGGTTCGTCACAAGGAGCGCCTCGAGCACCTGCAGCTGTGTCGGCCGGAGCAGTGAACGGCCCACAGGCCCGAGGGGCGCGGCAGCCTCGATGCGCGGGAGGAGCGCTTGGAGCGCCTGCAGCTCGGCTGGAGATGCATCGAGCGCCCAGTCCGCGAGCCCAGGCAGTGCCTGATGAGGGACGCAATCGGAGGTCCTCAACGGCGATCAGAGGTCCTCAGCGGCGATCAGAAGTTCTCAGAGTTCATCAGAGGCAATCAGAGGGCACTCAAAGGTCATCCGAGGCAAACAGAGGTCATGAGAGGCACTCAAAGGTCCTCACGGGTCATCAGGGGTCCTCCGAGGCACCTCGTGCAGTCGCATCGCGAGGTCATCAGGGGTCCTCACGGGTCATCAGGGGTCCTCCGAGGCACCTCGTGCAGCCGCATCGCGAGGTCGGACGTCTCTGGCGACGGACGGCACACCCGCAACGCTCGCAGGTGCGCTGAGAGCAGATTGCGCTTCGAGGGCGGCAGGTGGAGGGCGGCCCGGGCCGCCGGGCCGCTCAGAGCGAGCGGGTCGCTCTCCCTTAGTTGGGCAGCGGGTAGCGCGAGCAGCTTGCGAAGCCGATGGTAGTGCAGCACGTCGTACGCGAACGCCACCACGGCTGCGAGGGCGCCGAGGCCGATCAGGACGGCGCTCATCAGAGGGTAGAGGAGGCGCAGGCAGTGTGCGCCCGTCGGAGTGCTCGCCGCATCGAGGATCTGCGCACTCGAGATGCATTCCTCAAGGCCGATGCTGATGCTCGCGCCCGCGCCCGCCACGGCGCCCGGGCCCGCCACGGCACTCGCGCCCGTCGCGCCCGCCACGGCGCCTGCGCCCGCCGCGGCGCCCGCCAACGCGCCCCATCCGGCCTCGAGGCTGTCGTCGCCCTCGGCCAGCGAGTGCGTGAGCACGAGCAGCAGGAGCAGCACGTCGTACACGATCGCGAGCCGACCGTACGCCGGCACGAGCTGCGGCCGGTACGCGAGCCGCAGCGCCGTCCCGAGCGCGAGCACCACGAGCGCGCCTGCTGCCTGGACCCTCGGGTGCTCAGGGAGCGCCGTGGCGAGCGCCGAGAGCGCCGCGAACCGGAGCGCGATGACTGTTTCCCACAGGTACGCACGGGGCGTGAAGCCGGCATACAGCACGCCGTAGCTCGTGTGCGCGGCGCTCGAGCCGAGGCGGCGGGCGCGGCGCAGCAGGCGCACTCGCCAAGCCCCAAGGACGGGGACGAGGAGCAACGTGAACAGGAACAGAGCGCTCGGCACCATGTGGGAGGTCTGGCCGAGCACTTGGCCGTCGTACGCACAGATCGGGGCGGGCGGCGCGGCGGGTGACGCGGGTGACGCGGGTGCGGCGGGCGCGGCGGGCGCGGCGGGCGGTGGGCGTAGAGTATCAACGGTGAACACTCCTGCCGTTGGCGGCAGCAGCGGCGGCGCTGAGGGTGGAGGCGGCGAGGGCGTCGGCGGAGGCGGCGGTGACGTGATCGTTCCAAAGAAGGCAGGGGGCGGCCTTGGCGGGAAGGGCGAGAGTATAAACGGAGGCGCAGGCCCCACCTGCCCGTCCGCCGCTCCGTCGCTCTCCTCGTCGGCACGAGCCTCACAGCGCACGCGCATCATCGCGCGGTGCAGGAGACCGGGCCACTGCAGCAGCAGCACGCGCACCAGGTAGCCGTGCGTCGCGCGCATGCGCGACGTCATGCGAGTCACGACGACCTCAGCGGGCAGAGAGGTGATCGAGCTGAGCGTCAGGTAGATGCCAAGCTGCATCACGAGCAGCAGCGCCGCCTCAAGGAGGGGCAGCAACATGAGCGCGGTCCAAACGGTCGTCGGATCGACCGTTACGTCGCAGCTCCAGAGAGTGAGCCGAGGGTCTTGCAGCAGCACTCCCAGCAGCCCGACGGTCTGCGCGATCCCCGAGCCCAAGGCGCTGCCGTCCACCCATCCGAGCCGCAGGCTGCCGAGCACGGCGAGCGTCTGTGCCGCCTGCACGCAGAGCCGCAGGGAGCTGGTGCGCGCACCGAGCCAGACGACGAGATGAGGCCAGCCGATAAGGAGCAGTGTGCCGAAGAGCAACGGCAGCGGCCCTCCCGGTCCGTCACACGTGCCGCAGAGCGCTCCGATGCCAAAGTGGCCCGCCACGCAGCCCGCGCATTGCGGCCCGCGCCGGTCGGCGGCACAGCGCGAGGTGAGATTGGCAAGGGCGTCGCCACCGAGGCATCCGAGCTCTCCGGCCGCGCACCGCCAGAAGAGGGGCACGCGCTCGGACTCTCCCTGCCAGATGACGCGCGTCACCTCGGCTTCGTCAGACCAGTAGCCCGGCGCGGCGATCGGCAGCGCGTCGCCGCCCGGACAGAGCGCGCCGTGAGGGCAGCGGGAGCAAGAGCGCCCGCCGCGGCGCGGCCACTCAGGCAGCCACGCGCCCGCGGCGCACACGCACTCTACGGGCGAGGTGCTCCCTCCGCGCAGCGTCGTCGTGTACCGAAGGCCGTACGCTGCGCACGTGACGCATGCGCGCTGGCCGCTCTCCGAAGCGAAGCTCCCGACTGGGCAGCGCTCGCACTGGAGCAAGCCCGCGAGCGGCGCGTACTGGCCTGCCGGGCACTCGGCGCACTCGGTGCGATTCGACCCAGCGAGGCCGTTGTAGGTGCCCTCTCGGCACGGCGCGCACTGGCGAGAGGTCTCGTTCCACATGTGCCCAGCAGCGCAGTGCCGGTCGATGTATGGCGGTGGGGCCGGTGGCATGGGCGTGGAGCTGTTGGTCCCGGGCCACCGTGGCGGCCTGGGCGGCACTGCCGGAGGCGGCGGCGGCGCAGACGGCGGCGGCGGCGACGGCGACGGCGGCGGGGGCGCAGGTGGCGAGGACGGACCCCAAAATTCTCGTGGCACTTGCGGCGGCGGTAGCGGCGGCGAGGGCGGCGGCGGCGAGGGCGGCGGCGGCGAGGGCGACGGAGGCGGCGGCGAGGGCGACGGAGGCGGCGGCCAAGCGGGTGGTGGGCTCTTGGGCGACGGTGGTGGAGACGGTGGTCGAGACGGCGGCGGAGACCTAGGCGAGGGTGCCACCGGCGGCATCGGCGGCTGGAAGCGCACGCCACAATCGTCACAGTCGGTGCCGAGGTCGCACACGTCATTATCGGCGTTCACGCCGCCGTCGTCACAGAAGACGTCGGTTGAGTAGTAGCAGGAGTTGTCGCACAGGCCGGTCATGTTCGTGCCGGGCGCTGCCGGCGGCATCGGCGCCGGCACAAGGCGAGGGCCGCAGTCATTGCAATCCTCGCCGAGACGGCACTGCGCAAAAACGGAGCCCGGGCCACCGTCGGAGCACGTGCCATCGGAGCTCGCTGCCGGATAGTATGAACATGAGTTCGTGCACTTTATGATCTGGGGAGGCGGCGGCGGCGGCGCAGGGACATAGCGAGGCCCGCAGTCATTGCAGTCATCGCCGATGAGGCACTGTGCATACTCGGCGCCCGGGCCACCGTCGGAGCACATGCCGTCGGAGACCGCTGCTGGATACATCAAGCAGCCGTTTGTGCACCGAAGCATCAGGCCCGCCGTGCTGTTCGTGGTGGTCATGCTCATGGCGATTGAGTTCTCGCCCGTCCGGCTGCGCCAACACACCGGGTCGTCTTCCTGGCGCCGACGCTTTCGCACACTTCACTGCGCCGTTTTGGGCGCTTTTCAAGGAAAGACTGGATGGCGCCGTGTTGGGCACAGTTCCGGGGGTTAGTAGCAGCTTGGTTTCTAAGAGCGGAATTTATATTTGGAACCCTCTCCTGAGCAGCCCCTCCTGTGCAGCCCCACCTGCGCGTTGGAGGTTCAGCCTTCACGCAAGCTTGAGCACGATCTTCCCGACGTTCGCATTCGATTCCATGTACTCGTGGGCGGCCTGCGCCTGCTCCAACCCCACAAAGACACGATCGATGATGTGCTCGAGCCGGCCCGTAGCCAACTTGGGCAGCACCTCGCGCGCAAAGCGCTCCACGAGTGCCTCCTTGAACGCGAGCGGCCGCGTGCGCAGCGTCGTCGCGAGCAGCGAGAGGCGCTTCCTGGCCATGCTCCCAAAAAAGGTCTTGCCGACAGCTTCCGGCAGCCCAGGGCCAGAGAGCGCCGAGTAGAGCACCCAACGGCCATCGATTGCGAGCGCCGCCAGGTTCTGCTCGGCGTAGCTCGAGGCGACCGGATCGAGGACGACGTGGACGGACCCGTTGAAGAGTGGGCTTGCCTGGAGCTTCTCGATCCACGCGCCGTCGTGGCGCACGGCACCGTCCGCCGCGCCCAAGCGGTCCACGCACGCTTGGAGCTTCTCCTTCGAGCCAACGGTCACGAAGGAGATGGCGCCTGCGTCCTTCGCGAGCTGGATCGCCGCCACGCCGACGCCGCTGGCAGCCGCGTGGATCAGCACCTTTTCCTGAGGCCGTACGCCACCGACGACGTGCACGAGCTTGAAGGCCGTCAGCCACGCCTCTGGAATGGATCCTGCCTCCTCCCACGAGAGCGCGGTCGGCTTACGCATCGCCGTCTCGGCAGGCAAGGCGACATATTCGGAGTAGCCACCGCCAGAGACCAGTGCGAGCACCTCGTCGCCGATGGCAAAGGCGCGCACGCCCTCGCCAAGCCTCACCACCGTGCCTGCGCACTCGAGACCCAGCACCTCTGTGACACCCTCGGGAACGGGTGCCTTGCCGAGCCGCTGTAGCAAGTCGAGGCGGTTGACTGCAGTCGACACCACGCGTACAAGAATTTCACCGGCAGCAGGGGTCGGCGTTCGCCAGTCTGATATGACCACGCACTCGCCGCCTCGTACGACAACCGCTTTCATGGTCGTTGGGACAACGACCTCGTCGCCTTCGGACCGGCGACGGTAGGTGAAGGCAGCGATGGCAGCGAGCGTCGCGGCGCCAGCGGCAGCCAGAATTGCGAAGCGCTGCATTCTTCCGTTCCGTCGTTTGATTTGCCCTCACGACCAGGCGCCCAGCTTTCTAGTGCCCTGGTCCGCATTTGCATGTGCTTGGATTTGACAGGCACCTTCGGGTTTGGTTGGGAGAGAAAGAGCGCTTTCCACACGAACCGGCAGGTGTGGTGGGGTCGTCTTCTTCATTGCCGCCGTTACAGAAAAGGTGGGTCGCGATGGTTGCCCTGGACTGAAACGTGTCGCCGAAGCCGCCTCGACCACAAGAAGGCCACTCTAGCTAGATGCCGCCGCCAAACAAGCCGCCGCGGCAGGCCGCACGCCGCGCACCGGTGCCTGTATTGCTTCTTTCCGGGGTCTCCTACTCTTGCTTCGTTGCCATTGGCCTGCGCATCTTCACCATGCCGTGGGCGAATCCGATCGACGACGACACGGCGCGCATTGCTGCACGAGCGATCCCGGCCTTCACCTTACAGTATGTGGTGGAGTCCATGGTGGCAAAGTACACGGGCATCGTGACACTGTACACTTGGCACCCCGACGAGGTGTGGCAACATCACATGGCGAGCGCGGCCCTGCTGCTGCCGTTGCTGCTGCTGCATGCATGGGTGCCTGACGAGTGGCTCCACTTTGTTCAGCATCACACGCCTCTCGTTGCGGTCGTTGCGAGCGGCTTCTTGACAGGCTTCAACGAAAGCCTGTTCGTGCTCCGTTCGCTCGTGCCCAGAGCCATCGCCGACTCCGTCGTGGTGCGCAAGGGTCAGCGTGTCGTCGTGTTGGTGGTGCTGTTCATCAACATGCCCGTGATGCTCGCCAGCTGTGCAGTATCTGCAGCACCCACTCAGTTTCGCACGCTCGCCACGTGTGCCAGCGGCCAACCGTGCATGTTTGGCCATGTACGGCGAGTCGTCACGCTCGTCTCGTACGCAGGGTGCGCCGCCTTCGTGCTCCTCGTGCAATCGACGTACGTCACCAGCAACCTTCGCCATCTTGGGCTTCTGAGTGGCGCCGGATTGCCTCCGGCGGTCTTCGAGGACAAGAAGGAGGCCGCGGCAGCCCAAGCAATGCTCGCCGTCGGCCCGGCCCTTGCGAAGTCGCCAACCAAGCCTCGTGCGGCCGCAGCTTCGACAGCAAAGGTTCGGACGAGGGCCTCGCCCACTCGCCATCGCCCGAAGAGGGTCGCGGGGCACTAGTAGGCGCCAGGGATCTGAGCCGCCCGAAGATGATGTCGGTCGAGGGGGGCCGCTGCCGCTGGCCGGGCCGCTGGGGTGATCGCGACTGATCGAGAGATGACCCGGCGAAAACGGCCTAAACGGCGACTCTCGAGTTGAAAGATATAACTGAGTCTGAGAAACACACCGTTTTTATCACAGAGTTTTCTCACATCGTGCGGCGCTTCGCCTCGCGCTGACTGCTGGCCTCCTGTTGAATGCTCTTGACCCAGTGATCCGCGTGCAGCCTGGCCCAATCAAAGGTTTCGTCAGGTCGTTCTTGGAGCTCCTCATAGCGCGCGGCCAGCCACTCCTTGGTGACCGTCGCGTAGTCGTCCGTGAAGACCACCGGCAGCCCGTCGAACATAGAGTCGAGGGGGGTGTGCAGTAAGATTGGGATCGTGCCCACCATGAGTGCTTCCCAGCAGCGGTGCGTGTCGATGCCCCGCCCGGGAGGCGCCACGCAGAACTTGTGGTCCGCGAGCGCGCGCATGTAAGACTCGAAGTCAGTAATCTCGGACATCTCGAAGCCGTTTGCCAGCAGGGCTGCCTTGCAAGTGACGCGCACGTTGCGGTGCGGCTGATAGAACGATTTCTTGGTGGTCTGCTTAAAGTTCGAGTAAAGCCATCCCGATTTGGCCGATCGGCCCTCACGGAACCGAGAGCTTGGGGACGTCTCGGACAGTGCACGGAAGAGTTCCAGGTGCGCCGTCTTATCGGAACGAAATGCAGTGGACTCGCGTCCCGGCCTCCGTCGGGGCCACTTCGGTCCTAGTGGGAGCGGGCGTAGCTTGGGTGCCACGATGCATGGATTCTTTGCGAACCAGCAGAGCAAATTAGGTGCGTCGAGCAAGGCGTCGGCTGCTCGAATGTGCTGCATGTTTGAGCATGGATAGTAAAGATACGGTGGGCAATGATCGTCGTTAGAAGCTGTGATGAGAATGAATTGTGTAGGATGCGCCAGCAGGAGGTCAATCACGTCAAACAGGAGGTCGGTGCGCACAAAGAAGATGCGTGGAGCTGCGCAAGCTGAGCCGTCGATCACGCTGAAGATGGATTGGCGCTGTGATGGATGCGGGACTTTGTTGATGAACACACTTGCGAGCGGGATCCAGGTGTCCTGCGAGATGAATGGATAACCTGTGGTCTGCTCAAGTGATGACGCTGATGCTGGTGTTGGTGTGTCGATTATCAGCTCTCCGGGCTCTGCGTGCGACATCTTTTGCGTGCGCCGCCGGCGCCACGCGACCACGAGCACCGCCGCAGTGGCTACGCCAGCCAACATGAAGATACCCGAAGGCCCGCGCCGATCGTCCAGCATTCTCTCGCGAAGCACACACGCGCTCGTGACGCGAGTGAGGAATTTAGACACGGAAAGTTTGACACCGTGGTAGCCGGGACACACTTTGAACCGCACGAGAAGTTTGAGACGTGGCGCGTGAACTGCAAAAGCATTTTCTAATGCGAGGGGCGGGCCGCATGACGCTCGCTGGGGCGGACGGACATGACCTGGACGAGCAGCGCGCACGTGCGCAGGCTAGGGCCGCACGTTTCGCAGCAGATGCCGCAAAGCCACCGCCTCCGCTGCCGACACATCGCAGGACCGTCAGCACTGGCAAGGTCGCGAAGCCAAAGAGCGAGAAGGACGTGATCTCAGCCTTCATAAAGAGGAAGCTGGCTGCGCAAGCGACGCTCGACGACTCTGTGATGGATAAGGCGCGGACGCTCGGGCTCGATTTGCATCGATTGGCCGAAGAGGCCGCGGCGGAGTCAGAGACGCCTTCAGAATTTGGGCTTGCTGAGCCTCGTCAAAACACAGTCTCAAGCCTTGATGACGATCTGGACAGCTACTGGCGTTCGTCACCTACAAAATCGACGGCCAACCGAGTGTCTTCATTTGCTTCGTTCCCTGCACCTGCGGATGCGACAGGAGCCACGACACTCCATCGAGAAACCGCGCCAAGTGCGCCGATCAGCGACAGCCAAACCGCAGCCGCCAAAGTCGGCGGTGGCAGCAGCTCGATCCGCAAGGCTAGGCATCGCCGGTGGCGACTGAGCTACCTACTGCTGGCGCGCAAGCTCACGCTGCGCACGAGCACGACTCGCGCTTTCTGCTTTCGACGGCGCGCTCTTACTCCGAGGCCTCGCGCACTGTGATTCTCCTGGAAATTCGTCGACAGATGTGTGCCGGGCTGCCGGCCAGAGCGCCAAGTCTTGTCTAAGCCAAGTGTTGTATCAAAGACAAAAATCTCTAGCGGTCTCGCCAATTGACTAAACTTTCCATCATCAGCCATTGAGCTCCGAAGCCCGAATTTCGATGTTTCGGCGAGCCTCAGGCCTCGCCCCCTCGGCACTCCGCTGCGCTGCACGGCTACCTTGCGCCTCGCAACTTCCCCCACTGGCAGCTTTGCGGCCAACTTTAGCCTGGGGCAGCCGCTCGTGCAGCACAAAATCCAATAAGGGCGCGGCAGCACCCGTGGATGATCCCAAACCAAAGCTCATGTTCGAGGGCGCCAAGAACAAGATAGTCAAAACCCTGAAGCTTGCTTCGATCGCCAATCTCGGTTTTGCAGTTGCTTCAGGTAGGCCTGCCCTTGCGCCGTGTTAGCGCAGAGTTTTGCCGCTCATTGGCCCTCTGTGTCCGTGCCACAGTCCCACTCCTGCAGTACATCACAGCTGCGTCGGGTGCAAGCGGCAAGGGTGTGGCTATGAGCATGCTGCTGCTCTCGTTTGGTGGTGGCACGACGGGCGCGCTGACCTGGGCAACCTCCACCTACGTCTTGACCATCACGTCCATACCGGGCAAGGAGGCGATGATCATCGAGACGCCGACGCTCACAGGCGGATCCACGACGACCGAGGTCGCATGGGCCGACATCACGCGGCCGCTCGGCTATCATCCATTTGCGACTTTCGAGGCGAAGGGCAATAAGTACTACCTCGACGAGCTCGGCGAGATGCACGACGAACAGTTCATGGAGAAGCTCGAGAAAGCTATCAACAAGTGAGTGGCACTGGCAAGGCGGAGTCGCAATGAATCCCGTCGGGCGTCGATTAGGAGGCGCACGAAGCATGGCGGGGTGATGCGCGCGTGGGTGGTCGAGCGCTAGGGCATGTGCCACGCGCGTGTACCTCTGTGCGTGCGTTCTCTCTGTGTTGCTCGGGCTGAGCCAGGCTGCGGTGTGAGAGAGGCAGCGGGCAAGCGAGCCCGGCCCCGCCGGTAGCCCGGACACGGCGGCGGCAGTGCCGGAGCCACAAGCAAACAAGCAAAATTAGCTTGCTTGCTTCCGGAGTTGTCACGGAGGCCACCACACCGCGCACCGCGGACGTAACGCGGACGGCGCACGGCGAATTTTGGCGCACGGGCGGCGCGGCTCTTGGTCTTGCGGGCTTGGCACGGGGGCCGGGGCGCGAACACGCCGCGCTGCGCCTTCTCGAGGCAGGTGTGCTCTGCCGGCCGGCATAACACTCTACGTCAAAGCTACAGTTATTTTCATGCACATATTATGCACATACACACGGTCACTCTCGATGTCTCTTTTGCAGCAAGTTTGCATTTGGCTCAGTGACCCTCTCTCTGTCCATCCTCCCTCAGTCACTCTCTCGGGGATGCACGCGAGGAAGAATCGGTGGGGGGGGGGGGGGGGTAGTACGTGTGTCACGCGCGCTCAGGGTGGTTCTCGCCTCCGCCACCACATGCGCAGGGGAGTTAGATGTCTATGCGCAGCAATTTGCTTGCCGCCCGAGAAGTTTCATGAAGAGCTGGACGCGCAGCATGCCGCCCGATTGCGGAGGGTTAACCTTCACGCCCCGGGTGTGCGTCACGACCGCCGCGCGCTTACCCAGCGCCTCCATCGTCGCAATCAGTTCCACGTCGCTCGCCGCCCCATCCACGCGCACCACCCCTCGCGGGATATCGACATGGGCCGTTCGCACGCCCTCGAGCCGCAGGAGGGCATCGGTCACCAGCCGCCGGTCATCCTCGCCATTGAGCGGCTGCACGGAAAGCACGATCTGAGCGCGCTCGTTGAGCATGAGCACCGCTGGGTCTGCGCTCGAAGATTGTCGGCTCCGCCGCGTTGAGAGGGGGGGGGTCGAGGGCGAGTTGCTCTTCGGTGAGTTTGTTCACGCCAAACTTGGAGGACGGAAAGAAGTCGGGCCCAACGCCAGAATAAAGGCCAAAGATGGAGTCCAGACGCGTGGCTCATTTGAAGCGCCCAGCTCGCACCATCCGTCGTTTCGTCTTGACTTGACTTCCTTCTGTGGCGAATCCGCGGAGATACACTTCGTGAAATGTTAGATCCTCCCCGACGCGGACGCACCCGCAGCCGCGGCGAGCCCCGCTCGCTCTATGCCCAATTACCTCTCACCGCCTGACCCCGCTCGTTCGCGTCTCCTTTGTCTCACAGTTGATTTGCAGTCATGGACGAGCAGCTCATCCTCCTTCAGCAGGCGCTTGCGCGCCAAGCGCTCGTGCCGGCTGGCGCCCCGCCGATCGACATCTCCGTCTCACGACAGTATGGTGAATCGACCGTCACCATGCGCACACAACTTGGCGCAGGTGCAGTGCCGGCACGCGGGATGCCCAGCGGGATGCCCAGCGCGCCGCCGGCGGCGCCGCACGTCTTGCCGCTCTCGGATGTGACGTTGCCAGTGCAAAACAGCGGTGTCCAGCGTGCGTACACGCGCAATTCGTTCTACGAGGCCGAGACGGAGGTGCCGGCGCTGCTCGCCGAGATCGACCGGCTCAAGCGCAAGGCCCTCGCGCGCGGCGTGAACCTGACGTCGCCGCACGAGGGTGTGCCCGCGGAAGACGTGTCTGTGCTGCGCCAGGTGTTCTCGATCGCCGACGACACCGGCGACGGCCGCATCGACCGCGACCAGCTCGGCCAGCTCCACCAGGTGCTCGGCGAGCCACTCACGGATGCGGAGCTCACGCTGGCCTTCAAGGCGATGGACGTAACCCGCCAAGGCTCGATTGGCTTCGACGACTTCCTCGCTTGGTACACGCTCGCTCACTCGGAGAGTGGAGTGCTCTCGACCAAGGGCATGGCGTACACCTCGCGCTTCCAGAAGATCATGAACAAGCTCTCGTCCGCCTTCGACATCAAACACCTGACGACCGCGACCTCCGGCATGCCCAACTCGCTCGACTTCCGCGTGCACTTCCACTACAACGACGCTGGCCAGCTCAAGCAGATCTCTCCGTGGCACGACATCCCGCTCTTCAGCTCGGACGGGCACTTGCACATGATCACCGAGATCCCAAAGTTTTCGCGCGCCAAGTTCGAGATCGCGACGGGCGAGGCCTTCAACCCAATCAAGCAGGACGTGAAGAACGGCAAGCTTCGCGAGTACAAGCACGGCGACATGTGCTTCAACTACGGCGCCTTCCCGCAGACGTGGGAGGATCCGAAGCACACGACGCCGGACACGGGCTTCGCCGGCGACAATGATCCGATCGACGCGATCGAGATTGGGACGCGCATCCTGCGCTCGGGTTCTGTGACCAAGGTCAAGGTGCTCGGCTGCCTCGCGATGATCGACGATGGCGAGACGGACTGGAAGGTGATCTGCATCAACGTGGAGGACCCGCTCTCACAGCAGCTCAACGACATCGAGGACGTCGAGCGCGTGCTGCCCGGCTACATCTCCTTCATGCGCGAGTGGCTTCGTAATTACAAGGTCATTGACGGCAAGCCGCAGAACTCCTTCGGGTTGAACGAGAAGGCGGTGGGCAAGGAATACACCATGAGGGTCATTGAAGAGACGCACCAGTTCTGGCAGAAACTCACTGCCACGGGCGCCAAGACCGTCTGAGGACCATCTGACGGGCGAGCGCCGCCGCATGTCGCTACCTCTGTGAGGCGGCAATGCGGTGGACCTGGGTGCGGCATAGGCAAGGGGGGAGCGTAAGCAGTGGGGGCGGCATGAGCTACCGGACGTATGCGGCGAGGGTTTGAGGGGTTTTGGATATGGAGCCGGGTCGCTCCTGGGCGGCCAACGGCTATGCATGGGTGGCCTTTATGTGTAGCACTGCGAGCGGATTGCGGCCCGGCCCTGCATGTGTACGAGCGCGTCGTAGCAACTGACGTTGCATGTCGGACGTTGTTACCCTCCGGACGAGCGGAGCACCCACGGGCCACGCGCCGCGGGAGCGACCGTCGAGAGCGAAGTGGTCCCGTCGCTCCCCCGTCCGGAGACGTGCGTTTTGTTGTAAGCTGTAACTTGTGACACTGTGACAGCAGTATACGTAACGGCAAACCGAACGATCGAGCGTCCATCTGCATCTCCGAGGATCTGGGTTCTGGCCGTGTGGCCGACGAGGAGTCGCGGGCACGTCAGGACGCGGTGCATGATGTCCAATCAATGCCGAATGCGTCGTCCCCACACACTCCGGCCGATCACGTACCGACATATCCGTACCGGTACCTTTGTCGTCGCGCGGTCATGCGGGTGCGCATTGGTGGGGGTTGGGATGGTTGTGAGATTCGTCTGTGAAGAGTGTGTTCCGTGTGCCCGCGTGTGTCCCCTTGAGCCCCGTGTTGTGTCCCGGCGCCCCCCGGGAACCAAACCGGTTTGTGTGATAGAAATCACACATACGCAAATTCACATTCACACATACACATTAACACCAAGTTTGTGATGGGACGTCGTCATGTCGCCTCTCTCGAAGATTTTCGAATTTGATGGCGGCGCTCTCGTACGGGGGCTTGCGTGCTGCGTTTCGCTTGCGTGCTGTCAAGCTGGCTTGCCCGTGTCGCATTTCGCTTGCGCTCGTCTCCAGCAGGCACTTTTCAATCCGTTTGCCAGTGGCCAACCCGCTCAGTGTTGCCCATGAACAAAGGCGACACCGCCGTCAGCGTGCCAATCTGCCCTCGGACAAGGAAGGTTTCCTTTCCGCGTGCAAGCGTAATGACGTTGGGAGCGCGTGGGAGGCTTATGTGACAGGAGCCGTGGCTGTGGACAAGTACATGCTTTCCGCACTCGTGGCTTTGACGGGCCGCCGAAAGCGAACAGCGCTCGTGCGGCAGCTATGGCGATCGGTGCACGAGCAAGGCGAGCCGGCGCCCCTCGATGCGCACCTTTCGAGCGACTTCATCACCGCCTTTGGATCGACAGAGAGCATGGCCATAGCATCCGAGGTGCTCGCTGCAGCGCGGGCAGCGGGCTGCTTCAACACGCGTGTGTGCAACAGCTACCTGGCGGCCACCATCCGATCGTGGGAGGTGACGGACGGACGCGCAGGCGTGGAGGGCAAGGCGGCGGAGGCCAAAGCGGCGCAGGAGCTGCTGGCTCAGATGATGGACGGCGGCGCCGCGCCCGCCGCTGACAAGTTCTCGATCGCGCTCGGCACGGCGCTCCTTGGGCGCAGTGGCCAGATTGACGAAGCGCGTCGGCTGGTCGAGATCGCAGCTGCGCGTGGGCTGGCAGACACGGTGGTGCTCAACACGCTGATCGCCGAGGCGGCACGGGCGGGCGAGGTGCAGCTCGCGCTGACCACGCTCCGTCGCATGGAGGAGCACGGCCCTGCGCCGAACGAGACCTCGTATAACCTCCGCCCTCCTCGCGATCGTGCCTCGGATGGCCTCTGATGACCTCTGATCGCCTCTGATCGCCTCTGATCGCCTCTGATCGCCTCTGATCGCCTCTGATCGCCTCTGATCGCCTCTGATCGCCTCTGATGGCCTCTGATGGCCTCTCTCATCAGGTATACCTCCGCCCTCCTCGCGCTCGTGAGGGCATCTCTTTCTCGTCCTCATTTGGAAGGTGATCGTCCGCATTTGGAAGGCCTGGACCTAGTGGCGACAGCCGAGGAGCTCCGAGAGCGCATGCGGCTGCGAGGCGTGGCGGAGAGCTCGGCGACACGCACATCACTGCTGCAGCTCTTCGCGGACACGTCTCTCGCCGAGTCGGTGCTCTCGGAGGCGCCCGCTCTCAACCCAGGACAGCAGTACGCCGCCCCTTGGGAGATTGCATCTGAGTGCGTCTGATTGCCTCCTTCATCAGGTACTCCGCCCCTTGGGAGATTGCATCTGAGTGCGTCTGATTGCGTCCCTCATCAGGTACGCCGCTCCTTCGGAATTGCCCCCGGACGTGCGTTTCGTCACAGACCTGAGGGGTCTCACCCGGCCCGCGGTCTCTCTCGCGCTGCGGGCGGAGCTGCGACTGGCGGGGGAGGCTCGCGAGCGTGGCATCGGGGCGTGTGGTTACGGCGGCTCGTGGGTGATCCTGACCGGTACGCTCCCTGAGTGCGTCTGAGTGCGTCTGATTACATATGATTGCGTCTGATTACGTCGGCTCGTGGGTGATCCTGACCGGTACGCTCCCTGATTGCATCTGATGGCCTCTGATTTCATCTGATGGCATCACTCATCAGGTACGCCTCCGCTCATCCGTGAGGAGATCACGGGAGATCACCGCCTGGAGGCCGGCCACGCGACGAATCGCGCGACGACTGCGCAGCCGGCCCTCAAAGGTGCGGGACAGAAGGGCACGAGGCCGCCTGCGATCATTCCAGGCTCGAGCCGCCCTAGCATGGCCGCCAACTTACCGGTCACCGTGCAGACGTCCATCGACTTCCTCAAGGCCGAAGGTGTGATTGCGTCCGATGGCCATCAGATTGCGTCTGAGTGCCATCGACTTCCTCAAGGCCGAAGTTTTTCCTTCGAGCCACGGCGTCCGATTACGCCTGATGGCGTCTCTGATTGCGTCTGATGGGCTCCCTCATCAGGTGTGTCCTTCGAGCAACGGCGCGGCATGATCCTCGTCGATGCTTCGGAGCTCGAGCGTGTGGCTGCGAGCGCGGCGACGGCTGCGAGGCAGCAGCGCGTCTGGAAAGCTCTCCTGCTATACGGATCCGTCCTCGCTAGTGGGCTCGCCGCCACTTCCATCGTGCCGCGGCTTCTCTTTATGTGACATGTGAGTCAGACGAGAATCATAAGAGAATGCTCGGCAACAGCCAACACCGCAGCTGCGCTACCAGTCACGACGTTACAGCTGCGTACCTTATAGAGCGGACCCCGGGGGTGACCGAGCGTAACAGCCCGGCCGGTAGTACGACCCAACGACGTGCTGGAGCCTGAACCTACAACATTCGAGGCCGACCCCTCGGCCCCGCTGCGCACCGCGTGATGGTGATCGAGGCACGGCATCTAACCGAACGTTACTCGTAAGAGATCACGTCGAGATGAGTTAAGAGGACGGTTTCGGTTTGAGCATAAACCACAATAGATAAATGATAATCGCATTAGGTGCGTTACTGCGTTTCCGGACACGCTAGTACGGCATTAGTACTCGAGCGGCCCACACCGATAGCACCTCGCTGTACACCCCACCCCACCGTACGCCGTACAGAGACAGTGTTGACGCATGGAGCCATTGAGCCGGAGACGCGAACGCGGGAGAGCCGCCGGGACGCGCGCTTACGGTCGCCACTCGCGGCCCATCCCACCATATCTCACAGCGCGTCCGCAGCCCTCGTGCGTGTGCTGGTGCTCCCGATCGACGCGAAAGCGACACTACGTGCGTTCCTCTCGCGCCCTCACGCGCCCTCATCCTCTGGCGGCCACGGTGCCCCCCGTCGCGAGAATGCCCATCCCGGCGCCGCCCAGGCCACCGCCCAGCCCGCGCGCCACGCCACTCGCCTGCCGTTTGAGTGCGCTTGCCTCCTCGAGGAGCGACGACTCAGCCGCAATGAGGGCGCGCAGATCCGCCGACATACCGCCCTCCGCCTCCGCCCCGCCAAAGAGGCCGCCGCCCGCGCTCGCGTGCATCGAGGCGGTACGCGTGGCGAGGTCGCGTCGTAGAGCCTCTCGCTCGCTGCGGAGGCGACTGACTTCGCGCTTGAGCACCTCGATCTGGCGCGTGCGCACCGCGTCCGCCTCCTGGTTCGCCTGGTGCTCCTTCAGCTGCAGCTTCTTTGTGTGGCGCAGCTTCGCCTCGAGCGTGCGCACGTCCGCCTGCGCCTGCGCCCGCGTCGTCGCGAGCTCCTTCTGGGCGAACGCGAGGGACAGCTGCAGCTTCTCCTGCGCGATCGTAGCCTGCGCCTGCACCTCGACCAGCTTCCCCTTGTGCGCATGCGTTTCACCCGACTCGAGCCGCAGCGCGTGCAGCTCCGCCACGCTCGCTTCCATTCGGCTCTCCGCCTCCTCGACGCGACGGCGCAGTCGATCGGCCTCCTCCAGACTCGATCTCCGGCCGAGCTCGGCTCCATGCAATTCGGCCTTGAGGGCGGCACATTCGCCTTGGAGCGCATCGGTCTTGTCGCGCAGCGCCGCCTGCTGCGCCGCCCCCGCGCTCTGCGCCTCGACGAGGGCCTCGTTGAGCCGGGCGCGCTCGGCCTCGAGGCGCTTGAAGCGCGCGCTCTCGTCGTCACGCGCGGCCGCGAGCGCCGCAGCCGCAGCGCGCTCGCTCTGCGCGGCGTGCGCGGCGAGCTCGTCACGCGACTTTTGGAGCGTCGCCTCTCGCCGGAGCGCCTCGGCGTGCCGCCGGTCGAGCTCGATGCGCATCGCGGCGAGCTGACGGTGCAGCTCCGATACCTTGATCTCGCCCTGAGCTCGCTCGGAAGCGGTTGCATGCATCGCGTCGTCCACCTGCGCGCGCAACGAGCGCATCTCGTTCTCGGCGTGCAGGGCGCCCTCGTGCAGCCGCTCCTGCGCCGCCATCGATGCGTCCAGCTCGTGCGTCAGGTGCGAGGTCCGCCGCTCGAGTGACTCAATCTTGGCCTGGGCCAGCCGCGCCTGCGCCGCGCTCTCGCCTTGCAAGGACCCCTGCGCGCCGAGCAGCTGCGAGCGCGTGGCGATGAGGACGTCATTCTCGCGGCGTAGCTCCTCCACCTCCTCGAGCAGCTTCTGGCACCGAATCGTCGCCTCCGCGTGCTCGCGCTGCAGCCGCCGCGTGCGGTCGGCGCCACCTGCGTGCTCCTCGTTCGCCGCCTTGATCGACTCGGCAATCTCGAGCTTCGCCTTGAGCTCGGCGATCTCGCTCTCAGCGCGCGCCTCGTGCTCGCGCAGCGTCGCGCGATGCTCGTGCATCGCCCAGTCCGCCGTCGAACGCGCCTTCTCCGCATCGCGGCGGTGACCGTTGGCCTGCTCACGCGCAGCCATCACCTCCGCCTCGAGGGCCTTGACACGCGCGCGCCACGGCGCCTCGGTCTGCTCGATGAGCTGCAGGCGCATAGATTCGAGCTCTTCGCGCGAGAGCATCTCCGAGAAGTCGCGCTGCGCCTGCTCGAGCTTGGAGGCCCACTGGGCGCGCGCAGCCGTGTGCTCTTGCTCCGCCTCCCTGGTGTGCGCCACGTGCGAACCGAGCTGCTCGCGCAGGCGCAGCACCTCCTGCGTGAGCGCCTCCGCGTGTTCCTTGAAGGTGTCCCGCTGCGCGCACGTCTCCTGCAGCGCCGTTTTCAGGGCCTCCTGCGACATGGTCTCGGTAGAGAGTCGGGAGCGACGGGTGGCTCCTGCAGCGGATTGGATGTGTGAATGTGAATGAGCTTCCAGCGCTCGAGTTGGTACTGCTGCTGCTGCTGTGAAACACAAACGCGCACACTCTCCGGACCCCCAAGCATGGAAGGCGGCGACGCTCAACTCGACGCTCATCACGACGCTCTGTTACTGATGTTTCTATGCGATCACTCCCATTCTGCCGCCCTGAACGCTGGGGAAGCGATCAATTAGGCGGTCTCTCGACCACCAACGAATGGGCTCCTCCAACTCGAAGGTTTTCCCATCCACCTCGACAGAGCCCACCATGATTAGCACAGCTGTGCTCCGCCTCCGCGTCCTCCGAGGAGTCCTCCGAGGAGCTCGAACTCCGACGAGCCGCAACTTGCTCCCCGGTGGCCTCGGCGGGCCGCTCACGGCCCAGTCGCAGACGATCGTCACGAGCGCCGCCGCCGCCGCACGGAACGCCTACTTTGACGTTGAGTCGCTGCTCGCGTCGGTGGAGAGCGGTGCGATCGCGGCGGTGAAGGGCACCTGGCTCGTCGGCCTGCACAAGCGCGGCGGCCGCCTCGCGCGCCGGCAGGACCTTCCGCCCGAGGCCTTTTGGTCGGCAGGCGAGCTGCGGAGGGTCGTGCTGGCGCTGGGCGACGACTTTGGCGTGCTCTTCGTTGCGCTGTCCTACCGGTGGCTCGCAAAGGAGCACCCCGACCCCGACGGCTTCCACCTCGGCATCGTGGCAGCGGTCGCCGAGCTCTACCTCAACCTGAGGGGGGGGATAAAAGGACGGGTTGACCTTGGGCCACGTGGATATGCGTCGCAGCTCACCGCGGCGTTCCGGAGGCACGGGCTCGGCCTCCCTGAGTTCGCGCTGTTCTGGGACTTTGCGAGCCTGCACCAGCCGCCGCGCACCGACGCCGAGGCGGAGCTCTTCCCCAAGGGCCTGCAGAACTCCAATGTGTGGTATGGCCACGCGCGCACCGTCGTATGGATGCAGAGTGAGCTGCCGGAGGGGTTTGCGGCGCGTATGCGAGCGAGCAAGCCGCCCCTCGCGGAGACGTACGAGGACTCGGGCTGGTGCTACGTCGAGGCCGCCATCAGCGCCGCCATCAAGCCCGGCTTCCTGCGCCTCGACCTCGCCAAGCGTACGGAGCAGGCGATGGCGTGCGCCTACGGGCCCGATGAGCCGGGCAGCCCCGACGCCATGCTCGCGTGCGTGTGCGCGCGGCGTCGGCCGCCGCCGCCGTCGCCGGAAACGGTTCGGCGCTTGCTCACCGACGAGAAGCGCTTCACCAACTCGTCCGACGTGAGCAAGGTCGCGGACCTGTACGCGACCTTCTTCGGCAAGGTCACCTACGTCGACGAGCTCGTGTTCAAAGGGCTCGAGTGGGGCGACGCCGACGTCGTCGTGCTTTGCGAGGTGCTGCCTCGCTTTGCGGCCTTGAGAACGCTCGACCTCACCGGGAATAAGATCGGTCCGGAGGGCGCATCGGCACTCGGCGAGGCTCTCAAGGTCAACACGGTGCTGACCTTCCTGGGACTCTGGTTGAACAACATCGGGGATGAGGGTGCCGAGGCGATCGCCGAGGCGCTGAAGGTCAATGCGACCTTGACCAAGCTGAACCTCGAGGGCAACTACAACATGGGAGATGCAGGGAAACGAGCTGTGCGAAACGCGGTGAAGGACCGGAGTAGATTTGTGTTGGAGCTGTAGATTGTGTACGAGTGCGAGAACATGTGTGGATCGCTGCTGTGTGTTCTGTGGAGGGTTTTAATAGCGGGGAGGGTGACAAACGCCTCTGGTCGAACGTTCGAGGTCCACTCGCGCGTCGCGGACACTGGCCAGTGTGACACTCGCATTTCCATTTGTTGATTGGACCACATGGCATTTGACCTACCCCCCTCGCCCGGACCACCAGGGCCCGTTAAAACCCCGCCGCTCGCCCAAGAGCGCAAGATGAGGGACTCGGCTGACGGTAGAGAGTCGGCCGAAGCGACGGGTGAAGCTGCCGTGTCAGCGACGGGAGCGACGGGTTGGCTCTGCAGCGGATGAATGTGTGAATGTGAATGTGTGTCTAGCGCTGTCGAGTTGGTACTGCTGCTGCTTCTGTGAAACACAAACGCGCACACTCTCCGGGGCTAGCGTCACGACGCGACGCTCATCACGACGCTCTGTTACCGGTACATATGGAAAACTGTTTTAGGTGAGAATTGCCGTCCCCTCTGAACGCGCAGAGGGGAAGCGAACAAGCGATCAACTAGGCGGTCTCTCGACCACCAACGAATGGGCTCCTCCAACTCGAAGGTTTCCCCCTCCACCTCGACAGAGCCCACCATGATTAGCACAGCTGTGCTCCGCCTCCGCCGAGTCCTCCGAGGAGCTCGAACTCCGATGAGCCGCTACGAACTCCCCGGTGGCCTCGGCGGGCCGCTCACGGCCCAGTCGCAGACGATCGTCACGAGCGCCGCCGCCGCCGCACGGAACGCCTACTTTGACGTGGAGACGCTGCTCGCGTCGGTGGAGAGCGGTGCGATCGCGGCGGTGAAGGGCACCTGGCTCGTCGGCCTGCACAAGCGCGGCGGCCGCCTCGCGCGCCGGCAGGACCTTCCGCCCGAGGCCTTTTGGTCGGCAGGCGAGCTGCGGAGGGTCGTGCTGGCGCTGGGCGACGACTTTGGCGTGCTCTTCGTTGCGCTGTCCTACCGGTGGCTCGCAAAGGAGCACCCCGACCCCGACGGCTTCCACCTCGGCATCGTGGCAGCGGTCGCCGAGCTCTACCTCAACCTGAGGGGGGGGATAAAAGGACGGGTTGACCTTGGGCCACGTGGATATGCGTCGCAGCTCACCGCGGCGTTCCGGAGGCACGGGCTCGGCCTCCCTGAGTTCGCGCTGTTCTGGGACTTTGCGAGCCTGCACCAGCCGCCGCGCACCGACGCCGAGGCGGAGCTCTTCCCCAAGGGCCTGCAGAACTCCAATGTGTGGTATGGCCACGCGCGCACCGTCGTATGGATGCAGAGTGAGCTGCCGGAGGGGTTTGCGGCGCGTATGCGAGCGAGCAAGCCGCCCCTCGCGGAGACGTACGAGGACTCGGGCTGGTGCTACGTCGAGGCCGCCATCAGCGCCGCCATCAAGCCCGGCTTCCTGCGCCTCGACCTCGCCAAGCGTACGGAGAAGGCGATGGCGTGCGCCTACGGGCCCGATGAGCCGGGCAGCCCCGACGCCATGCTCGCGTGCGTGTGCGCGCGGCGTCGGCCGCCGCCGCCGTCGCCGGAAACGGTCCGGCGCCTGCTCACCGACGAGAAGCGCTTCACCAACTCGTCCGACGTGCGCAAGGTCGCCGACCTGTACGCGACCTTCTTCGGCAAGGTCACCAACGTCGACGAGCTCGTGTTCAAAGGGCTCGAGTGGGGCGACGCCGACGTCGTCGAGCTTTGCGAGGTGCTGCCCCGCTTTGCGGCCGTGAGAACGCTCGACCTCTCCAGTAATAAGATCGGTCCGGAGGGCGCATCGGCACTCGGCGAGGCTCTCAAGGTCAACACGGTGCTGACCTTCCTGGGACTCTGGTTGAACAACATCGGGGATGAGGGTGCCGAGGCGATCGCGGAGGCGCTGAAAGTCAATGCGACCTTGACCAAGCTGAACCTCGAGGGCAACTACAACATGGGAGATGCAGGGAAACGAGCTGTGCGAAACGCGGTGAAGGACCGGAGTGGATTTGTGTTGGAGATGTAGATTGTGTACGAGTGCGAGAACAAGTGTGGATCGCTGCTGTGTGTTCTGTTCAAGGTTTTTAATTGGGGGGAGGGTCTGACCCAACGCCTCGGCGCTCGGGTCGTCCCGACGCTCGCAGTTCGATCATTGTTCGTTCGCATGAGTAGATGAGTTGCTTGCGCGCCAACCGCCATGACCCGGCGCTACCTCCCCCGCCCGGACCACCAGGGGCAGGGTCCCGTGAAAACTCGACGTGAAAACCCCGCCGCTCGCCCACGATCGCAAGATGAGGGACTCGGCTGACGGTAGACACGGGTGAAGCTGCCGTCAAAGTGAATCTGTGTGATTCCTCAAACGAAATGAATACAAAGGCAATCACACAAGTCTCGATCTGAGGGAGGCGGGCGACGCCCCCCCGTCCGAAAAAAATAAAAAATCAACCCGCCGCGGGCACCGTCCGTACCGCGGGCGGGTCAGCGCGTAGAGCGGATAGAGGTGCGATCCCACGACGGGCTGCGCCTGAGCTGCCCGGGGAGCTGCCGTCTAATCCCCGCGGGCACTTGTCCATCTCCACGGGCCAGGTCCACCGCGCGCAGGCGATCCGCGGGCGCCTCGGCCGTGCGTTGCGTCTCGTGCGTCTCTTCCTCGTCAGGGTCGACAGGCAGCTCGTCCACGAACTCGTGCTTGATCAGGAACATGAAGTCTGTTCCCCAGATATTGACGAACCGGAGCTGCGCTGAGCTCACCAGCCGAAGCTCACGGACAGCCGGGGATGGTATCGCGTGCAACCTATCGAGCAAGTTGAAGTACACGCCACGCAAGTTGATGAAGATGTTGCCCTTGAGATTCGAGAGATCGTGCTTGACTTCAAGCCTGTTTTGGAAGTCATCCCACCACTCCTGCTCGGCTCGGAACTCATGGCGGAGGGCGGCTTCGAGCGCCGTGTTGAAGAGCTCACGGCCCTGCACTGGCTGTTTGCGACCGAGGCGCTTCCATCGCGACCCAGCAATAGTCTGACGAAAGTAGGCCAGCTGCTCATCTATCTTGTGCACTTCGTTGAAGATCGAATCTTCAGAAAAGTGCAATCGCACGCCCTCCGTAGGAGCTCCGTGCTCGTTGAGCGGCAGCCCTCCGTACTTCCCGTTGGTAGCCCAAGTGACGACGAGCGGAAAGGTGCCATTCCATTCCACGGGCGCGCCCTTTGCTCGGTGAACATAGCCGTAGCGCCAAGGCTCCTCGGGCTTGAAGGAGTCTGTGCGGCGTACGCAGACTCTCACGAATGTGTACGCGTGCTCAAACATCAGTGAGTCGACGATATCTAATCGGCCAGTTTCCTGATTCTCCTCCTTGAGCACGACATAAGCTAGGCGACGCCGCGGAACCCGCTCGGTACGGCTAGCGCTCTGTCCCATTGAGCCAATAGGCGCTGTCGCAATCTCTCCTCGCCTGTTGTCCGAAATTACAGATTGTGGCTCGAAATGCAGTTGACGAAACAGTTTGCATGCACGCGCGCCGTGTCAAGCGCTCAAGCGATGCCCAGAGAGCAGTACCCATCTAGCGCATGCGGACGAGGGCGGGTCGACATGACTCTTTCCTTTCATTTCTCATCTATGGATACCTATTAACCTCAGTGTCGAATAGTCTAATTCATCTGCAAGGCTGACCCATCTCTGATCACCTCTGTCTCTGACGTGTCATGGTCTTTAATGTGTTTCTGCTCGAACAGCTCTCAGCTGCAGTCCGCGCGCGCACGGCACATGCATTCACCACGGACTGTCCATTCCCAGAAAGTCTCTGAGCGGCGAACCCGAGGACGCCTTCAGCTTGAGCGGCGGCGACTTGGGCATCTTCTTCGACGGCGACTTGTTGTTTGGCACCGACTTGGGCGGCGATTTGGGCGAAGCGGACTCCTCCAGCGGGTAGCCGAGCCAGTCAACGGCGGGGGGCTTGCGGCCCTTGGTTGCGGACTTGGTCGGAGATTTGGTCGGAGATTTGAGGGGACTTGGAGGCTGGATTGGAGGCAGGCTCGCACGGGGCGATCGGGGCGAGGGCGCCTTGCGATCAGTTGACGGCTTGGTATCTCCCGCGGCGATGGGCTGACTTGCTCGGGGCGATCGGGGCGACGGAGCCTTGCGGGGGGGCGAGCGGGGCGGGGGCGAGCGGGGCGGGGGCGAGCGGGGCGGGGGCGAGCGGGGCGGGGGGAGCAGCGCCACTTGCGACTTGCCAACACGTGGCACTGCACACAGGCCGCACATCATCCCATGGCGTGCACACAGGCCTAGGCTCACGCCACACGTGCCGCAGTTGCGTGCAGGCTTGAGCGGCTCCGAGGGGTGGGCAGAGTGTCCAGATGCGCCTGGCACGTCCGCTGCGCCCAGCCCAGCCGCGGGCTCCGAGCACGCATGCAAGTGCTCACCACAGCGCAGCCCAGCCGCGGGCTCCGAGCACGCATGCAAGTGCTCACCACAGCGCGCCAGCCCAGCCGCGGGCTCCGAGCACGCATGCAAGTGCTCACCACAGCGCGTCCGAGCCGCATCTCGTGCCTCCGCATCGCAGAGCCTCGCCAGAAAGTCGTCACGCGCGCGCTGTGAGCCTGCCCCGCCGGGAGGAGTGAGGAGATAGTCCGCTCCGAGGTACGTGCCGCCGCAGGTGAGTGCCTCGCGTGCACGCTGTGCCTCGTCGAGCGTGAACGCGTGCTTCTGCTGCCATGACTTGGTCTGACGTTCCTTGAGGGCAACAGCCTCGGCAGCCTTCTTCTGATGCGCCTCGAGCTCGGCGCGCTGCTGCCTCTGGAGAGCGCGAAGCTCGCTGGCGTGGGTGCGCTCGAGATCTTGCCGCAGATCACCCTCGAGATTGCGCAGCTCCCTCTCGTGCGTCTCGGCCAGATCTCGCAGCTGGCTTGCATGCGTCTCCTCGAAGGTGCGCAGCTGACTCGTATAGCTCTTCTCGAGCGCACCCACGGCGCGGACGTACGCGCCCCCCTCGTCCGACGGAGCCGCGGGCGCTTTGGCCGCCTTCGCCTCCACCTCGGCCACACGCGCCTCGGCGGCGGCAGCACGCGCCTCCGCCTCAGCCGCCCGCGTCGCCGCTGCCGATGCACGCGCGCTCGCCGCCGCCCGATGAGCCTCGGCTTCTGCAGCAGCCTTGGCAGCAGCTTGAGCTTCTGTGACGGCCTTGGCGGCAGCCTGTGCGGCCGCCTCTGCTTCCGCTTCGGCCGGTCTCGCGACGAGCAGCTTGCCCTTGGCCATCGGAGCGGAGCCATCAGGCCAGTGCCCGTTGGGCCATGGGGCGATCCACGCGGCGGCCTCGCCCTGCTCCTCGTCCGCGAGCTCTTCGGCACGGATGTCGTCACGGATGTCGTCAATGGCGAGCTCTTCGGCCGCCGCCTCCATTTCAGCCTCCTCGCACAAGAGCACAGGCGGAGGCGGCGGCGGCGGCGGAGGCGACGAACGAGGCTGAGGTGACGACTCTAGCGGAGGCGATGGCCGAGGCGGAGGCGATGCCTTGAGCGCAGAGTCCGTCACGGGCGAAAACCCGCGTCGCTCACCCAGAGCCGCTTCCAGTGCATTCTTCACCGGCCACTCTTCCTCGTCTTCGTGGTCCGAGGCGTAGATCTCAAGAGCTGCAAGCGTCTGCGGGCTCCAGTTCCCGTGACGGATTTCGTCCTCGATCGCGGCCGCCTCCGCCATGGCAGCTTCCAGCTCTGGCGACCATGGGCGGCTTCCAGGGCGGCTTCCGCCTCTCGAAAAAGGGATCGGGGGGGCTGCCGCTGGGGTGCTGGCGACGTGAGAGAAGCCGCCGGTGGGGGGGAGCGGATCGAACGCGGCCGACGTGCGAGATGCTGCCTGTGGGGTTGGAGATGCTGCCTGTCGGGCAGGCAAGCACGACATTGGCGACGCATATTGTGACGGAGTCGCTGGCGGGAGCAGCGGCGACCGCGGGGGCGACAGTGGCAGCGGAGGCGGCGGCGGCTCCGTGACCCTGAACTCGCAGTGCACGGCGAGGACAGGCACGCCGATAGCTTCGCTAAGCTCCTCGGTGCTTGCGGCTTGCACGGCGCGCAGGAACGAAGGCGCAGTCAGCCGTTGGTAGGTCGTGTGCATGACGGCCACCTCGAGGATCACCGAGCCCGCACGGCGCGAGAGTACCTCGAGCTGTGAGGCATTCACGCCGCCGTAGGCGGCCAGCCGGCCGATTGCCCTTTCCTCGACCTGTGGGCTGAACTTGTTAAGTTGCCCCTCGAGCTTGAGCGTGAGCGTGCCAAATCTCTCCATGGCTGCCGGGGCGGCCGCCGCCAGCACAGGCGAGCGTGCTGCTCGAGAGGGGCTTCCTTCCACTCGGGAGGGGCTTCCGCCCAGAGCGGCCGGTGCGAGCGGCACAGCGTTCGATGGGTCGGCTAGACGCTGTCGCAGCGGCTCGAGCGCCTGCTTGAAGGCGGTGGCTTGGGCAAAGTCCTGGCGCGCGACCGCGGCATCCAATGCGCGCTGCAACTCCTCCGCCTCGGTCATCAGCGCTGCTCTCGAGGCGACGGTGGCCGCCGCCTCGGCCCTGACCACCGCCTCGGCCGCGGCCGCCTCAGCCTCAAGCGCCTGCCTGCCTACCATCTGCACGGCGGCAAAGGCAGCATTGGCGTTGGCAATCGCCTTCGACGCGCCGGCGATCGCCTTTTCCTTGAAAAGGAGGTGTGCCTCGGCCAGCTCGGCGATCACGGGGCTGCGGCTCCCCCTACCGTCAGACCTCACCGCCCCGGACGACGATGCGAGCAAGGGGCTCAGCGGCGACGACGGTGCGAGTGCAGGGCGCGGCGGCGGCGATGGAGGCGGTGGCAGGCTGGCCAGATGCTTCAGAATCGCTTCCGGAACCAGCAGCGGCTCCGAGTCGAAGGAGGTCAGCTGCTCGAGGGTGTTTACATACACTCTCGATCCACTGGCACTGGTCCAGATGTTTGGATCGTCAGTTGGACCCCAAGTCATCGCCGCCGCAGGGGGGGAGAGCGCCTCCGTCCACAGCTCACGCATCTCCGCATCTCTGGCAGCCGCCGAAAGGGCGTTCTTGACACGCCGCCGCTCTTTGATGCCGCGCAGCTCCTGCAAGCGCTCGCGCCTGGACAGCTGCGCCAGCCGCCGGAACCCCAAAGTACCGTGCGACAGACGGAGGAGCTCGAGCGCAAAGAGGCGCGCCGTCGCGAGCTGCCCTGGCGAGGGCGACTGGCCGTCGGCTCCTTGCCAGAGCAGCGACGCTGTGTGAGCCGCCCGGGACGACGCTGTGTGAGCCGCCCGGGACGACGCTGTGTCAGCGCGCTCGGCCTGCGCCGTCGTTCCGGGCGTCGTCGTCCCGGGCGGCATCATCCCGGGCGGCAGCGCGTCCTCAGGAGGAAGTCCCTCCTTCATCTGCATCATGTAGTTGAACCGGATGAGCTGTTGGAGCACCTCGTGGAATCGGAGCTCGCCGTGCTCGTTCGCCTGCAACCCGAGGTGGAGGCACACGCGCACCACCCAGCGGCGCGGTGCGCCCCGCAGCCCTACCGGCAGGGGCGTAGCCTTGAGAAGGTCGGGAAGGAGGGAAGCCCGGATCGTCTGGGTCGCGTCTGGGTCGAAGTCGGCCCACGTGTCCGAGAAGCGCTCAACGTCTTGCTTGTTGGCCAAGTCCACGTTGGTAGCGCCACCCAGGCTCGTAAAGTTGTCGAGGATCACGGCGACCACCAGATTGAGGATGACGGTCACGAGCACTTGGAAGCCGAGGAAGAAGGGCACGGCCCTCCAAGAGCCGTGCTCGGGGTCGCTCCTCGCCTCGAACATGAAGGACGACCAGCCGTCGCTCGTGAGGCACTGCAGGCTGACGAGGAGCGCGTTGCCAAAGGTCTCGTAGTTGCGAGCGTCCGTAAAGGCCTCCCCGTGGCCCAGGAACGTGAACAGCTGCATGCCAAGCACCGAGAAGATGAACATCACGATGGCGAGGATCGAGCTTACATTCACGAGCGAGGGCAACGAGAGCACCGTGGTCGTCACGAGCCATCGGATGCGGCGCGCGTGCTTCAAAAGCCGCACAGCTCGCAGTGCCTGCAGCGCGCGCGGCAGGCGCAACAGCATGGGCGGCAGCTTGACCGCATGGTCTGAGATGAGATAGAGCACACGCGACTGCTCGACCAGCGAGATCCAGACCAGCCTCAGCTCGAAGCGGCACCACTCGTCGCGAGCGTAGAGCTTGCGTCCCAAGGCGCGCAGCTTGCCGAGCGCCTCGAGATAGAAGAGGACCGAAGAAGCCTCGAGGATGAGCTCGTACACGTACGAGTCGGTCTGCTCCCGCATCGGGTGCGGCGGCTTCGTCTCACGTCCCCAAACAGACCACCCTAACCCCCCTGTACCCTCCTCGTACAGGGGCGGCTCCGTCTCACGTCCCCAGCTGTCGCACGCGAGCAGCATCACGTTGATCAGCACGAGGACCGTAACGGCCACCGGATAGTGCGGCGACGTGATCGAGCGGTAGAGCAGGTCGTCGATGAGGCCGACGCAGCCAGTCGTCGTCGGCTTGCGTGGCTTGCCCTGGCCCTTTGCGCCGCCCATCGCCTTCATCGTTTCGACCCACAGGCGCTGGTCTTCGGTCATGGTGGCCGAGCCGTCGGTTTGGGCTCGAATCGTGTTGAACTGGTCGACGACCACGCCTACGAAGAGCTGCATCGCGAAGCAGCAGCCGATGAACACCCACGCGATGAAGAAGAGCGACGAGGCCGACGTGTCGTGGCGCTCGCGCGGCCCGCCAGGCACCGAGGGCGAGTCCATGCTCCAAAACATGACGGAGTCCCAATCATCGCCTGTCGAGAGCACGAAGAGCAAGAGCATCGAGGAGCCGACGCTGTCGAACGAGCCGTGAGATGGGTTCTGCCAGAGGCGCACCCCCACATAGCTTTCGTCGCCGCTGTCGCCGCCGCCGCCGCCGCCACCACTGTTGCCCTTGAGCTGCCGGCCGATGGCACGGCGATGCGGCGGCGGCGGTGGCGGCGGCGGTGGTGGCGGAGGTGGTGGTGGCGGTGGTGGTGGCGGCGGCTCTAGCCACGCCACCGCGTGCTCTGCGTGCACTGCATGCCACAATCCGGGTGGTCTATGTGGTGCCGGGCTTGGGGGCCGTGGCGGCAGCGGGGGTGGTGAGGTGGGCGGCCGCGGCGGCAGCGGGGGCATCGGCGCCACCTCGGGAGGTGAGGGCGGCCAGGCACAGCGAAGCGCCAATCCACCACAGTCCTCGCAATCGGTCCCAAACGCACACGCGGAATAAGCCGAGTCGGCGCCGCCGTCGTCGCAGCTGCCATCCTCCGCGTACTCGGGCCGACCGGTGCATGCATTCGAGCACACGCAGCTGGGCGGCGTGCTGGGGGGCGGCGACGGCAACGGCGGCGGCAGCGGCGACGGCGGCGGCGAGCGCGCTTCATGAGACAGATGCGAAAGGCCAAAGCCCCAGCCCCTTGTCGCGGGCGGCATCGACGGCGGCGGCATCGACGGCGTTCGCCGCCGCTGCCACAACGCATGCGGCGCGGGGAACGAGGGCGGCGACGGCGAGAGCGCATCCACGATCGGGTCGCCGGTAGCGACGCCGACACAGTCGGCCTGCCGCAAGCGCGACGGGTCGTTACACGAGCCAAAGGTGCCCATGAACAATTGCATGCCTAGGACGGCAAAGACCAGCTGGATCGCGAGTAGCACACCGAGGACGTTTAGGACGGCCGGAAAGGCTTGCAGGAGCGAGGTGAGCACCAGCCTCATGCCCGCGTTGCGCGAGAGCAGCCGCAGCGGGCGGAGCGCCCGGAGGACGCGAAGGGGCTTCAGAAAGGCGAGCGCGGGCACGTCCTCAGCGAGCAGCGCGCCAATCGAGATGAGGAGCAGAGAAAAGTCGAGCACGTTCCACCCGTTACGCAGGTAGCCTTGCGGCGTCCAATAGAAGCCATACGCGATGATCTTGAGCACCGCCTCAAGGAGAAAGACGAGCGCGAAGAGCAGATCGGCGACGGCGAGCACCTCGACGAGCAGAGTGGCCTCGTCGAGCCGCGGCGTGTCGAGCGCAAGCAGGGCGGACGAGATGATGACGCTCGTCATCAGCAGCGTCTCCACCAACGGCAGCTCGATGAGGTGACGCGCCGCCCGTCGCACCGGATTGAATGGCGAGAGGCAGCAGAGCGCCATATCATCCTTCTCATCAATGGGCGCATCGGACCCATCGATTCTGTCCCCATTCTCATCCATCGGCACGTCGGCCTTGTCCGCGCGCTCGAAGCTGCCCTGGAAGGCGTCGGCCCGCCCATCGTCGTCAGCATCCTGCGCAAAGAGGTCGAGCAGCACGGCGACGAGCAAGTTGAGCAGGATGTACGTGCCGACGCACGCGACCGAAAGGTAATAGACGGCGGCCGCCGGGCCTGCCACGTGGATGCCGTCGAGCATCGGAGAGTACCAGGCCCCAGTGCTGATCACGAAGACGGAGAGGAGTGCGGGTGCAAAAGAGTCGAAATGGTAGCGCGGCAAGGGCAGCAGCGGCGGCGAGCCGTAGCCATGCACCTCAGAGAACGCGCCGCCGAAGAGCTGCATGCCGAGGAGCGCGAAGATGGTTTCGATGAGGAACGAGAGGATGATGACGTTCGCCATCTGCGGGAGCGCATGGAGGAGCGCGCTGATGATCTTGTACAGCCCCTTCCAGGCGCGCATGAGGCGAAGCATGCGCGTCACGCGCAGTATCCGCAAGATCCGCAGGAACGACAGGTTCGTGCCCGAGTCGGCGAAGAGCGCCTTGAGCACCATCTCGGCAGTCGAGATGATCACGATGGTGCCGTCGAGCTGGTTCCACCCGTCGGCCCAATAGGCACGGCATCCCATCCCAAACAGCTTGAGGCCCATCTCGATGACGAAGAGCAAAGAGATGAGCGTGACGAATCCCTCGAGCTGCGCAGCGAACGCGTCGCTCATTCCCTCGTAGGGCAGGCACAGGAGCGCCACGTTGAGCACCACCAGACTCGTGGAGGCGAGGCTCATCCATGGACCGTTCATCAGCGCCGCGAGCTCCCTGCGTTGCGACCCTGGCTCAGGCGCAGGCACGCAGTCGCACCTCGGCCAGCGGCCACCGTCAGCGCGCTCGACGTCGTCGTCATCGTCGAGCTTCGTCGCCACAAGTCCCCGAGATGAGTCCACGTCACCCGGGATCACCTCGCCTGCCTCCAGGCGCGCCTCCAGGCGCGCGGCGGCCAGCGCGGCCTGCTCGGCGCTGAGGCGCGCCTCGGCGATCAATCGTCGCGCGGGGCTGAGCCGCGCCTGGCGGGCGGCGGCGATCTCGTTTTCCACAGCCTGCGCCTTGACGAATTCGTCCACGAGGACTGCGAGGAAGAGGTTGACGAGGAAGAAGCCCCCGAGCACGATGAGGAGCACAGAGTACACAAGCACGAGCGGCTGGCCCGTCGCATTGAGCACCGCGTACATGGTGGACGTCCAGCCATCGAAGCTGATCGTCTGGAAGATTTGGACACAGGCCCACCCAAAGGTGTCGAAGCTCAACGCGCCGTAGTTGAGGTTGTGATCAAAGTAGCTGCAAGTCTGATCCGCAGGGCACGTGCTCTTGGATTCATGTGGCTCGCAGAGCACGCCGGTGTCAAAATCTGACTGCGGGTGAGCGCCGATGCTCGCCCCTACTCTCACCTGATCGTTGCCCTTGAGCAGCCGACGGTCGGCATCCCATTGGCTTCGCACATGCGCCTTGCCAATGGCGTCGTCGTGCGCCAACGGCTCGTCGGCAACGGCCACCCACGGGAGCCTCTCGCGCAGCTCGGGGTGGCCGAGCGGCTCTTTGTAGCCGGGCAGCGCGCACCGGTAGTGCAGCTCACCCTTGAACTGCTCAAGGCCGAAGATGCCGAAGACGGCGAAGAGCAGCCCGAGGAGCAGTGCGACATCGCCGAGCTTGGGCAAAGCCGCCTGGATCGTGTTGATGAGGGCAGGCATGCCAGGTAGCCGCTTGAGCGCGCGCAGCGGGCGCAGCGCGCGCAGGGCACGCAAGGTCGAGTAGTTGCCGAACGAGGGGAAGAAGACCGGGGCCCACGCAAGGCTCACCACCACAAAGTCGAGTTGGCACCACGCGTCGCGTAGATAGGCGCCGTCGTGGGCCACGAAGCCATACGCGCAGATCTTGGCGAGCATCTCGAAGGTGAAGATGAGCAGATACCCCCACTCGCACGCTGTGATAAAGAGCGCCTTCAAAGTGCCCGGCGGGTCCAGCGGCGAATTCCAAGCCATGGTGGCGCAGTTCGCCACGATTGTGACCAGGATGAAGGCATCAAACGGAGCCCACTCGACGAGCTTGATGGCCCAGCGCCGCGGCGCGTGGCTGATCTCGAGGAGTCCAAAGGTCTTCGACGAGTAGACTCGGCCGCTGGGCCCGATGATTGCACTGCGCGGCGGGGTTTCGTCGAGGCCCTCGAGACCCTCAAATTGCACGTCCTCCTCCGGCCGGAAGTCGTACGCTATCCAAGCGATGCCGGATGCACGAGCTGCTGCATTCATGGGCCGAGCCTTTATCAGCCGACCTGCTTTGATGGCCGCAAAGCAACGCTCGCGGAGGTACCAGAGGTGTCCACCTTGCACATAACGATGACTCGGACTGAGGTCAACCTCTGTCCCACTCAAGTCCCATAGGCACGGCGCGGCTGAGTGCGCCTCCTCAACGCCTATTCTGTTGCGAATGATGTGGCGTCGGTCAATGTGTTCTGATGGTTTATCCATCAGCGGAGCGCTCCGCTGATTCGTCCGTGCTGGCACGGTCGCCATGATGTCGCAGCCAGACCGCGGCCGTCGCGGATAAGCCCGCGTGAACGAACTTCGTTTTTTTGGCGAATTCCGCAGGAGTTTGGATACATGTACTTGTACATGTGGATTCATTTTGGGACACGTCACGTTAGTCGAGGTACATGTAGATAGACCTCAAAAGCACCGGGGGGAGCCGGGACACACACAGGGGGCACACGGGGCACACCCAGACGAACGGCACGAACCTCACATCGGCACCTCCTTTCTCGATTTGTGAGTGGGAGAGAGATTCCTCCTTGGTATGCTTTCGTGCGGCCCCCAAAATGTTCATTTTTGGAGGGGCCGCAAGGCCTCTTTTTAGTCTTGGAAAAAGAGGAGTCAGCGCGTTCACACCTCGAAAATCGGTACCTTGTGTGTCGATTCAACTGACCCTTTCTCAATCTAGTGCCCTGAAAATGGATGTCTAGTCTCGTGATCTCATCAATGGAGCCCGATGTTGCTGGTGAGCCCCGTCAAGACTTGAACCGCCCTGCTAACGCACGGAGAGGGGTCTCGCTTGACGAGTATCGCCCCGTAATATCGAATCGAATCACCGAAAGGTGCACCGCTCTGTCTCCGGCTGTCTGTGGTGCTCTTGATTCTTCTTCCTTTGCTCTCCCACTCTCTTCACCATCTGAAACTCCGCTTCATCTTGGCGTCGCTGCTCATAATGGAGATCAAGCTTCTCTTTCTGGTCATGGTCACACGCTTCCAGAAAACACCACTACAGCGGCAACTCTCGTCAAATCCGATACGATTGGGGAATCAGCTACGACAATTGCCACCGCCCTCGCCCCTGCAACATTCGCTCCCGCCGTCGTCTCCGCCGTCACTTCCGACACCAGCGCCCCTGCCGACTCCACCACCACCACCGCCCTTCCACCAGCCATCGCCATTCCCGCCAATGCCACACCTCCCGTCGCCCTTGTCCACCTTAACCCCATCAACGCTGCCATCACCGTCGCCGTGAACTGTAATAGCCAAGCCCGTATAGACAGACTCCGAAATACACACACGAATACGGAACGGATGGTCACCCCTCGTATCCGTGGAGCGGGACTACACTCCAACCCAACAGCGCAACCTCCACCGCA
>Ga0210240_100292_pt1 | contig 43099 bp, 24 predicted proteins | sample ChrtobMetP5a_4mM_FD_155463 | JGI IMG/M metagenome (GOLD analysis project Ga0210240, IMG submission 155463) | Chrysochromulina tobin associated microbial communities from unialgal haptophyte culture, Seattle, Washington, United States - P5a_4mM | ecosystem: Host-associated > Algae > Haptophytes >...
AGCACGGCGCGGACGCCGTTGAGTACATGCAGGTGGTTGACCGCGCAGAGCGGTACGCGCAGAGCGACCACGGCAGCGCGATTGTAGTCTCGCGGATCGAGAAGGTGACCAACCCACTGCTTGAAGAAAAGTTCCTGGCGGCGAAGCTGCGGTTGAAGAGCGGGGTGCTCGATCCAAAGATGCAGTCGCTCTTCCACGGCACGGGCCCTGAGGGCGTCGAGGGCATCCCGAAGACCGGCTTCCGGCTGCCCGCTTGGAGCGAGGACAACATGTTCGGGCAGGCCGTCTACTTCGCGACTGACTCGTCCAAGAGCTTCCAGCACATTTACACGAAGGGCTCGGGCTGCCTGCTGCTGTGCGACGTGCTCCTCGGCAACTCGTGCCAGATCGCCGGGCTCGAGACGAGCCACCCGCTCAACGGTCACGTCAAGAAGTCGAGCAAGGGCCGGCTTTTCCTCGACATGGACAAGGACAAGTTGCGCGAAGCCGGCTTCGACTCGGTGTACGCATCGCGCGATTCACGTGACAAGGCTGGCGTGCAGTTCGACGAGATGATGGTGTACGATACGGATCAGGCCATCCCACGCTACATCCTGCACATCGGGGGGCGCTCTGAGCGGACCTTGGACTGGCGAGCGCCGTCGCAACGCCTGAACAACGGCGTGACGGTCCGGAAGATCAAAGAGGCGGACGTGGGCGTCACTGACTCGAAAGAGCTCGAGGAATTCAACAAGGCGGTCGGGCACTATATGCGCCTGATGGGACAAAGCTCGCGAAAGGTCACGCAGGTGGACGTGTACGACAGTCCGAACGTCGAGAAGACTTTTCAGGATAAGGAGGCCGACTTCCATGCGAAGAAGGTTGACACAAAGAGGATCTGGGTCTTCCACGGCACCGCGGAGGACAACATTGAAAAAATCTGCTGCGGCGGCTTCCGGGTCGCACACGGCGACCAGATCAAGAATGGCGCAGTCTATGGCCACGGCGTTTACACCGCCACGGGCCCGCAGACGCCAATGAGCTATGCTGATCGTACTGGGTGTGGTGCTGTGATTCTGAGCTTGGCGCTTCCGGGCATGACTGGGCAGCAGGAACAGGCGGATAGTTGGGTACCGCAAAGCGACTGGATGATCTTCAAGACGGGCGAGCAGCTCTGCCCAAAGTACGTCGTCCGCTACATGTGATTGAACTGTTGAACCCTAGGCTGATCTAGGCCTTTGAGGAGCAAGAAGCTGAATTCAAGCGGAAGGGAAGTGCCCCACAAAATGGTGCTCGCGTTCCATGGCACCAAGTCGCGTGCTGCAGTGGAGGCGATCGTTGAGAACAACTTCGATCGAGACCGCATTGGCTCTGCAACGGACGCTGGGTGGTACGGGAAAGGCTTCTATTTCTCTGAGTTTGCAGACACGTCCATGTCTTACGGTGGCGGCAGGAACATGCTCCTTTGCCGGCTATTGCCTGGCAAAGTGTACGACACTGTAAACACTGAAACGGGCATGAATGGGATGCCTAAGCGCATGGACGGGAAGCCGATCAAAGACGGCCACAACAGCCATCGCGTCGCAAAGAATGCAGACGGTTGCGCCAACGAGCTGGTCATAGACAACCCCAAGCAAATCCTGCCATGCTACATCCTGCATGTTGGCATGCTGAGGAGCCTGGCCTACGAGGGCGCAGCTGAGGTGAGTCGCGCGCGCGCACCGTGCGTGTACCCATGTTTTTGAACAAATGACGATACCCATGAATTATATTCCTCAAGGTTGGTGGGCCGGGATCTTGGGGAAGTCGTCAAACTGCGCGAGTCCATGGATCGAAAACCGCCGTTCTGGGCGGAGCTCGCATTTTGCGATCGTGTCACGCACAAAGCGATCGTGACATCGAAAGCTCCGCTATGGAGGTGGTCACCGACAGGGTGGCGGCCGAGAGGCGTGCCGAGAGGCGTGCCGAGAGGCTTGAGAAGGAAGAGTTCGAGCTGGCGCTCGCCATCTCAGCGTCGCTGGCGGAGCAAGAGCAATTAGAACAACGCGACCGCCTCGCCGCCGCAGCGCGTAAAGTCGGCGAGCCGTCCGCGGTGAGCGGCGCTCCCAACTCGACATCACGGCTGCCAAGCCCACCGACGCCATCCACGCTGAGGAGTGGGTCCGCATCCACTGGGTCTAGCGCGACAAGCAGGCCTGCCTCCGCACAACTGCCGGCTGCCAAAGCTCATGACGCAGAAGATGCTGTAGCAGCCCTGTACAAGTACGTCGAGAGTTGCGGCGGCGAGATTTCAGCCACCAGCGGCGTCGCTGAGTTTTACAAGTGGGCGAAGCACTCTGGCGACTCCTTCAAGGAGGCGCTTCGCTCGCTCGGCTCAAAGAAGGGGGATGTCTACTTGCGCCACGGGCTCGTGTTGGAGAGGCGCGACGTCGGCTCTGATATGATCAAGCTCATCGGCTCTGGCGGGCTGGTTCCTCCGGTCGCCGACAGTGCGGTCGTCACTGCCACCGTGCCAGCGGGGCCTCTCAGCTCGTCCGGCTTGCGGCGCTCTCAATCATTCGGCGTGCGCAGCCCGCCTACTGCCACTGTGATAGCGAAAGGCAAGGCGACGGCCAATCTGGATGGTAGCGAAGGTGGCCCACAGGCGGGAACTCCGAGCTCATCGCAATCGCCAACTAACCCGCCGCCGACTGACCCGCAATTCAACTCTGTTAGACTGCCGCTGCGGTCAGGTGCGAAGATCTGCACGCATTGGCTCAAGAATCGGCGCTGCGACTTCGGCGGCAAATGCAAATTCGACCATCCCGACGTGGTGAACAAGGTGCCCACCGACGGCGTCGTCCTCAGCACGTTGAAGGACAAGAAGAACTGCACCATTGGTTTCATCGCGCTCGACGAGGGCAACTACGAATCAGACGAGCAGTCTCGCGCAAAGGTCTACTTTTTCCACGGCGAGCCGCCTGAAGATGGGTTCAAGGTCTTGGGCACGGGCGTTTTGCAGAGCGCGGGCCTTGAGCTTCTCAAGGGTGATAAAGTGGCTGAGCTAGTGCTCAAGGGTGCCAAGACTAGCCCGGGCTACCAAGTCGTTGCTGGTTCGCTCGTCAAGTGCGCGCCCCGAAAAGAGGAGACATTCAAGGAGTACCTCGTCGGCCTTCTCGAGGTGCTTCGGGACGCCAAGCTGCGCGGGACCGCGCTGTCCTGCCTCGGCCATGCCCGCGCTTGCGCTGCCGTTTGGACCGGGCTCGCTGCGCACGAAGCTCTCGCTCCTTTCGTCGTCCAGGTGATCGAGATGCTCGTTCAAGACTCTCTCAGCAGCGGCAGCGGCCGGCGCGCCGCCACGTGCGCGCTGCAGAACGTGCTGCTCTCGGGCGTGACGCTGCCCCCGGCATCGCCGTTGCTCGGCGTGATACAGTGTCATGAAAAGCAAGCCCTCCGCACGCGGCTCGTGAAGGCGCTGTGCTCGGCATGGCCGCTCATCCCACAGGCACGCCGGCGCAGCTTCATGCTGCTACAGGCACTCGTGAGAAAGCACCCCGCCGAGGCGGCCGAGTTGCTCAGCCTCGAGCAGATGATCGAGCTGCTCGGCGCGACCTTGCCAGGGGGCGACCAGATCTCGTGCTACCGATGGCGAGAGCTGCCGCTCAAGCTGCTCCAGAGCGAGACGACGAGCCAGCCCGGAATCGACGTCGGAGCGGGAGCGGTCCTGAATCGCGTCCTGCGCAACGGCGGCGACTACGAGACCTTTGAGGCGTACATGGAGACGTACGTCGGCTTGCTGCGCGAGGACTGCTTTGCGGCGATGCGTCGGGGTCTGCAGGCGCATCGCTGCGGCAAGCTCGACGAAAGGGACATGCGAGTCTTTTCCGGCGTACGCGTTGTCGGCATGAGCCCACCTAACATCTTTGGCGGAGCGGAGGGCACTATCGTCGAGCTGCACACCCACTGCGACGTCAACCCGAAGAACATCATGTTTGGCTCGCTGCTCGCGCTCGCTCCGCGTGGCAGCTTCGACACGTCCGAGCTGGTTTGGGCTACGGTGGCCGGCGCGGACGAGCTGCCCAAGAGACGGGGCGAGGTGCGCATTTTCGCGGAACTGGCGTCGCAGCTCAACGAGGAGAGTGAGGCGCAGCTCGTCTCGGAGCTCCTTCGATTCAGCGGGCAAATCACGATGGCGGAGAGTCCGACGTTCTACCGCGCCTACGCTCCCGCCATCGCCGTGTTACAGCGCATGCAACCTGCCGACCTCCCCTTCAGCGACCAAATCATTCGCGGAAAGCAGGAGTGCGAAGACGCCACTGCCACGCTGCTCGACTCGACCATCGACGCATCCGTCGTCTTGACCAGCGCCGAGATGAAGCTCTTACCAATGAGAGACTTCAATCTCGTGTTGAAGCGCTTCACCGATCAGGACAGCAAGCAGCTCGGTAAAATTACCTCTGCACTCGATCGTTCGCAGGCTGCGGCAATTCACTCCGCCATGACCCACCGCCTTACCGTCATCCAAGGCCCACCAGGGACTGGCAAGTCGTACACGATCGTCCGTTTGCTGCGACTGCTTGACTCGATCAAAGGCGAGAGCCATGGCGAGAGCGGACCGGTACTCGTGCTCACATACAAGAACCGCAGCCTCGAGGTACGCGCACGCCACATTCAAGCCCACAATCCCCATACTACACTAGTGAAGATTTTCGCATCCTACTCACTTCTGTTGGCGTCTTTGCATGTCACAGGACATCCTCGGCGGCTGCATGAAGACATGGCCCGATGAGGTGGCCCGATGCGGCGGCGCGGCGCGGCCTGGCTCACTGCTCGAGCATCGTCACATCAAAACGCTCCTGCGTGATGATCGGCGCAAGTCGACCGATTATGATGCGGCGAAATCCAACGCCGACGCTCAGAAGAAGAAGGTTCAGGAGGCGGCAGTGAACCTCTCGAGGGCGCGCTCTTTCTCGGCCGAGACTATCTGTGCGGAGGAGTTTCGAGATCTCCTGCGTAGTCTCCTGCAGAACTCTCCCGGATCCTCCTCAGATGCCGAACGGGAAGAGTTGACCAAGCTACTCGATAGCGGCGATCAGTCGACGCTCGAAGCGCGATCCGAAGGTTGCCTCAACCTTTGGATGCCGAGCGCGAAAGACTGCGCCGTTGTCTGCCAGGCACCACCCAGCGATGGCACCTTCCAACCGGCCAACCGTGGCGCTCGCGACGGCCACGACCGTCAGGAGCAGGATGACCGCGCGCGGGATCGGTAGACTTGCCAGCAACGCCCGATCTCCCCTATGCACCCCATCCCATGGTCCCCGACTGAGCCCCGACTGACTCAGTCTCTCCCCCACGGATGCCATCGCAGCAATATGTACCGCTCCTTCGAAGAGGCATCGGTTCGCTTCGATTCCGCGAAGCACAAAAACAGCCGCGAGGTGTTCGAGCTGCTCAACCCTCTATCTGACAGCGAGAAGCACTATCTGCTTCGCAAGTCGGATGTCTGGGACCTGAAGATGCCTGAGCGCGTCAAGTTGATGCACCTGATGCTTCTTATGCGGTACGACGCGAGAAAGGAGGCGTATGACAAGGAGATGATCGCTTACAACGAGACGCTCGCGCAGCTGCGCCGTCTCGACCTTGAGAAACAGATCGGCGTGCTGAGCAAGATGAAGGTGGTCGGCATGACGATCAGCGGTGCGGCGATCTATCGTGAGACCATCGCGGCGCTCAAGCCGAAGCATGTTCTCGTCGAGGAGGCGGGCGAGGTGCTCGAGCCGCTGCTCATTGCGGCGCTTGGGCCGTGGGTGACGCGCCTCACGCTCGTTGGTGACCATCAGCAGCTCCCACCCTCCGTCGAGAACCATGAGCTCGCAAAAAACTACGCATTCAATACGTCCCTGATGGAGCGGCTTGTCAAGAACGAGCTAAAGCATGTGACGCTCACCACGCAGACGCGGATGATGCCGGAGATGGCGGAGCTCCTCCTCGACGTGTACCCGACCTACCGAACGAGTGAGCTCGTCGACGTCAAGGCGCGCTGCTCGCCACCTCCCGGTGCGCTGCGCTCGATTTGGTGGTGGGACGTACGACGACCCCCCGATGGCGGCGAACGCATTGATCCGGAGGCTCGCTCGTATGTCAATGACGATGAGGCGACGGCCGTCATTGCGCTGGTGAGACATCTCGTCAATTCGGGCGTCGAACCTGCCGGCGTCACTATTCTCGCACCGTACTCGGCGCAGATCGAACTCATCGAGAAGCGCGTCAGCAAGGAGATCGGCGAGGAGCTCGCAACCGGCTGGCCGACCGAGACCAAGGAAGGCATTGCCGCGCAGAATCTGCTCGAGACGCTCGGCAAGCAGATCCCTACTAGCACTGGCAGCAGCAGTGTGCACGAGGCGCAGCTTGCACAGTGCATTCAGGTGAGTGAGACGTTGCTCCAGCTGGGGAATCTCGCCAAGGCAAAGAAGGCTCTGGGTCTCGCCAAGCGGCTCCAGGGCAGCGCGACTGCCATGGCGACGGTTGAAGAGAACTGGACGCGCGTCGAGAAGCTCGAGGCGCTGAAGGAAAAGGTGGACCACATATGCGGCTGTACGGATAATGACAACGCGCGCAGCTTGTTTGATGATGCGATCAACGTGCTCAAGCAGCTGGAGGGGTTGGCCGTCCGCTGGCGCAGTGTTGGCTCGTCTGGAGTCCCAGCTGCAGCAGCGTGCTGCGTGCTCGTGCAGGACTGGGCAGATGCGATCTTGAAAGCCGGGCACGAGTGGAGCGAAGGGCGTCAGCAGCTTCTGCGTAAAACCGGTATCAGCTCAGGGATGCATCTGAAGGAGCTCCGATCGCTCAACGGGGTCACCTTCAGCTCGATAGATCGCTACCAGGGCTCGGAGAACGACGTCGTCATTATCAGCCTTGTGCGTTCGAACGAGGATTGCAATGTGGGCTTCTTAAAGGAGCCTGCGCGCCGTGTGGTGGCGCAGTCTCGCGCCCGTCTCGGTATGTACTTTGTGGGCGACGGCGAGACGTTCGCGAAGAGCAAGGAGTGGTTACAGCTCACCACCACTTTGGACGTTCGCGCGCTTCGCGGCTCTGGCATCCCACTTTGCTGCCCTGCGCATCCGAGCTGCAAGAAGGAGATCCAGTGGCAAGATGCTGCCAAGTATGTCGAGTGCGGCATCTGCAAAGAGCCATGCGGCCAGCTCATGTCGTGCGGGAAGCACCAGTGCAAGCGTCTCTGCCACGGTCGTGGCGGTGGCGGGATCGATCAGCAGCACCTGATCTGCACCGTGGAGATGCCCGATGTTTGCTGCGCGCCTGAGCGTCACGTCATTACGCGGAAGTGTTACCAGCAAGCGGCCGATGTAGCTTGCGACGCGTGCGCGAAGCTTGCGCACGAGCGCAAGGAGAAGGAGAAGCGCGAGGCCGCGGAGCGTGAGAAGCGCGCGCAGGCTGAGCTCAAGGCGCAGATCGAAGAGCTCAAGAGGCAGCCGCCCGGCCTCGTCAAGAGGGAGCTCGCTCGCGAAGGTGCCGATCTCGCCGAGTACTTGAGGATCGTCGACCGCACGGAGAAGTACATTCAGCTCGATCACCACTGTCCGATTCACGTACTAAGGATCGAGAGGCTTTTCCATCCGCACCTCGAGAAGCTTTACCATGAGGCCAAGGGGAAGCTGCACAATCCGCTTCGTGAGTGCAATGAGCAACAGCTCTTTCACGGCACGAGCACCGAGGGTGTTGCTGGTATCACCGAGAACGGCTTTCGGCTGCCTGCCTGGAGCGAGAACAACATGTTTGGTCAGGGCGTCTACTTTGCAACTGACTCGACCAAGAGTGCCAACGAGCTGTACACAAAGGGGTCGAACTGTCTTCTGCTTTGCGATGTACTGCTTGGCCATACTTGCACGATCGACGGGCTGAAGAGTGACCATCCGCTGAAAAAGTGCGTGAGGTCCACTAAGCACACCAACCCATCGCGCCCGTACCTCGACGTGAACTTGGACAAGGTTCGCTCTGCCGGTTTCGATTCAATCTTCGCGCCGCGTGGTGGCTCGATGCACACGGGCGGCGTCAAGTATGACGAGTACATTGTCTACAACCCTGATCAAGCGCTGCCTCGCTACATCATCCACTTTGGCAAGTACGGGCTTGACGTGGCGAAGACGTTGATGCCAAAGAACATGTCAGGCGAGGTGGTTAGTTACAACCTAATCCCGAAGCGCGAGTTTGATCCGGACGACGCGATGCAGATGCACTTCCGCATCGCCGAGTCGCAGTTTCTGCGCACACATCTCTCCTCGGCCTCCAAGCTGATTAAGGTCGAATACGTTGTCAATCCAAGGCTGATCAAGGCCTTTGAGGAGCAACAAGCTGAGTTCGAGGGGAAGCGTGTGCCACACAAAATGGTGCTCGCGTTCCATGGAACCAAGTCGCGTGATGTAGTGGAGGCGATCGTTAAGAACAACTTCGATCGAGCCCGCATTGGCTCTGCAACAGACGCTGGGTGGTACGGGAAAGGCTTCTATTTCTCTGAGTTTGCAGACACATCCATGTCTTACGGTGGCGGCACGAACATGTTACTCCTTTGCCGGCTATTGCCTGGCAAAGTGTACGACACTGAAACGGGCATGGATGGGATGCCGAAGCGCATGGACGGGAAGCCGATCAAAGACGGCTACAACAGCCATCGCGTCGCAAAGAATGCAGACGGTTGCGCCAACGAGCTGGTCATAGACAACCCCAAGCAAATCCTGCCATGCTACATCCTGCATATTGGCACGTTGGATGGAGCCCGGCCCAGCTGAGGTGAGGCGCTGCGTGCGTGTTCCCATGTACAATGTAATGAACAAGTGACGAAACTCATTAATTAATTCCTCAACGTGGTGTGGGTTTCGTTCTAAATGAGAAATGAAGGTCCACGGACATTGGTTGGCTGATGTTGATCTCTCCTCTCGCACTTGCCCTGGTTCTACCATCGTCCATGAAATATCCCTCAAGCTCTCGCGGCGTATGCCCAACGATGCGTTTATTTCAATCACTCACGGAGGCCTTCTCGAACGAGGACTTGGACGGTAGGAACAACAAAGCTCGACTGGCAAAGCTATGTGCCCCGGCGACCGTAGCAGACGACACAGTGTTGATAGATAGCACGTGGAATGTAACCCTGGCCGTCCATGGAGTCTCATCAAGCGATGATTCTTCGGTGGCACCAAAAGGCAGTAACCTCAAGTCTGTCATGGCAGAAGTCTCGCTGTCACTTGGCGCTGATCACATGGCTCATGTGACGGCATCCAACCTTACGTCGCCCGACAACGCACGGTGGTGGCTGATGAAGGGCGAACTGCAGGTCGAGCTCACCACTCCTGGGATCGAGCTCACAACTGCGTGGCGCTTGGACACCGGAAGAATGGCCGATTATCTTGGCAAGTCAACCTATGTTGTGCCTGCAGGCAAGCTCTATCTGAAGGGACCATGCACCCGTCTGGGCAAAGAAGCGAAGGCCAGTGGTGCCGTCCTGACACGCTTAGAGCGCAACCGGTTCAATGTCGCCTTCAAAGAGGTGGGCACCTTTGTTGCCGTAGCGACGCTTGATGCCTGACTGATGTCACATGTCTGGGGTGGTGTGTGCACGCGCGCCTCGGTACCACCCGGTGTACCGCTAAAATCTACTGTAGTCGAGGGTTAATATGAACTAGTTGGATATCGCGCAGGTCGCCGCGTCAGTGACAGCCTAGCCGGCGGACGCACTTTGACTTGCCGCCGCGGCGTGCAGCCGCTTGGCCAGCGCCGCGAGCTTGTTGGCGTGCAGGGTCGATCTCTGCTCCTCGCTCGGCGAGCCTAGCCTAGCGACGGCGGCAGAGCATGCGGCAGAGGAGCCGCCGCCCCCGCTTTGCGCGGCTGTGCAAACTCGCACATGGACGTGCGCACGGCCGCGCTCTCCGACGTCGCCGCCGGCGTCGCCTGCTCGCCGTCCCCGCTGCTGCCCGGCGTCCACTTGTTGTCCTCCGCCGTGCAGTCAAAGTGCTCCGAGCAGTTCCAGACCACGTGCAGCGCCGCGTGCATCGCCGCCCCCCTCTCCTCCTTCGAGAGGTTTTGCCAGAGCTTCGGGCCCTGCGCCTCGACCCGCTGCCTCACTTTGGGATCGACGGGCACCGAGCATCGCTGCAAGCCGCACTCGCAAGGGCACGCGCACCGTGCATCGCACTCGCCGTAGCGTGCCCAGCAAAGCCGGCGCCGCAGGGAGAGCCGATGGTAAGTGACAAGCTGGCCGTGGAAGCTCGCCAACTCGAGTGTCTGCCGGTTGGCGTTGTTGACGACGTACCCTCCCGGCAGCAGCAGCAGTCGCACCCCCACTGCCCGAGCGCACGCGCCCACTGCTGTGTCCGAGTACGGAGCATCGAAGCACAATTGGTGCCGGAGGCCGTGCACGACGCGACGCATGGCCGCGTCGCTGAGCGCGTACGCCGGGCCGCCCGCATGGTGCGCGACGATCGGCGGGTGGCCGTGCTGCTCTGTCCAATTCTTATAGTGGCAGAGCCCGTTACCGCAGAGGTGCGCTTGCCCGCGGCCTCCGCCGACGAGCAGCGGCTCGCTCGCATTGAGCATCGAGAGCACGCTGACGAGGCGCTCGACGAAGACGAACGAGTCGTCGTCGCACACCACCCACCAGCGCGCGCCGCGCCGCGCCTCGCTCCGGTACATGACCACAAGCAACTCGAGCACCTGATGAGGGAGGCAATCAGAGGCCATCATCAGAGGCCATCATCAGAGGCCATCATCAGAGGCCATCATCAGAGGCCATCATCAGAGCATGTTCTGGTGAGCACCTTCCAGGAGTCTCGAGCTTGGCCGACTCGGGCAGCGCCGAGACGTACCCTGTTGCATTGTCGGCCATCTGGAACTCGGCAAAGATCCTGTGCCGCGCACCCTGGAGCGCCAACGTGCGGCTTGCCACACGTGCCCGTGACGCGAGCAGCCTCCTTGTCGTGAGCACACCAAAGAAGACGTCCTCCTTGCTCAGCGGCGCGGCTGCCGGCGGGCACGGCGGCCACGAAGCGAGCCGAGAGTGCCTGCAGTATGCGCCCACACCCTGGAAGTAGTGCAGCCGCGACGCGTATTCGGGTACTGCTACAGAACCCAGCGGTCCCCACACGTCTTTTGAGATTGACTCGTGGCATCGCCATGCCACCGGCGGCTGATAGCGAAACTTCGCCTCGGGAGGCTGCTGCAGCATCGCTGCTGGAAGCGTGCCCTTTTCTGGTCGATAGGACTCCGCGCACATGAGTCTTGTGGATTGCAGGCCCTGTGCGTGCATCGTGCGCGCCAGGCCGACGGATGCGAGACCAGCGACCCCTGCTGCGAACGCAGCAGGGCCGCGTTCACGCTGTTTGCGGACTCTGCGGACTTCCCTGCTTTCCAAGCACGGTACGGTAACCATCAACCTCTGTGTGATCCGCGTGCCCGTGTGCCCTGTGTGTCCCGGCTCCCCCCCGTGTTTTTGTGAACCGGTACCGGAACTTCTTCATGCATCATATAGAAGAATAGAACCAAGACGTCGGTCGTCGCAAGACCTCGCGGAGAGCCCCCCGCACCCGCACGTCCCCGATGTATTTGAGTTGTTTCAATCCATGGACTTGAGATTGAGCGGCGCCTTCCCGCGCAGCGCGTACGGCTTCCACCACGAGGGGACCTTGGACTGGTCGATGACCCAGTTGGCCTTGGCCTTGGTGAAGTAAGTCTCGAGCGTCTTGGGCGAGACGTAGATGGAGTGCTGCCCGCCAAAGTAGCGTATCAGATTGAAGGCCTGCAGCGTATTGACGACATCCACGGTGCGGAATTTCGTCATCTCGGAGAGCTCGGTGATGGAGACGGAGCCGCGGTGCTTGGCGAGGATCTCGAGGAGCGCGTACACCCAGTAGGAGCGGTACGAGACCAGCCCGAGGTCCGAGATTGGTCGCTCCGGCGTACCGAGCTTCCCTTCGCGCCGGGAGAGCTCATAAGAGAAGGCGATCATGAGCTTGCCATAGCCCTTACGCTGATAGCAGGGGAGCGTGAGGATGCAGGCGAGGTTGTACTCGCCGCCGCCCTCGGCCATCGAGGGCACCTTCTCCTTCGAGAAGTAGCCCACCATGTGCGCGCCCGCGTCGTCCACCTCGCAGATAATGTAGAAGAGGAAAGGCTCTACATCATAGTAGAGTGTCTTGTGGTCGAGGAAGAGCTTGGCGAGCAGGCAGAGGTTCTCGCAGTAGATGCGCTGCTCCTTCGGGTCGACCTCGAAGATCGAGATGCGGTGCAGCTCGCCGCGGATCTCCTTGGTCTCGCGGTACACCTCGTCGCCTGGAGGGTGGAAGACCTTGCACTTGGTCTGCAGGTACCGCTCGAGCTGCTCGCGCCGCGCAAAGTAGTTGAGGTCGAACTCGGAGACGAAGAGGACGTCCGTGCCGTCGTACTCCTTGCCAAAGGGCGAGAAGTACCATGTCTCCATCTGCCACTGCCCCATAACCACGCGGTTGATGTTCTTCACCTTGGTCGCCTCCTCATGCTCCTTGAGCGTCGCCAGGTCCAGCTCGCCCTCCTCCTCGTGCTCCTCGTGATCGTACTTGCGCTTGGACGTGCGCGTGAACTTGCCCTCCTCACTGACACACCCGCCGAGGACGAACCTGTCGAGCGTGACCCACTCGTCCAGCCGCCGGTTCAGACCCTCGTAGTGCACGTAATACCTCCACTCGCCCGTGTCCTCGTTCTGCCTGCGCTCAATCACCTCGCACGACTTGACGCCCTGGTCTCGCCACTTACACAGCAGCTTGGCTCCCATCTCGAGCGGCTTGGCCGTCTGCGGCGTCGCGGATGCGCGCACCATGAGGCTCGCGCACTGGGGTACCGCAGCACCAAGAACGCCACCCTGTACACACACGAAAAAGCTTAGCGCCTTGATCATTCACACCTCGTAGGCTCACGCACACCCTCGGGGTGCAACGCAACCGCGCTCACAGACACGGTACAGAGTCGCTATACCATACATACCCCGGGTCAACCCGCTCTTGATGGAACACATCCTGTGGACCTGTGCTGAGTGCTCAGAGATCGCTGCTCGTTTCATATGCCTGTGGTCGTGCGTCTTGCCGCACAGGCTTATTAACGTGAACGTGACATATGGTGACGAAGCGAAGCGACCGGGACAGCGCCTGTCACATTAGGGTGATGTGAAAAAGCAAGCAAGCACTTTGGACTGTGCATCGCCTGGCGCGGCCGATCAGCTGCCCTGATGGGAGCGGAGCAGTCGACCGGGGCGAACCCGGAACCGCTCGACACTTCTCCCACGGGTGGAGGGAGCGCGTCGGCAGACTCTCCACCGAATCTCCCGGCCGTCGACCCGACGCAGCCATGCAAAGAGGCAGGAGGAGAGGTTCTCGCACCTGTAGCACCTGCATCCGTAGGGTCCGGATTGTTTGTCCACGTACCCTGCTTTGGCGAGCTCTTTGATCGAAAGAGCGAGCCGTTGTGTGAGGCTGACTCCATGGACGATGGCGGCACCGCTGCTGCTGTCGATGACTCTGCCAACGAGGAGAAAAGCTCATCCAAATCCTCGATATGGGAGGCGACATTGCCTGCTCGCAGCGCACGTGGCTTGCCCACCGATGCCGTTCGGGAGAGCTCTGATGAAGCGACGCGCCGAGCCCAAAATCCATACCTGATCTTCAAGCGGCACAAGCCGTTTGAGATCGGCCCGAAGCAGAGCCTGAGCCCGCCCCTTTCAGCTCGCATCGGCATCAGCTCATCGACGTACGCGCGAGCCGTCGCAGCTGGCGCGTATTCGCTCGCAATGGACGAAATGGACGCCGTCGCCAAACGCCTCGAGGAAATGGCGACGAGCCCCTCGAGGACAAGATCTCCTTCCCAAAGCCCTGGTCGGAGGCAAGATCAAGATGGCAGTCCGTGCGACGGCCATGGCGATGGCGAAGAGGAGGAAGACATCGAGAAACTGGCCGAAATAGCACGCTCAATGCGCGAGCGGACTGAGCCAGTAAGCTCGTGGGACGAGCCCGTGCGCTTGCACACCAAAACGCTCAGTGCTGCGCTCGGAATCGACTGGACCAAGTATCTGAGCCGCATCGACACGCAGCGTGCGGCGGCGGCGGCGATGAATGCAGACGAGCGAGGACGAAAGTCTCCGCCGAGCAGTGAGGGAGGCTCTGCAAGCGCGCGCGGAGGCTCGTCATCGCGGAGCGCCATATACACACGCGATGGCCGCCGCATAGATATGTCGCTCCGAAGCGAGCAGGAGGCACAGCTCATCGAGCGCGTGCAGGGGCACTCAACAACGGCCGTGCCATCAGCATCGCACCCTTCAGTGGCCAAGTATGTTGGCGCAGATGGGACGCCGGGGATAACGCCACGATCGACCACCATTACGCCACGGTCCATGTCCCACACGCCGCGTGCCAATGGCGCCACGCCTCGAAGCTCAAGCACGCCGCGAAGCAACGGCTTAAACAGGAGCACTCCGAGGCACAGCGCCAGTCCGCGCCGACCACTCCCGCAAGCTTCGTTTGGTCTCGAGCACCCGCCGTCCGTTCCACCGGAAGTGCCCGGATATCACGCGGGGGTCCACGATGCGAAACCGATGAGCGCCCGAGCAGCAAGCAGCTCTTGTGGAGGCGGCGAAACATCCCGATCTGCATCAGGCGGTGGCAGGTCTGGGTCTGGGTCGATGGCCGAACGCGAGGCACAGCGCCAGGTGAAGCTCGAAGCTGGTCTGGCAGCCGTGCGTGAAAAGCGGCAGGCCATGTCACGGCCGCTCAGGCAGGCGCTCTCATCAAAGATTGACTCAGCAGCAACGTTGATCAATGGCACCGGTATGGACACGCAAACATATTTCGAGAGTGATGGGTGGCGCGACTCAAATTACTGGAAGACCCACATCGACTACCGGACCCTCAAACATCGTGGCAGGGGATCGCACTCGCTGCATGACCTACGGGCGAGCACGATCAGCATCCCGCTGCAGAATCCCGATAACGCCGGCAAGGGTACGACGAGCTCCGTGGCTGTCTGCCAAGGCAGTAACGGCGGCAGCGCGGCGGCGATGTCACGGACACTTCCTGTGAGCGCGAGCGGTGGGGTGGCGATGCTCCCCGCGTGTCGCGGGCACCCCCCTTTTTAGTTTAGGTTTTAGCGCAGTGGCTGCTTCGGCCGCGAGTCGAAAGCGCGGCCACCCGAATTCACGGCACGCACGCGGCACGGTCGGGTAGCGCAGTACGACGCGCCATACCGTACGGGACGTATACATGTAAGCTAGAGTGTCACAATGTGGAGACGTAGAGTCAGAGCCGGTGACGTGCGGTACGGATGTACTCCAACACCAGGTCGTCTGGAATACCGGGACCTGGAGAGCGCCACCCAACGAAGGTTGAAGCCCGGGTCGCGCGTGGCGACAGAGGTCAGAGCCGGGCACCGTCCGCGCGTCCGGACACCGGACCCGCCCCGCCGAGCCCCCGCGGTCCGGTCCGGTCGGGTCCAGCGAGCCGTGGCCCGTGCTGCGGTAATTAAGACAGTAACCGTACGGCGCGGTTCCCACGCTGTACGGCGCGGTAATACGACACTACCACAGTGAGATCCACTGTACTGAACGGCCCGCGCCGACCCCGTCACCCGATCACACATATCACATTCAGACCGACCGAGCACCCCGCGGGCGTCGGACTCCGCGGATGCCCCGTCCGCACAATTCCGGCTCGCATACACGCACATGCAGCACGCAATGCGCCCACGCTCCGTACTGCGTACTCGGAGCGCGCGGCACGTGCGGGCGCGGGGTGCAAGCCGAGCTGTAGCGCAACATGCCGTGGCGAATTATTCCGTACGGCTCGGTTGTACTCACGGTACAACGGTCGAGCGCTCGGGGTACCGCCCGGCCAGGGGTCATGTCATGAGTCCTGTGCGGGGTTCTGAGTTGAGAGTGTCGTGCGTTCTGAGACTGGGCCGGTCTGCTGTACGCACGCCGCCGAAGCAGAATTACGGTTCAGTATCAAGTTCGAGAATTGTTGCATGGAGGAGGCTATCTCGAGGTCGAGCTCTTCTACAGATTTGGTCAAGTCCGAGGCCAACACGGACTTTCGCTCCTGGAGCGTGCTCTGCTCGTTTGCCTCGGCTGAGACGAAGCGCATGATTTCAGTCCCCATAGTCTGCATCAACGCAGTCACGTCCTCGCTGATCTTCGTGCCATGCTTGAGCTCGTTGTGCAAGGTTTGTGCCACATTCGCGGCAGGGATGAGATAGTCACGGTCACGCGTTTCACTGCTGGAACTTGCTTCTGGTTTCGATGAAGGCCTTGCAATTGGGTCTGACCGCTCCATAGTACATGTAAGGATGCAGGTGGAGGAGAGGAGACGCGTCCCTTTGCCGCGGCACTGGATTGGCAAGATGAGCTGTGGCGGGCGATCAAGCGCGATGGAGCGGATCAAGGAGGGGTAAGCCGAACTTGGCCATGGGCCAGGCTCGGGTCGAGGCTCGGGAACACGCGATATCGATGCAGCAGTCACCTTCAGCTATGAGGAGGATCCCTTTTGCGCCACGACGGTCTTGAGGAACCTCCGGAGCCTCGGGACGACTGTGCGGGAAAAAGCTCGCAAAAAGCTCCGATAGGTAATCAAGCGTGTCGCGCCGCAAGTATGACTGATACTGATGTGATTCCGCGATCGGATTTTCAAGGCGCTAGGCGGGCGGCGGGCCTATACGGCCTCAACGCATGGTCCGCCTCCACTGCGCTCCGGTGCGCTCGGAGCGCGGGGAGCGGGACTCACGTCGAGAGCGCGGTGACCCGCGTGGGTGGCAAATAGCCGCGTTCCGGCGTACATGTAGCGCGTTCCATGGCAGATTGGAGACACACACAGGTTTAGAGGGAAACTACGCCGTCGCGCTATTTTACTGGTACTGTAAGTTTAGAGCCCCCCGCCTTCCAAGAAGGCGCGGAGCGAGCTCTTCTCAGGGCACTCGATACACGATCCCTCGAGGCAGCTCCGCGTGGCTTGGTACAACAGGATCGCCCTTTGCGTCGAGCTTGGTCTCGTAGTGACGTGCCAAGTAGCCTATCGGAAAGTTATGGTACCCGAGGAGCCGCAACCCGAGGTCCTGCAAGAGGTTACCAGTGTTCGGCGGCGGAAAGGAAGCGCGTTCCTTGGAGCCAGTGACGTCGTATGCGTAGCAGAGTGGCAATGGAAAGTTGGTCGAGGGCACGATGTCATCGCTGTTGAGATAGTGCTCGGCAAAATCGGCATCGCGTCCGAACAGGCGAGCACCGCTCGTACGCAAACCATTGTCCCATGGCGCGCCCACTTCGTCTGCACGGGCGCAGAAGGGATCGCACAAAGTCAAACGCGTGGTAGCCCGCTTGCTTCCAGCCGCTTCCACGTAGGCCGTGATGCACTCATTGGCGGCGAACCCTCCGGCCGAAGTGCCCGAGACGTGCAGTGAGCGAAGATTGGTGCGGGCAGCGAGCGCCCGGCCAAGCTTCCGCCCGATGGCTTGGCCCGTGTATGATATGCGCTCAGCAGTGGCAGCCTCAAGGTACTCCCGCCACACGAGCACATGCACATAGCGGCTTAGGCCGGCGGCCTTATCCTGCGCGAGGATGCGAGCCTTGAGGTCTGCGTCTTCTCTATCGGGTCCACCACGACCGTGAAAGTGCAGGAAGACATGCTGCTGTGTAAAGTCTGGAAGTGCCACTGCTGAGATGTCTGTCGGGTCACGGAGGTAGTCTTCCACGGTGAAGGCAGCGGCCGGTGCTGGTGCTCGTAACGATGCTGTGGCGGATACAAGTGGCATCGCGGCGCCGAGCGTGCGGAGTGCAGCTGCCGACGCTGTCAGCAGCTGAAGCTGGAGCGCAGCCGTCCTACGCAACATATTCATTCGTGCGTTTTGCGCGCGGTGTGAACGTGTCATTCTCACAACACCTCAACAAGAGACTGGTCCTTCCATTCGAGCGGGGCGCCGGTACATGTAGGAGCATCGTCTCAAAGTGCATGCTGCATTTCGCCTTTTTGCCTTTCGCTCACTGTCCGTTCAGAAGTTTGTTCTTCCTGAACGTTTTCTGCACGATCGCTCGCGCCAACTGGCGCGTCGCGTCGCGTGCCCTACGCGTGACCCTGCCGGCCCGCCCCACACGCGACATGGCCTTTTTGCCGAAGGTGAAGAACTCGTATTTGCCGGTTGCGAACAAGTCCGCATGGCGCAAGGAGATGGGGGCAACTCGCAAGATCCACATGCAGAAGCTGAGCTCCATGAAGCCGGTGACTGCGCCCCGTTGGGGCGGCTTGTACAATGGCGTGCGCGAGTTTAAGCAGCCGCAATACTATCATGTCAGCCATAACCCGAAGCGTGCGCAGATGCAGGAGGAGCGCCACCATGCCATCAACCTTGAAAATATGATGCTGCTCGACAAGGTGGTGGCGATTGCAGGGCGCAACTCCATGGGGGATCCCTCGCGCGAGTATTATGGGGGGCTCCGCCTCACCAACACGCAAACGCCGATCATCGACCACTTTCGCACGACATCGTCGACCACCTTTGGTGCGGCGATCGAGCCAGTCTCGCTGAACATCGGGCGTCGGCGCCGCGAGGCCGTCTTGGTTGAGGCTGAGAACCGCGCGCTGCTCAGTCGGCTCTACAGCGCAGAGCCAACGTATAGCCGCGCCGGCGACAGGGAGCGCGCCCGATTTCGCGAGGAATGGATCCGTTCGCACGAGAGCGAGGATTGCCTCAAGTACCGTGAACAGTTCCGCACGGACAGCGTGTCATCGACCCCGGGCGCGTCGCGTGGCTCAGTCAAAGGCCCACCAGGAGGCATGTCGCACGCCTCCTCCCGAGCCGCCCTCACAAGCCGCCCGAGCCGAGCCGTTACAGCCGTGACGACAGACATACCACGCCGAACAGTGCTGCCGCCTGTGGGTGAGGTGCCGGCCGAGCAGCAGGTGTCCTTTTCCCCACAGGTGTCCTCGCCTCGGGAAGCGCCCGCGAGCATGCCAGACGAGCCGTCTTCCCCAAAGCCTACCGTCTCCCATGCCGTCTCCGTCTCCGCGCCGAGCCCTGAGAGCATGGTGATCATGGACGATGCATCGCTTCACGGGTCAGCGCTCGCGCCTGGGGCCGCTTCAGGCGAGGCTGCAACAGGCTCACCCGACGTGAGCACCAAGCCTGAGACCAAGCCTGAGACCCAGCCTGAGACCCAGCCTGAGACCCAGCCTGAGACCCAGCGTGAGACCCAGCCTGAGACCCAGCCTGAGGGCCAGCCTGAGACCCAGCGTGAGGGCCAGCCTGAGACCCAGCCTGAGACCCAGCCTGAGACCCAGCCTGAGACCCAGCGTGAGGGCCAGCCTGAGGGCCAGCCTGAGGGCCAGCCTGAGGGCCAGCCTGAAGGCGAGGCGGGAGACGCGGCGCAAGATGATGCTACCAAGAACACGACCGCCGAGGAGGCCGCCGCTGTAGAGTCGAACACGGCGGACGGACCCTAAAAAGGGCACACGAATCCCTATATGGTCACGGCGATGGAGCTCGGCTTCCCGTTTTGGAGAGATGGCATGCTGATTGCCACTGATGGCGTCCCTCCCTTGCATGCAGACGAATCCGGTGGAGCTTCCCATTGTGAAGGTCGTGGCGCGGCTTGTTCCGTTGGGTTGCCAAAAGGGCAGCCCAACGAGACCTGTGGGGTTGAGATGCTGTGGCACGCGATTGATGGGATGCTGAGCTGCTCTCTCGGTGCAAGTCTCCCGCGGCGCGCGGCACGGACTGCTGTGCGGTAGCAGATCTGGCTGCATGTGTGCATCTGAGCGGCTGGGAGTGTGGAGGGAGTGTGGTTTGCCGCAAAAGGCTGGGAACATGTGTCGTTGCTTTGGGTCGGGCGCGAACGAGAGAGATTTGCATTTCTATGCACCTCGTGGTGGAGAACGTGTTACTATATCTCGCGACCGTTTCGTTCTGCATGCATGTGAACTTGTCATTTCTTTTGGATCGCGCTTTATGCTGAGGGGGCCGCCCCCCTCCATCCGCCCTCCTCGCTGTCCACGTCCACTACGATTTGCAAACGCCGTTCGGCAACAACGGCCGTCAACCTTGGGCAGACGTCATGATGCCGGCCGCCAAGTCGGGTTGGGAGCATTCGGCACCCCAAACAGTGCGAGCCAAGTACGCTGCGAATCGCACCGCCGCTGGGCCGCCTGGCCTGGCTGCTCTTCATCTTGAAGAGCAAGCGGTGGAATACGAGGCCCTCAGGCGTGAGCTTGCGGAGCGCAAAGCGGAGTCTCAGCTTGAGGCGCGTCGATCTTTAGAGGCTCAGAACAAAGTGATCCGTGAACGTTTGCTTTCGGTCGATGCCGTCTCGGTGACACACCTCAGCACCGAAGACGAAGCCAGGCGCGCCAATCCAGAAATGTGGGGCGAGGCGGAGAGGGCTCGGTTGACCCGCCGCAAGAAGAACCAGGAACCTGCAATCTATTATCCCATTTTCGTAGCAGCCGTTGCGGTGACTCGACTCGGGAGGAGCGTTGCACGCCGGCGCACCACGCACGAGGGGCAGCACGACGAAGGCAATGAAGAGCATCGGGCTGGGGGCGAGCTGAGGGGCGAGCACCGCCAAGCCACTGTGCACAAGGGATCGCACACGAGCGCGGCTGGTGAGCAAGCCGAAAGGCCTGCAGCAGAGCGAATGCCTGACCGCGGACAATGCCGCTCCAACTCCCTCTTGACTTCAACCCCAGCTATAGAGGAGGCTCATCTCGCCGTTGGCGAGTCCTCGCCGTCATCGGTGGTGCTGGCGGAACCACGGCGGCCAGTCCAGCAAGTTTCGAGCGCGTTGCGCAACCAACTCGTGCCAGCACCACAGCGGCCAGTCCAGCAACTGTTGAGCGCGTTGCCAGACCAACTCGTGCCAGCACCACAGCGGCCAGTCCAGCAAGTGCCGAACTCAATGCCAAACGCACTCGCGATCTGCGCTGAGGCGCCACAAAGCAGCGCCGAGGGCCAGCCACAAAGCAGCGCCGAGGGCCAGCCACAAAGCAGCGCCAAGGGCCAGCAACACGCAGGCGGCGCCACCCAAGCATTAGGAAGATACTCAGCTGCGTTGGCAGCAGCGCCAGTGAACGGTAAGGGCAAGGGGGACGGACAACATGAGGTTGGCCGACACCGACTTCCGGCGGTCTCGCCACCCACCGCTGCTGTGCTGGCTTTCGCCCGTGTACCGTCGTCGACGACGGCGATGATGTCCATGGATGAGCAGTATGGACCAGGAGCGATCCTTGGGACCTCGGGGTCATCCTCACGAGTAGGCAGCTGTGCGAGAAGCCCACACGCAGCTAGCCGATCGCGAAGCCCCTCGCCGCCTGTCACGGAGAGAGAGCACATCGCTGGACCCATTGTCTCTCGAGGCGGGCGCGTGATCACAGTCGTGTGCTACCGCCAGCTGCTCCAAGCACAAGCCAACAGGGAAGTTGCTGAGCAAGTGCGTGCCAACACGGCGGTGCTCACGCAGCGGCGCGCGGAGGCGGAGAAGCTCGAGCAGCTGCGCAGGCAAGCGAGGGCGCAGGCCCACCGGCGGCCGGACCCGAGGGCTGCAGCCGACGCAAAGGCCACTCCAGTGGCGGGCGGGAAGGAGGATGCCAAGGCGGTGAACCCTCGAATTGAGCCTCGAACGGCACAAAGTCTCCTTCGCTTGCAGCGCGAGGGCCAACACCGTAAGACGGCAGCGGCGCTGCGCCTGAAGCAAGAGCAGAGAGCCCAACTGGAGATTGCGAAGCAGCAGGAGACCCAGCGAAGTCGGACTTCGGTGCGACAGGGCTCAGCGTGGCAGCCGTCGGCGCGGCACTCGTCGTCGGCGCGGCCGTCGTCGGCGCGGCCGTCGTCGGCGCGGCCGTCGTCGGCGGGATGGGCGGCGGGTGAGCCCACTCCTCACCCTCCGTCTCTCACTACTCACCCTCCTTAGCTCTTGGCTCACGAGCTCGCCGGCAAACTCCACTCGAGATACCGTACACTCGAGATCCACTCGAGAGCCGAGTTCCGAGCAGAGTTCCACCCGAGTTCCGCCCGAGATAGTTTTACGAGACCAGACCGGACGTACCTAGTCTTTTACTAGTATATAGTTGACTCAATAGTTCCACCCGAGATCGCAACAAACTAAGCCAGCAGAGAATCGCCACAATCACACACATTTCACAGAACGCAGTTCTCACCGAAGTCACCTCGCCCTCGACGTCTCTCGTCGCGTCTCTCGAGAACCGGGTGCATGCCTGCTTCGAGAGCGTGTGACGGCCTCACTCACGCCGAGACAATTTGGAGGAGCCTCGTGGCATCGAGTACCGGGCCATCCGTGACTCCAGTCTCCTCGAGAACTAACACGTGCGGCGCCAGGAGCTCCATGGCCCAGTTAATCGCGAGCTTCGCCACACGCCCCTCGAACGCCACGTCCGCCGCCGCGTTCGTCGCGGACCATCGCGACAGAGCGACGAACATGCTCGTTCGGGCCTGGGCGGGCCACTGTGTAGGGAAGGAGGCTGCCCGTGCCCAGGCGCGAAGGGTCGCCACGGTGCACAAGCAGCCCCGAGTGCCGATCCAATCCGCTCCCTCCGCCTCGTCCTCTTGCCCTCGAAGGTGGTCGATGAGGTCGACTACGTCTGCAATCGGCAGCGCGGCTGAGGCTACGAAGAGGCCGATGCGGGCGGCATCATCTTCGGTGAAGTCGTAGGGCTCGTGCTCGTCGAAGAAGCAAGCGAACCACGACATGATCACCTTGGATCGATCCGAACGCTCCGGCATCTTGTCCAGGCACAGTTTCAAGACCGCCTCATCATCGACACTGCTGAATGCTCCGGCAAAGCTCTGGATGTCGTTTGCGAGGTTGCAGGCTTCCTCGAGATGGAGTGAGATGCTATCTGCCTTCTCTAGAAGTCGAAAAGGTCCTTGACCCAAAATGTCCATGCATTCAAGGACCTTCTCAGCGCTCCACTCGGAGGCACGCCTGCACTTGTTGAGAGCTTCGGCGAATCCGCCAAAACCTTTCACATGGAAGAAGAGCTCCTCGCCCTCGAACCTGTCGTGTGCTTGAACTATGACGGGCACCATGCGACGTACCAGCTCGATCGTAGTGGCTGGCCCGTCGAGTCGACATGTAACGGCACCGAGGAGACGCAACGCGTCGTCCGCGACGGCAAGGTACTCCTTCCATGGCTCCTTGCTGCCTCTGCATGCGGCGTAATCAGCTTGCAGTCTCGTGTGAAAGTCGGCCGAGACGAGGCGCTGAGCAAGGGCAGCATTCCAGACGGTGGAGACGAGAGCGAGGCGCGCGGCTGCGTGCATTTGTAAGTGAGCGATGATGAGAGGGTACACCTCGAGCGGCAAGTCGTCCATAGTCGTCGCGTGCGCGCGAGGACCGGCTGCGGCGCTCCGGAGCGGCTCGGATGACGGCGGCTCCGGAGCGGCGTGCGCACCAGCCGGCTGCCAGCGCTTGCGCTTCAAGGCTTGTAAGTGGCGGTCATCCTGGAAGTCACCATCCTCGTCCTCGTCGTCCGTCGTCCGGTCGTCGCCACCCGCTTCAGTGCCAGAGCGATCATTCGCCCGGCTCATCGCCGCGCGAGTAGTCGAGGAGCCAACCGGATGCATCGACGTTGCGAAGCTTAGGCGGACGCGCCACAAACGCTGATGAAGCGCCTAAGAAATCGAGACGAGTTTCGTGAAGATTTGCATGCAAACTTTTTTCCAGCCAGACTGCCTCACTGCAACGCGTACTGTTGCAGGAGGATACATGTAGTTTCCCAACGGCCCCTCCCCGGCCACGTCTCTGTGTCGGATGCTGTGAGACATTGCACTCTGCACCGCCTGGGGGAGACATTGCACTTTGCACCAGCTCCCATCTGTTCCTTCTAATCGAACTCATCGAACTTACGCCGGAGGGCAGGGTCGTGTCTATGGTCCTGACCGGTGCGGAGCGAGGGCTTTAAGGTAGCAGCCGGCGAGGCGCCTGCAAAAAACTTGTTTTCCGCCGCGCCGAGCTCACAACGTCTCCGTCCATCTCACAGAGATTAGAGTCAGTCAGGAGTCAGTAGTTATGTCGCCCCCCCCCGCGCTCACTACATTAACTCACTAAACCACCGTCTCTTTGTGTACGGCTCCGCTGACACTCGTCCACACAAGTATACTCGTGTGAGTACTCGCTCAACCTGGGGGCTTCCGACCCCTCTCCAACAAACTAAGCCAGAGTGCAGAGATTCGCCACAGACACACATACATGTCACAGAACGCAGTTCTCACAAGTCACCTCGCCCTCGACGTCTCTCGTCGCGTCTCTCGAGAACCGAGTGGGCATGCCTGCTTCGTGAGCGTGTGACGGCCTCACTCACCCGAGACCAGACCGGTACCTACGATTAGCTAAGATTGCCAAAGTCTTCTATTCGCTTCATCGCTTCATGTATCTGTCCGCGTCCGCCCGGAGACGGATACACACTCCTCCGTCACGGACTCCTCCGTCATAGCTGCATCCCGCTAATTACGCTCCGGCGTTCCGTGCCTATTACACTGTCATGGTGCCCTCCCGGTGACACTCCCGGGTATGCCAACGCCAGGGTGCTCTGCTTCTTTTGTGCGCTCTGAGGCATCTTGGTGGCGGCAAGTCGCTGCGGGGAAGGCCGCTGCGATGCTGGCCGCTGCGATGCCACTTCGGGAGTGTAGGACCGGGGTGAAGTCTCTCGGAGTGGCTTCTTCCCCAGCCCTCCGGGCTGTGTCATCCTAGTTGGTGAGCCGTGGTCAGCCACTAACACGTCAGCCACCGCTCGGCGGATGACTAACTCGGCCGTCCACTGCTCCCCGGAGTGCATGAAGTGGCACTGGCACTGCCTCAAGCAGGTGGGGAGGCTGGTTGGGCTCGAGGCCGCGCAGGCCGCGCCAAAGCCGCAAGGCCCGGCAGCAGTGGAAGTGAGCACAGCTGTCTCGAGGTCAGCTTGATGCGGGGGTGGCGCGGACGGCAGCTGCGTTCTCGAGGAGGTGTGCTCGACTGTCAAGCTTGGCGGTTGAGTTGGGATGTTGGGCGGTTGGGTTCGTAAGTTGGGCGGTTGGGTTCGGAAGTTGGGCGGTTGGGTTGGAATGGCGTGCTGTTCTTCGGCTGGGTTGTTGGGCGGGCGGATTAAGATGTCGTCCCGCATCATGCTTGACATCCGTGCTTGATACCGTGCTTGATATGCGTCGATGGTCGCAGCCTTGAGCGCCGCGCTCCACGAGGTGGGACGGCGCGTGACATGCTCGTGCATCGCGCCCATCACGTCGAGAAACTCCTGCGTGTGCGGCGCGCCTGAGGCTCGGCGGGATTGGAACTCTTGTAGGTCGGCCTGCAACGTCTTGGCGGTCTCGACGTAGCCCTCTGGGCCCTCTTCGTCCATTGACCGTTGGCTCGCGACGGCGAAGGCCTTCTGCAGAAGGCGGTTTGGCGAAGGCACGTCGCACACCTCCGCAAAGCTGTGCTGGATCATCGCGCTGAGCACTTGCCGAAATCCTACATGCTTGGGCGTGGCGCCGTCCCCAATCAATCTCCCTTTCAGGCCGCGGCATAGCTCGAACGCTGCGGCGGCCATCTTCGCCGCCGCCTCAGAGGCCACCTGCTCAGCCACAAGTTCGGCAGGCGTCTTCAGCGCCGGCCCAAACGCGCCCTCTTCCACATCGACAGCGTAGGCCGCCATCGCTGAGGTTTCAAGAAGCTCCTGAGCACGCTCTTTCCCATTCGGGGCCGCCCTAGCTATGAGGCGCAGCGCCGCGCGCGTGGTGGCGGCATCGTCGGAGGCGAGTCCAAGGGGACGGCGTAGACGCACGATGAGCCGCGGCAAAGCCTCGCGTGGCACCTTGCCGCATGCACTCGGGTCGTACTCGGACCACAGCTCACAGAACTCGTCCACATCCTCTGACGAAACGTGCCGCGGCAGGCGACGCTTGTCGAGCTCCTCGAGCTCCTCGCGGCGTTGCCAATCCGACAGGAACCTCTCGAGCACGATGGCGAGCATGAGGTTGAGGACGACAAAGTTGCTCAGGAGCACAAAAGAGATGAAGTACGGCATCGCGAGCCACGAGCCGCAGTTGCTTTGGACGCCGGTGGAGGTGCCATCGTCCGGCTTGCAGCCTTGCTCCTCGTCGACCATCGTTTCGAGCATAAGGGCGTGCCAGCCGTCGTCGGCCGTTAGGACCTGAAGGCCAGGGCAACACGGACCGGCACAGGAAGAGACAAAGATGTACATGTATAAATGAGGTAGGGGGGGAGAGAGAGAGGGCAAGAGAGGAGGCAGAGAGGGGGGCGGCATCAGGGGCGGCAGGGAACGTGGTAGGAACGTGGAGAGGCAGCAGAGAGCGGCAAGGAGGGTATGGAGGGTATGGAGAGAGACAGCGAAAGGGGAGGGGGTTTGGATGGAGGCAGCGGAGAAGAGGGAGGGAAGGGCAGGACGAAGCTGGGCATACCTGGAAGAGGAGGAGGAAGGCGTTGGGCACGGAGTGGAAGTTGGCGAACTCGTTGAGTGACTCGCCCGGCTTGACGAAGCAGAAGAGGTTGATGCCAAAGATGGCGTAGATGAACATGAGCAGCACGAGCACCGAAAGCACATTGGTGATGGCCGGTGCCGAGAGGAGCAACTTGATGAGGAGATCGCGCAGCCCGGCTGCGATGCCTGTATTCAGCAGCCGGAGTACGCGCAGCACTCGAAAGATTCGAAGCAGCCTGAGCACCATCGGCGGCAGCAGTGTTAATGTGAAAGATTGCTCGGCCACGGTCGCCACCAAAAGGACAAGCTCGAGCTGCCGATAGCCGCTCATGCAATAGCCGCCCGGACCCAACCCGCACAGCTTGATGGCGAACTCGCCAATGTATGCGTACCGAAAGGCGGCCGTGAGCCAGACGTACGTGGTGTAGAACACCTCTTCGTCTTCCATGCCGTAGTGGTCCGCGGCCAGCACAAGCATGTTGAGCATGATGATTCCATACATGAGGTACTCAAAGCGGCGCGACATGGCGATGCGGTACGACCAGAGCCGCAGGGGGCGCAACAGGCACGGCTGGCGCGGCCGCCGCGTGGCGGTGATCGTGCGAACGCCACGGATGAGTGTGACCCACTCCCTCTGAGCGGGCGTCATTAGCGGATGCATGCCGTCGAGCTCATGCCGCAACTCGGAGAACTTGACGGTGATGGCGCCAACGAATAGGTTGCCGGCAATACAGGTGCCGATCAGCATCCACAAAATGAAGTAGAAGGCAGCTGGCGACCATTCGGTGCGGGCTGTGGCGACATCCACCCCCTTCGTGTCCATTCCAACGTACATCAGGTCTGGCATGTTGTCGCCCGTCGTCGCGGTGAAGAGGGCGAGCATTGCCGAGCCAAACGAGTCAAAAGAGCCCGCGGGCGGGTTGCGCCATGCGATGGCGGTGTATGAGTTGCTATTCCCCTTGCTGCTTCCATCCGTCCTGAGCGTGCGCCCGGAAAGGGGTACGCTGAGCTTGTCGGCGTGCGCGGCGTTGGCAACGGCGTCCGCGGCAGCGGCGGCTGCTTCGCAGAGAGCCTTGGTCGTGAGGCTAGGGTTGGTGCACGAGCCAAAGGTGCCCGAGAAGAGGCGCATGCCCACGACGGCAAAGAGTAGTTGAATGGCGAGCCCGAGCGTGAGAATCGACTGCACCGCCGGGAGCGTCTGCAGAAGCGTCTCAATGACTGTCTTCATGCCGGGGTCGCGCACGAGCAAGCGCAGCGGGCGTAAGAGACGCAGCACCCGGAAGATGCGCAGCACCCGTAACATCTGAAGGTCCGCCTCGGCGCAGAAGGAGGCCTGCGACCTACAGGTGGCCAAGGAGGGGACCATGGAGCTCAGCAGGCTGAGTAGCGACGCGCACACGATCACAAAGTCGACCACGTTCCAGCTGTACGCGAAGTAGTTGCGTGCCCCATATGCGTGCACCTTGAGGATCGCCTCGAGGGTGAAGATGGCCGTGAAGCCGAAGTTGGCTTGCATAAGGACGTCGGCGAGCTCGCTGTTTGGGTCGAGCCGCGGCGTGTCGAGCATGAGGCACACGCACGAGGCCAGCACGAGCAGTGTGATGACCTTCTCGAACACATCCGTCTCCACTAGCCACGCAACGGCATGGTTGCCAACGGGGGTGGGGCGGGCAGGGCCTTGGGGTCGCGACTCAGCCTTGACGCCGTGCACCTCATCCTTCGCGTTGCTCGCCCCGTGCACGTTGGTCTGCCCTTGGAGACTCGAGTCAACCGTGTCGGCCTCCTCGACGCTCTCTGCAAAGGCGGTCACGAGGATGGCGACGAAGAGGTTCATGATGCCGAAATAGCCGACGAAGAGTGCAGGCACGAAGAAGACGAGTGTGGGGAACACGCCCAGTTGCTCGGCGCATGCCTTTGCGAGATGGACGCAACCGAGCGAGAAGATGCCCAGCACGCTCAGCATGGCAGGGCCAAAGGTCTCAAAGTGCGAGCGGGACTGGCTGGTGAGCTGCGTGTCGCCAAAGAGCTGCATGCCGATGATGGCGAAGATGAACATGACGCACGAGGTCAGTAGCACGAGGTTGCGCACCTGCGGCATGGCCTTGAGGATGGTCAGCATGACGCGGTATATGGATTTCGAGCTGCGCAGCAGTCGCAGCGCACGAACCAGCCTCACGAGCCGCAGCAGCCGCAGAATCTGTGGCACATCGACCGGACTCGTGGGCGGCCGTTCAATGCGCACGAGCACCAACTCGGCCATCGAGAGAAGCACGAGCGAGCCATCGACGGCGTTATACGTATTGGCCCAATATCTCGTCGCCCCGAGCCCGAGCAGTTTGAGGCCCATCTCTGCCGCAAAGAAAGCCGTGAGCCCCTCGCTGAGGAGCTCGTATAGCCCACGGTACCACGACGGCTCTCCGTGGAAAGGCATGCACGCGACGACGACGTTGACGAAGACGGCGAGGAGCGCGCCACGCGCAAACCAATTCGAGCTCACCACCCGAGCACAAATGCGAGCGCACATGCGCCCGTGGGGGCCGAGCAACTCAAGCTCAGCATCGAGATCGGCCTTGTGCGCCCTCTCTCGAGCCTGCTGCGCACCGCGCTTTGCCGCCGCGAGCGCTGCGTTAAGGCGCCCCTGGTGGGCGTCTGCGCCGGAGGAGGGGATTGAGAGGTGGGTGTCCAATTGGCTGCTGCTGCTGCTCCGGGTTGCCAGAAGCGGCTGGTAGGCCTCCTGTCGATCCCCCTGGCTGGCGGCACTGCTCGCCTCGTCCTCTGCGTCCGCCGCGCTCGCGTCGTACAAGCTGTCGCCCTGCGGCTCGCCTTGCTCCGCCACCATAACCGCCACCAAGGCTTCCCTGCGCCGCTTCTCGTAGCTGTGGAATGCCTCGGAGACGACGGGGGGGAAGAGCTGGAGGACGAAGAATCCGCCCACGGCCGCGAGCGAGACGAAGTAGATGCTCGTCTGCCACGAGGAGGCCCTCATGAAGACGTACATGGTTTCCGCCCAACCGTCCAGCAGGAACGTCGAGACGAGCGGCACCATCGCCGCGGGCACGGAGTCAAAGTGAAAGTGGTCGCCGTTACCCTCAAAGCGTCGGCACTCGAAGCCGTCGGCGCATGTGGCCCCAACGCCCCCACAGAACGCGCCCGAGTCTGCGCCGGTGTGGGCGTGGGCGCAGCGGTGGTGCAGCATGCCCTCAAAGAGCTGCACGCCGATGACTGCCATCACGCCCACGATGACGGAACAGAGCCCGCCGACGTTAAGGAGAGAAGGGATGGACCACAAGGCTGCTTCACAGAGAGCGTGCATGCCTTCAACCTCGTCGAACAACATCAGCACGCGCAGCACGCGGAAGCATCGCACCGCCGAGTTGAAGACGGCGAGTCCAGGGAAGAGCACGATCACCCAAGACGTGATGACAATGGCTGCCTCGAAGAGCTGCCAGTTGCTCAGGCGGCCAGCCACTGCACAAGCCCGGATCACAAGCTCGATGGTGAAGACCGAGAGAAAGATGCTGCTCCAGCGGGCGAGGAAGAGTTTATCCTCGTCCGTCGCGGTCGAGTGGAACTTTGGAGAGTCAAGAGCAATCGTGTAGAGGTTGGCGAGGATCACGAGGACGACCACCACCTCAAACGGCTTGAACATGGTCAACGAGACTGCGGTGCGCTGCAGCCACCCTTGCTCGCCGTCTACGTGGCTCCGAAAGCTCATTGTCAGCCGGCACTAGGGCCCTATATGTTTGGAAATTCGAGCAGCTCGCTGAAGGCCTCGACGCGCAGAGCAGAGCACGGAAAATCTCAGTTTTTCGAACCAAAGTCAAACTTTTGTCTTGCATGCGTGACGGCTAGCGAGATTAGCGAGACGGCAATCCATTGCAATGCATTCCTGGCGCGCGCGCAGTTTTGGCTCACGTCCGAGCTGTGGGACCAGCCCCCCCCCCCGGCCTTGCCTTGCAAGACCTTGAAGTACATGTCTCGTCCCCAAACGGACCCACGCGCACTACCCAGCACCCCCCGTACGCGTGTACTCTGCGGCGCGCCTCACAACCTCCAGCACCGTGCCGACGTCGACGGTCACGTTGCAATTGAGTCTGGATTCCCGGGCGCCGCCACCGCATCCGGGCGATGCCGGAGCCCGGAGCGACTCGTATCGAACGCCGAGCGCCTGGCTCGCCATCTCATAGATAGAGTTCACCAGGCCCTGTGGGAAGATCTCGACCGCGGCGGTCCTGTGCGCGTCCGACGCAAGGAACATGACCCAAGCCATCGCTTGCCCGTGGACCGCGATGAGCCCCGAGCACGCGTGCACCTGTGGGGTGTGCGGGCGTCGTGGTGAGCACTTGCATGCCGAGGGGGATGATGAGCCCCGAGCACGCGTGCACCAGGCGCTAATTACCAAACGCATCTGCGTCCCTAGGGGCAGCTCATCAAGCACCAGGCGGTGCACGCGCTGCGAGAGCACGGGGTCGCCTTCCAAGCGCTTCGCAAGCGCGGCTTCGTTATCAATGTTCCGTAGCTTGTGCCGTCGCACCACCCAGAGAAGCATCTGAGCCCTTGCTGTTGAGCCATCCAGACTGTCCGCAGCCCGCACGGACGCGGGAAAGGGGTAGGCGGCTGCGTGCAGATTGACAAGCGCTGCGCTCCGAAAGGCGCGCAGCCGTCCGGCCGAGCGCACAGCGATGGGATTGAAGGCATCCGCGTTGCCGTGCAGGACATCATAACACACGCATGGGGCGTTCACGAGCTGGTGCGTGCGGTTGGCGATGGTCGCCGAGCTCTCTCGCGTGAACGGTCTTATGGACCATTCCCACGCGTGCCACTTGCGCGGCTCAATCGACATCTTCTTGCCCACCGCCGCTGTTGCGTATATGAGCGGCACAAAGTCAACGGCGCTGCCTGCTGCGCTTGCAATCGCAGCCCATCGCTCAAACGCCGGCACTGCATGGAAGGCTTGGTGGTAAATGTTGTTGCACGAAAAGGGCACAGCGATGCCGAGCGGACGGTTCAAGCACCGTGTCGGCGGGCTCCCACCGAGCAGCGCCTTGTCGCCATCGGACGGTGGCCGCACCGCGGTGATCCTTTGGTAGCCATTTACGTACTCGGAAAACCCGTGCACCACTGCCTCGACGTCATCGCGAAGAGAAACAATTGCCGAGCGAAAGCGCGAGGAGCGGTCGTCGTAGGGGATGACGCATGCACTGCGCAGCGAGAAGGTGACCATGTACTCCGGCGGTGTGCTGCTGCGACGCGGCATTCGTTTTTCGTTTGCTTCAAGAAGTGATGCGGAGCAGAGAAGGAGTGTGGGAAACCTCTAATGGCATGCAACCCGGCCTCCGCAACCACACGACTTGAAAGAAGGCAAGAATGCGGGGGACCGCGACGAAACTGACTGACAGACTCAAGCATGCCGCCCACCCCGCCGCGGAAGGCCGGGCCGATGTTAATGAGAATGACAATTTGAATTTCCGTTCCCGCTCGCCCGGTCGCCCGCGCGATTTTCCGCCCCGGATGCTTGGCCTTCATACATCATTGGATGGGTTTCTCACGTCGCACGCGCGTGTGCAGCTCTACACCACAAACTGCTCAACACGTTCGCCGATTCATCTCAAAATCTGCTATACCCGTACCGTCTCGTGTTGCGGCACTGTTGCCCTCGGCGTCTTTTCGACCGCGTCTTGCCTGAGCCCTTGCACGTGCATGTGTATGTGCCGCTTGGCTGGCAGAGGTCGCGGAGGGCGTATCAGGCTCGGAGCGCGGCAGCACGGTGACGCCCGAGGGCAGTCCGACACCCTCCTCGTGCCTGTCGCCCTCCTCGCCGCCACCTTCAAGGCTCTCGCCCGCCCATGCCCATCTCCTCTGCGCCTCCCCGAAGACCACACACACCTCGCGCTCGACGTTGTGCGCGTCGGCGCCGTGTGCCGCATTGGCCTGCTTGTTGCTGCCGTAGCGGGCCCTGATGCTGTGCGGAGCTGTGAGCCGACCCTGCGCGGGGTCGCCAGGTCCGAGCAGCGCCCGCCACGCGCCCACCGCTCCGGCGCGCTCGAGCAGCAGTGCCTCAACTTCGCCACTCGAGTAAAAGTCGACCATGGACGTGAAGAATCGCCTCCGAACGTCGCCTCGCTTGGCGGCGCCCCACGAGGTGGCGAGAAAGGCAGCTGCCTCAGCCTCGCTCATGCGCCAGCGCCGCCTCGCGAGCACTTCGAAGCCGCTCTCGACGATCACGTGTGCGATCTCGTCCGCCAAACCGCCGCGCACGGCGTCAGGCTTCAGCACAGCCAGCGTTCGCTCGAGGCGCAGGTGGACCATGGCGCCGCCTCTCACGGCGGCGTCGCCATCGATCCCAGCGGCGGCCATGCCGCCGGCTCCCGTGCCGCCGCGCCAGTGGAAGCCCGGCGGTAGCAGGCCGCGCTCGTCGAGCAGCCGCCACCGCTCTCGCGCTTCGCGGGCAGGCACGCAAGCTCTCGAGCACTCATCCAGCACACGCCGCACTGTGCGCGCCAGCTTGACGCCGCAGCGCACGGACGGTTGGCGCTCGACGCACGCCAGGCCAGCTGCGGCTGCAGAGGCTGCCCCTTCGAGAGCACCGTGCTGCAGCCTCGCAGAGGCGATGATCTCAAACGATGCAATGTCCGCGAGGCCATCGAGATTTGCAAAGAGCGTCTCGGCGACCTCCAACCGTGAAGCACAGCATCGCATGGCCACATTAATGGCATTGGGCCCGTATGTGAGCGTGAGCTCGGCCGCGTCCAATGCCGACAATGCCGACAATGCCGCGTCGCAGTCCGCGCACTCGTTGAGCCGGCGGATGGCAGTGGCAGCCTGGGGTGGGACGGGCTTACGTGCAGCTCGTCGCATGACTGGCGATGGAGCTCTACATGGCGACTGGCTCGGCGAGTCGATTGGGTTCACCACTGGCCTGCAAAGAACCAACATTGTGAGCCGCTCGTCACGGCGCCTCGACGTCAAAAGTTAGAAAACTTGACTTATCTTTTTCGTGTCCTGCACCCTAGCAACACGACGCGTAACGATGCGGTCCGTGTTCGCTTCCTACGTACTGATTGGGCTCAAGGGGGGGGGCGCTTTCAGAACGGAACGAGTCACCGGGCCGCAGTCAAAAGTCCCCGCACACTACGAGCTTTCTAAGCAGTACGGTACTGTGTATCGGCTCGAGAGTGTTTTGTGTGGTTATATTCACACCCAAGTCACCGCGTTCACAGTGCGTTCTTTATCACCAAATGGTGTTGACTCTCACGCTCCTTGCCGTCCAAGGTGCGCAGCCGGCAGCTCAGCCTGTGGATCCAGACCTGTTGCATCGATCCTTCGCACCGCCGCCTTCAGTTATCCCGCCGCCGCACGTGGCTCTTCGACTTCGAAGCGATGCAGAGGTACAACGAGTGCGCGACCAGCATGCGGCGTTGCTCGTGATGGTGGAACATGCGTTGGACCACGGATGCAAGTTGGCAGGAGCAATGTTCGACCGTGCTGCCGATCAGTGGTCTGCTCCAGGCAACGTCACATTCGCGCGCATCGACATGGATAAAGCTCCTGGCATCGCAAAAAGCCTGGGCGCTCGCCTCGACAATGGAATTGATGGCCTCCCCAAGTACGCTCTCTCGCTAGCCGGCCTCACAACGCTGATCAAGTATTCGGGTGGCTGGTCAGAAAAATCGCTGAGTGCTTGGCTGCACCAGCAGTTAGCAATGAAACCCGTCGAGGCGCGCAATCTGGTCCACGTGGCCCGAATTGCAAGCCAGAATCCGCACGGCCTCGCCATCGTTGGGGTTCTGAGTGAGGCGCAGCGCAGCCGCCGTCTGCTCGAGCTGGCAGCACGCGGGGCTGAAGTGCGCGCAGCAGTTGTGCTGGGCGATGAGACACTTGCAGCCGAAATGGGCGTCGAAGTGCCGTCCGTGGTGGTTGTCAGCAGCGATGCTCGCGAGCCATGGGCTGTACTACGACCACCATTGACCCAGCAGGCGGTTGAAAACTTCTTATGGCGGCGAGCTTTGCCGCTCGTCATCAAGATAGGCGATCGTAAACGCGACTTTGCTAGGCATGTCCGCGAGCATGCGCACGAACTTGGGCTGCAGGCGATCCTCGTGCATATCTCGGGCGCGCGTGGCACCGACGACGAGTCCGAGAGCGCGCTCGCCGAACTGCATCGCGCCGCACTGAAGCGGCCGCGGGCCGCTCGCTATCTCGCATATGACTTTTTCGACAACGATCCAGAACAGTTTGTATCACGCGACGTGTATGCTAGCGAGCTGCCCACGCTGATACTTGTGCATGCGCGTGGCCAGTCGGAGGAGCGCACGTGGCGGATACCCGAGGGCGAAGCGATCCGCAGCAAGGCCATCGTCGAGCTCATCGAACGGGCAACAGACGAGCTCAAGCAAGCGGCCGCTCTGGCAGCCCCGGATAGCTGGCAAGAGCTTGCCGCACCCGAGGCATACGAAGACGCCCTAGACAAGTGCGAAGCAGAGGGCGGGGGTGGATAGCTGTTCAAGGTCAAGCCAGCTGGGCAGTCGCGCGCCGCCCCCCTATCACGCACATCTCAGATCCCTTTGAGTGCATGGCCGAGGGCACACTCCGACGACCTTGGGTGCTGCAGTGGCTTTTGTTTTCGCGCCCCGCCGGAGTCCCGGCCCCGTCGGCGCGGAGCCGGAGGGTGGACCGAGTTTTCAGGGGAAATCTATGGACTCGTGGGGGGCCAAGCGGAGGACGACGTGGGCTCCGCCTCTGGCGGAACCGGATGTTGCAAGCTTCGGGATGCGTCGTCGAGCACTCGGACCGTTCCGGCTGGATAAAATATCAAAGTGTTCACGTACGTTAACTTACGCATTTCGCAAAGCACAGTCTCGTAAGACACAAACACCTTTTAGATAGCAGAGAAACAAAACTAAGACGCAGCCTCAACTGGCACATACGACAAACTGTGCGTGATCACCTGAGATTTGCCCACTTCCACATTCCAGGTCATCTCGTGCCGACGTCTGTCGCACGGTTGAGTGCTGTAATCATGCACACGGCACGGTCAACCAACCCGCTGGGTGGTCGCGCTGGTTGGACGCGGATTGGGCACAGTTTGGACACGCTGGTAGGACGCCGACTGCGCACGCTGGGCTTTGCTAGGGCTGTTGGCCGGCTTCTTCTCCGACTTCTCCGACTTCTTCTTTTGCGTCTGCTCACGGGCCTTCTTGCCGCGCTGTGCGGCCTGCAGCTTCGCCGCCGCCGCGTGCTGGCTGCCGACAGAGCCGTCGATGAGCCAATTTTCCGCACGCTCCACGAGCTTCGAGGGCACAAGCAGCTTCGCCTGGGTCTGCCTCTGCTCACGCAGCGCGCTCTTGTCGGGCACGTACGGGATGGTCGTGTTCTGAAGCATCTTGCGCATGGCGACCTGGCCACGCCGCCGCTGGTCGAGAGAGAGCTTGGCGCCCGTCGGCCTCTGGCGCATCACGTTCATAGGGTTGGCGTCCTTGGCATGCACGAGCAGCTGGTACGTGATCGTCTCGCGGTTGGCCTTGTCGGCGGAGTCTGCCGTGCGCAGCTCGTGCTGCGCCGACCACACGCCGTCGATGCGCGCGCCTCCTGCGCGGATGGTGGCGGCCTGGCGCGATGCGTCCGCGGGCAAAGGGACGATCCCCTCCTCGGCTAGCTCGACGGCGCACTGCTTCCACGCGCGTGACGTGGCCACGTCCGCATAGGACTCAGCCGCGACGAGCAACGCCGCCTCGGAGGGCGGGAGCGCTGGCAGACCCACCCCATCCGTCGAGCCGCCGAATCGGAGCTGCTGCACAAGCGAGCCGATGCGCGCGTGCAGCGGCGCGGTGCGCGAGAGCTTGGACGCCGTCGCGAGCGCCACACCGCTTGTGCGGTCCGCGGCGCCCATCTTGGTGCGCCACGAGGGCAGGCTCTCGGGCGGCGGGAGTGGGTCGATGAGCCCCTTCGCATCGGGTCGCCCCTTGAACCCAGGTGCGCGCACCAGGTGCGAGTTCTGCGGATGAGTCTCCGCGGACTGCCACGCCAGCAACACCATCCGCACCGCGTCGGATCCATCCTCGGCACCCGCACCGGCGCCCGCGACGGTGCTCACGGACGGGGCTGGCAATAGCAGGCCCGCCGGCGCACGCCAGCGACGGAACTCGTCACGCAGCTGCGGCGAGCGCAACCAGTCGGCGAGAAGCGTGAGCAATGGCGCGAGGAGCGAAGCGGTCGAGAGCCCAATCGTCTCGAGCACGGTGCCCACGCCACCGCACCGGCGCACGCTCGCGATCACTTTGGGCCACGTTGGTGCGCCTGCATCGGCCGAGAGAACGGCCAAGAGGTCGACGGCCCGGATCAGCAGGCGCGCGTCGTGCGTTGCGGCGCCACGCACAAACGGCAGACGCATCCCCTCGAGAACCAACGTGATCACGCCGGCGTCGCACAGGGTCATCGCGCATGCACTGTCGGACGTGGCCATCGCCGAGAGCACGTCGAAGCAGCCGCTGGCCGACGCAACTGCGCCCGTCGCGAGCCGCTTGTGCGAGGGAGCCGCGCCGCCTCGGCACGCCGGTGACGAGAAGATCTGCACCGCATAGCTCATGAGGAGGCGCGAGAGGCTCAGGCGCTCTGCATAGGCTCGAAGCACCGTCGGCGCGACCGTGATGAGCGCCGTGAGCACGTGCAGCAGCCGCTCGAGCAGGGGCGGCGGCGGCATCCCGTGGGTCACGTGTGAATGTGACTGTGAATGTGAAGGCATCTCGTGGATTCCCTGCCCGGCCGCCGTGATCCGTCGCGCGGCGTCGCCCACGGCGGCAAGCAGGCTCGTGGCCACACGCATCTTAGCCGCACGCGTTGCCTCCGCCGCTGCCTCGGCCAAGGCGACGGGATCCCCCTTGGCGGCGCGCGAGGCGATGGTGGCTGTACGAGAGGCCGTGAGAGGCGGGGCCGACGTGTCCGATGCACGGTGGGCCATCTCGCCCACAACCTCGAGCGCACGTGTCGTGAGAAGCTCACTCACCTGTGGCGGCCAGCCGATCAGCATCGTGCTGCTGCCACCGCTGCCGCTGCTGCTGCTGCTGCTGCTGCTGCTGCTGCTGCTGCTGCTGCGCGCACCGGACGCTCCACCTGCGACGATCCCATTCAAGCCGTGCACGACACGTTCGGCGCTCACAGCGAGTACTGCGCGTGTGCCGCCTGGACGGAGGGCGGCCGAGGGTGGGGTGGGCGGCAAGCCAAGCGTGTCGATCGCACGCACAAGTGCGCCGACGCACGGCTCGTGCGTCCACATCATCTCCGCAAATTGCCCGTCGGCTTCGATGCCGCGGCGGAGCAGTGAGAGTGCACAGTCCAGCATCTCCGCATCCTCGCGCTCGCGAGTGCACCCATGCAGGCCGCGCGTGGAAGCACCACGTGCACCCCCAACCGCATGCGCGAGGAGCTCGAGGCAGCGTGTCTCGCGCAGTTGCACCGGCCCGTCCGGCTCGATGCTCGCAAGCTGCTGCAGTATTGTCAGCGCATCAAGGCGGCGCCGACGCTCCGAGTGCGTCCGCAATCCCGCAAGCGAGAGCTCAAGCGCGGCTGCGGTGGGTCGGATCGCGCCAGCGGCGACTAGCGCCGCTGTCGCCTCCACGGCGGTGGCGCACCTGGCGCTGTCGGTGCTCACGTCGTCGCTGCCGCTCCCATGATGCGTCTCCGTGCACAGCGAACCCATCAGGTCGAGCAGCTGCATGCTCAACGCGCCCATAGTACTCGCCGCGCCGACGGGCCACACGGGCGGCGGTCTACGGGCCACAGGGGCCACACGGGCCATGCGCGCGCCCGCTGCACCGACGCAGCTATTGCCGACCTGGGCGGCGGCGGCGGCTACGGCGGTGGCGCTGTCGGAGCGGCGCTGGCGCGGCGCTGCTGGCTCGGTCGGCTCGACCGGCGGCGGGTCGAGTTCGTCACCGTCCTCGTCCTCGTCCACGTCCTCGTCATAGACGTGCTGCTCGATAGCGGCGCCGCCATCGTCGAATTCACCCGTCGAATTCACACCCAGGCTGTGGAAGCGCGCGGCCGCGAGCTTCGCGTCCTCGACCGCCGAAAGCCGCGCCGACCGGCGCATCTGGCGGTAGTCATCGTCGCCGATGATGGTGTCGAGGGAGAGGCGCTTGCTCGGGCCCTGCCAACTGTCCTCGCCGTCGACGTCCAGCTCTGTGGAAGCTCCGGCAGCCGGTGTCGACGGCGATGCGCCTGCCCCGCCGCCTTTGGCCATCGTCGCCTCGGCCTCCGTGACGACGTAGAGCTGATGCACAATGGCCGAGGCGACATCCGCCTCCACTAGCCGCCGGCGCACGCGCGCGGAGCAGCGAGCCATGCTCAGTAGCACCGCGCACGCGCCACGCAGCTGAGCCTCGCCGCTTGCGTCGCGCAACCCGCTCACCGCGTCCGCTGGCGCGCTTGTGCTCTCCGCCAGCGCCACGGCCATCGACTGAAATGGCAGCAGCGAATCCGGGCCGCGATCGATCGCGCCCGGCCAGCCGACGGGATGGAGCAACGACGTAAGCGTCGCCACGGCAGCAGCGCGCAGCTTGGCGGGTGCCGAGCTCGCGACCCTAGACAGAGTGCTCAGTAGCTCGCCGCGCGCTCGTCGGTTCGCTGCCTCGTCTACCATCGGCTGCCGCATGGGCGGCCTCGCACACGCCACGACGAGCGAGCAGAGCTCCGGAGCGAGCTCTTCGGCGCCACCGGCCATGTAGCGCTCAGCAGCGAGACGCATGACAGAGACGATCGTCTCCAGCGGGCCGCGGCCGTCAAGCGCGTACGCCGCGGCAAGCTTGGCAAGCACGAGCTTCTGCCTTTGGGTGTCCTCCCGCAGGTGCCGATGCGTGAAGCACGCCTCCGGAGCTGGAGCGGCACCAGACATGGTCTCCTAACGCTCGGGGCGCCGTCGTGGGCGTTACGCCGGTTGTATCACACTTCAACGAACTGTCAATCGGCCCCCGGTGCATCCATCGTCACCTCAACCGCCGCCTGCTCCTCCGGAGGCCTGCTCCTCCGGAGGCTTGGAGCCAGCAATTCCATCTGCCACGCGCTCCGCGGGCTCTTCATCTGGCTGATCATGCTGCCGGCCCTGCCGGCTGGCCTGGTCTCCTCTGGGTGCACCTCGTTCGCCAAGCTCGTGGTCGTCGCCACCGCCGTCGCGTAAGTGATGCTTGGGATTGACGAAATCAGCGTGCAGATTGAGAATCCGATCGATATCGTCTCCCTCAGCACGCCCTCGCCGGGGCCCCGGCACGCGGCCACGCGTGATGTGGCTCCATGCAGAGGAGCTACTCCCATGGCTACTCCGTCCTGTCGCTGGTGATGGCGTGGCCCGTATTTAGCGGCGTATATGTATCTAAGTTAAGGGCACGGAATTTCTGACGGTACGCACTGCTATTAGTCGCTCTAGTATGTCTAGCACTGTCCACTGACAGTGCGTTAACTTCATTTGCCCGGAGCGCTCGCCGGCGCTCCTCGCTCCTCTGGCGGACGGATGTCGATGAGGCTGACACTGTCACCGAAGCTGTTCGCGACCAGGGCGAAACGGCCGCTGGTTGCAATAGCCACGCCGTACGCCCCCTCAAATGGTTTGTCCTCCGCATCTCGGGCAAACGCATCGGCGTCCACGCGAGCCCTGTCGAGGTCAATGCGCAAGATCGAGGTACCTGTGCAACCCACGAGAGCGTAGTCCAGCGTCGGTGCGATGCTGATCCCATGTGCGAGCCGGACCACGTACTCTTCGACGACCGTCCCGTTTTGCAAGCTCACCTTGCAAACCTTGCTGTTGGCAGTGTCGGTGCACAGCAGGAAAGAGCCACACTTGCTGACGGCCAAGCTGCGGCCGGAAGTGTGTACCGCTGGAAAGGGCCAGCTCACCTTGCGCAGGCTCAGGTCCAGGCGTGCGATCGCATTCGGAATGTTGCGGATGCGCGCCATCGGTTCAACGCAGTGGGCCAGCGCGAACTTCTCTCCGGGGCAAAGCACGACGCCGGCCACAGAATCCAGACCATCAAACTGTTGCATCATGGCACCCGTGCGCAGGTTGAGCATCGTGACACGCGCAGCTGTGGGGCTACAGATTAGGCAGCAGGTTCCACTGGCTGAGATGGCAATCTGTGCCGGGTTGCGCACACCGCCCTCGTACACAGCCACTTTTTCTCCAGTTGCCAGATCGAAGCGGCTGACATTATGCCTATCCGAGTTGGAGACCAAGCAGAAGGTTTCGTCGGGCGAAATGGCCACTTCCACCGGGCGACCGGGCGATGAGAGGCGCGTGATTCCTGGAAATGGCATCGTTCGACGCCGTCCGCAGGCTCTGGACACACGGTGCACCGTAGTCTGTTGCTGCTGCTGTGAAACACACCGCGCACAACCTCCGGACCCCCAAGCACGAGGGCCTCTATCGCTATGGACGGAGGTGTGGCCGACACAACCTGCTATTACACAGGCCGTTAATCGGCGGCATGGGGGGAGGCGCAGCCTCCCCCTCTAGAGTAGTCTGTTGCTGCTGCTGCTCAACACAACGCGCACACGCTCCGGACCCCCAAGCACGAGAGCCACTATCACTATGGACGGAGGTGTGGCCGGTCTGTACTGTACGGTCCCCCCGGTGTCTTTTTACCGGTAAAAAGACACCGGGGGAGCCGGGACACACACGAGACACACGGAACACGCGGGCGCACAAAGGCACACAGACCACACAGACGAACCTCACAACCATCGAAACCCACCAACAACGCACACCCCGCACGTCAGCGCGACGACCGAAGCCGCGGCCGACTAAATCGACACGAAGCGCCATTGTAGTGTACGGACTTGGGCCCGTAAAGTCTCAACTCCGCGCGCCGTGGAGAACTGCAACCTGCCGGGGTGACCCACGAAACCAAAACCAGAGACATGGCCGCGGCACTGCTCCCTGGCTCGCGATCGTGGCTGACTTCACGTGCCTACAAACTGCAGGCGACGCTGTTCCATCCGGGCCTCTCGCCTCAGTTCGACAGGGCCACCAAAGCGATCTACCTTCGGCAGTGCCACCGGCTGGCTGCTGGCAGAGGATCGGCTTGCGACACACCGAGCTGGGTCACGAGTTCCCATCCTAGTCTTCTTCACTTTTCGTCGTCCTTGGGCGTCAAGGGCGTCAAAGTGGCGCCAAACGTGGCGCCAAACGCCGACTTGCCGGGCGTGTAAGTGGCGAGTAGCGTATCCGAAAAGGTCTGATAGAAAGCCCCCGCAGGAGTGTCCGGGTTCGTTCTCGGCGATGGCGGCGATGCCGCCCCCTCGGCGCGGTACGATTTGTCCATCTGAGTCTTCGAGCGGCTCCGGAACTTGTCGCGGTACGACTGGTCCATTCCCGACGGACTGTCTAGATGCCTTTCGGACGTCGAGGGGCTGTGCAGCGAGATGCGCCGCAGCGGGCTCTTGTCCTTGATGCGCGCTAGGGGGCGCGGGTCTGCACCCTCGGGGATGGCGGCGCTGATGAGCTCTGAGATCTGTGCAAAGGTCGGCCGCATAATGGGGCCGGGCTGGCAGCACTGCAAGGCAAGGTCCTTCACAGCCTGCGGCGTGGTCGTGCTCTCGAGGAGCAGCTCGAGCGGCGAGTACTTGCCGCTTGCGACCACGTCGAGGAGCTGCTTGGGCGTCTGGACGTGCGTGAGCCACGAGTACGGTGGGTGCTTCGCGCCCATGTGCGCGAGCATGCAGCCAAAGGCCCACACGTCCACCGGCTTGTCGTACACGTGCTTCTTCACGATCTCGGGCGCCATGTAGGGCGGTGTGCCCTGGATGTCGCCGTTCCCCGAGATGGCGCCGTTGGCCGAGTCGAAGAAGGTGCCAAAGTCGGCAATCTTGGCCACCCACTGAGCATCGAGGAGCACGTTGCTCGGCTTGAGGTCGCGGTGGAGAATGTTCTTATAGTGGATGTTGGCCATGCCTTTGGCCACGTCCGAGGCGATGGAGAAGAGAGAGCCTTTCCACGTGGCGTACTGCTCGAAGGCAGCGGAGTTGAGCACGTCGGCAAGCGAGGCCTCCATGAGCTCCATGACGATGCCCTTGGTGCCCTCGACCGCGTCCTCGGCGATGCCGAGCGTGAGCAGCACGTTCGGGTGGCGTAGCTGGCTCATCACGTGGAACTCATCCATGAGCGCCTTGGCGAGCGCCTTTGAGCTCTCATCCTTGGCGTGCAGCTTCTTGATGGCGCACTTGGTCGCTTGGAACGTGCACTTGTAGACGACGCCGAAGGCGCCGGTGCCCAGCTGGTCGCCGAACGTGATCTCGGACATCAGGATGGGACTGTACTTCTCCTTGAGCTCGATGTTCTGGAGCTCGGTGGAACCCTTGCCCTCATTGGATGAGACGCCCGTCTTGGCGCGCGACGGCTTCCTCATCTTGCGGCGGTAGTAGACGGCGACGAACACGGCGAAGACGACGAGCGCGGTGGCGCTCGCGGCGATGACGGCGATGATGGGCCCCGAGTCCGCAGCCGCAGCCGTGAGCGCCAAATTGGCCAAGGGCACGAAGGGTGGCGAGGGCGGCGAGGGCGGCGGCGAGGGCGGCGGTGGCGGTGGCGGTGGCGGGGGGGGCGGCGGGGGGGGGGGGGGCGGGGGGGGCGGGGGCGGGGGCGCGGGGGGGGGCGTGGGGGG
>Ga0210240_100293_pt1 | contig 43025 bp, 29 predicted proteins | sample ChrtobMetP5a_4mM_FD_155463 | JGI IMG/M metagenome (GOLD analysis project Ga0210240, IMG submission 155463) | Chrysochromulina tobin associated microbial communities from unialgal haptophyte culture, Seattle, Washington, United States - P5a_4mM | ecosystem: Host-associated > Algae > Haptophytes >...
GCTATGGCGGGCGTCGGTGGGCCCGCGGCCGGCCGGGTCGCGCGTCGGCGGCGCGATTTGCTGCGTAGCAGCGCCAGCAGAGGCGCTGTGACATCGAAGCCTCTTCGGCCGGTGGAGAAATTTGGGACGCGGTTCGAAGGAGCTTGAAGCGCCCGCTTTTGTGCTCCCAAATTTGGGACGACAGACTGGCACACACACGGACAGACGGACAGACAAGTCGGAATTCGGGCTCCACCGCAAATTCCTATCGTTTCGCGCACGCGCTAATTTCACGCTGGCGGTTAATCTCTGAGGCTTCCCTCCCGGTATTCAGACGAAACCGGGGGTGGGGAAGAATTCCGGTGTGAATGAACGATGTGTCCGGCTCACGTCCACCCGACACACGGTCACCTCTCACTGCAACCTCTCACCTGGGTGTCACGCAAGCCCAAAAACGCCGCCTTCAGCTCAATAGAATTTGCGCTGGCGCTTCTCACTTTTCCCAGCAGCCGTAGCCAGCCAGCGCTTGCCGACTGGCTGCTTCTCTTCACCATCGTCTCGCTCAGAAGCATCCACGGAGCGTGGAGCATCTGCGGCGGTCGGCTTGCATGCAGGTACCGTCCGAGAGGCGAACTCGGCGGCAACGGCCCGTGGAGCCTCTCCTCTCGCCGCTGCCTCGGCCAGCGCCCGCTTCTCTTTGCCAGAGAGTCGCCACACGGCCTTGCCTTCAACTCTGGACTGTAGCGGTGCCTCGCGCGCAGCTTGCTGCATCGCGGACACCTTTGCAGTGGCAGACGAGATGGATGCACCTGCCCGCGTAGCATCACGCACCTGTGCCGATTCATCTGCCGCTGGCGATGCCGGATTGTGCTCGCGGTGTGTCGCAAGATTGCGTTCTGCTAATGCACGAAACGACTCCTTCTTGGAGACAGCGGCGGTGGAAAACGCAGCGCTGCCAGTCGTCGTCGTCGGAAAATCGCCACCACCTCGCTTGTTTGCCCTCTTCATGTGATTGCGCCATCGCCCGAACCCGACGATTTTTGATCCGCAGCCGGCGCAAGTATACGTTGCAGTCGAAGGATCATCACCATCCCTGCCTTGCAGTGCACATCTAGAGCGGTCCAGAGCAACAGCATCGCGTTCGAGCTGCTGGTGCTGGTGCTTCATGTTGGCAGCGTGGAGCAGCTTTGGATGATTCGGTGGATGATCGAGCGATCGGTAGTGGTCTGCCTTCTTACGCGTGCAGGCAGCGCCAAACTGGCACAGCGGCTGGCCGGGTGCTCGTTGATAATGGGTCATGTGCTCGACCGGCCGGCGGCGACGAGGACGCGATCTATTTTCGGCCCGGAGGGGAACTCACGAAACTCACAACCAAACCGACTCTCCGACCGCGCCACAACCGCGCGTGCCAACCCAGCGGCCGACTCAGAAGAGGCCGCGCCCTAGACGAACGGTTGGCAACTTTTCATAGTTTTTTTTTGCAGTTCATTATATCTACAAAGTAGTTCTTTACGGTACAGGCTGCGAAACTGCGTTCGGTCAGTTCGGTCAGCGTCCGGTCAGCGCGCGCGCTCTGCGGTACTTATTGTGCAGCATGGTGCCGAAGCTCGAATTGTCAGTGCCGATCGTGCGCCACAGCGCCGTTTCGTTTACAGTTTCACGGAGACTTGTTTTGTCAACACTCGATGAAAAAAGGCGTGAGCGCGCAGTCCGTCTGGTGCCACACGCACCTGCACTGGATCAACGATGTCGAGCGCACGAAGGCCCCGAAGCGCACCCACGACACGTCCACAGCCTTTTGATGTATCTCAGCCAACACTGAGTGGTGCGCATCAATCGCCGGTGCCAAGAGGCGCAGGAGTGCTCGCAAAACACGTTGCGAGCTCTCCATCGTCGCCAAGGGCATCACCAAGTCGGACATCGTTTCCATCGAGGAATCCAACCAATTCCCGTCCGTCACCAATCTCTATTACTTGCAATTCCTTAGGCTTCGTTTCTCCGTCAAGAAGAGGGAGGTCTTACAACGAGGCCCAGGAGTATTTCTCGTCCGTCAGGCGAGTGCCAAAGCTCGTTACCTCACCGCGCAGCCCATCACCGTTTGAAGGCCTCCAGAATGCCTCGCCACGCAATGCCTTGCTGCGCAGTGTGCAGGCACGCAGTGCCTCGCCGATCAGAGCGCCGCCTCGCAGCACATCTCCCCGTATAAGAGCGGGACCTTCCACAATCCAAACCAGGAACGACCGACGTGAGAAGGCCATCCAAGGTTATCTTTCGTTGGATGGGAAGACGTTCCTCGCAAATTCTATGGCCGAGGTCGTCTCGGCAATTGATGAGAGCAGCCACAGCCCCGGGATCTCGGTGAAGTCGCCTTCGGCGATTCCTTACGGCCGCGAACCTTCGCCTGCGCCACGGCCGCCCAAACCAGCCGAATGGGACGTGATGACCGCGCCCGAAGAAGGTGACAACGTGACGGATGCACGCGCAACATCGCTCGTGGTCACACTCCCAAAATCGCCTTCGAAGTCCAAGTCGGCCTCGCCTTCTAAGACGACAACCTTTGCCTCCTTCCTTCCGGCTTGGTATCGACCGCCGTGGGATGATTCGGGGCCCACTTGGGACGGCATCTACGCCAACCCTCGAAACCCAGACAGTCCCAAGGAGTTGTGGCGATGGCCAGAGAAAAAAGGTCCGAGAGATTGCACCAATTTGCCGCCCATCAAGCTGAAGGAGCTTCTGAGTAGAAGCCTGCAGCGGATTCGCTACGCACGGTTGCGTGCCGAACGGGCGACTCGCGTGGTCGAGCGGGGGATCGCCCAAGCTGAAAAAGTGAGCAATCGAGAACAACGGATAGTGGCAGACTGTAGCCACCACCTGCAGATCACCCGACAGGAGGACGTCATGCTTGCACGGGAGGAGGTGGACGTCCTGTTCAAGCTCGACGAGCTAGGAGCCGCCGCATCCGAGGCTATAAAGATGCTCGGCTACCACCATCGGCTCCTCGTCAACGAGCTGGAGCAGTGTGCGACCTGCGAGGGGGTTCTTGCGGCCCATTGGGAGGCTGTGGGTGAGCATGAGCGGTGGCTGGCAGGACGCCGGTCGCGGACATCAATCAACACGCTCGACTACTTAGAGATGCACCGCAGCGGGCACCTCGCGTCCGCTCTCGCGGATGGGGTACGGCAGACGTCCCAGGCGGCAGTCGCTGCAGCGGAGCATCACACTGCCAATTGCGCCTCGGCTCGCCTTCAAATCTCCTCGGCCCTCACCGAGATTGCGTCTTCACCTCACCGCTTGGCGGTTCAGACACGCCTCCGCCTGTGGCAGATGGGCCTAGATGGACTCCTCTACGACCTCGGCGCTTCTGGACTGGATGACGAGTCGCCATCGGGGCTTCTAAAGGGCAGATACCATTTCGACTGTGACTTCAACTTTTCATCGCTCTCACTCCACCGCCCGGGGGATCCTCCTGTCGACGACTCTGAGGAGCACATTGCAGAGGGAACCCGCATGATGCAGGGGGAGCGAGCAGCGGGAGCAGAACTCGCGGACGAGGGGAGTGGAGAGGCGATTGCAGACGTGGTGCCGGGGAGAGATGGACCCGCAGACGCGATCGAGTCGCCCGTAACGCGGTACGAGCTCATTCCGGAATGAGCGGGGTGATTGAATACGGAAACGAGTGAGTGGCACTGTGACTCTTTAAATAGCATAGAGTGACTCTATGAGCGTCTGCAAGATCCGTAGCTACGTCATATTCTTAAAACCTTTAACCTGGGCCAATTCCGCCTTTAAGGTAAAGGTCACCTGATAGGTATAAACATCATTCTGTGCAGACGAGTAAGTTGGCTCGCGCATGCAACGGCGGAGCTCGCGGCAACTTGCAAAACGGCCGCGCCCCCAAGTCACGGTCCCCTGAAAGAACATAGACAAGCTGAGCGTGCAAGACCGGACTATGAGGCCGTTCGTCGCGCTTCTTGCTCTTGCCACACGCACGTTCGTTGCAGCTTTCACGCACGAGCCTCGCAAGGACAATCCAAACCTCCGCTTTGGTGAATTCGCAGCATTCACCGACACGCCCGCCGAAATCCCCTTTCGTATCCCAACCATCAGCAGAGATGAGGGCACTGACATACTGACTGACACACGCACATTCGCCGCTGCGCCCGGCACCACCCATTCGTACGATGAGGACGCGGAGGTGGAAACCAAGGATATTGCGCAGACGACGATGTTCTTGGACAAGCCCGCGTTTGAAAACGCCGTCGCGTGGTTCGAGGACGGACCGCCGAACGTGCCGCCAACCCCACCCTCGCATCCTCCCTCGCCCGGATCTCCGCCATCGCCATCGCCACCGCCACTACCGCCGCCACTGCCAGGACCGCCACCTCTGGCTGAGTGTGACGGCATGCGCATCGCAACTGAAGAGAGCTCCTTTCCATCGGATAATGGGGACACGTCGCGTGCGACCTACCACCGCATCCACCTCAAGATATGGGTTCGGCAGTGGGTACCGGGTGGCCGCGTACTCGTCCAGTGGTCGCCACAGCTGCCTAAAATTGAGCAGCTGAGCGGCGCGCGCCTTGTGCCACCCTCCGAGTACACCGCATTGGAGAATCTGGTGGTACCGCGTAGCAGCAGCCCGGTGACGATCCTCGAGCTTGGGCGTGCCACGATGACGAGCCGTTGTGGCTGGAAGCACGAGGTCCTCCTGGGCGGCGCATGCATCCTCATTGAGGCGAGCGTCGTGTCGACCTTGCCGCCGACTCCCTCGCTGCACTGCATCGACGGCACCATAGCCGCAGTCGGTTACGTCGCATCGCTTCAGCAAGTGCTTCAGCAAGGGTACCCTGATTGTCCTCTCGACCTGGACCCTCTGGACGGCTACTCACTGAGCGAGCTCGATGCCTCGTCACGGACGACCGAGGTACGCGTGCTGCTCCGGCGTTGGGTCCCAGGCGCTCACATCAGCCTCACATGGCCGGGCGTCAGCGAGCTGCCTGTGATCGCCAACGTGACCTACCATGTCGCCCCCGGGCTGAGCACGCCACTCCAGATTTGGGGCGCGACGTACCTCGGCACGCGCGTGCGTGACGCCACCGAGCCGCTCCCGGGCATTGAGATGCTCTTCGAGCTGGGCGGGTATGGCGGCGAGTACCTGGACGCCGTGCACATGGGGCGTCTCCATCAGGACGTTCGTCCCCACAGCCGCTCGTGGCGAGAAGACTTTCTCGGGCCGTGGGCCGCGAGGTGATGGCCCTGAATTGCCCCTGAGTACCCCTGATACATTGTCCTTGATTTCCATTGGTTGGCCCTGATACCTCTTATTGCTTCTTTTGTGGGCCTTGGACCGACAGCCTTCGGAAAGAGGGCACTACCGGTTCGATTTGTGTCGACCCGCGGTACGTGGCGACGCCTACGCCGCCGCCGCCCTCGCCCTCGCCTAGCCCGTGGATGCCGCCGATGACACTGCAATCGTGGGAGGATCTCAACCGTCAACGGGCGGAGAGCGACGCCCTCCGAGCGGACTTGGAAGCCGCAGAGGCTGCCCAGATCCGCCAGTTCAGTAGCGCGAAGAACCTCCCTTTCGTCCTGTCGCTGCAGCCGACGGATGACGATCCATATGGTCAGGCCTCGTGCTTCTTTGGCTTCCGCGCAAGGTCGATACCGCTCGGTCGCCCAGTGATTCGATGCAACGCATCGCTGCCGCCCTCGCCGCCGCCGCCGCCGCCGCTCCCGCCACAGCCGATGCGCCCGCCGACGCCGCCCCACCCTTTCTCACCGCCCAACGTGCTGCAATCTTTTGGAGCCGCTGAGTGTGTAGAGCTCGGTCCGGGCTTCGTGCAGCTGCTGGGCACCGATGCTGATGAGCCTCCTGCACAGCACCCACCACCGCTGCCACCCCAGTATAAGCGATGGGAGCCTGAAGCGACGGCGGCGCCGCCGCCTACGGCAGCGGCAATTGCGGAGGCGGAGGCGGCGCAAGCGTGGTTCACGGTGCAGATTGTCGTCGACCGATGGCAAGCGGGTGTGCGACTCGACATGACGCTGAGCGGCAAGCAGCTACGGACGCTACATGTCAGGAACGCTCTGCTGCTCGTCAACGGCCCTGGAGATCGCATCCCAGAGGATCACGTCCCGGGAGATCGCATCCCAGAGGATCACGTCCCGGGAAGACCCGGCAGCACCGAGTTGCACGTGTCCGTGCTCCTGCTACCGACAACCTTTGCAGCTCAGGAGTGGCCGTACGTGTACCTGCACTTGCAGGGCAAGCTGGCACACTGGCGTGCCACTTCGTGCACAATGGAATGGCCTCCAACTGCTGCACCACGGCCGCCCCCACCGCCCTTTGCTGCAGTGCTTTCGGCTCTTCCACCGCCCTTTCCAGGACTGAACTCCGAGTACACGAGCTCGCGAGCGCTGCTGCTGAGCTTCTCTGGGCTGCTCAGCATCGGGGTGTGGTGGCTGCTAAGGCTGCTCGTTTCACTTCTTGGCGGTTGCAGTGTGAATGCGCTCCGCGAGGCGATCGAGCGCGGCCGATCGCGGCATGGGGCGGTGAGCGTCGCCACGGTCGACGATGCTGCCGATCTCATCTCTGTTTAATGTGTAAAGGTGTGCGGCTCACACAACATGACTCATTAGCACCCGACCAGATGAAGCCGAGCCGCACATCAACGTAAGGCCTCGTCCCTCGAGACCGAGAGCGCGATATCAATTATAGCGTGAAGAGGCCCTTACGCTTCTCCGCTCTGTCGTCTCGCGTCGCCCGCGCAACAGCACCAACAGTTCAGAGCACTCTCTGTATCTGTTCATCTTCTCTTGAGCGAGCCTGAGAGCTGAGTGTAGAGTCGAGTGTAGTTGACTATAGTTGACGAACACACTGGTTGAGTCATCTGAAACATCTCTGCTTCAGTGTCGGCGCCACCTCTCTGTTCACACAGGAGACACACTTAGCATATCTCTCGTGTCTCGCCCCCCCACATCTGCCGTAATAGTGCCGTAAGCGTGACCCGAACCGGCCACACACGACAGCACAGAATGTTCTGTGCGACATGGGGGCGAGTTCTTGAGTTGTGTGTGCCTCACCGAGAACAACGGTGCGTCGATACCACATCGCGGTGCGCAAGTCACCACTGAGCCACCTGCCCACCTCTGTACAACCCTGTGCCACCTGCCCACCTCTTACCCACCTCTGTATAGCCCCTCATGCTTCTCGTGCAACAGGTGCGCGCCGTCAAGGCGCATCGCTTCTTCGCAAGGATCTCTCTTCTTCAAGCACATGCGTCTGCCAGGTCAATCAAAGTCCAGGGTGCTGTTGATCGACGCCTTCGTATTCTTGATCTTCCTGTTGAAGCCGAGGAACTCTTTGTCAAGGTTCGCCACGCCCATCGCCTCCAGAGCCTGCATGTCGCGCTTGCCCATTGCCGCAAGCGTCACCGTATCTCGTGCGAGCGCGTCCACAAACTGCGCCACACACGGGCGCGACTCGAATAAAGCATCGAAGGCACATGTGTGGGGCAGCAGGCAGCAAGGCAGCAGGCAGCAGGCAGCAGCAGAAGCCGAAAGATTAGGTATGTGTGCACAGGATGCGAGAGCAGCAGAATGTGTGGCGAGCCTCTCCCGGCCACATACCTCTTCGTAGCTAATGTTGCCATTGCCGTCCTTGTCGCATGCAGTGATGAGAGCCTTGAAGCTGTGCCGGTCGAGCTGGAGGTTCAACCGATCGAAGGCTTGCCAAAGCTCCTCTGCGGACAGGCTGCCGCTGTGGTCGAGGTCGATGTCTTGGAAGGCCTTGCGCATATTGGTAAACTTAGCGTTGAGCGAATCGGAGGCTTGCTTGACCATCGACGCGCTGCTCACCTTGCTGGCAGCAGGGTCCTCCTTCTCATCGCGAGCCATGGCCAGGTCGAAGCTCTCATTGATGGTCGCCTTCACATTCTTGAACGTCTTGTGACCGAGGAACTCTTTGTCAAGGTCCGCCACACCCATCGCCTCCAGAGCCTGCATGTCGCGCTTGCCCATTGCCGCGAGTGTCACCGTGTCGCGTGCGAGCACGTCCACGAACTCCTTGTAGTCCACCTGGCCGTCGCCATCCCTGTCGCAACACAAGATGAGCTCGCGCAGCTTTGGGCGATCGATGGGAATGTTGAGCAGATCGAGCGCGCGAGCAAGCTCCTTCTCGTTGAGCGAGCCTGAGCGGTCGAGGTCCATGCTCTGGAAGGCCTTGAACATGTTGCCAAATTTGGCATTCACCGCTTCTGACACCTGCATGACGAAAGCGGTCTTCTTGATGTTCTTCTTCTTCTCCGCCCTCTCTTTTGCCGTGACTGCTGCGCGATCGGATGCCAACACCGCGTATGAGTCCGCCTCGGCGGCCGCCGCGAGGCGGCTTGCTGCCAGTTGCTTCTCGGTGCGTCGCATTTGCAGTTGCATTTGCTGCTCGTTTGCATGTGCACGCACCTCGGCTGCAAGTAGCAGCGGCGGTAGGTGCATCGGGAATGCGGGCGGCGTGCGCCTCAGCTGATGCTCATTCTGAGCTTGTAAGAATGCGAGCTTTGAGTATTTGTCGAGTGGTCGGATGGCTGGCAGGCGTAGCTCAGATGCTGATGACCGCAAGGGTGCTGGGATCCTCGTGCGCGACATCCCGTGCTGCCAGGGCTTGACCCCGCTGAGTGCCGCCGGTTTAGGCAGCACCGACTCAGAGCGCGTCCGTCGCATCTTCATGCCGAAGGGATTGCGCTCGTGCATGCTGTCGACGTACGATTTCCATTGATCCTTCGGTTGATCCTCGTCGCGGCGCTGCATTCTTTGAGAGCGTTCCAAGCGCGGGCCCGAACGTCGAAGTCGGAGAACTGGGATGTGCAGGGTGATATGAGAGAAACCGCCGTCGAAAAAAAAGCAAATTGCATGCACAATTGTGCAAAGGACGAAGCGTTTTTCGAGTGGAAACTCCTCGCCTTCTCCTGGTTGGCCTACTTCGCCAAGAACACGATCGTCTTGCCCGACTGGCTCAGCGACCGAGCGTGGCTTAGTTTCATTGCGACCGCCCCTCGACGGGACTTTGCGAGCACGGAGCACCACAACTGACAGTACCGTTAACGTTACGACCCCGCGAGAGCCGGTGAAAAAATCATACTCACTTGCTTCGCAGAACTGGAGGTGCGTGGAGTATTAGAGGGTTCCCCGGGGCGCATTTGGGCATTTGGGCCGCGAGGGCGGGGCGCCACCGGGGTGCCGGCTTAGTGCCGGCTCGCGGCTCGCCGCTGCCCGCGGAGTACTCTGGTCTCCCCGCCGCACGCGACGACCACGAGTCGAGTCGAGTAGGAATCGAATCCTAATGGGCCGCTACGCTACTGAGCGCGCCCACCGCACGTCGGTCTTGACGTGTCTTGTCCAAGCGACATCCGATCGCACATCGGAGCGTCGTGTTGAGCTTCCAGAGCTCAGAAGCACATTTTTTTATTAACGACTGCGTACATAAGTTACCTTGGAAGGTCTAAGTGTCTAAGTGCTGGTAGCATAGCCGTATGATGTTCGCTCTTGTCTGAACTCTTGTCCGTGCCTCGCGCACTGCGCGCGCGCGCATTCCAAATGCGCACGCGCAACGATCAAGTACACGCCAGCAGTTTCGCCATGGCGATCAAGTACTCGCCATGGCGATCAGAGACGCTAGCCTGGCGAGGGAGCACGAGGAACTGGGCCAGCTGGCGGTGGCGCCCGAAAAGCGGGGCCACCTGCTCGTCCCTGGAGCAACGCTGTGGCCACAGTCTCAGTCCGTGCAGCCTTCCTCAAGTTATCCTGGAGCCGAGCCCTGGGGGCTCTGGGGTTAGCTAGGCGATCAATCGTCTGCTGAGCCGTAGGCGCGAGCCCAACGGTCTTTTGAGCTGGCGCAGACGCAAGAGCCGGCACAACCGCAAGAGAAGCTGCGGCCTTGGCTGCCGGTGCCTCGGCGGATGCCTCCGCGTTGAGCTCGTCCTTGAGCAGCGCGACCTGGCTCGCCGCTTCCACCGCCTCGGCGTCGGCGTCGAGCGACATGCTCGGTCCAAGTCGAGGCGATGCTGGCTCGGGCATAGACGAACTCGTGCGGAACTTAGCAGCCGTCGCCTCAGCCAGGGCGGCCTTTCTCAGCCGAGCATTCAGCCGAGCCCCAGGTGCTTTGGGGTTGGACAGTCGATCAAGCATCTGCTGAGTCTTGGAATCGAGCCCGAAATGAGCAGCTGCAACATTGGCTGCCTCTGCGGCGGCCGCCTCTGCTTTGGCTACCTCCGCCGCGGCCACCTCTGCTTTGGCTGCCTCTGCCGCGGCCATGGCCGCGGCCGCCTCGGCGGATGCCTCCGCGCTGAGCTCGTCCTTGAGCAGCGCAACCTGGCTCGCCACTTCCGCCGCTTCGGCGTTGGTGTTGAGCGACATGCTCAGTCCTTGTCGAGGCGATGCTGACTCTGGCATAGACGGCGAAGATGGCTCCGGATTAGACGAATTAGTACGGAACTTAACAGCCGTTGCCTCAGCCAGTGCGGCCTTCCTCCACTTTAGCTTGCCCTTGGACCCTCGGGTTGTCAATCGATCGAACACAGACTTGTCGGGCGTCTGAGCACCCGCTGGAGCAGGAGAAGCCGCAGGAGCAGCCGCAGGAGCCTCCGCCTCGGCGGATGCCTCCGCGTTGAGCTCGTCCTTGAGCAGCGCGACCTGGCTCGCCGCTTCCACCGCCTCGGCGTCGGCGTCGAGCGACATGCTCGGTCCTAGTCGAGGTGATGCTGACTCCGGCATCTCAGACGAACTGGTGCGGAACTTAGCAGCCGTCGCCTCACCCAGGGCGGCCTTTCTCAGGCTAGCCTTCAGCCGAGCCCCGGGCGCTTTGGGGTTGGACAGTCGATCAAGCATCTGCTGAGTCTTGGAATCGAGCCCGAAATGAGCAGCTGCAACATTGGCTGCCTCTGCCTCTGTCGCTGAAGCAGCCACTGGAGCAGCCGTTGGAGCGTCTGCAGAAGCGTCCGGCGCCGTGGTCGGCACGGACGCCTTTTTCGGGCTATGGCGGGCCATTGTGCCGCGTAGCAGTGCTTGCACCTTGATCGCTGCGGCGGCCGCCTTGAAGGCCATTCTCTCCTTGGCCACTTCCACCTCTGCCTGTAGCGCATCTAGGGATTGATCCTCCAAGGAATACTCCTGCAGTGCCTGCAGTGCATCAAGGTCGAGATCCTTCATCTTTTCCGCTTCTTGGAGCTTTGCCACTCTCTCCTTGGCCGCCTCCACCTCCAGGACCGCCTTCTTGGCCGCCACCTTGGCCGCCTCCGCCTCTGCCAGCAGTGCCACTGCCTCCGCCTCAGCCTCTGTAGCCTCCCTGGCAGCTTGCACGGCCGCCTCAGCCTGAAGCCGCTCCGCTTCCGCCTCCTCTGCCGCCAGCCGCTCCGCCTCCGCCTCTGCCTCTGCCTCTGCCGCCAGCCGCTCCGCCTTCGCCTCCTCTGCCGCCAGCCGTTCCGCCTCTGCCGCTGCGGCTGCCATAGCCAACTGCTGCTCCCCCCCTAGAGCAACGAATGTCGCCAAAGCTGCGTCATCGCGTGGAGCTGGCACCTGGGGCTCCTTGCACGTGAGATAGAGCTGCTGATTCTTGAGGTGGACCCCCTTCACCATGCAGGTGATGCTCTCGCCCACGGTAAACTTCTCGGTTGCGTCCCTGATCGGACGGTCGCGACCTTCCAAGGTCGCGTCCACGTTTGAGATCTCTGACACGTGCAGCAGGCCTTCGACCGCCGCGCCAATGTCAACAAAGGCTCCATAAGACATGACTGACGTGATCTTGCCCTCCACCTTGGCCCCATCAACGAGCTCCTCCAATGGCGTCTTTGTAACGGTTGGCTCAGGCGCGCGTGAGACCGGTTGCAGACCACGAGCTCGCGTTTGGATGGTCACGGCTGCTCGATGTTCTTGATCTTCGCGGCCGACCGCATCCCTGGCAGCCTGTTCGCGTCTGAGGATCTCGGCCTGGAACTGTGGGGTCACTCTGGCACTCACCGCCTTCTTGGCCGCTTCTGCTGCCGCTGCTACCACTGCTGCTTCCACTGCTTCCGCCTCTGCTGCCGCTGCTGCCAATACTGCCGCTACACCATTGGGAGCGCCGAATGGCCTCGGGGTTTGACCCGGTGTCTGGCTGGAGTCGCTCAACGCCGAAATGCTCCTTGGAGTTTGGATCGCGCTCCGGAAGATCGCGCCATCGCCCAAACATGAATCGCTGCGCCAGTCTATCTCAGCGTACGGATCATAGTCTACATTCAGCCTTACCGGCGCCTTAGTATGCGATGATGGAGCCTGATAATCAACGATGTCCTCGACGATACCAAGGTCACTCAAGGTCATGAAGGGCCTCGGTGCCTGCGCTTCGTTCGAGCTCGCATCACTTGATGTCGCTTTTGACTTCATGAATCGCTCAAGGTCGCTACGGCCCGAGGTCAGATTCGCGCCATTCAAATCGGCCAAGCGCCCTGGAGGCTGCTGCGGCGTCAACTTTTCGTCGCTCCTGTCCGATATGGTAAGGCGCCTTCCGCGCTTGCCTGACGCCCGACTTGCCCCGCTCATGAGCGAGAAATCGCTCTCTGCGACAGATGCTACGTCGCTACCGTCGTCGCCGGCAGTAGAAGAGGTGGCATACTGCACCGATGACTCATCTGTCGCCCATGCTGCTGACCGCTCTTTCATCGCCGCGGCCGTCATCTCGGTCAGCTGCACTGCAAAGGGTTTGGTCGTGTGCTTGGCGACGCGCACAGGCGATGATTTGCCCACTGTCGATTGTTCTGACGGTAACGTCGTCGACTCGTCCTCCTCGCCAATAGGTTCTAGTGGTGACTCAGGCAGGACGCCGCGACGCAGGATACTACGAGGCGTAGCACGAGGCGAAGCACAGGGCGAAGCACGAGGCGAAGCACGAGTCGAAGCACGGGGCGTGGGTGTAGTACGAGGAGGAGTGCCGGGCGAAGAAGAAAGGGGGGCGTAAGCGCCTTCACGACCGGCCGGCGCTGCTCCAGAAGGACTTGCGCAGTCCGGCGTGTAAGGCCCATCCTCCCATGCACCATACTCATCCCGTGGTGCAGGAGCTATTTTGAAACCCGTAGCCTTGAAAATGTGCCTTCGCCTCGAGGGTGGACAGAACGTCACAGATCCAGGAGGAGGTGGCTCGCCCATGACACGGCGCTTGACACTTATGATCGCAGACTCCGTGCGATTGTACAACCGCACAACTGTGGAACGGCACCAACGGGCGAGCCTTGCGAGACAGTGGTTCTGTTTCTCAGTCAAGTATGCCATGCGCAACGAAAGGGCCGCGGCAATAACGGAAGCTGCACCAACGGCGAAAAGGATCAGTGCACTGTTGTCGGCATCGGCGGCACCAGGTGGTGGTGATGGCGGCGGTGGGGGTGGCGATGGTGGCGATGGTGGCGGCGGCGAGGGCGGTGGCGGTGAGGGCCGCGGGGATCTGGGCGGTCGTGGAGGAAATGGCGGTGGTGGCGGCCTTGGCGGAAACGGGGGCGGTGGTAAGGGAGAAGGCGGCGGAGGCTCTCGAGGTGGCGAGATGATTCGCCCCATACCCGGTGGCGGGTATGGCGACGGTGGATTAGCATAGCATCCGGCGCCAAGGCAGAGCCCCCCAAAACAGTCGTTCAAGCAGTAACTGTTGGCTGGGCATGCTTCAGGCGGGCACCCTGTGACGCTGGCGGGTGTCGGTGGCGGTGGCGGTGGAGGCGGTGGCGGGTGTGGCGAGGGCGGTTCAAAAAAGCAGCCGGCGCCGAGGCAGAGGCCCCCAAAACAGTCGTTCAAGCAGTAACTGTCGGTTGGGCATGCTTCTGGCGGGCACCCTATTTGTGCTGTTGATCCTCGGATGCAGAGCGCCAACATAATAAATGACATGTACCCTGGCCTGCTTGAACTTATAATATTGCGACAGATGGGCTGACGATCGGTCAGCACATACAGCGCTTCGTCACGACGACGCCCGGCATGGACAGGCCGGAAGCCGGGCGTCTTGGCCGGTGCCATGCCGGACGGCGGAGCGGCCACGAAGGCCAGGGCCGGTCGTCAACAGTTATAAGGTTGTGTTCTTGTGTACTGAACCGGTAAAAAAGCGCCGTGACGAGGAAACGTCCTTTAACACAGTGCGTGCCTATTTTGTTTCGTGACGACGACGAGTCAATTCTATCGAGATCTGGGCGCGCGGTGGCTCCACGACAGCCGGTTCAAAAACACCGGAGCGCGGAGGGAGCCGGGACACTAACGGGACACACGCCAGGGGCAGGGCCATCCAGGAGAGTTGGTATAGTCGCAGTTTCGATTACCGTACTCGGATGTGCATGTGGCCATTCATTTAACATTCGAAGTTGCGATCCGCTTCGTGGCTACCTTTCCGGCCTAAGATTGATTACCTTTCCTTGCACGAGTATGGCCAACGGCATTGTTTTGGTGTCAAGCCGCCCATGCCCCCTACACATGTAGTTTGCTGCAGCAACACTTCAGCGCGATTGCACCTAGTGTAGAACGTGGTTCTGTTGAGCGTGGTTTCATTGTCTGCCCACTGATGATCAGCCCACCCATTCAAGCAACACCGTATCCCGACTTGGACAGAACGGGGCTGCACAATCGAGGTCGTGCTCAAGCTCGCCCCTCGAGCTCCTGGGATGACGACTTGCGCTTTTCGAAGGATCCACTGCCTACCCTTGAGCACTAGTGGCAACGGCTGAGCTTCACCGAGTCGATCGAGCAAGACTGCACCTCTCATGACGTTGACAATCTTCGAAAAGTGCTCGTAGCAGTACGCAGCCGGAGGCTCGATACTGCTGGAATAGGAGGCAAATTCGTTCACTGATTGTTGCACCGCTGGCCAGAAGTCGTCGTAGTCGTCTCCAACGAGAAAACCACCCGCCGGCAGGAGATCCCACGCTGCCCGAATCTCAAGCTCGGTCTCTGGGTACTCGTGAGCCGAATCGAGGTAGATGACATGAGGCCTAGTTATCCGACCTGTACTGGTAAGGTGAGCGAAATACTTCAGACCGACTACCGAAGACATGCGCACCGGCAAGATTTGGTCGGAGAAACCACTTGCGTAAACGTTGGCCAGGAACTGCTCAAACAGGCGCGGCTCGCCGTTGATTCCTCGTGGTCCAAGCCATTTCCCCCGTTGCGTCCACATTCCAACGTCACCGAGCCAACTGTCGATGCACACGACCGTCGTATTGCGGCCATTTTTCTGGCCTGCACGAGCCCACTCGATTGCGCTGTTGCCAATGAATGAACCAATCTCCAGAATGTAGCTGTCTTCAGGCACGCCAGATGCAAGCAACTCAGACAACTCATGCTCTCTGGACAAAGCTGAATGTCCGTACCAATTGTTGGCCGGAACGAAGTGCATGTACTCTGCAAACGGCTTATGCCCAACGCCAAGGATACCATCTGCAAGCCGCTGGTAGATTGAAGGCATTTTGTCCACGGGCAACCTCGCGCGCACGCGCACGACGGGAATCGCAAACTTTGTGGACCACGATGGTTCGTCAGCGCCGCGTTCTTTATTCAAAGGCACATCCCAGCGAATGAAACCACAACTCATGCTGACACCAAAAGTGGATTGGCTCTACACTCCAACATCCCAGAAAATCCAACTCCGCCGCCGATTTCGTTTACTCCACACTGGTGACCACGGGCACGGCCGGGTCGCCCGTGCCACCCGCGCCGTCACCAGCGAGTGCGCCGGCGCGCCCGCCGCGTTGCCGCTTGCCCGGCCGCGGCTCCTCGAGCTCCTCGCCATCCCAATCGCTGTGCACGATGGGGTCGTCGGGCTGCGACTGCGCCTCGGCGAGCTTGAAGACACCCTTGTAGAAGTTGGCTCGCTTTTCGTCAATGGCCTCCTGCTTGGGCAGCGTGGCGCCGCTAAAGTGGGCGATGAGTCCATCAGCCGTCTCAAACGAGGGCAGCTCCTCCGCGGCCGCAAGCTGCTCGATAAAAGTCAGCATGTACAAGCCGCAGTCATAGTCATTCTTCTGTTGGGGTACCTTCTTGAGGATGATGTTGGGCATCCGCTCCGTCGAGAACCACGTCTGCTTAGGGGCGCGCCGGCGCGTAGCTGCCGCTGCCGCTGCCGCTGCCGCTGCCGCTGCCGCTGCCGCTGCCGCTGGCACGCCGACGCCGCCACCGCCTCCGCCGCTGCCGCTTGCCGCGTCGCCGATGTCGCCGTCGGCCACGTCGATAGGGTCAGCATCGAAAGCGGCCGCAGCGCCCGCTGCGCTCGCTGCGTCCGCTGGTGCGTCGGACAGCCGGTCTGGTTCGTCCTCGTCCTCGCTGCACGCCTCTCCCTCCCCCTCCCCACTCTCGTCTGCTGCCACCTCCTCCGCCTCCTCCGCTGCGTCCGCTAGCTCTTCCTGCTCCGACGGTCCCAATGGTGCCTCCTCGTCCACCTCCTCCTCGACCTCCAAGTGATCCTTGGGAGCGCCGACTTGAGCGCCGACTGTGTCTTGGTCGGCCGCGCCCTCCTCCGCCGCCACCATCGCCTCCACCGTTGGGCCCTCCTCCGCTACCATCAGCAAGACCACATCCTCGGCCTCGTCCGCCGCCTGTGCGTCTCCCACTGTGGCCTCACGAGGCGCCATGGCGAGCGCCTGTGCGTCCCCCGTGGCCTCTCGAGGCGCCATGGCGGGCACTGTGGTACTCGAGGCCACGGGTGCACTGTCGCCGCGGCGCAACCGCGCCACCTGCCTATCCGATTTTGTGGCCTCGCGCGCCTCGAACTCCCGCCTGGCTTTCTTGGCGTCCGCCTCTTCCATGGCCTCCGTGCGCGCAGTCGCCGTCGAGCGGCGCTGCCGCTTGGCGAGTGTCCCAGCAGCCCAAGCGGAAGTGGCATCGGCAGACGCCGCAGCGGTGACGGGCGCGACGGCAACAGGTGCGTCGGGGTTGGGCGTGGCAGCGGCGCCGCCGCCGCCACTGCTGCTGCCGCCGCCGCCACTGCTGCCGCCCGAGCGACGGGCCGCCTTGAGCGGCCGAGCGCCCTCCCGAGCGCCCTCGCTTACCACACCACGTCCCTCCTGCTGCCGATCGACCTCGCGCCACGCCTCCTCATCTGACTTGAGCCACTCGATACGCTGCATGCTCTGCTTGGCCGCCCGCCGAAGCGGCCGACCACCAGAAAGCGAGCTGTTCTCGCCATCGAGCGCGTCGACGAGCGGGTCGGCGCAGGCGTCCGCGTCTATCGGCTCCGACGCCGCCCCACCCACGCCGCGGCTCGCGCGCCGGCGGCCGAGCACCTCTGCAGTGCTGAGGGAGGCTGCCCGACGCGTCGCGACGTCACTGCTGGAGGCGCCGTACCGAACACGTTTCGGGCGAGTGGGCGGCTGCGGCGGCGGCACGCACGGCGGCTCGTTTGGCGGCGGCAGCGGCTCGTCCGCGAGCGGCCGGCCACTGCGCGGATATCCTTCGATGGGGCGACTCTCAAATTGACGCGCCCAGTAGAACTCGAGGAAGGCTCTCAGGTGGGTAAAGAGAACCTTGTTCTCGTTCTGCAGAAAGGAATCGAAGAAGAGAATGCACGGCGCTCCGCGCCGTGCCGGGCGCGCCGTGCCGCTCGCGCCGCTGCCCTCGCTGCCGCTGCCCTCGCTGCCGCCGCTGCCTCCTCCGCCGCTGCTGCCTCCGCCGCCGCTGCTGCTGCTGACGACACTGACAGCCGTAGTGGCGTTGCTGCCGCCGTCGATCGCCGCCAGATCGCCGTGTGGAGGGAGGGCCGCGCCCACCACGGCGCTCGCCGCGGAGCTTGCACATGCGTCGGTCATGGGCGCCAGCAGCGGCGCCGGCAGCGGCGCCGGTACTCTCTCAGGTGGCAGCTCACCCGCCGGAAACTCGACGGTGGCCTTGACCTCGTGCTTGACCTCGGCGGTCGCCTCTCTCTTGACCTCACCGACGCCCGCCTCGAGCGGCGCCGGCTCGGCCATTGGCGGCGGCGGCGGCGGCGGCGGCGGCGGCGGGCGCGTGACCAGCCCCGGGAAGCAGATGACCGCGAGCGCCCAGTGCCCGTGGCAGCGCTGCTCGTGGACCGGCACGAAGAGAAAATCCTTCGCGAGAAGGTCGACGTCGCGCACCCACTTCATCATCGTGTGCATGCTCAGACCTTTCGTGATGGTCGTCTTGAGGCGCTTCAAGAAGAAGGCGCTGAACATGTGCACGTGCGACCGGCTCTTCTCGTCGAGCCCCGGGATGAACTTCGCGCACAGCTGCTGCGGCGGGCCGGAGAGGTACTTGATGTAGAGGTCCACGAGATTGTCGTTGAGGAGCAGCGTCTCGGGCGCCGCGCCGCGCGCTCCTGACTTGAGGCGTCGAACGTCGGCGTACGTCAGGGTGATGCGCTCCTTGGCGTCTTCGCTAGGAAAGTGCAGTAGCACTGCCTCATCCGGCTTGCGAGCCTGGCTTGCGATACGCGAGGAGCGGCGGCCGGCGGCCGGCTTCGTAGCGTCAACAGCAGCAGCGACGGCGGCTGTGCCGTCGTCCTCGTCATCAGTGTTGCACAGATCGATAGAGATCGGGTCTGCGCGAGCCTTCCGCTTGCTCGGCATGCTTCGCACTTCGGTGATGTGTGTGAAGAGTGTCGAGGGTGTGAAGAGCTCGAGCGAGCTGACACCGTGGTAGGTAACCACTTCAAGTTTGATGAACAAAAACACCGCATGCATGCACCCTTCGCGTGAGACCGTTCATGCATTCATCCCATATTCGTCTCCGCTCATGAGATCGCACGCTCCGAGCGCGCAAGCCGCAACCCCACTATGTGGGCCACACGCCCGGTCTTTGCTCTCGCACACATCCATGTTCCTGCGGGTCACGTATGAGCGCATCGCATGCGCCCGCCACGGCGCCGCGGATGCACCGCACGTCCACGTAGATGCATCCTCGTCGCCCCCGCCGCGTCCACCGGAGGGGTCACTGAGGCGTCCACCGGAGGGCGCCTCCCAGGGCGTCGAGCCCGCTGCTGCCGCCCGCGCCGGCGCCGGCGCCGCTGCTGCTGCCAGTCTGCGTGCCTTCGCACGCGTGCGCGCCGTGGCATCGGCGCGCACGCCCGGCTCAGCGCGAGGAGTTGAGGTTCTTGAGGCGCGGGTCGTCTCGCAATCTCGCGTCCATCTCGGCGTACGTCTGCAGCGAGAGCTCCGTGTGCCGATCGAGCCGTTGCTCGAGGATCTGGATGCGGAACATGGCCTCCTGGCAATAGCGCTCGTACTCCGCCTCGTCGGCGGCGTCCATGTGATCACGGTTGCGCTGAAAGGCAGCCTGCTTCTTCGAGAGCATCGCGTTCTCGTCGTCGAGGCGCGACTGCACGATGTTCGCGCGCTCGACAAGGCGCTCCTTGAGCGAGCGCAGGCAGGCCTCGCGCGCCTGCAGCGCCGCCTCCCGAGGCAGAGGATCGTCATGGATGCCAATGGGCTCCTCCAAGAAGGGGGTGAGGTAGTCGTGCGGCACCGCGTCGAGATCCTCCTCCGGCGGCTCCATCGTGTTGATGCGCGAGCGCGACGTGTCGAACACCGACACGACGAGGAACTGCGGCACGTGCATCTTGCCGGATTTGGTCATGTGCGCGGCCGCCTCCTCGGCCTCCTCTATGTCCGCCTCCTCGGCCGCACGCTTCTTGAGGATCTCCTTGGTCTGGCGGTCGTAGTCCTTGATCTCGTTGATGCACTCGCGCTCGGCCACCTGCAGCTTCGTGAACTCATCCAGCAGCTGCGCCTCTGTCGGAGGCTTCGAGAACGAGTTGACTTGGACGACGTGGTGATTCGAGCCGTCCTTGTTGTACGTGCGGCTCGAGGCCGTGACACGGTCCTTGCCGTAGTGGTACTTGAGCTTGATCAAGCCCGCGCTGAGCTCGAACGTGCGCTTCGCCACATCCTCCTCCGCGTCCACCTCCGTCTCGGGAGCGCCAAATGTTCCGGCTCGGGAGCGCCGGAACTTTTCGGCCATCTTGCGGATATTCTTATCGGGCGCTTCGGACGGCTCCGCCTCCTGGTCGTACGAAACGGACCGGTAGATCAGTGGGTCGCGCGTGCCGTCGAAGACGTACCAGGTCTTCTTACCGGTCTCCTCATAGCGCGACACGAGGCCATCGAGCTTCGCCGCTGAGTAAAAGTGCATCACGCGCCGCTGGCCCTCGATCCATGTGTGCTCGCGCAGGGCGCCCTTGCGACCGGGCTCGAAGTACTCGCGCGTCTCCTCGCCCGCAACGATGCGTTTGTACAGGTGGTCCTGCCGGTTGGCAAAGTGCTGGCGCAGCTCGGCGACGCTCGTGCGCTCCGCGTCCTCGTACAGCGTGTTCATCTCGACCAGGCCGTCCTCGCGCGAGTACGGCGCGAACTTTTGGACGAGGCCCTTTTTGAACGTCGTCGACTTGCGCCCTTGAGGGCAGCCACTCTCGAAGAGGTCTTGTGGCACGTGCAGCCGCGTGACCCAGCTCGGCGGCATCTCGGCCAGCACCTTCGACTCGTCGACCACCTCGTCGTGCTCCTCCGCGCCACCCGCGCCGTCGCCGCCCTCGTCGCCGCCCTCGTCCTCACCGCCGCCCATTGAGGCCATCGTGGAGTCGTAGAGGAGTCCCTCCCACTTGGATGCATCCGCAAGCTCAAACGAGAGCTTGGCCGCAGGGACCGACGGACCCTGCATATTGACCCAGTAGTTGGACGCGTTCCAGAGCGTCTCGATGCCGTAGAAGGGCGAGCTGTCCGCCCTGTAGAGCTCGCCCGTCGACGGCTCGACGAAGAGCATCTGCTCGAGCATGCGCTTGCCAGGCAGCAAGAGGACCCAAGCATGGACGCGCCGCCCTCGGAGGTCATCGAGCTCCTCCGCCTCGGCGGCGGCGAGCGCCTCGAGGTCGATCGGTACGGCGGGCGCCGCCGGGGCGACCTTGGCATCTTTAGGTGCTGCCGCCGCCGCCTCGCGCTGCGCCTTCTGGGTGAGGAAGTTGGACGCCAGTACCTTCCGAGGGCCGATCGTATACTTTGTATCGGGCGGCTTGTACGGCGGCTCTGGCGGCGGCGGCGGCGGCTCGGCCTTGATCGAGGTCGATGTCTGATCGTACCGCGTGATTTTCGCGGGAGCATACCCGCACACGACGTACGCATCGTACCCCACGCCGAGCAGCATCGAGCACAGCACCATCGCCATGTCGAAGCAGTCGCCCGCCTGCCACCCGAGCGTGGCCGAGGGCGAGGGCATGTGCGAAGGCAGCTGCGAGGCGAGCTCGAGCGGCTCGTAACGGATAAAGTCCGCCACGAACTTGGCACACTTGTTGTAGTCGTACACGTCCTGGTACGGCATCTGCGTCGGCCTCAGCGTCGCGCAGATAAACTTCTTCATGCCGCACTCGTTGCGCAGCGCAAGCATGGGCTTGCGCCGCTTGGGGTGCAAGTTGGCGAAGTGCATCTCGTACTTGCGGATGTACTCAAGCATCAGCTCCTCTTTGGGCGTGTTGGTGCGATAGCTCTCCGGCTGCTCCATGAGCTGGACCTCGCTGATCCGCAGCAGCTTCGAATTGGGCGTGTCGGCGAATTCTTCCATGAACTGCATGGGCGACGCCACGTCCTCTTCGTCCATGTTATCCTCATCCTCGCCCGCACCCTCAAAATCCGTGTCCTCGTCAGCCATGAGGCAGCCGGAGCGAGAGCAGAACGGCAGAAAGGGCCCACGACAGCGAGGCGCCCACGACAGCGGCCTCGTGATTGCAAAGGTCCATGCACGTTATTTCTACTCTGTCGAGGCGCGTTGTCATCAAGACGAAACTCCTCTTCGCGAAAGTTGCGTCAGTCGCCGTGTTTGTCTTCGTGTCTCGCGGCCCCGTCGTGTCCCACGGCCCATGTCGTCGCTCAACCCATTCAGCGCGCGCCGTGAGCGCAAGGAGCAGCAGCTCCAGGCGAAGCTCGAACAGCTCCAGCAGCAACAGGGTGGCGCCTACGGCGGCGAGCTCATGTCCTCGGGCAGCCTCGCGGCGGCGGGTGGCCACGACGAGGTCGAGTACGAAAAGGAGGACTTTGACAGGTACCTACCCAAGGCTGAGTCGCCCTCCGTCGACGCCTGGACGCCGCCTGCGAGCCCCTCCTACCAGTACTACGAACCGCCTTCGCGCTTTCGGCAGTGCATGTGGAAGCTGCAGAACGGCGCGATGATCGGCGGCGCTCTTGGGAGCGCGATCGGGTTCATGTACGGCACTTACGCGGCCATCGCGTACCGGCACATCCTCTACCTGCCGATCTCGGTCGTCTCGACGGCCGCCGGCTTTGGCTTCTTCCTTGCGTGTGGCACCGTCATCCGCTGCGAGGAGTTGCCGCTGCTCGAGCTCGCAGATGCCGAGCGCACACCGATCGGACGGCCGCATGATGCGGTGGCACACAGGCCGGCTTTCGACGTGCTTGAGCCGCCGCATGCATTCGCGGCACGCGCTCGTGCCGCGACGACGCACCGCGAGCGTAGCGCCGTGGTCCATGCCATCCTGTCGCGGGACGACTGAGAGGATGAGGAGCAGCGAGCAGGAGGAGGAGCGCAGTGGCGTGGCGGCGTGGCCACGGCACGAATGCGAGTGCTGGCTGAGATGCGCCTCGGGAGGCGTGGGCGAGGATCCACGAGGCAATCGGCATGCATGTCAGGGCATTCAGTGGACATCACAGCGTCTCGGGAGCGTGAGCGAGGAGCACCGATGCCGGGATGGAAGAGAACGTAGTACGAACGATGCAAGAGAACGTGGTACGATGAGAGAAACGATCGCGCTCAGAGCGAGAGCTCAGAGAGATACAGTGAGCTGAGAGAATCAGAGCGACACTCATCACGCTGCGGAGAGCCGAGAACTGCCGCGCGAGGTCCTCTGAGTTGAATCGTCAAAGTATACCGCGCCGTACGGCGAGAGGGCTGACGGCAGCGGTCCGCCGAGGACGCCCGACGCCGCGCGGGCCCCCGGCCCGTACCCGGCCGTATCGAGGGTCGCATGATGTGATCCGGCATTCTTTTTAACATCCGATCGTATGGGCGAAATCCGTGGGCGGACGGTGCAATCACTCTACACTGTGTCTCCGGGGAAACGACACCGGCTCAATCAGAATCAATCTAAATAACTCAAATGAGAAACGAATAACGATGGTAGGACGGGCAAGCGATCCCGGTTCCCGCAACGCGCCTGGCCTCCGCGGCATCCCGTCCGCACTCCACCGACCGATCGTTGAGAGGGGCGGGGTGTCAAATCGCAACCTTCTCGCTTGTGACTTAACTTGTGACCTTCTCGCCCTTCGTGCCGATGATTTGAAGCTTCCGGCGCCTGCGGCCGCCGCGGCGCGTTTGCGCCGCGCCCGACTCGGCGCGGTGCTCATGGTCCGAGGCGCCCGACTCGGCGCGTTGCTCGTGGTCCGAGGCGCCCGACTCGGCGCGGTGCTCGTGGTCCGAGGCGCCCGACTCGGCGCGGTGCTCGTGGTCCGAGGCGCCCGACTCGGCGCGGTGCTCGTGGTCCGAGCGGCGGCCGCGGTGACGCGTCTGCGGCTGCGGCTGCTCCACTTTCCCACAGATCAAATGCTCGCCACCGAGCGCGGGCGGCGGGCCGCCGCCGCTGCTGAGGCGGCGGGTCAGCATCTCCAGGCCACGCACGAGCGCCGCCGCGGGCGCCACTGGTTCACACCCCGCGCTGTGAAGATGGGTCGCTAGGCAGCTGAAGCCGTGTTCGCTGCCAGCTGCATGCAAGTCGTAGCCGAGCCCGAGCCGCGCTATCGCGGGCTGCAGCGCGGCGCCCATGGCGCAGTGCTCGCGCCGTTGCCGCGCGCTCGCCAAGTGCTCTGTGCAGTAGCGCCGCTCGTACTTTGCATTCGTGTCGCGCTCCACGCGATCCGAGGTGTGAACGGGCAGCGAGCCTGGTAGTTGCAGCCAAGCAATGAGCTCATGCATGCAGGCCGTCGGGTCGCGTGCAAGGTCCTCATAACGGACGACGCGGGCCGCGCGGAGGTGCGGCAGGTCCGACGCGAGCACCCGATGCGAGACCAGCCAATGCAGCGCGAGCGACCCGACGCTCTGATGCCGGCACGCGGGCCACCGCATATGGGCCAGCGCGACAGCCAGCGGATGGCGCGTGAGGAAGACGAAACTGGTCTGCTGGCGCGGCGGCGGCGAGAGGAGCGCCTGGAGCAGCCGTGACGTGAGCATGTCCGTCGGCGTCTTCTCGAGCAGGACGGGCCGGCTCGTGTTCCAGAAATAGCCCCACTGGCTCAGCAGTTGCCGCGAGTTCGCTCGCGTGTTGAGCGCATGCGTCTCGGTCATGTGCGCGTCAGGTGAGAAGGCGTATCTGCCAAGGCCCATGGGCTTCGCGTTCACCCCACCGCTGCCCATCTGAAGCTCGTTGCCGACCCCAAAGGTGGGCAGCACCGTCTGGAGGAAGGAACCCTCGGAGAAGTCACTGGCAACGCGCTCCGGGAAGGAGCCCACAGCTGGATGCGATCTGAGGAGCTGCCACATCAGAGTGGTACCGCCACGGTGCGGGCCGCCGATGACAATGAAGCGGTGCTCGGCCAGAAACGCGTCGTATTGCTGTTCTGTGAGATGCAGCTGTTTGGATGATGAGGGAAGCAGAAAGTCCAATCCGTAACGTTGCAGTGCCGGGAGCAGCGTGCAGCCAACAATTATGGCCGCGCCGATGCCGATGAGGACAAAGGCTTGAGGCTCCCCTTTTGAGGCCATCGACACACGTCGCAACTCCGAGGCCGGCTCTCTCAAGAGGGCTCGGCACCGAAGCGAGTGTGCACTGATTTCCTGGGCGCCGTGTGGTTTCGGGAGACGTGAAGCCGTGATTGGAAATCTATACATTTCCCTAATTTTTGGTCCAAAATTTCGCGCTTGAAACGGCGCCCAAACATGACCAAGTTCTTTGCGCGGCGCACCGTCTCCGCTTCCGGTGTTCATGGAGCAACCAACACTCGGCTTCGAGCTCTCCAACTGGCTCGCTGGTCTGCTCGTGCTCGTGCTCGGCGTCATCGTGCCGCTCGTCGTCGTCGCTCGGCATAACCGGCTCTTTTTCGGCGGCGGTGGCGCGTCCCTCCCGAAACGTTCTCACTGAGCGGTGGGATGGCTTCTACAAAGGTTGCTGCCGTCGCGTTGCCCGATCTCTCTCACTTGAGCTCGGCCGACTACGAGCGCGTGTACGAGCCTTCGGACGACACCTTTCTGCTGGTCGACGCGCTCAGCGCAGATGTCGCAGAACTCTTAGGTCGCCGCCCCGCTCTGTGTGTCGAGATAGGTTCGGGCAGTGGGTGCGTGATCACCCACCTCGGCCGCCTGCTTCCCGACGCGGCGCTGCTCGCGGGCGACGTCAATCGTCACGCGAACCGCGCAACCGCGGCCACCGGTGCCGCCAACGGGCGACGCGTCGTGCCGGTGCAGATGGACTTGCTGAGCGCCCTGCGTCCGGGCATAGTGGATGTGCTCGTCTTCAACCCGCCGTATGTACCTACTTCGACAGAGGAGCTCGTGGAGGCAGTGGCCACTGCCGACATCAGCGCAGCCTGGGCGGGCGGGCCGCGTGGCCGCCTCGTGCTCGACCGGCTGCTCCCGGCCTTAGGGCCCGCCCTGTCGCCGTCCGGCCTCTTCTACTTGCTGGGCGTCGCAGAGAATGAGCCGTCGGAGATCGCCTCTCTACTGCGCGAGCAGGCGGGCCTCGAGTCGGTCGTGATTGCGGAGCGGCGCGCCCAGAACGAGCGCCTCTTTGTGATGCGCTGCCGACGGGGTGGGGCCACCGAGGCGCCGCCGAGCCCGAGGCGGGATCGGGATCGTAGCGGGGAGCTGGCAACAGCAGCAGAGAGCATAGCCAGAGAGGATGCAGCTTCATGTTCATCGGTGGGATGACGACTCCTTTCAGCCTCCATTAAATCAAGTTACAATTCACACCGAACGACGGTCACACGCAAAGCTCAAGCAAGCTCAAAGGAGGCCGGCCTCAACGAGCTCTGTACACGCCCGGCCGGCCTTACGTTAGCCGCTTAGCGGGTGCGACGGAGAGCAATATCAGAGAGTGCACACCTTTCTAGGCACCAGGCCACTATCATTCATGTTTAGTCTAATTTTGTAAATTGCGAACGGGCGGCGCGGCTCGCGGGATGATCAGTCTATCGGGATTATACTTGCGTCGTTCGGGCGCTTGTTCGCTACTTCGTTTCATTGCGCTACTTGCGCGAATCACGCGATTCCTTCTCCAACAGATCTGCAATGACCGGCAAGTCGTTATCGATCGAGTCGGCGTTGCCAAAGAGGCCCATGTGCTCGAGCGTCGAGTTCTTCTGGCACGAGCCGCCCTTGCTGAACGCCTTGACAATCGCCCCAGCACCTTTCTCGGTGATGCCACTGTTGCCGAGTTCGAGCTTCTTGAGCGTCTTGTTCTTGCCGAGCATCTCGAGAAGGTGGCCGAGGCCCACGTCATTGCAGTTGGTGTAGTGCAGGTACAGCTCCTCGAGTGTCGAATTGTTTTGGAGTGCCGCCGCCAGAAACGCCACGCCCGCGGCGGTGATCGGGTTGTCGTTGAGCCAGAGCTTCTTGATGCCCTTGCCCTGTTGACGCCACCGCTTGATTGTGTCGCCGTGGTCCTGGTTAGTCTCGTCGAGAAAGCGCGCGATCATCTCGAGAGTGTAGTCCTGCACACCCTTGAACGCGAACGTCACGCGCTCGGGCGGCACAACGCCGTCGTCCTCGGAGCCCTTCATGAACTCAAAGTCCGTGTCCTCGTCCATGTCACCCGCCGGCCTCGTCGCGCACACATAGCGCTCGTCATAGAAGCCGTTCTGCGGCGCGAGCGGCTGCGCACGAACTTCCGCGTACTTGGAGCCGGTATTGCGTGCGCTCGGGTGCATCTGTACGACGTCCTCCTGTTCGTAGACGGCGTTCATGCGCGCAGTCATCATCGCCTCGAAGTTGTCATTCTGTTTGCTGCCCCACTCGCCTTCGGCGGTGAGTTCCACCTCGCCCTTGGCCTCTTCATCCACATCGGACTGATCCTCACCGGGTGCCTCCTCCGACCCACTCTCGCTGCTGGCATCGGCCATGGATGCCAAGGACGCCGTGGCGCCGTTTACCGTTTGTTGCGTCGTTTTGAGCACGAAAAGACACACTGCACTCGACCCGCTCACACGACGCTTGCTCTTCTGGACAAGTTTCACTCTTTTTCGGAAAAGCCGATCACTCTCGCTCGCTCCGACGCACTCAAATCTTTGCAGTCCGCGGTGAGCTCTTCGCCGCCTTCGGCATCATGCCAGCGACCAGCCACGCGCAGCCGGCCAAGCGGCGTGCCGCCACAGCCCGCCCGGAGCCCGCTGCTGCCGGTGCCGGCGGACCATTGCGGCCGCGCGACCCCAATGTCGCTCAAGACGCCGGTCGGAACGCCCTGAAGCGAGAGCCAACGAAGAGTTCGCTCTCGCCAGCAAAGAGTTCTCCCACTGCTGGATCAGCCAAAAAGGTGCAGATAAAGGAGGCTTTCGAGGACTGTGATGAGAACGTGAAGCCCTCCAAGCACGCCAAGTTCAAAAAGACGACCAGGGCGAAGCCGCCGCCCAAAATGACGGCGTCGTTTGTGATGGGTGTGCAGCAGGCGAATGTTCGGCACCCGTCGCGAGCTAAGCGAAGGGCCGAAAAGGAAGCGGCAGCATCTACGGCGCACTCTTCATTCCTGCAGGCTGCGCAACTGGCCGAGTCGTCGGCGGTGGCGTCACAGGAGGCGGCAAAGCACGCCGCCAAGGCGGTGGCCGAGGCGCGGCAGCTGGCAGCGAAGGCGGCCGCCGCCCTCAAAGGGGCGGACTCGCTGCCGAACGAGGCTCCAGGAAAGTATGCAGCGAAGGCGAAGGAAAAAGCAGCAAACAAGGCGGCCAAGGGACCTGCGAAGGCTCTCAAGGCAGCCGCGTTGGTCGTAGCCATGCGGATCGCCCTCAGTGAGGCTGCCAAGCTCGCGGCCCAGACGGCGGAGGCCCAGAAGCAGGTGCAGCAGTTCACAGCTGCGTGGGAGGCGATGCTGGGTAAATCGTGGGGAGACGAGACGCTCCCAGTGGGCCACAAGCTCAAGCAGCTCTGCAAAGACTGCGGCGCCGCCATTGCCGAGGAAAGCTTCGCCGTCCTCTTCGCCAAGCTCGGCGGTTTGGGCAGCACCGTCAAGTTCGACAAATTCCTCACGGTGATGGTAGAGCTAGGTCACGCAGGAGTTGGGCTGGTGCTACCTCAATCGCTGCCGGGCTCGAGCGTAGGCGAGGGCGCTGGCAAGATCGACAAGGGCGCACATTCTGCGCCGGGGGCCACTGGTCTGGATCTCGCGAATCTGGATCTCGCGAATCTCGCCGAGGCGCGGCGGCTGTATGGGATCTCCTCGAAACCGGATGGCCTAGGCCGAGCTCTCGATCGGCTGCGCAGGCAGGATGGTGGGAGTCTCGCGTGGCTCAGCTTCCGCGATCTTGTGTGCTTCGACCCGGGCATAGACTCTCCGGACTTAGCCGTGGAGGATGCCACAGCACTGACGGAAGATGAGGCTCGGACCCTGTTCCAATGCTGCTGCGGCTCGAGCGAGGGTAATGTCGCGTGCACCAAATTCCTCGAGGCGGTCGACAGCTACAACGAGCTCTCGGCGTGAACGCCCGGCACGGCGCCACACAGCCATGCCGGCCCAGTCGAAGCCCCGGTGAGCAATTAGCATGGCAAATAGCGTCGGAGGGGCGGATGATCACAGATGAGATGACGTCAAGCATGATGAACTCACTGGCCAGGCGCGGGGTGTAGGTGCCCCCGGCAGAGTAGCAGACTTAGTCGCGTATAGACGCACCTCTCGGAGAGATCGACGGAGAGAGAGAGAGTATTTGTAATAAAACTCTAAACTCGGAGTCGGACGTAGAGCTCGTAGCACGTAGGAACTAGGCGCAGGCACGAACTGACGTGTGAGCTGTGACGAGAAAACTGAAGGCCACACGGCCGCGTGCGCTCCGACCTCCGTCCCCCCGTCCCGCCGCGGGGACGGGAGTGAGAGAGCGCGAGGCGTTGCTTCGAGGAATTTTTATTAGCACAAGCAGGTACCAGGTTCTCGTAAACGTGCGCAATGTGGACCAGCTCGGCAGCTCGTCCGGGCAGAACCGGGCAGCCGCGAGCTCCGAGGGTGCGCGTCAGGGTTGAGGGCCATTGCGCGGGCTTGAGCTTCATAATTAGATATGTCACGTCTATACGAAGATGATCACACACCACGGGGCACACAGTAGAGTACAGATGCAAACACATTCACGCATTCAAACGCAACTGACAAGAACCGCGCTGCACTCGTCCACCGAGAGCTAAAAGGATCGCGCAGTGATCTTCACAGCGCGGCTGTGTGTCGGCGCGGGCCCACGCCTTCGGCCATGACGTGCTGCGCGGCTTAGTACTTGTCACTCTTCCTGGATCCAGCGGCCAGTACGAGCTGAGCGTCGCGAACGTGCTCCGCCTCCTTGAACAATCTCCCGCCCGCCATGTGTGCGGAGCCCATGTTGAGGCCTGCGTCCTCGGCCGCATCCTGGAAGGTGTCGGCTATGTCGCGCATGGCCGCCACGATGTCGATGTTCTCCGCCTTGGTGGTCAAACCGGCGTCGGCGGTGCCAACGGGCGTCCAGGCCATGTTGCGACCTCCGCGTGCGCGTCCCATCGGGGCCTCGACGAAGCGTGCGTCGAAGACTGGCCTTCCTAAGGGCCGTGGGTCGTTCATCGCAGATGTGACCGACCAGTCGGCGGGAGCCAGGCCCAGTTCGATCTCCTTCTTCATGTCTAGCCCAAATGTGCCATAGTGCGGCCTCTCGATGTGTTTGTCGCGCAGCCGCGGCACGCCGTTCGGGGGCGGGATGTAGTTCGGGTTGGGCTTTGCCGGGCTCTTAGCACGGTGCGTGCTCTTGTGAGCATCGACGGAGGCCCAGCCGCCAACGAGCGGATCGAAGAACATCAGCTCCTTCGTCACATGGTGCGGAGCGGCGCCAAAGGGGATCTCATTCGCCACCTGAGCCTCCGCGAGCGCCTCGGCACTGTAGCGGACCGGCATAGAGAGTCGTCGGTTTTACGAAAAAAGTTTTTAGTTTGGCCGCTCGAAAAATAGATGCATTTTGAAGAGTTGAAGCACTGTTCCACAAATGAGCACGGTGACAGACACTGACGGACAGATGTGAGAAAAAAAAGAAGAGGAACACGGACTATAACTTTGAGACGCAACGCGAATTCGCGCGCACCGCGCGCGTCGTCGCGCGCCACGGCGACGCACGTCCATTAATCCTCGGTGTGTGTTGCGCCACCGATGGCCGGACGCGACGAGACGCTCCACAGGTCTTGGTGGTCTTGTTTCGACCGATCTGAAAAATCTACAGCCGCGTACGTGAGCGCCGTGTACGGAGAACCGGGCGTCCATACGTTGAATTGGAGCGCACTGCAAGTGGTTTTCCCATATTTTTTGACGCCGAGCCACAACATGTCCGACGTTGCCAAGTGCATGCTGCGAGATGAGGCCGTGTACAAGAAGAAGCTCATGAGCGCGGTCTGGGTCCGCTACCGGAGCCAGGCGAGCACAAGCAACACTCCGTATGAACGGTACATCAACGCGGGTGGCTCTCTTCATCCATGCAAGGGTCCTGCTGAAGCTCGTCATTGTCGGCAACCGTGCAAGCCAGCCAGGGAGAAATTGGGTTGGATTGAAGTGATGCATCTACCGGCTGTATCAAGAGATATCCAACATAAGGGGGTCTGGACCAATCAGCTGTGGATGTATCATGCACCTGGCAGTGGACTTTGGTATGACGCCGGCAGGACGCTGGTGTGCTCCGATACGGTCGACTTGGCCTACTTCATCAACTACACAGGCTATCATAGGCGCGTAGGGGAGACGAAGCCACCATTATTCGAAGAAGCCAGACGACGGCTCGCCGGCTCCTTTGACAGCATTACGTTCGAGAATCATATCGATGGCGCATGCTGCTTTCGGATGGTCATGCACGAAGTCTTCTCGCTGCACAACCATTCGGGCGGTTGCCCGGTCTCCCCAAGAATGCGGCGAGGCTGGCCGCCGAACCTGCGCGCCTGCGACTGCACTGGTCTGGTCGGCACCGTGCCCCCAGGGCCGCGACAATGTCCGGAGGACAGTGAGTCCTGCCCACTTGCAGCGCGGCAGCGCGCTGCCGCGACCACGACGTACGGACATCTAAGGTTGCAGAAATGGTGCTCAAACACTTCGGCCGACTCTTCCACCTCGATACGGCACACATGCGCTGGCACCTGCTGCAAGAGCGCCCCGTGGCCGTTGGGCATGCTAAGGCTTGGACAGTCATCGCAGTGGCTCCGCGTGGAGCCCGTTTGCTGACAATCTAGTAGAGCGTATAGTGCTTTAGAATCATTGGATCTTTGGAAGTAGAGGCGGCTGTGAGACCCAGCAGGCAGCACCTTCGCCGAACGGTTCACTGAGTTTAGACGCGACGGTTAAACGACTGCTAATCATTATCGGTTGTGTTGATCTGTCGACGACGCGGGTGGTCGATTTGAGTCTCTCTGGCCGCGGCCCGAGAACTCCCCACACCGTCCACCGTGTCCGGCGATTGTTTCGTCGCTCTCTCGAGTTCGGGCTGAGAGTTCTAAAGGCCCGTCGCCCACAGCCACACCTCTACACACTTATCACCGCGACAGCTCGCGTCGAGCGCAGTCTGGCGGAGTCAGAGCGAGTCAACAGGTCGAGAGAGAGAGAGTATAAAGAGTGAGCGGCGCCGGTGACAGACAGAGCATGCATTGAGCACCTTTTTTTTCTCAATAACTTTTTACCAGGCCGTCTCGATGAGCGCACTCGTCGAGGCGTGCAAGAGCGGCGATGCCAAAGTCGCGTTTGAATTGCTCAGTGCGAGTGGAGGGTACGGAGAGAGGCGTTCGAAGTCGGATGCGAACAGGATCGACTGGATCGACAGAAAGGGAAACACGCCTCTCATGGTTGCAAGCAAACATGGCCACGAAGAGTGCGTGCTAGTGCTCCTCGACTTTGGTGCTGATGTTGATGCATCAGAGCTGTTCTGATACGTCTCCACCCTCCCTACACTACGCCCCCGGGACTCCTACCCTCGCTTCGAGTCACTCGAAGCGATACACCAGAACGACGCGCCCCAAATCACCAAGGCGAGGTAGTTTCATGCAACCACCCACCCAAATCCGGCCTTGTTAATTAGATCGGCGGGCGCGCCCAGCGATACCGGTAGGGGTACGTGCGTTCGAGATACAGCTGGCCACCTCGCGGTGTCCCGATAGATCCGTCGTCCCAGGCCCTGCCTGACAACCAGTTCGTGATGTTATCTGTTCATAATGCTCTCAATCAACCCTCCAACCCCAAGCTCATCAGTGGTAGCCGCCGGACGGGGTCAATCGGGGAACTCGAAGTGCCCGGTGACCATCAAATCCCTGCTGTACCCCGCAGCCCGACGCCCTCGACCAGACCTAAGGACCCGTATCTCATCTACAATCAACCCGGGCACCAGAAGAAGCCCACGAACGAGAGCTTTCCGACGCCTCCTTCACCATCGAGAGTGCTGGAAAACTCATCGTCGACGACGATCCCGACGACGCAGGCCGCGGCCGCAGCAACACCGCAGGCGGCAAAGCTGGCAAGCATCGTCGCGCAGTCGCACGACGAGCGCACGCGCACGCGCACCACGCGCAGCGCTACCTCCCCGAGCACCGTCATCGACACCACCAAGCCGCGCGCGTCCGTGACATCGTCAACGGCCGCCAAGAAGCCTGCTGCGGCTAACCCCGCGGCGCAACTGCAGGCAGCGCAGACCAAGATCGCCACGAAGTCGCGCGACACGAAGGCGAGCACGACCACGGCGCGCGACACCACCGGCACGGCCACTATCATCGGCGCCGCCAAGCCGCGCGCACCCTCCTCGACCATCGCGACAACTGACAAGCAGCCCGCTGCAAACGTCTTTGCAGTCCAGCAGGTGAAGCGGAAGAACGTCGACGCGAAGCTGCGCAACGCGAAGCTGAGCAACGGCACCGAGCGCAAAACCCCGGCCCATGACGCTGCCAAGCCATGGCATGCACTCTGGACGACCGGCAACACCACCGCGACGTGCATCGCAGACACCTTCCTCGGCACGCTCGAAAGCATGCCTCGCGACGGCGCGAATCTTTTCCACTCGCTCAAGCTGGGCGACGCAAAGAAGCTGCGCATGCAGCACGTGACCTGGCTCAGGGCCAACCCGAACTACCTGTTCCGCACCTCGACTCTTGCCGAGTATGTGTTAGACGACACGGGCGAACCATGGGTAGAATACTGTAACCGCATGCAGCGTGAGCATACGCATGCCGGTCTCCCCGAGCTCGTCGCAGTCGCACAGGTTCAGCGCGTCGGCATCCGCATCTTCGATGACGCCGGTCACGGACGCTTCCACCTCAAGGCCATTCTAGGTGAGGAGTTCATCACCTCCGACACTAACGCCGCGACGATCGATCTCGTGCACGGGTCGAACCACTACGACTCCCTGATCGGCGCGCGACTCCTGAAGCCGTGGGAGCACGAAGTCAAGCAGGCCGACAAGTTGATGACGCCTGCGTCGCACGGGCCCGAGAAGACCTCCGTGTCGGCCACGCCCAAGGAGCCGGCAACGCTCACGCCGCGCGAGCTCGAGAAGACCGCCGGGTCGGCCGTGCCCAAGGAGCCGGAGACGACCACGAGCGAAACCGTGCACGCGGAAGTGGACCCCGCGACGGAGGCGGCCGTGTTGAAGCTCCTCGAGCAGCAGCGCCACTCGATGCCGCTCGACTTGCACGCGCTCCTCGCGCACCCGGATCCCCTCCCGATGCTCGGAGAGCTCCTCTACCAACTCATCGAGTGCCACAACGTGGAGCTGACTGGCAAGATCACGGGCATGCTGCTCGAAGGGCTGTCCTTGGACGAGCTGCACTCGCTGCTCGCGAGCTTGCCCCCTGGAGACGCGGCCGCCGCGCTCGCTTCATGGATCAGCACCGCACGGCAGACCTTACTTGAGGCCGCCGAGGTGATCGCCGACGAGCACCATACCGAGCCAGCAACTGCCGCACTCTGCAAGCCCGAGGCGCGTGGCGTGTCGACCGCGCCCAAGGAGCCGGTGGTGCCGGCACCATACAAGCCCGAAAGGTACGACGAGCTGACTGCACCCGAGAAGCTTGCACCCGACACGCCCAAGAAAATCAGGAAGGCGCGGTCTGCCGGGCAGAGACGACGCCGTATGCACCGAAAACGAAATGCGCGCAGGGCACGCGATCGCTGCCAGAAGCTCAAGGCGCGCGAGGAGCTTGCCGCGCGCGAGAGCAAGACGCGCGAAGAGCTCGCCACGCGCGAAGAGCTCGCTAAGTCCGAAGCACGTCAAGCTCGCGAGCAGCGTGAGACCTGGAAGAAGCGAGACGAGTCACGCGCATCGGACCAGGCGTACCAGTTGGCCAAGATACTGCCCAAGGATTTGCCTCGGCCAGAGACCGTCGACTGGAGCCCAACCTTCAAGGCGAAGGATATCAGCAAGGCGCGAGCGACCGACGAGCGTGCAACCCACGTATTGCTCCTGTTCGCTGCCATTGACACTCCCATGCCACCCCCACTCGGCATCGCGCTGTGCGCATCCATTCTGCGCTCGACGCCGCACGCGCCCTACCTACGAGGGGCAGCCCCGAGGGTGTTCGGCAAGGCCACGCCGAGGGCGAAGGCAAATGAGGAGAAGGATGCGGAGTCGGCAGGCAACCCGAAACCCTACTTTCCCCCCAACTCGGTGAGCGCGCGCCATATCCGCTGCTCACCAGTGGGGCACCGGGGCACCGTTGGTGACAACCGCGAGGAACACCGCCGCAAGATTGTAGCCGCTATCGAATCCGTAACAGGCCGCAAGGAGGAACCTCTGTACGGCATGGCGCCGGCCTCGAGTGCCTCTCGGACCACGCCCACGAGGCAGCATTCAGTCACCTCGTTAACCACTCAGGATGCCTGCCGGACGAGCCACGGATCGTCCCCGAACTCGCACACCACCCACAGGTCGCCGCAATACTGCGCGCGCTCGAAGTCGGCGGCGTCCACTCCCTTCCCACGCGAGCGCCGGAGGCTGATCAGAGACGACCTCGGCCCGCCGCACTCCCCACCTGCAGCATCGCCGCCATAGTCCATACCAAATGGGCCGACCCGATCTGCATCGACCGCCCCTCCGTGGACCCAGACTACCCGGTCGTCGCCGCCAGAAGCGACGTGCGCTACGTTGTTGAGGAGGGTGACACTCCGTTCCACCGCACGGCCGAGCTGTACGTCATCTGCAAGGCTCTGGCGGAGGCTCTCGTCACCTCGACCGCGCTCGAGAAACTGCTACTCCTGCCCCTGCTGTACCCCGGCTACGCGCATGCGCACCTGCCGTTCCCGAACCACCCGAAAAGGTTCTTGGGGCTCGATGTCATCGGCGAAGGCTTTCGCCGCGTCCTCCTGATTCCCCCCGCCGGCCCGGAGGGCTGGCTCAACAGACTTCACGGCATGGCTAGAGCTTTCCACATTACCTTCGAGTATGCGGCGGTCAGCCACCGGCGTACTACCGTCAGCTTCGGGTGCAAAAGGTCCCTCTTCTCGTTCGAACAGGATGCAGTACGACCACTCCTCCTCAGCGACGTCGAGGAGTACATGCTTGGCCTCGACTCTCGCATCATGATGCCGCGAGGCGGGTGGTGCATCGAAGGCTATGGCCCCTCATACCGTGCCCGCCTTGAACACGCAGCTTTCCGCATCTACTGCATGGCTCTCAACGCCCTTGCAGACGACGAGTCGTTGATCGGTGGCATTATGCGCCGCTGCCACACCTGGAGGTTCTCAACGCCCTTCCATCCCTACGTTCCGTACATGATACCCGATTCACACCTTGAGTCCACTTTCGACCCGACGAAGATCGACCTCTGGATTCGCCACCATGTACGACAGCATCTAGTTATCGATTGCCGAGGGCACGACGCTCCTCAAACCGACGGAGGTAGCCCCATTATCGTACTCCAGGTCGAGCAAGACGTGCTCGTCATCGACGACTTGCTCGCCGCCGCACGGTCGCCCCTGCTCCGTTTCGTACTCAACTCGCCGACGATCGCCAAGATAACGGGCTATTCCGCCGCCGTGCAGAACACACTCGCAACCATTCTTGACAAGGCCGACGACTGGAGCGTGCATTGGTTCGACATCAGCGAATTCACACCCTTCATCGCCGACACCTCCCTCATCGTCCTACTCGATGTCGTCGGCAGTAGCCACCCGATCTCCCTTACCACAGAGATGATGGGGTGCGGTACGCTCTGGTGGGAAAGGGGCCCAAATCGCCTTGACCGCGACCCCCTGTTCGTTACTGCCCTACTGAGCGACCTCCTCTACTTCCTTAGCAACGAGGAACCCCGCTACCTGGCCGCATTCGAGGTTGGCCGCCCGAACCCTAAGGCTTACCCGATCAACAAACTCGACGACTATGAGCGCTTCTACAGGGGGGGCGACAGGTCACCGCACCACAGCAGGTGCGGGTGTTTCGATTGCAAACGGCGCGCGCCCAGCGCCTACCACTGCAACCTCGACGGTACCGTCTCGGAGTTTGCAACCCCACCACCCTACAACATACGGCACGACATGTGCCTGTGCCTCTGCGATCGTAACTTCCACACATGCACGTGCAACTCTCGCCTCTCTTGCACCTCATTCATGCGAAATGTACGACGTACGAGCCCGGCAGTGCTCGCAGATGATCGCACACCCCCTAGCGTCGCGCCCCTCACCCACCGTCGCTGCAGCCTGCCGACCCTGGTCTGCGGTCTCAACCTCCATCTCGACGACACCACCTCGAGTGGCTACCGGGGCGTCGAATGGTGCGACACATCGTCCCGCTACCTCGCGACACTCGACTCGCGCCCACTCGGCGCCTTCCGCACCGCTGTCGAGGCGGCTCTCAGAATCGCCCGGGAGACAGCCACGCCCCACCTCATCACCCTCAACGCCGACGTCCTCGAGGTCATCCTTCGATTCATGCCCGGCGTCACTGTCCTCTACAAATCATCCCGCGCGCTGCGACAGGCCCTACGGCCTGCGTGCTACGCAATACACCTCGACAGATGCCTCCGCGATTGGTTCCTACGCCCAAAGCCGGATCAGCCCACCTCATTTGATCGGCACACGCCCGGCAACTTCGAACGTGTCGAGTTCGCCACGTTCTCCCTGCCCATCGCGGAGAGCACCCGCTGCATCCACCCCGCGCTGAGTATCGTCGCACCCGCCGACGGCGTATTCGCTTGGGCTAGCCCGAATATCCTCTCCTCCAGGGTGTCACCACAGTTCCTATTCGACGACGCGCATAACCCTTACCTCCTAACGGAGCTGAGCCTCGACTGGATCAACGCCTTCGCCCCGGATTGGCGGACACATATCGATACCACGCCCCGGCGCAGCAGTGGTAACCACGAAGATGTTGTCGGCTCCATCCTCGTTGCTATCCGATTTGTCAAGTATGCCGGCCACATCATCGTCCGCGCCCTTGTCCGTACGCGCATGAGGGATCACTTCCACATCGGTCGTGACGCCACGCACGGTAACCCCATTTCGCTGTGCGCCTCATCCAACTACCATGGCAACCTTGTGCTCATCGACAAGGTCGGCAGCCTTCGCCTTCAGCCGCACTATGCGTACACCTGCTTCTCATGCTGGAGCGACGTTGTCGGCCTCCTCAACCACGACTTCGGGGGGACGGCCGTCGACCCCACGACCGCACTCGGCACGCGCGCAACACCCACATCTGCCACGCCGATCACTGCTACCATTCGTGCCCTCTCGCACTCCGCCACCGGCACCTTCCTCTACCATTCGTCTGACGTGTTCCTGACGTTACCCGACTTCCCCGCTTCTTCAAACGCGGACAGGCTCAAGCTACCGAGCCTTGAACTACCGGGCTACGACCACGGCATGCTCGTCACTGCCCACCTCCACTACTCCAGTGTGCTCATCCATATTACCCTCGTCGATGCCCTCGGCCGTCCACAGGCTTCACAGCTCGACGACCAGTACATCCTCCTCGCTGATGAGGCCACCACAGCAGACTTACACCGCCACCTCATCGATGTCTGAGACGTCGTGCCGGTCGACATTACCGCCCGTATAGCGTACGACGTGCCTCTCCTCATCCGGCCGCGGGACTGTTCGATCCCCATCACCCTGGGCAGCACCGCCATCCAGTCCCTGCCGTACTACACGAATGGCATGCGCTGCAATGTGAGCGCGAGCCGTGCGGTGGGCACCATCTACTCAGGTGACCCACGCATTGGATCAAACTCGCGCAACGCGCCCGAAGTGCGCGACACAGACGCACATTCCCCCGCCCGCTACGGCCCATCAAGCGTACCCCCCGGCTCCTCGTCCACACACGACCCGTACGACCCCGCCAACGATCACTCACGCGCGCAGCCTGGCGCCCGGTGTGACCTGTGTGCCGCGCTCCGAGATAAGTATGATCGGCTCGAAGCTGCGGATGACGCCACACGCAAAGAAATCTGTTGTTCGCTCGAGGCGCAGCGCCTGCACGCCAGCCTTTCCCTGTGTCGCCCCGGGCAAGTCAAGCGCAGCGCGCCAGAGCCCTCAGCTCTAGACGACACGTCGAGTGATTCTAATTCTAACGACGCGTACCCCTGTCCCTTGCCACACGACGTCACGATGACACTGTACGCCGATGACCTCGCGATTTCCGTCGCCACCCCAACCCACACCCACCACCTCACCATCGCGACCGCCGCGCTTTACCCACCGGCGCCACCCACACCGCCCACACTACCCGTCGTGCCGTCCCTCCGCCTACGAGGCAGCGGTACGAGGAAAGGCAAGAAGCCTGCCGCCACCCCGTCACGTGGTACTTTCGACGCCTTAAGCGCCGACGAAGATGATGAGACCCTCGGCGAGCCCCCGGGCGCTGCCGAACCATGCCCTGCAGGCGCCGAGGCCCCTGGTTCTGCACCCTCGGCCGCCCCCCTTTCGGCATCCGCAGTCACCACCGCCCCCACCACGGAACACGGAGTCGCCGCCGCTCCACCTCCTGCGCCCGCGCCCTCCTCCTCGCACGTCCCTGATCTCGTCACACATTTCGATGCCCTCGCAAGCACCCATGGCGCCACAGCAAGCGCAACCACCCCCCCGCCCACTGCACCAGCCCTCGCCAACCTACGCGCTATCACCGACGAGCATGGCGCCACGCTCTTGGACCTCGGTACTGACCTCCGCATTCTTTCCGGGGAATTTTCTTAACTACGCCGTGACACGGAGCACTTCAGCTCCGACTTACACCTCCTATCCGATGAGTTCCGCCAATTCTCCTCCGCTCAACACATCAGCGACCAGTCACACCAAGACGCTGCCGCACGCCTTACACTTCAAATGGAGTCCCATGCACGTGCTCAAGAGGACAGGCACGATGCTTCGCGCGATGAACTTCGCTCTACCCTCAAAGTGTTCGACACCGCCGTTGGCACGAGACTGGACGAGATGAAAGCCCTCATCACACCGTCATGATATCAACTCCGGACCGGCATGCACCAATCGTCGATGAGCCTCCAGCGCTGGAACCCCCCGCTGGACAACCACCGACCACTGCCGGGGCGGGCGCTGATCGATTCAACCTTCCGCCTTTTGGGCGGGGTCGCCCACTGCACGCTTCACGCGCCCCACCCCGCCTCCGCCACCCGGAAGCGGCAGGTCCCTCGCATCACAAATCACCCGCCGCACGCTTCGACACCGCCGAGCCCCACAGCCCCTCTCATGACAGCGCCCCGCGCCGCCCTCGCGATACCTTCCACCAGCACACCTTCGGCGACAGCCCGCCCCATGCCCATGATAAGCGCAACGCTGGATACTGTAGATCTGTCGAAGTCGAACGAATCGAGAGCCACAAACTCTACGCCGTACTCGTGGTCGTTGACATTAATGAGACAGCCACTGCCTTCGTCTCCGAGCAATTCCGCATCTGGTCGCTTTCGCGCCAGCAAACAACGCCCATCACAATCGAGACGGCGGTTTGGAGCTTGTTCCGAATCAACCGCCGCGATGCACTTACCGCCCTCGCCGACTATGACATGCACTTCGAAGACTTCACTGCTCGACTCCAACATGGCGAAGATACGGATGACAGCCTAGACGGCATCCTGCGCATAACCCTTCCACCCACCATGGGCCTCGACGCGAACCGCACGATTCCCACCATCGTCGAAACCCTCGAATCCCTTGGCATCAACGGAAGTGTTCGTGACACCATCACATCGTACGCACTGTCCTGCGTTGCGGTCAAAGCTGCCTCACAAGCACACCTCGCCCCTAACCCGTCACCCACGCGGACCCGCGAACGCAACGTCATCCGCTCGACGCTACTGCACGCTCTGTTCCATCTGCCGTACTCCGAGGACACCACGAGCTCCCTCCATGGCGACCACGGACCAGATGTTCCTTCATTACACTCTGAGTCCTCCCGTCGTACACTGTGGAACCGCCTTCCCCAGCTAGACGTCGCTGGCGCCCTGCCCTCCTGGACGCCTGGCCTCAGCATCCAGAATTTCCAAACACTACTCCTCACCACGCTCCACACGGACACGGCGTCACTCATTGCCGACCTCCTCCGCGAAACCGACCCTCTCCAAACTATACTCGCAGCCGTCCTTCGCCGCCACCACGACTCCGCCGAATTCACCACCATCGTCTCTGCGGACGTCGCGGAGCACCTCAAATCGGAACTCGAGCACTACAAGCAACTCAATGCGCACTCCGTCCTCGAAGCCCAACGTAACCCTGCCGACCCGCGCCTCCAGCGCTCATTCCTCAGTGTCCTTTGCGTTTGCCTGGCGGCCATACGTAGTGCTTTCCTCGGTACATCACGCGACGAGGCCCTGCACTCGGAAGCGCGCCAATTCCTCACGCAGCTCTCGACCATGCAGCACACATCGGATGTTGACTACCTCCTTAAGGCCAACTCTTACTGGCTGCGATACTCCAAGTTATGGGGCCCTAACCTACTCCTCAGCCTGTGCGAGGGTGGCCAAATTCAGACGTTATTGCCATCCGTTACAGCTCGCCTTACGCCAGCTATGCAGGAGCGCATCTTACTTTTCTTCGGAGACATTGCGCATCGCCTCCGTAGTGCCCATCGTGACGGCACGTTGCCGAAAGCTTTCGCACTACAACTCTCTAGCATACTCGGGAAGCCTCTGCTCCTCCACTCTACAATCCCATCCCTCTCCACCTACGCGGAATTTTCCAACCAAGTCGAAGGACTCGCTGACCTCCACCGTAGCGAGATGAACCGTGGGATCCACACACACCGCATTGCCCACCCCGCCGACCTCGCCTTCGTCGGCAAGACTGGTGCACTCGCTGACTGGTGGCCAGCTATGATCCAACAGGTACTGGGCCACCACAACCGTCGACTCGTCGCCCCTCACGAACAAATTGCTCTTGTCGCCTGGGATGACATCCAAGCTGTGCACCACGACGACGACGTCCTTCAGGTTAGCGACGCCCCACGCTTTCGCCCCGGTACTCGCACCATCGAACGTCAGCACGACCGATTGGCCACGGCCGCTGACAACCAGTTCACCAAACTTGAGGCTAATGTCAACAAAGTCCAAACGCAAATTGAGACCAAGGTTGGCTCCCTCAAGGATAGCCTCGAATCAACACTCGAGGCTAAGGTCGGCAACCTTCAGGTGAACATCCAGAAACACCTCGACACCATTCAGAGCACCATCGCCAAAGTCAGCAAGGACCTTGGTTCTCGGCTCGACCAACACGACGCCTCGATGACTGCCTTCCACGAGATGAACGCGCACAACGCGCAAACGATGCAGCACTGTCTCGCCAATGTCGCGGCCTCCGCAACTGACCTCAAACACGCCGCCACCATCAAAGACACCGCTGCAGCGATTGGCCGCCACACCCGTACCCTTCCGGTCCATCTACCGCCTATTTCTGGACCTTCCGTACCGCGTCCGCCCCCGGTCCATACACTCGTGGTCGCGCCGGATGATACGACAGACGCCATGTCTCACCTATTCTGCATCGCCAGCGCTACACACGACGTCTCGACGATCGATGACCTCATCGCCTGGATGGACACCGACGATCTCCCAGAAGAGTCCGAACTCTTCGCCCTCACCTACAACCGCCGACCATCCCCGTCCGTCCCGGGTGCTCTTAAGCTCATGAAGTGGCCCGCGCTCAAGTATGATGACCTCACCGACAAAGCTAAAGAACTCTACAGACGCCGCGACAAGGTCACCTCGGCGGACGCGTACAACGCCGCAACCGACCGCCAATGCACCAACTGCCCACCCGAAAGCCGCCTTATGCCGCACCTCGAAAACCGCTGCCCCACCATCTACCGCCACACCGGCCAAGGACAAAAGGACCGAGACGCTGTCCGCCTTGCCCGCGACGCAGAACGCTTGCAAGAGCTCCAACCTGGCAAGGAAGGCAAATAGGGAACCTCGGCACCGCCCGACCCACCCGCGGTGCCTCCCCTCCCGACCACTCATCCCCCCCACCCTTTCGTTGGCACACCCCTGAATGAGGGGGTACCGCCACTCCCTGCACCATCAATTCCACCGGCCATAGGCAACGCCCCCTACGCGATGCGCTCCAAGGCCTTGGAGAGCCCGACGGCACTAACAGGCACGAACTACTTGGACAGGCCACTAGCTACGATGGACACGAGCCCAGCACCCTGGATACGCAGGCCAAGACTATTAGGGCCGGAGTGCATGGGCCTGGCGGAGGAAATAACACAGTAATCACCGATAACGGACTCCGCTACTTCACCGTACGGGAAATGGCCAGAGTGCAGACTTTCCCTGACGACTACCGATTCGATCCGGTCTGGTCGCACGCCATCAAGGAGATAGGCAACGCTTGCCCACCTACTCTCGCCAAGCAATGGCTGGAATCACTACTGGAAGATCCCACCACTGAGACCACCATCGTCCCCGAGAATCCGCCGCTGAGCCCAGGCGTGGCCGAGACTGCCCACGACGAG
>Ga0210240_100294_pt1 | contig 42979 bp, 22 predicted proteins | sample ChrtobMetP5a_4mM_FD_155463 | JGI IMG/M metagenome (GOLD analysis project Ga0210240, IMG submission 155463) | Chrysochromulina tobin associated microbial communities from unialgal haptophyte culture, Seattle, Washington, United States - P5a_4mM | ecosystem: Host-associated > Algae > Haptophytes >...
AGAAGGCAAGAGTGCACCGAAGACTGCCGAGGTTGGCAAGGACGCCAAGAAGAAGGCTGCTGCCGCTGCTACCCCAGAGGTGGCCAAGCCTGCATCGAAGCCAGCGCCGATACCACCTGCACTGGCGTATGTATCAAAGTCACCACCGTCGGCTGCGGCTGCGTCAGCGTCCGGAGGCTCACCTCCAGGCCCCGTGGCGCTGCCGCCGCCGACCCACCTGCACAAGGAAGGGAGCTTGGGCGGCTTGGCCGCGACTGCGCAGCAGCGGGCTCGGGACAGGGAGGCGGCTGAGCGAGCCGCCGCTGGCGGAGCCTCGCCACCATCCCAGCTCCCTGAGCCATTGCCTGCTGCAGGCAAGGGCTCACCGGGTAAGGGCAAGGGCAAAGCTGAAGGGGCGTCTGCGGCGGACTCGTCGAGCGCGGGGCTAATCCTCTTTGATCGGACGCACGACATTGGAACCTCCAGGTGATTGCCTCTGATGGCCTCTGATGGCCTCTGATTGCCTACCTCATCAGCTGACCCTCTTTGATCGGACGCGCAGCGCGGGCGCCAGCCACAGTCCGAAGGCGGATGAGTCCATGCATCTCTTCGTGCAAGAGCTCGTGCTCGAATGTGCAGAAGTTGCAGCGGACGATGCGATCTATGCCGAGGAGATGAGAGTGGCGGACGAAAGCGCCACGAGGCGCACGTCGCGCTACACGGCGCGCGGCTCGGCGCGCGGCTCGGCGCGTGGCACGTACCGCATGCTACGCAATGGCTGGGTCAAGCTCGACGAGTCTGAGCTCGACGCGTCAGGCGAGCTGGGCGACTTTGCTTCCCTCGGCGAGGTGGGCTTTGCTGAGGAGTTTCGGCATGCACGTGAGCGCGGCAATAGTAGCACTCCTTCTGGCTTCACGAGCGGGCAGGAGGCGGAGCTCGTCGCCGAGCTCCGGGGCGTCCGCGCCTCCGCGGTGCTTGAGCGCGCCAAGAGGAAAGCCATCGCAGGCTCTGTCAAGGAATGGTTCTGGTTTGACCCGTGAGGAGAGAGATCTCCAGGATGAGACTCGGAGTCTGCTCTAGCGTTAATGTCGCAGATGCTGACCGTCAGACAGCGCCGCTAGCAGACTCCATGCTACTCGACGACTCACACTTACTGGAAGCGACCCGCGCTTGTTCGTTCTCGCATCTAGTGGCGCTTTTGGCCTTTGGACACCCTGAGCTCCCAGGTTATAGTACAGTAGGAAACACAAACAGTGATCAGTGTACACTTACGTTAGATAAGTCGGGTACGAGGGGGAACCGGACCTCATCGTTATACTGTATCTGAAATATGAATTCACAACCAAAATTGTAATTCGACACCCAAGACACCGGACCGGCGTACGTACGGTTGCTCGGGGACCCCTGGACCCTTATCACAGCCAATTCACAGCGTCCATAGCAGGCGACCTTCCCAAGTGGCAGTGAATCACTGCATTGTTTTCACGTAATTCATAATGAATTGCAGCAGATATCACATCAATGTCGCGACCTTACCGCACGGGACGTCGACTCGCATCTCACGCCGGCAAGTTGCGAGCCTCACTCAAGAAGCTCGATGCAAAAACGAGAAAAGCCTTTGAGGACTACCTCCGTGATGTAGAGCAGCGACCCACGGGCGTGATCGGCTCTCAGTCGCCCGAGTGCACTATGTATGATTTCGTGCAGCAGCGCATCCGTCCATTTGTTGTCCATGGCGAGCTTGGCTGTTGCGAACGGCCATCATCCGCAAGGGCGACTGTGCCTCCACGCGGACGCTGCCTCATGGGCTCACGACTGCTGATTTCGATAGCGTTGTATGGCAACGACCCACACAGTTGGGAGTACCTGTCCACGGTTCTGCACAGCCTTGCCGTGGCGCGCTTCTCTGCAGGAATGTCGCGAATGGATGTGGTGCTAGACGTAACACACGTACCGCCAATAGGACGAGGGCTATCTGTGCCGCATGGCCTCAACGTCACCCATCAATTGCACAGCCTCGACATTCGTAAGGCCCTCGCTGGGCAGCACCGACGCCGTGCGGTTCGCGCGCTTGCCTCTGACAGCTACGATTACTACGCCTATCTCAATAACGATCTGAATTTCACTGCCGAGGCATTCGATGCATTGTGTGCTGGCCAGGCTCCTTTAGCGGGCACGAACCTGATGGTTGGTCCGATGCGTTACGAGACCAAGCGGCACAAGGGAGGGTCTTTGCCATCACGGCGGCTTCTCAACGACCTGGCCTTTCCACCACACCTAGGTGGCGTGGTGACCGTTCGGGGGCAGCGCTTCCTCGTCCCAACCAATCCGCATCATGGGGCGTGGTTCCTGCCAGCGGGACGGCTGCGTTGCCTGCTGGATCGGCTCGCCATGTCCAACGAGACGCATCGCGATTGGTCTGCGGTACCGCTGCCTGATGCATCGCTTGAATATTATGATTCACTTTGGCTCATGCCATGGCTCATCAAGGTGGTGCCACTCGACACGTATGACGATCTGCTCGTGCACCACCTCTCTAATAAATACGCCCAGATGCCGAGCATCGCAAAAGGCATGCCGGAGGCGAGCGCGCTGCGCGAAGCATCCCTCAGCTTCACCGGGTTTGAGCCAGTCTCACTCTCGCGATCTACACCGCGTGGGTCACATGGATGATCGCGTGCAGGCGAGAACAGGCGCCGTGGCCCACGTGTGGGCGCACAAGTGGGCGCGCCGGCACTCACCGCTCTAAGATTAGACGGCCGTATCGGACCAGCTTGCATGCGCTTTTTCATCGGATTCGGAAGCGTCGCGGGTCGCTGAACCTGAGTGTATCTCCACATTCCGAGGGTTGCAATCTCGGCGATCATTTACTTTATCCGGAGAGCACAGGCAAATTCTCTCTCAATGTGAAACGGTTCTTTCATACGTACGTAGCTAGTACGATAGATCGAACATGCGAAATCTTTGACGGTCGACACACGGGTGCGGGCCCCATCGACGTTGCCCGGTCGCGGCCTCGGGCTCTCTCCCCCTCACCCGAGCCGAGCCCCGAGCCCCGAGCATTCAACGGGCACGGCCAATCATCGCGATGATAGCCCGTTATCACCCATATCCGGCGAGGGCTACGTCCATCATCATCTCCGCTGCAACCCTCGTTATGAGGGGTTTCGGTCCCGCTTGGGTAATCCCTGGCGATATCCTCACACCCGGGACAGGCAGCTCCTCGACACCAGGTCGCAGCCAGACATCACTGAACGGTACGGTGACGTTACTCGCTTGCTGCATTGATGCTGCTCTCATGAGTTTTGCAATTTTCAATGTGCTCCGTGAATTGGTTTCCACCATGATGAGCTGAAACGCATCAGGCGACACGGTGGAGAGGACCTTGTCTTCAGCGCCTTCAACATCAAGGGATAGGAAATCGGCGCCCGTCAATCCATAATCAGAGAGAATGACTGACATGGGCTTGCACGGCACATCCACTGAGTTGTGGCGTCTCCTAGCTTGCCGTCTCTTCGTCAGACGATCCAGCTCACCTGCAGTTTCATTTCCATCTAGAGAGAAGCGCACTGTGTTGCGCGCACCATCGCCACAGACTGCTGAGTTGACCAGGTGAGCCCGCCTCCCCGAAGCGTTGAGCATGGCGAAATTCCGCGGATTTGCCTCAATCAGAACACCTCGCCAGCCGAAGCATTCTTCAAGCATCAGCGTGTTGGAGTATGTCTTGCCATCGAATGCACCAATTTCTACAAACACTCCTGGGCTCGATTTTGTCCATGCAGCCTTGAGCAGAGTAGGCAGCAGCAGCAAATCTTCGTGCAGCTGGGCACGCGACTCGCGAAACGCGCACGACACCAGCTCGCCCATGCGCGGATTCGACATCGACGCGCCCCGTCGCGCAACTTTTCATGCAAAGATTCAAGACAGTAGTAAAAAGATCTGACCGGTAAAAACTTGGCGCCCGCTCCATGCTCGACGCGCGGTGCTTCATGATCTCGACGCTGCGCTCCCAGGTCGGCTTTGCCGCGGCCGTAGCGCACGCCCGCCTCCGTCTCTCGCGTCTCGAGCTCATCGGGGGCTCTGGCCGCACAGCCGGCACAGTGTTCAAAGCCTATGAGGTAATTACCTGAGTAGTGAGAAGGTCCCCCTAGGTCAAAAATGCGTTCCACAGTGTTCAAAGCCTATGAGGTAATTACCTGAGTACAAGTGGGAAGGTCCCCCTAGGTCAAAAAAGTGCGCCGGCCGGCCGCTACGCGTTTAACTACGCGTCTGCCGCGCGCGCCTTCATTTCGCCGACCGCCTTCGAGCAGGCGCGGGGAGGCGCTCTGGGAGCAGGTGGCGGCAGGGTCGGGTTCGCTGGGGGCGGCCTCTTCTGAGTCGGCCGCGGGGTGCGGTCGGCTCCGGGGCTGTGGCTGTTGAGTCGGCCGCGGTTTCGGTGAATTCGGTGCTCGTCGCGTGTCGTGCGGGTTGTGTCAGTGTGTGGTGGGTTTGGATGGATGGTTGTGAGGTTCGTCTGTGTGATCCGTGTGCCCGTGTGCGCCCGTGTGTCCCGTGTGTGTCCCGTGTGTGCCCCGGCTCCCCCACGTGTCTTTGAACCGGTAAAAAGATGATCTCGGAGAGTTCCGGTGAAGCGCCCGAAGCGCGAGATGCAACCTAGGATCGGTTTGGCACCCAGTAACGAGTATGTCTCTAAAGATTAAGATGCTAAACGTTTACAGGATGCCGTACACAGGATGCCGTTCACAGGATGCCGTTCACAGTGCATGGGCGCCAACAGACCGTGCGTGGAAGCACAGTCCAAATTCGCCGTCCACGCACGGTCTGTTGGCCCGTCTTCTGACCCGTGGATGCCCCTCATCGGCAAATCCCACGCGCCTCCCCCACCGTACCCACATCCTCCCTCGTCGCCACCTCATGATCCTGCCGCGGCCTGGAGTGCCCTCGCGACCGAAGCCGTCGGCCGCTCGCCTGCCAACGAATTGTACACCTTCTTCTTCGGCCCCACGCCCTTCTCCACCTTTTTACTCGAGTATTTGCCGCTCCTGATCACCGTCTTCTTGCCTATGTTATGTGTGATCTTCGCCCTCCTCTGCAAGAGGGCGCGCAAGTCGGTTGGCTTCCGCAAATTGCACACCGTCTTCAACGCCGCCCGCGCGGATGTGCGTTTGATCAAGTTGATGTCGGCGACGAAGATAAAAGAGGCAAGGGCAGCCTTTGCTACGGGTAAGAAAGCCTCGCCCACTAAGGGGAGGGCGGAAGAGGAGACGATTAGGGCGAGGGCCGCCGCGAGCGTCCAGAAGCCGGGCGGCAGTCCAACTCCGGCCTATGGGTATGCGTATGGCAGCAGTACATGCAATTCCAGCATGGCACCGTGCCGCAGCAGCCCTTATTACGCCTGAGCAAGCGGCCGCGCGCCGGCATCGTTCGGTGTCACGTTCGGTGTCACGTTCGGTGTCGGCAGCATCGGACGTGCGCTCTGATCTCGTGCAGCTTGTGCTGCTGTCGAAGAGGAATTCCAACTCCGAACTCGCCTCAACCACAGGCCTCAACAATCTCTAGAGACAAGATCAGGATACGTACGGGTAGCAGTATATACGCGCAATACTTTCAATACACAAAATTATCGCGGAGGCCTCGGAGGAGTGCGCGAGCGAGTTTCAAGTTGACGGCGAAAAATGACGGGGTCGACGCACACGAAAGGAAAGGGGCGACCGCGTCCCTTTTTGTATATTTTGAGACGCCCGGGTGGGTGGCGGCCGCGGAACGCGGTGACGCTGTCATGGACGCCGTGCTGTGCTGCTGCTGGACGGCTGACGCGCGCTAAGACGCGCGCACGCTTGCTCGCGTTCACGCGTTGTAGTTGTCGGACCGGGTAATACTTGTGCTACTTTCTGACAGACTGCGTTTTCCTGTCACAAACTCTTCAAATTGAAATTCCCCCACCGCAATTCAGGGCGGTCCTGCCTCCTGCCAATGTGCAGGTAGCTTGGTCATTTACAAATCTCAGACTCTCTGTCACAAACTCGTGGCAAAGTCTTTCGAGGGCCTGGTCGGTGCGCGCGCTTGCGTGTGTCGTGTGTGGGTGTGTCGAGCCCAGGTTGTCTGCACTTGCTCTTGCAACTCGAGCACCAGCACCAGGTGTGGCGTGTGGGGAGTTGAGAAAAGGTCAGCTTAGAACGACACAAACGCAGCGGTCGCGTCGCAAGGTGGATAGTTAGGCTTCTAGGGGAGTTTGAGAAAAGGTCAGTTGAAGCCTCGGAAGAGATCGTATCCCATCTCCTCCCATCTTCTAACCAGAGTCGGCCAGCGTGGGACCTGGGTTGGCACCCGGAGGTCGTCGCGAGGTCGTGCCTCGTGCGTGCGTACGTGCGAGCGCGCGTGCGAGCGTGCGTGCGTGCGCGTGAGCGACGGTGAGTCGGTTATTGTCAGGTTCGTCCCCCCGGTGATTTTGAACTTGTCGGGTATCTTCCCAAAGTTCTTGAATGATCGATTCAATCTCGAACGGCGACGCGCCTTTGTCGTGTGTGGGTGTGACGAGGCTTCAACTGACCTTTTCTCAAACTCCCCTAACTTTCCACCGTGCAAGCAAGCAAGCAAGTTCTTTAATCGAAACACTTGCTTGCTTGCTTGCTTCGACCGTGCGACGCGACCGCTGCGTGTCGTTCTAAGCTGACCTTTTCTCAACTCCCCACACCTGGTGCTCGAGTTGCGAGGGCAGAACTCTGCGTGGTCCAGCCCAACGCCGCTGTGATGAGCGGCAAGCAGCCGGCGGCTAAGCGGCGCAAGCCTTCGTCTTCGGGCGACCTGCTCGATAGCATCCTCGGCGGCATAGACAGAACCATGTCCACAACTCCGGGAGCCTTCCGCGCCGAGGAGGAGCCCGAGGTGGCGTCACACTACCAGATAGTGCGCGCGCCGCCGGCCAGCGACCTGAATCGCAAGAGCATGTGCCGCAACTGGGAGTGCGGAGGGACCGAATTCGAGAACGACTACCGCTCTGGTGACCGCGTGTGCCGCTCGTGCGGCGCGGTGCAGAATGCGCGCAACTGCGAGTCGCAGGAGGAGGAGCACCGCACGTTCGCCGACGACGACAAGAAGGATTCGAAGCAGCGCACGTCGCGCAGCGCCTCCACCGGTGTGGGCATGGCCAAGCTCGAGCAGGCCAATCAGCTCGCGCACGGGCAGGCGGACGGCGACGAGCTCACGCATAAGCAACGGAAGAAGATCGCGGATTACAAGGACAAGGTGACGGTGCTCTCGGACGCGCTCGAGCTGACTGATACCATCAAGTTCGACGGGCACATGTTATGCGAGGACCTCGTACGCAAGCAGCATGAGCATGACGTGCAGTGCGGCAAGGGTGGCACGTGCCGGCTGACGCTGCGCCTGCGCCCGGCGGCAGTGATCGCGGCAGCCTTGCTCAAGGAGGCCATGCGCAAGAACGGCATCGATCGGCTCTTCGAGGAGCTCAAGAAGGTGCTCAAGGGCGACGATGTTGACGCCGCAGACACGGGCAAGGTGGGCAAGACCCACGCCATCGTGCGTGACCTGCTCAAGGGCGCGCCCTATCCATGCGCAGATGAGGACTCAGGCCGGGCGGCCGCCGCGGCCGCACAAGCAGAATCCCTGCGGCTCGGCGCGAGTGGCAGCAGCGAGGGGAGTGCGGCCGGTGCGGCCGGTAGGGGAGCCGACGGCAGCATCACTGCGGCGCCTCATCCGGCAATAGCGTTAGTGCCTCGGCTGACGACACAGTTGCATCTCCCCTACTATCTGGAGCGTCGCGCCGTTGAGTGTATCGAAGACTGGTCCCTCTTCGGGCTGCCCGCGCTAATGCCGCAGACGATCTCGGCCCTTGCACTGCTGCGCGCCTTTGAGGAGCTCGTGCAGCCCAAGCTGCGAAACGGTAAGCAGAATCGACCGCTGCCGCAGCTGCCGAAGCTCTCCGTAGCCGACATCGCCCAGGAAGCAGGTCTGACGGAGAAGACGCTCACGCAGCACATGAGGCACGAGGACCTGCCTTGGCCAACACTGCTCCTGCAGGACCTCGCGCACCGGCTCGCGCCGCCGCCGCCTTTCGCCTTCCGCACCGAGGCGCAGAAGATCCTCGACCGTATCTTGCAAGTGCCTGGCAACCCAGCCGCTGAAGCCACAAGGGAGTGGAGCCGGAAGTTGACACCACGTCTCGTGGCCGCATGCGCGCTGCTCCTCGGCGCTCGCAAAGCTGCCGCCGACGAGGCCGCCGCCGCCACTGCGACCGCCATCACCCCCACGGAGCCGCCCGACACGGCGGCTGTCGCCGCCGCAGCAGGCGTCAGTCCGCAGGCCCTCGATGCCGCGCTGGCAGCCTACCCGCCAGCACAAGTGACTATGTGACACGCGGCGGCTACAGCGGCCGGATCAACGGTAGGAGAGGACAAGAACAGGTTGCAGAGGAGGGTATCGCAGCGCTTTGAGAGCTGGTGAGCAGATTCGCCTGCGCGCGAGGCGCGGAGAGGAGCGCGTTCTGGCGGCGACGTGAGGGCAAGAAGAGCGGCATGGCTATGCGCGATCCAGCACAATCGTGAGTTCGGAGCGAGGGGCAGCGAGCGCGGAGCGGAAGAGATCGTATCCCGTCTCCTCCCGGTGTCTTCTAACCCGAGTCGGCCGCTGGGTTGGCACCGGGGTCGCGGCGAGGTCGTGCGTGCGTGCGAGCGTGTGAGCGTGCGTGCGTGCGCGCTTGCGCGACGGTGAGTCGGTTTTTGTCAGGTTCGTCCCCGGTGTTTTGAACCGCGCCGGTCGTGTCTTTCCCCAAGTTCTTGAGACGAATCTAGAGCGCGGAGATGAGAATTATGGTGCGCACTGTCCTCGCGTCTGAAAGTCTGAAAGTCGGCACCAGCGTGGGTCCACAGTAGCACACATGAGACATGTCGCTTCAGGCACGGCCGACCGAACAAGCGCGAAGGCCACACACCGGCCCAAGGCAACGCACGAGTTAGCGCGTGCACTTACTCCCCCTCCCTTTATCATGTTTGGTTCTTGTGTTGAGCGCGGAGGATCGCGACGAAACTGACTGACGATCAGTACGTTTTGAAGTTCGATTGACGATTCGATCTCCAGCGGCCACGCGCCAATACACGCGCTGAAGACGAATGCGAATGGATGCGCGATGTGCGATGTCCAGCCTCGGAGATCGATGGGGCTCACCGCGCCACGCTGTTTCTACCATGATGCAACCGCCTGACCTCGTGCATGTTGACCTCTTGCAACTCTACGAGTCCGCGGAGGCGTCCAACAGCCTGTTGACTGACATGGTCACAGCTTCCTTCCTCAACACGATGAGTGACTCCATTGCGCAGGCCACGGTGAAATCTTCCGGGTGGCCAGATGGGATGCGAACTGCTCGATTTAGTATCTTCGGCTTCATGGACGGAGCGATGAGCCACGCCTGGTTTGGCCTACTCTACGCCGTCCTTGGAGATGGTGTAGGTCTCGAGGGGCAGGCCAAGGTCATCGACATCCTGTTGAAGCAGTTCGCTGAGGCGCTCGTGTACACGCCGTACTGGGCACTATGGTTCCTTTGTGCATTCTCGCTCCTAGAGGGACGTACGTTCCAAGAGATCCCACAGATTGTACGAGAAAAATGGAAAGAGCTCTTCGTGGGAACTGCGGGCTTCTTCTTCCCAGTCACTTTGTACATGTACGCGTGCGTGCCTCAAGAGAAGCTCGTGCTCGCTTACTGCACGGGCACGCTGATCTTCACGATCGGCCTCTCCATCTGGAATGGCTCTCAAAGTCCTCAAGGCGATCTGCGCGCTTTGGACGAGGCGAACGCGAGTGTGTTGTCCGGAGAAGCTCAATCTGATCTCGAAGTGCGAGGCATCGCTCTGGTTGGAGGACCCGATACATTTGCTCCGGCGGCGGCGGCGGCGACGGCGGCGGCGGCGGCGGCGGCGGCGGTCCCCATCGAAGAGCTTGCCGACATATATGGTGTCGCAGCTTCAATGATTGATGGGCTTTGACACTTAATCCGCGCGACTCTGGTATTTTATGAAGGCCCCTTCATAGGCAATCGCTCGAACACATGTACAGTACTGATGTCGTTGAAAGGCATAGCAAACCATGTCTCGGTCTGCGCGTTTTTGGCGTTAATTGAGATCTCGGATACAGTCTGAGGAGTACACTTAATGACTTGAGTCTTGACCCCCAACAGGCCGGAAGACGGCCGGAAGGCGCGCGCGGCTTGCGGGCCTTGCGCGCGCGGCCGGGGGGGCGGGGGCGCGGTCTTCAGGCCCTCCCGTCTCGTGCAGTGTAGCAGTCACTGTTGCCCCACGGCAGGGAGGTGGGATAGCCGTCCTCGCGTCCGTTGAGCGCGCGGCGGAGGCCTCGCACGAAGATGCCACAAAGACACGATTAAGAGTTTAAGACTATCGACAGACATGTTGTTCGATTGTCCGACGAGGGCGTGTGAGCGGCTCCTGTGGTGAGCGCGACTGTGGCCTGCGAGCTGCGACATTTACCGAGATCCCCGACACCGGAATAAGCAATAACGTCGCGTAATTGAATAGTTTATTGATGACATAATTTTTATTTCGGACCGCGCGCCGGGACGGCGCGCGGGAACGCTCGGCGCTCAGACTGCTTTGTCAGACTGGTTACAGTATCCGCGCTGCGCGCGCTCCCGCGTTCGTATGCGCCTAGTGCCTTCGGGGATACACAGTTACGCACTCGACTTACGGTGCTGCGCGACTGCCGCACGTACTCGCAACCTCGTTGCGCGGTGTACACAGTTGACAGTACACATTTCCTTGACGATCGCGCACGAGATCGCGCTTCGAAGACTGACTGCCAGACTCGTTCGCAGCACATCTTGCGTACGATAAACACCGCTGGAGAGGTGACTTTGGGTCAGAAACGAATCGTTTGCTCACACCGTTGAAATGGATGAGGGTAGGCCCACTGTCCTGGGCAATCGCGCATTCTTTACTGTAGGGGCCCAACCGCCTCCATCTGCCATCCTTGCTCCAGGACCAGGACGAGGTGAATCTGGTTCCTAACAAGCACTTGTCTGGCCCGCAAATGATGCCACCAGCCCTCGTTGCATACGTTTGCCCGGAGTCATTGCGGCCAACTACGATCGATCCAGAGGCAAACAAGTGCTCATGTGAATCCAACACAATGGTCCCATTGCTTCGGAGCATCAAATTGGTTGCGACGCACTGGTCCTCAAGGCTTCCTAGACCAATTTTGTTGTTGACCAACTCCTTTCTGCAGACCGGCGGCGGCCCAGGCCAGGCCGAGCCCACCTTGCGCCTGCCCACCATCCCTGCCAACCACCGCTGTAGATGCGGTGTCATGTCACGTGCTAGTCCAGCAAAGCCACCACTGTTCAGGTAGCGAGGGCAGCGCCATGGTAGCCGGTGGTGACCTAGTTCCTCATACTGAGCCAAAACCTGCATCGAGCACGTCATCTCCTTCGGAACGAACTTCTTTCTATCTCCCCAAGGGGCCCAACAGATGGGCTCACCTTGGTAAACAATTCGGCCACGGGGTTGGTGAAGAAGAGCTGCCTCGAAACGCTTCATGAGTGCATCAGCAGACTCAATCACGTTGAAGATGGCATCGCTATCGGAACAGATTAGAAGCTCCGCGGGCGGGGCACTTTGCGCGTACTCGTAGTAAGCCTCGACCTTCGTGATGAGCCCGTTCCAAGGCCTGCCGATGCACACGTTTGTCAAGGTTACGTTTAGTTCTTGTTTGTTTGAAGCCGACGATGGTCGTGCCATGGGCCCATGGCGCCGCAGCAGTGCGTCAAATGTCTGCTCAAGCAAGCCACCTTTGCGTGTCTCACACGTCAGGAAGTGCACACGTACACCAGACATCGCCGCAGGGGATAATGTGCGCCCGGCGGCGACGCGACCCTAAGGCCTTGCTTGATTCAACCAAAAACTAAACATAGGTCCCGGTACCCGGTATACCGGTAAAAAGACGCCGGGGGAGCCGGGACACTCACGGGACACACACGGGACACGCGGGCGCACTCAAAGGCACACGGACCACGCAGACGAACCTCACAACCATCCAAACCCACCAACAACACACATCCCGCACGTCAGCGCGAGCACGACCGAAGCCGCGGCCGACTCAACAGCCACAGGCCCGGAGCCGACCGCTCAATACCCGGTATACCGGTACCGGATCCGGTGAAAAGACACCGGGGGGAGACGGGACACACATGGGACACACGTGCGCACAAGGGCACACGGATCACACAGACGAACCTCACAACCATCGAACCATCCCTGCAACCCACCAACGCACCTACACGGCACAAGCACGACCGCACGACGACCGAAACCGCGGCCGACTCAACAGCCGCAGCCCGGAGCCGACCGCACCCCGCGGCCGACTCAGAAAAGGCCGCCCCCAGCGAATTTACGTTTTCATGAGTGAGTGAGAGTGAGTTTCTCACTCACTCACTTAACACTAATTCGCAGACTCACTTACTTACCATGTTACATGTACTTACACACTCACTCTACACTCACGTTTACATAATGAATAGATTCCTATTCACTCCCAGCCCCTCCTTTCTCATTGTGAATGGGGGCTCCCTCGCCGAGCGTGAGAGGCGCCGGACCGACTCCCCTGTGCGGGGTTATTCCAGTTCACAGCCAATGGTGTTAATGGTTTGGTCCGTGCCTCCTTGTGGACGCTCATGGCCGGGATCCACAGCAGTAACTTGGTTCATCCGGTTCCAATCATTTCCGGCACTCTGCTGAAAAGAAGCGCGACGAGCGTGTGCAACGCCACTCACACTCATTGGTGCTCGAGCTGCTCATGCGAGCGCCATGCTCGGCTGCTCAAGGGCCAGCTGCCCGATACTGGGATGGGCAATCGAATCAGCAAGTTACTCAGCTTTGCAGGCATAAGTGAGTCCTTGGGTCGACACGTATTGGTGTTCTGGCCGACATTGGGTAATTGGGGGAGATTATCTCATAGAGGACGGCGCTTCTACGGTGGGCTCGAGGAGGTTCGCAGCCTCGTGCATCTACCACGGGCGCTACGCTGGATCGAGGATTGGCCGGCAGAGGAGTTGAATGGAAGCCATCCCAGCGAGGTGTTCGCACAGCTCCCTATTGGTGCAGCTGATGAGATTCCAGTGATTCCGATTCGACACCTCGACTTTGGATGGGGACACCCCGAAGGAACCTGGTTTCACTGGCAGGTTTGGGCGAAGCGCAATCTGTGGCCACAGCCGTGCATTGGCCATGATGCCTTCGTGGCAAGCATGCGCAACGTGTTCCGGCAAATGCGGCCAAAGGTTGACTTGGCCAACCCTCAACCGCGCTCGTATCTGGTGCTTCATTGGCGTCGTGGCGACCGCGGAGACACGTCGCTTCAGGACCCAGTTGCCTTCAACTTGACGTGGACGTGTGCGCTCACGTTGATCGCACGACGTGGAGACTTGCCATGGCTGGTCCTCGCTGAAAACATTACCGAGGTTCCGGACATAGAGGAGCGGCTGCGGCAGCACGGTGCACACATCGTCCGACGTGAGTCCAAGGAAAAGCTGCGACGAGCACAAAATCACAGCGACGACGGCGACGGCGACGAGGATGGCTCCTCCGTGCGCCCTGTACTTCGCGACTTCTTTGCAGCGTCGGCTTCCGTGGGTATCCTCTTCTCGGGTACGCGCTGGGGCGATTGGATCGACAGCTCGTTCAGTTCGATGGCCGCACTCATTGGAGATGTGCCGCTACTCTTTCCGTACGCCGCATCCAATGGTGGCAACATCGCGTCAATGCAGGCTCTCGGAAACGTGAGCGGCGAAGCGCTCCACTCATACTTCTTCGCCGATCAGATCGACAGCTTCCTGGACGAGGTGGCCAAGACTGCGAGGCGGCCGTTTGCGGAAGACAACAGCCGGCTGCAGCCTGTGGCGCCTGCGGATGCAGAGCGCGAGAATCGATGCCCACTGCAACCGCAGAATCGCCAATTCAGAGCTCCTGGCGATTCAGCGCTGGCCATTCAGAAAGCTCCCCAAACTCTGATGGACAAAGGTGCAGTCGTCGTGGAGTATGCGGCAGCGATCGAGCTGCACGTCAACCAGCTGGCGAACGAACTGCAACGGTTGCCTTGCCATGGCTGCGCAGAATGGTTTCTCCGCAGGCACGTTGATAAATGGCGCTTCAATGCGGTTGCAGCTGAGCGAGCGAGACTACTTAAGCATGCGGAACTATTTGGCGAGTTTCTTCCCAATTCAACACGGCCCACCCTTCGCTCGAGTCCGTCACCAGGCTCGTACGTCGGGACGTTCTCTCCGTTTGACTATTGGGAAGCCGAGCACCCTTGCGCCTCCGACTCTCGTGTGCCTGCTCATGTGATTGGTGATGGTGCCAAGTGGCTCTGTGCTGCAGCCTTGCACCCAGCTCCATGTCAGATCGTGTCGCTTGGCTCGAATTTTGACGACTCATTCGAGCGTGCGATGCACACTCTCGCAAATTGTAGCAGCTACATTGTGGACCCGACGCTGCAGCGAGGAGAAGCGATGCGCAAGTTTGAGCGGCAACTCGAGTCCTACGGTGCGACGCTGAATCACAGTGTTGGAATCGGCCGAGAGGGAACTTTGCTGCGCGTCCGTACTCTCGATACCTCCCCGCCGGATGCCCTCGGGCCCAAGCAAGTTCAAGGCTGGGTGCCAATGGTATCTGTCGCGTCGCTCCTGCAGCATCGGTTTCCGGATGCCCCTTCCGCACACATCTCCGTGCTGAAGGTGGACATCGAGGGAACTGAGTACGACAGCCTGGATGGCTTGTGGAATCTATGCGCCACCGGCCGGCTCACAGTCAGCCAGCTTAACATGGAGATTCATCTCCACGATAGACAGCCAATCAAAGCCTTGTACGCTTTGTTTGCAGGCGCGCGCAAATGTGGGCTCATTCTGCATCACAAGGAGGTCAATACTTGGGGCTCCCCAAAGTGGCCGTGTGCAGAATTTGCGTGGGTGGATCTGGAGCATGCGCAGCGTGCAGTGCACGCAGAGCGCGCTGCCTCTGCACTCCCACCTTGTTCCTTTGCGAGCTGCGCCTCATAGATGGCACGCAGGGAGGGCAGGCGCAGGGGCCGTCGCACGTGTCTCGATCTGAACGGGAGCAGTCCTCGTGCTCTTGAGAGTCCGATGATTTTGGTCACCTGTCTCGTTTCGTTTCGTGAACGAGTTATTTCCTGAAACCGCGTCGTGAGCCTAAACCTGTGGCTAGTGGCTTACCGGTATCCTTTTTACCGGTACCGATACCGGCAACCGTATACGGTACCGAGTCGCTCAATGCTCGCACTCATCGCCATCACCAACGTTGGCGTCGGCGACAAGCTCATGCCGCACAACCCCGGTGGCGGCATGCAGGAGATGCGCGGGTTGACGACGCTGTGCTCACTCGGCTTCCGCCCGCAGCGGGTGCTCGACATCGGAGCAAATCGAGGCGATTGGACAAGAAGCGTGCTGACTATGTTTCCACACGCTCAATTCGTGATGATCGAAGCGAATATCGAGCATGCGCAGAACGGTCGCTACCGCGACTTGCTGAGGCGCGGCAACGTGACCGCGCTGAGCGCCATCTTGCACGACTCGTCGCATAACGTCACGTGGAACATGATGAAGAAGGGCAAGCCGGGGACCGGTGACAGCATCTTCCAGGAAAGGACGCGCCACTACTTCGCGAACGGTGTGCAGCTCGTCCGTCAGACGGTGAAGCTCGACGAGCTGCTGCGCCAACATCGCCTCTCCAATGCCTTCGATCTCGTCAAGCTCGACATCCAGGGTGCCGCTCACACAGTGCCCGCACACTCTCCACTGCGTCTGCCAAGGCTCACACAGCGCCTGCACTCTCCACCGCTTGCGTGTGACCTCTTCTCGCGCTATGTTGTGTGCACTATGGGTGTGATACAGGTGCCGAGGTCGCCGCGCTTCGAGGCGGGCTCGGGGTGCTCTCCCGCGCAGAGGTGGTGCAGCTCGAGCTGCCATTCGTGGGAGAGTACAATGTGGGTGCGCCGCGCTTTAGTGAAGGGATCAGCTTCATGGACGTGGTGGGCTTCTCGCCCTACGACATCGTCGAGCAGCATCGGCTACCCACTACGGGTAAGCAGCTCTTTCAAATCGACGTGCTGTTTCTGCGCAAGACGTCGCCGATCATGCGGCGCGTGCAGGCGGACATTGACATGATCGGGGGGAAGCGACAACATGGCTGACGGCGACGCGTGCGGCAGCAGCGGGCCCCTAGCATCTCGTGCATGTATTAACAAAAAAATTCCGGCGCAGTCACGACCTTTTCAACTGTGAAATAACGGCGGACCACGTTTCTCGGGCGCCCGCCCCTAGACGCCACATGGCATCGCTCCAAGCACGCATAGCCGAACTGGCGCGGCACCCAGCGACGGCCATTTCACTTCGAGACCTATACAAGGCCGGAAACAAACCGAGCCGGAGCATGCGCCTGCAGAATGCAATCTTTTTGCAGCGCGAGCTGCCGATACGGATGGCTCAGCGCATTGTGGAACTCCAGACGCTGCCGTTTGGCCTGAACCATTCGCCCCACATCCTGAAAGTCATCGGCTGGTACTCATCCTTCGTTGACACGATCACTTCGATGCCGCGCGTGTCTTCCGTCGACGACGAGGACCGCTTCACCAGTACGATCGATGCGCAGTTGCAGACGCCCAGCCTCGTCACGGCGATGCTATCGGCGGCGGTGAGCCAGTCAGCCGCGTCGATCAACGACCCATCAACCGACAGCCGCCGGCAGCCGGCAACGCGCACGCAGCGGGTGGACTTCATGCAGAAGGCGCTCGACCGCTTCTTCACCGCGCGGATCGGCCTGCGATTCCTGATGGAGCACCACGTGAGGATCAGCCGAGTCCAAGAGGAGAACTGGTCGGGCATCATCCAGGCCAACTTCAACCCGGCCGACGTCGTGCGGCACGCCGCGGAAGATGCGCGCCACTTATGCGAGGACGAGTACGGGATCGCGCCCGAGGTCGAGGTGCGTATGGCGGACGTCGAGGATGAGCCGAGTGCGACACGCAACAATCGGCTCACGTACGTCCCAAGCCACATGCACTACATTTGCACCGAGCTCCTCAAGAATGCCATGCGTGCCACGACGACGCGCCATCGGCGCGCGCCAGGGCATAATCTCCCGCCCATCGTGGTCACGATCGCCTTTGGCAAGGATACCCTCGGCGTGCGCATCTCGGACGAGGGCGGCGGCATTGCGTTGGCCGAGACCAACCGCGTGTGGCGGTACGCATACACCACCGCTCCCGTGCCGCTCATCGAGCTCGACGGCTCCGCAGACGCGCCACCTCAGACCCTCCGCCGCTCCGCGCTCGCTGGGTACGGCATGGGATTGCCGCTCAGCCGCTTGTACAGCCAATACCTCGGCGGGCGTCTCGACTTGCGATCGCTCGAAGGACACGGCACCGACTGCTTTCTGCATCTGCCGCGGCTGGGCGCGGCGTGCGAGACGCTGCCGGCGGTGGTGCGTGCGTCGCCCGCGGAGCGCGACTCGACGCCTGGCCCAGGTGGCCTCTCTTCCTATTCGATGAAGGCCGAGCTGAGCGAGTACGAGTACGCGGTGCTCAGCGAGAAGCTGGCCGAGATTCGGCACGATTGAAGAACTGACTGTAGCAATGCAGGTGCTTGGGTCAGCACGATTGCATGCGTGAGTTCTGATTTGCGACGGCTTTGCGAACTTTTTCTCTTCACACTCCTCCTGCCGTGTGGAGCAAGCCTCTCTGTGCCGCCCGTGTGGCGGTGACGCGACGGTCGACAGGGGCGAGGCAGTCGCGAGCGAGCTCGGCTCTCGTCCGCAGCATGTCGGACTTAATCGCATGGGCGCTTGACGTCACGCCCACACCAACGACTCAGCTGCTTCATGATGGACGTAGGGTCTCTTCTGCACAGCACGCACAGCCGCAGCCGCAGCCGCAACCGTCGCCGCAGCCGCAGCCGCAACCGTCGCCGCAGCCACAGCCGTCGCCGCAGCCGCAGCCGCAGCCGCAACCGCAGCTGCAGCATCAGAGCCCACAGCAACCATCTGAGATCGGCGATGAGCGACAATCTTCTCCGCCGTTACCGCTCGTGAGCTGTGCGCTCTTTTGGGACTACGAGAACGTGAGCATCCCAAATCACGTGGTAGCTGCCGACGTATCCAACTCCCTGCGCCAGCTGGCGCTGCAATTCGGGCAGCTCACCCAGCGGCGCCTGTACCACGACCCTGCGAAACATCAAGGACTAACTGCGGAGAAGCGCACCGCGCTGGATCAGGCCGGGTTCACCCTCGTCGACTGCCCCTCACGCGGGTCGAAGGAGACTGTGGACAAGAAGATCATTGTGGACGTGATGCACTTTGCGATGAGCCGAGTGCACTTGGGCGGGCGGACGTGCGTGGTGCTCGTGAGTAGCGATGGCGACTACGCGTACATGCTCTCGCTCCTGCGTGACCTGCGCGTGCACGTGGTGGTGGTGTACCACGCGGGATGCGTCGCGCCTTCACTGATCGACGCGTGCGATACGGCTGTCGACTGGGAAGGGCAGATTCTCGTCTCGTGCCGTCATGCTGGCGACGAGGACGACAAGCAGGAGGCGGAGGCGCGCGAGGACCATCTGGCGCACCAGATTGAAGGGCGGCTGGCCGCCCTCGCACCCAAGCTGCAGCGCGCGCTCTCTTTGGGCAAGATGCGGAAGGCCGCCCTCCTCGGCCGGAAGATGGAGGTGCTCAGGACGAAGCTGCGAGTGCGCCCGAGGCAAATATCAAGGGGAGCAAGGTCTAGGGGAGCAGCAGCGGCGAGGGGGGCGGGCGTCTTGATCGACGCCGGCGACCTCCATCTGATTGAGCCTAGCTCTGCATTCGCAAGGTCGTGCGCACTGGAAGGTCGATTCGATGTGGAAGCGCTCCGCTTCGTCGATGGCGATGACTGTGACCATGACCACGCGTCGGGCGGCGGCGATGGCGGCGGCCATGGCGACGACGTGGCAGAGGGCGAATTGTACATGGCTCTCGAGCCGTCCTGTGCGAGACGGATACGCGGGGTCGCCATTGCAAAACCTTTGAGGCTGGCCCGAGGCAGAGCTGCGAGGCTGACCAAAGCTGCGAGGAAAGCCAAGGGCGGTCGGATGAATCACATGAAAGCCAAGCTCAAACGAAAAGAAGGCAAGAAAGGACGCTAAACCATTGCGAATTGGTTACATTTTCATGTGGAAGGGGAAACGTGAGTGAGTTTTATCAAACTTTTCCGGTGGGGTGTGCGTGGTCGTCCGAACCGGACCGGATCGTGCGGCAGTCTGCTTGTTCGCCGCCCCAAAATACTCGCTGCAGACGATACAGTCACTCTCGGCTGTACGAGTGTAGTCACCAGTGCCGCCACAAGCGATATCAACACATCTCAGCTCTCTCACAACACGCCCAACCCCTCAGTTCTCACAACACGCCCACCCTCTTCATTTCGCAGTGCTCCCACCCACTTAGTCCCGATGGGTTCAGACTGGCAAGTGACATAATCTATCTGCAACATCAGTTTTTGGCAGCCTCAGCGACTGCAATCAACAAAAAACCAAAAACCAGTTGCCAGTGAGGATGTCTGCCCTCCCCCCACCAGGCTGTTGATAGTCCTTGATGTCAATTTTCGGAAGCAGCTCATGCAAAGTTCGTCTTCACGAACCAGCAGCGTACCTTCCAAGGCCTTGCCATTGTAATCAGTACACTTTTGCCATCGACTCCCCTGTAGCTGCACGCGCCACATGCCGCTCGGAGCGTCGTACGTCTGAACGACGGCACGGACAGGCCCAGGCGCAACTTTGGCGACGTACACAACGGTGCCCTCGTGTATCGCAGCGCACTCAGACCCAGCCTTGCCGTGCACTGCGTTACGAATCGAGGCCTCCCCTTCCTCCTCGATATCTAACCAGCTGAGGTTGCACTCGATTAATGAGCGATTGACCAATAGCAGATTGGCCACGTGCTTGGCGCCTGCTGTCCCACCAATGTTGTCGTCGGCTTCATCATAATCTCCGCTCAAGTCAAGCTCCTTGAGAGTGGTGTTGCCTTTCAGTGCATCACAGATGAGTTTGGTGCCTTCCTCTCCCAACCCATTCCTGGCGAGCGAAAGTTTGGTGAGCGAGCGGTTGATGCCAAGCATGTCAGCTACATGCTTGGCACCTGCAGCATAGCCGATGTTGTTGTAGGCAGGGAAACTGCCACTCAGATCGAGCTCCTTGAGCGTCTTGCTGTCTTGCAGAGCCTCGCAGAGAGACTTCGTGCCATCCTCGCCCAGCATGTTACTGGCGAGCGACAGCTTCGTTAGCGAGCCGTTGATGCGCAACGCGTCGGCGATCGCAGCTATGCCCTTGACGATGTAGGTGCCGCTCGGATGCAATCCGGTCTGCGCATTATCGTTCATTCCACAGAGCTGGTTGGCGTCGAGATCGAGGCTCATTAGCGAGCTATTTGCAGCGAGCGCTGGCGCAAGGGCGTTAGCACCTTCTGGACCGAGGTGATTGTACCGCAGGCAGAGCGTTGCTAGTGAGGCCATTGCAGGTAGGAGTCCTGCCACAACCATGATGCCCTCGTCGCCAATCCCCTTTCCATTTATGTTGAGCTCTGTGAAGGAGTCGGCGCGCATCTCCTTGATCGGGATGTCGTTGAACATCTCGATCTTGAGGTTACCGAGGACAGCCGCTGAGAGCTGTGCAGCGCCGTCGCCCGCGATGATGTTCCCGCGGACGTCGACACGTAAAAGCGAGCGGTTGACCTTGAGAGCCTCGCCAAGTGCCGAAGCACCTTCTGAGCCAATCCGATTGCAGGTGAGGTCGAGCGACGTGAGCGAGCTGTTGACGCGGATTGCTTCGACAATGGAGCGAGCACCCTCTGGACCAAAGAAGTTGCGCGAGAGGTCGACGCAGGTTAATGAGCGATTCACGCAGAGAGCATTCGCAATTGCTGTGATACCCTCTGCGCTGTAGGTGCCGAGCAGGCTGTTCACGTATCGACCCCCCCACCATCCGTTGCCGAGGCCGTTGGCGAGGCCACCAAACGGGCTCTTCGCGAGACCGCAAAGAAAGTTTTCAGAGAGATCGAGGCTCGTGAGTGAGGCTGTGGAAGCAACGAGATAGCTGAGGAGCATGGCCCCCTCCAATCCGAGTCCTTTGCGTGACAAGCCGAGCTTCGTGACGCTCTCCTCGAGGACTCTCAAGCCCGCACAGGCGACGGCTGCGGTCGTCAGCTTCAACGGTGGCTCACCCTCGCCTGATATGCAGCTGTAAACAAGAGCACGATTGAATGCTAGATGAGCTCGATGAGGAAGATGCTCACGATGGTAAGCTGGGTGGCAGCCATACTCGGGATAACCCTCTGCAGCTCGGAGCCTTAAAGGAGCCTCCGTGATGCGCTGATGGTCTCTGACGGCCGCAAACATTTGGTCCGCCACTTCCGCGGCTCGGATTTTCGCCACGTCCACTTCGAAGCCGTAGCCATGGATGCGTGCCAGTCCGGGCAGCATCCGCCCCGCTATATAGACTTCCCACGGCCGGCCGGCCTCGATCAGCTTCTCAACGTCGAGGTCGGTGATCTCATCCAGTTGTGTGGGTACCGGCTGCCCGTCACGGCGGCACAGGCGCGAGCACAGGACACGTCGCGCCAGCGCACGCCAACGTCGATTCATGCCCTTAAGCTCGACCAATGTGGCCACGTCCACAAGGCCCAGAGCAGCCTCCTGGGCATCTGTCGTGGCTAGCACCCCCGAGAACGAGGGCTGTTTGAGCAGTGCGGGCGGTTCTATGGAGCTGGCCGGCTGCCGCGGCTCCTCGAAACTTTCTGGGACAAAGGCTGACTCGGCAAGTGTCGCCGCATGTTCCTCCGCGCTGCCAAAGTCGCTACCCTCGCCAAGCAGCGCACGGATTTCTAGAGCGCGCTTGCCGTTGAGCCGGGAGGCAATGGCTCGCTGGATTTGCTTGAGCGCCATGGGGGCGTCGAGGCAGAGGGCGTCCTCGATGAGATTGAAAAGCTGTACTAGTGAATGCTCGTAGAGCTGGTCCATGCTCGGCCACGTGTATTCTGGGTCATTCAGTTTGCACACCAATAGAAGCGCCGAAGCCCTGATCGCAGGCATTGCATATATGCCATTCTCGGAGGTGGCGAAGTCCATGAGATCCTTAATGGTGCCGACGAGCCGGGCTGCATTGCACGACAGCGTGACCTCCTCCCCATCTCGCGCTCGCACACGGATCCGCTCGTTGGCCGTGCCCATCGGGCCCATGGAGGCGGACAGAGTGCCAAGTGCGTTGCGTGAGGCCATCGCGTCAGAGCGTCGTCGTCGTCCAGCTTCACCTCTCTCAGAATCGCTCGCTCGCAAGGTGTTGAAAGCAAGCGCTCGCGGGGCAAGCGCTCAGCATGGCGCGTGTTCGGCAGCCATTGGAACTAGCCTCCACCCGCTACAGTTTCGCTACGCCGCATCAAAACAGCGTTTTTGAACAGGCATAATTTGTCGTCACCGGAAGGGTTGAACGCACCTGCGGCCGCGGCGGGCCGCTGTCCCTAGAGAATTCGGGAAACATGACTCTGCCTCGGCACAGTCGGTGCGTGTGCGCTGGACGGCCCTCCACACACACACAGCCTTGGCTCGAACTCGACCGATTCTGTAGAGCGCTTGCGTCTCCTCTCGCTCGGGCTGACCGTGCCGGCGATGGGCGCTGTCACCGTACCGAGCCTCTCTAGTTCACGTGTTACGTGCATGCGTCCACATCCACACGACGGCCGGAGCCACGGCCTCGCCCACGGGACCGACCAACCAACGGCCGCCTGCCCCGCGACGCGACGGCGCGCGGCTCAAGGCCGGAGAGCCTCGCGCGCCGGGTCGAGCACCTCCGCCTTGATGCGAGGGTAGTCGGGATACTGCCCGAGGACCTTGTGGCACACATCGATGGCTTCGACGTACTTCTTGGCCTTGAGATAGTTGAACGAGAGCTTGTACCCGACCGCGGCGGACGCCTCGTTCTCAAAGCCCCACGCCTTTTCGTAATGCGAGGCAGCGTCCTTGTACGCGGCCTCCTTCTCCTTGACGACACCGAGGAACTCCCAAGCCTTGGCGCACGACTTATTGGAGGCGAGGCAGCGCCAGCAGAGCTCCTCGGCGAGGTCGTACTTGCCGCCCACGATGTACACGTCCGCGAGCATCAGCCAGCCGCGCTCGAAGTCGTCAATGAGCTCGGCCTGGAAGGCAATCTTGGCGACGCGCTTCAGGTGATTACGCGCCTTGGGCGCCTGCTTGAGCATCAGATAGGCCTGCGAGAGGCAGACGAGCGCGGGCAGGTAGTCCTTCTCGACGCCGAGCAGCTCGAGGAGCATCGCGACAGCGCGGTCGATCTGGTTGCGCTCCTTGGTGGCCAGGAGCATGTAGCACTCGAGCACCTGTCATCAGGGGTCATCAGGGGTCATCAGAGGTCATCAGGGGTCATCAGAGGTCATTAGGAGCATGTAGCACTCGAGCACCTCGCGCCGTGCCGAGCTCGGCATCTCGCGCAGCAGCCGCTCGGCGGCCTTGACGGCCTCGTTCGGCTCGGCGGGCGCGTCCACGTTCAAGTTGTCCCAATTCGTCTCATTCTCCGGGTTCAGGAAGATTTCGATCATCTGTCGCAGCGCAGGCTCCCCATACTCGCCGTCGCGCCTTGCCATATTTAGGTGGCGCAGCGCGGCGCGCGGCTGGTTCTGGTAGCGCGCGAGCAGCCCCTGGCAGTAACGGAAGCCCGGCTCGAGCGCGGCGCGTGGCGACGAGCGCTCTGCATTCTTGAGCACCTGGATAGCCTCCGCCATGCGACCCGCGCGCCGCAGCAGCGAGAGCATCTTGGCGATCGCGCCGAACAGGGCAGGCTGCTTCAGCAGCAGCTGCTCGAAGTGGTAGATGGCCGCATCCCACTCGGACTTTTGGATCATGATGTCCGCAATCAAGATGCGCGCCGCGTCCAGGTCGGCCGGGGGCGCCGCGTTCAGCGTCATGAGCGACGAGCACTGCTGCTGCGCCGCGTCGACCTCGCCGCGCGCGAGGTGCAGCCGCGCGAGGGCGAGCATCACCTTCTCGTCGTCCTCGTTGTGCTTCAGTGCTGTCTTATAGGCGTCGAGGGCCGCGTCGGTGTCGTGCAGCTGCTCATGGAGAGCGCCGAGCTCCATCGCCACGCTGGCCGCGACAGCCTGCCACGTGGCGAGCGTCATCAGCGGTCATCAGCGGTCATCAGCGGTCATCAGTGGCAATCAGTGGCAATCAGAGGCACTCAGCGCACCTGCTGAGTCGCGAGCTGATCGGCGCCGCCCGTCTCGGCGCGCAGCTGCGCGAGCGCGTTCTGCTGGTTGCTCTGCGCTTGGTGGAGCGCCTCGAGCGCCTCGGGCAGCGCGTTGAGCGCCTTGTGTACCTTGGCCTGCAGCTGCAGAGCCTTGGTGACGAGCAGTGCGTCCTCGATGACCATCCTCGCACGCCCCCCGCCGTCCGGCACCGCGCCCGCGCTGTAGCCACAGGCGGCGATCAGCTGCTTGAGCTCGGTCATCGCCGCGTCGTACCGCTTCAGGTTGAGGTAGAGCGCCGCCAGCTCGTACCGAAGCGGCGTCTTGCTCGGATCCGCTGCTGCCGCGTCTGAATAGTACTCGATGGCCTTGGCGTACGCATGTGTGCTCACGAGCACGTGGCCGATGCGCGACGCGAGCACCGGGTCGTTGGGCGACTTGCGCAGTGCCGTCTCGAAGGCGGCGATCGCCTTCTCGGGCTCCAGCACCGCCATGTACGCCTCGCCGAGCATCATGTACGAAGCGACCGTCGGGTTCGCCGCAGCCACCTCCTCGTGGCACGCCGCGTACGCGCGCTTGTCGTTGCGGTGCTCGAGGTAGAGGTCGGCGAGCGCCTTGCGCGCGGCGTGGTAGTGGGCTGATTCGCTCGGGATGGCGCGCAGCAGCTGGAGCGCCGACTCGATATCTCCTTTGACCACCTGCACCTTGGCGTTTGCGATCTGAAGGCGCCCCTCCACCGGCGTGCCATCAAACTCGACCACGGCCGCTGCCATTGCACTCTGCGCCTCCGACACCTTTTGCTGCGCGAGCAGCGCATCGACCAGCTGCATATGGAGCGAGCACTTGTCGCTCAGATTGAGCTTGAGCTCTTCGGGCAACGTCGTCGGCGGCGGCGGCATGGCCGCGCCGCGCTGCCGTCCACCTGCGCTCTTTTGGTTCTGCGCGCCGGCGCGCGCGCCCGCGCCGCCCTGTGCGGCGATGGCGCGGCTGAGCATGGTCTCAGCCTCGGCGAACTCGCCTTGCAGATGTAAGATCTGAGCCTTGATCAGTTGGAAGAGGGGCTGCTCGCGCACCGCAAAGTTGTGCGATAGCGCCGAGTCGAGCACTGCGCCCGCCTGGCGCGTCTTGTCGAGCTTGAGCAGAATCTGCGCATGGAGCAGCGCCGCGTCCGCAAACGTCGGATCTGCCTTCGCAATGGACGAGCAGCAGCGCAGCGCGGCCTCGTAGTCAGCGCGCAGGTAGTGGGCGCGCGCGAGCTGCATCTGCGAGTCGAGCAACCCGGGCGAGTGCTTGGCCACCTCGTGCAGCACGCGCGTCGCCTTGCCAAGCAACTGCGCAGCACGGGAGCCCTCGTCGAGGGCCGAGCCGTCCGCCTCGCCACAGTGCTTGAGGTACTCGCGCGCGATCTCGAGCAAAAAGTCAGGGTTGAGGCTCGCGTAGAAGGCCGAGCCGAGTGGAAGCTTGCGAGCCTTGGCCAGCTGCTGCGTGCTCGCGCGGTCGAGATGGCCGACGGCCGTGTCGACGTCCTTGTACCGCCGGCTCGCGACCAGCGCCATGTTGAAGCTCATCTCGGGCGCAGGCGCTGCCTGCAGCTCCTTGACGAACTCAAGCTGCATCTCGGCGTCGAGGATCTCGCCCGCGAGGATCTGGCTCTTGATCAGAAAGGGCATCACCTCATCGGCGCCCTCCTCGAGTGACGAAGCGCGCTTGAGCACCTGCATGGCGCCTTGATGGTCCTCGAGAAGCATCAGCTGGTACGCATTCTCGGCCGCGTACTCGGCCTTGTCCGGAGCGATGCGGCACGCGGTGTTGGTCAGCGCGAGTGTCAGGGACAGCAGCGCAGGGTTACGCCCGGCGAGGCGCGCAAACGGGCGCGCGACGTCGATGTACAGGCGGGCGTTGAGCGGCTCGTGCCGGTCGAGCGCCTGAGAGAGCTCTGTGAGCCGGCTCGCCGCCGCACGCGCGTCCGTCTCCTGCGAAATCGCGTGCAGCGCGCACACGCGGAGAGCGTCGAGCGTACCTGTGGGGAGAGGGTGGCGCCGTGGTGAGCACATGCATGCAGCGCAGGGCATGGACTGCGCACTCGCGGAGAAAAGCGTAGAGCGCGTACCCGCCCCTGCGCCGCGACCGCCCTGGTTATCCGACTGCGCGAGCACGCGCTGCGCGGTCTCGACGGCCTGCTCCCAGTCGCCCAGATTGAGCAGCACGAGCGCCTTCTCGGCCAGCGCGGGCAGGAACCACGCGTACAGCCCGATGACCTCTGAGAGCTTATCGAGTGCCCCACGGTGGTTTCCCTGCATCGAGGCGAGCTTCGCGATGCCCATCATCGCGTCGAGATCCTTTGCCCCGCCACCCGCCTGGATGGCCTGCTCGAAGAAGCTCTCCGCGGCCTCAAACTCCTCCGACGGGTCGCCGTTGCACGCCTCGCTCGAGAACTTGACGCCCGAGAGCTCCTTCTCGGCGTCCGCGAGCTCGAGCCATCCCGAGAGCACGAGCGCGGGCACGTTGGATTTCTGCATGCGCAGGATGTGCTGCACGTGCTGCTTCGCGTCGAAGGTCTCGCCAAAGTGCCACAGCAGCTGCGCCGCCGTCATGCGCGCGCGGTCGGGCACCGACGTGTCCTCCGTCGAGCCCATCAGCTCCGTCTCGAGCCGTGTGAGTGTCTCGGTGTCGACGACCTTGCACGCGCGGTGCGCGTGCATCAGCGCGATCTTGAGCGGAAGCTGCATCTGCGGGTCCGCGCGGCGCAGCATGGCCTCGAGCTCGCGCACCGCCTCGCCCGCCGCGCCCTCCTTGATCATGCCAAAGGCCTTCCACAAGGACACGAGCGGGTCATTGGCGCGCTTCTTGAGCACCTCAGCGCACACAGTCTGCACATGCCGGTAGTAGCCGAGGCGCGCGTAGTAGTTGACGAGCGAGAGCACTTCCATCGCGCAAGGCTGGCCTCGTTGAGCAGCCTCGGCAGCGAAGACACCGTTAGGATGCCAGGCGTGCAGAGGCGTGCGCCTTTTTGGGCTTACTTGTTAACAGTGAAACGAGACACAGAGAAGAACTGCAACCAAATCTCTTGGAAACTCAGGAGCTTAAGCGGTGAGAGTTAGAGCAACCGGTGCTCCGCGAGCCCACCCTCAAGGAGTGGGGCGCGGCCGGCGCTCCGTCGATTCCGAGATCCGTTGATAGTCGTCCTCCGCGGCAAGTAGCATGTTGACTCAGGCTCAGGCGGGCGGGGGCTGACGGGTCGCGCGCTGGCGGGCAGTGTGCCAGGGATCGCGCGACGGCTCCGAGGAAAAAATAAACCTCATCCTCGCCGTGGCTCGTGCCGGCGAAGGTCAACAAATCCCTCGTCCCTCGCCGATGGTGCCCAGTTGGCACAAAAAAGAAAAAGAAAGGGCAGGTTCGGAGTTGGGGCGGGGCTTCGAGGTCAAGTCCCCGATCGGCCGCTGATCCTCTGAGGGGAACGGTCGGACCGAGTAAAGCCCCGCTCGCTTATCGTCCTACATCCTCCCGTCCCTCGCAGCAGGGCCGTAGATCCAACTCAGATCGGGTTCCTGCGATGCGGGGCTCCAAAAGAAAAAAGAAAGAAAGGGCAGGTTCGGAGTTGGGGCGGGGCTTCGAGGTCAAGTCCTCGATCGGCCGCTGATCCTCAGGGGATCGGTCGGACCGAGTTAAGCCCCGCTCGCTTATCGTCCTACGTCCTCCCGCCCCTCGCAGCAGGGCCATCGATCCATCTCAGATCGGGTTCCTACGCCGCGAGGGGGTTGGGCGAGTGGGGGTGCCCAGGGATCACCCTTCCACTATCAGGCCCGACGCGCCTTACCCAGAGGGCCTAGGCCGCGTTGTTGCGTTGCCGCAACAGACAAAGAGAGGAGCCCCGGTACGCACACTCAGGTACGCCCGGGAGTGGTAGTCGTCGTTCGGCGAGGTGTGTCCTGGTCGTCGTCGTCGGAGGTCGGGATCGATGGGGCGGGCGATGCGGGGGGCTGGGCGGTGGCTGGGGTGGCGGTGTGGAGGGTGAGCATGGCGTAGGAGGATCGGATGAGGGTGGCTTGGAAGGAGGCGAGGAAGTGGGCTTTCCGGGTGGCAACGGCGTGGGAGGAGGTGAGGTTGAGGTTGGCGAGGGAGGAAGAGGTGGCGTAGATAGAGTCGATGAAGTGCCAGATGGTGGCGGGGCCGATGCCGCCAAAGGTGGTGATGACCTACTGGGTCTTGTTTGTTGCGTGAACGTGAACAAACACGACGCACGCGACAACCGGTGCTTCCGGTACCGCACTGTTATTGCCCGGAGGTCCCGTGGAGACACAGCCTACCCTCGCGATTTTCGTTCATAATGAATTCACACCTCAACCAGTGGGACGGAGAAGTGGAGACGGCTCCTAGCTTCAAAACTTGAACGCCCTTTCGCGTAAATCGTGGACCCCAGACGAAACACATTCGACGCGACATGGAGACTCCTGCGGCGGCCACGTCCTCCGCACCGCCTTTGCCGGCGAGGAACCTGTGCAACGAAGGCGACTGGGCGCTGATGCTCCCCTCGGATGGCGAGCGCCGGCTGATGCGCGTGCGGCGCGGCACTAAGTTTTCGTCGGGCCGACAGCAGGTGCTCATGGACCCTCTCGTGGGTGCGCCCTTCGGCGCCAACTTCCGCATCGAGGCCTCGGGGCTCGTGCGCGACCCGCGCACCGTCGAGGAGATCATGGGCTCGCTCAACGACGCCATCTGCGCGCAGCCGGACGCGTCGAACGCGGCGCTCGTGGATGACTGCACCGCGCAGACCATGAGCGAGGCCGACATCCGGCGCCTCAAGCAGAAGGGGACGGACGGAGCCGCCGTCGTGAAGGCCATCGCCGCGGCCTCGGCCACCTTTGCGAGCAAAACGGCCTTCTCGCAAGACAAGTACCTGCGCAAGAAGGCCAAGAAGCACATGCCCTTCCTGACGCTTGCGAAGCCCACGCCGTTGAGCGTGTGTGACATGTACATGAGCAAGGGGCCCGATCGGCTGCTGCACCTGCGGCGCGACTCGCTCGCGCTCGTGCTCGCGCTATCGAATGCGCAGCCGGGCTCGCGCGTCCTCGTCGTCGAGAGCACCCTTGGCCTCCTGACGGGCGCGCTCGCTCAACTCATTGGAGGCGAGGGACGTGTGCTGAGCGCCTCGCTCGGCAAACCGATGCTCGACGGCGTGCAGTGGCTCAACTTGCCGAGCGAGTACCTGCACGCCACTCAGGCATGCACGCTCGCCGAACTCCTCGGCAGACCGCCGCCGCCCGAGCCGCCGCCACTCATGCCCAATGTGATGAGCGACGCAATCGCTCACGGCGGCCTGCCAACGGTCCGCGGCGACGCGCCCGCGGCGCCCGCGGCAGCCGTGGCTGGGCTGTCGACGGCCAGAAGCCCATCCGTCTCAGTCTGCATCACGCGCGACGCGCGGGGCTCAGTCGCTGTTTCACTCACTCGCGGTGCACTCGCGGCCCCTTTGGCTCCGTTGGAGGAGATTGAGCTCGCAATCTCCCGCTTGGGGCGAGAGGCTCCGGTGAAGGAGGTCGAAATGGCCGAGGCAGCGGAGGGGGCGAAGGCGGCGAAGACGGCGAAAGTGGCGGAGGCGGCGGAGGCGGCGGAGGCGGCGGAGGCGGCGGAGGCGGCGGAGGCGGCGGCAGTTGATCCTGCGATGGACGTCGACGAAGCGGCGGACAAGGCGGCGGGCGCGGACGAGGTCGATGCGAACGGCGAGGCGGCGAGTGGCGAGGCGGGCGGCGAGGCGGGCGGCGAGGCGAGCGCAGTCCGTGGCGGCGAGCACAATCCGCGGAAGATTCTCACTCTTCGGGATGCAGCTCTGTCTGAAGTCGCAGCCCAGGGGTTCACGAGCCTCGTGGTGGCCGTGCGCGAGGCGCCGGCCGTTGCGATCCTCGCGCTGCTTGCACGCCTCGTGCCCGGCTCGCCCTTTGTCGTGTACCACCCGTCGATCACGCCGCTTGCCGAGTGCTTGCACGTGTGCCAGCAGTCGCGCGCCGCCGTGCGCCTACAGCTTATGGAGACGTGGGCACGCAAGTACCAAGTCGCCGATCTACGCACGCACCCCGAGATGAATGCGTACCCGGCGACGGGCTACGTACTCTCCGGGGTCGCGGTGCTTCGCTGACTGATGTCGCTGACTGAGCGCGTGGTACGTAAGAGTCCTGTTACCCCACCGGTCCCGTGTGTGTCCCGGCTCCCCCTTGCATGCACGTCGGACGTCTTCTAACGTGGTGTCGTGGTCGACGGCTCCCCCGACGGTGTCTTCTAACTGGTACCAGTCGGCTTGAAAGACACCGGGGGGAGCCGCGCCGCGGGCAGCTCGCCGCGGGACACACATGCGAGTCACACGACAGTGACTCTGACACCATTGAGCATTGTCTGACACACGGTCTTAAACACCACGGTCACGGTTACACTGATTGCCACTCGATGGGAAATCATAATTATCAGGTGCAACCTCTGTCATACGAACCTCTAGATACAATGAAGGGCGCACGCGCAGTGTATCGCCACCGTATGTGGGTCATAATGTGTGTGTCCCGCATCTCGGTGACTTCGATTAACCGGAACGGCGCACCAAAATTTGGAGGTTTTGAGCACGGTTTTGAGCACGACATCGCCCACTCGCCCACACAGCAATCCATCATGGCGCGTCCGGGGCCCGTGCCACACTGGGAGGTCTCGCTCCTCGTCGACCCTCCGCAACAACCTGAGGGTTCGCCAGTGCTCTCGCTGAAAGAGCACAAGGCTCTCATGAGCCTTGCTGAAGCAGCTCGCGACCGCGGCGATGCTCACCGCGCTTACAGCCTGGCCGAAAAAGCATACACGGGATGCCGGGCCATATCCTCGCTGCTCTACGCGCTCGACATCCGCATGAATGAGCTCAAGGAACCCGCCTTCTGCGCGGCCGCCTATGAGCTCATTCTGGGCAGGACACTGAGTGCGCAAGACCGGACAGTCTGTGAACTCGCACAGTGCGCCGCGATCAAGCTGCTGGAGACCGAGCGGGAACGCGATGAGGCATCTGAGGGCGCGGCGCGTCTCGCTCAGCGTGCTGGCGAGCTCCGAGACGCCGCCGAGCGTTTTCGAGACGCCGCCGGCTACTCCTCGCCCGGCAAGAGCACGTCGTCGACGATGCCGACCGTCACGGCGGCAGTTGTTGACGCAGTGGACGCGGCCGCGGACGTCGGTGCCGTCGAGGATACGGCCGCTGAGCGTGGCACAACGCCTGGGCCCCAAGCGGAATCGTCGCCGCAGTGGCTGCGCCAAGCAGCGCCTGCCCTCTACGACGTGGGGCCGACGCCGAGCTCATCCACCAGCGCCGCCGCTGCACCCAGCACATCCGTTGCTGCCACCCGCTCCCCAGCACGCCGCATCGCGAGCTTGGACGATGATGACGAGGAGGAGACGGGCAATGACGGATTCAATGACGACGGGAGCCGGCCTCCGCCCTTGCACATCCCACGCACGCCGCGAGGCACACCAGAGACCATGTTGGGACTCATGGGACGGTCACGGTGTGCGGCGGCGTCCCCGCTCTACACATCCCGGGTGCGTACGCTCCCTTTTGAAATCCAACGGTCGCGCGAGATGAACGCGAGCACGGACAGCGGCATGAGCCTGCGCTCACGTCGGCTTGTGCGCTTCTCCTCTCATCGCCTCCACGAGGACGAGGAGGAGGAGAGCACCAGCCTCGAGGCGATCGCAGAGCGGCAGCGTGCGCGGGAACGCGAGCGAGCGTACGAGCGCGAGCTAGCGTACGAGCGCGAGCGAGCACGGCAGAGCGAGCGCGCGCGACGTACGCCTAGTACGCCACCTCTCATCTCCCCGCTGCTCCCACGGCGCTCGCCACGGCGCGAGTACGCCAGCACACTCGCGCCTCGGATGCCTCAGGGGCCGTGCGGCGGCGTCTTTGCGACGATACATCTCCTCGTGAGCCAGCTCCAGTCGGCTCTTCCAGTCCAGGACCTCGAGCTGTGGCTCGACCAGCTGCCTGGGCTGGAGGCGCAGCGGCCGCCGCCACTGCTCGGCGTGCGCCCCCTCGAGCGCGCCGAAGTTCTCGCGAGATTCCTGCGGATGGAGTGCACGCTGTGGGAGGCGCAGCAGTTGTACCTCGACTCGCATGCCCTCTACCTGCGCCAGTGGATCGCGCTCAAGGTCCAAGCGCTGTATCGAGCGCGGGTCGCACGGCGCGAGCTCGCGGCGCGCCGAAATGCCCGCTGGCTCGAGACCCACCTTCGCCACTCGCTGCGCTTTTGGCAGCACGGTCTCACCTTCAAGTGCTTCCACGGATGGCGAGCCGTCTACGACGCAAAGCAGCGGGTGCGACATGAGGCGATCAAAGTTGCCATGCGCTGGGCCTCGAATCGGGTGAGCCGAGCGTTGAGAACATGGATCGACGTGTGCGAGGGCCGCCGCGCTGTCAAACGCACCCTTCAACGGGTGCTCCATTTTTGGCGCGAAGGCAAATTGAAGGCCGAGGCCAGGGCCTACCGAAGGTGGGTGGAGACCTGGGTGAAGCGCTGTGACGAGCGGCGGTTGAAGGAGGAGAAGCGCAAGCAGACGGAGCGCCGGGAACAGGTGATGCGACGAGCGGTACGCGCCTTGCAGCGCCCAGATCTCTTCTGGGCTCTGCTCAGCTGGAAGGGGCACTTGGAGGCACGGGCACGGGCGCAGGAGCTTTTGCGCAAGGCCCTCAACTTGTGGCTTCGCATGCTGATCGCGCAGCGCTTCCGAGTGTGGAAGGGGCACTCGGAGGCACGGAGTTGGGCGCTGGAGCTAATGCGCAAGGCCCTCAGCTCATGGCGCCACGCACTGATCGCGGTGCGCTTCCGCCACTGGGCGAAGCAGACGAATCAGAGACCTTTGGCGCGCCGCGACGAGCAACTTCTAAGCTACCGCTATCTGGCCTCTGTGCACGAGCTGCTCGGACGGCCATGCGTCAAAAGAGGCCGGTTCACCAGCCGATGGCGCTCTGTCGAGCTCCGGCTCTCGGCGACGGAGCTCACATATGCCTCTGGCAAGCCAACCGCTCTCAAGTTGCGCGCCGTGCCCCTCGGCTGGATCCAAGAAGTCTTCTCCACCGGCCCAGCCCGCATTCGCATCGCGGACGAGAGCATCAGCAGCAGCATCAGCAGCAGCCGCAGCAGCGGCGACGGCAGGGGTGCAGAGGTTCACAATGGGCACGCCTTCGTGTTCCTGCCACCCTTGGCCGCGTGTTGGCGCTTCGTGCTCATGCTCAGCCCCCTCAGCCGACAGCAGTGTGGTGCCAAGGAACTCCATTTCGGATGCAGATCGCTCGAGGCCATGCACTGCTGGGTCGAGACGCTGCAGAACGCAATTCCACAGAACGCAATTCCACAGAACGCAATTCCACAGAACGCAATTCCACAGAACGCAATTCCACGCCCGACGGCACCGAGTCCGGCGCCGAGCTGGGAGTTCGGGGCCGCCATGGCCAGTGCTTCGCCACTGCGCCCTGCCGCCAACCCGCCCTCGCGCGCGAACGCCAAGATGAGCGCTGCGCGCCCGTCGCCCTACAAAGCACCCCCGCCTTCACCCTCGAAGATGCCGTCGCGTTCTCCTCAAATGAGTCCCACTAGCAGAGGTCCGCCGCTTCTGCCGCCGCGGATACCGGCGCGTGCACAGCCAATGGGAACCCTGCGAATGTAAACACCTGCGCATGCAACCACCTGCGCATGTGGCCACCTGCGCACTTAGCCACCTGCGCATGTAACCACCTGCGCATGTAACCACCTGCGCATGTAACCACCTGCGCCGCCACCAAGCATGCCACCTCCGCCGCCACCTGCGGTGCGCCAGCAGGGGCTGTGAAGGTGCAGGGCTGATGACGGAGACCTCCGATCAGGCTACAGATGAGTTACTCATCTCGTCATCTGTAGCCTGATCAGATGTCTCCGTCACCGTGTCTCAGATGTAATTAAGACGGTGATCAGAGCCGCCGTTCCGTTAAGGCCTTTTACGTTTTTCGGCTGGAGGTGTACAACGTACCGTCGGTGTAGCCCCAAGTAGCCCGGCTACACCCAGTACCCCCTCCAGTCAGAGGCAAGAACGGGCCGCGGAACGCGCGGGAGCGGAGATGCGGAGTCCCGGGGGAGCGCCACGGCGAGCCGACGCCCGAGGCCCCGAGCGCGCGAGCTGGAACCGGCCGGCGGGGGGCGCAACGACCGCGCGCGCGGTCCGGACGCGGCGACTCGCGCCGCGGTGGGCGCGGCGTGGCTGCCATTCGAACCCCAACCCGACCCCCGGCTAAACCCCCGGCCGCGCGTCGCGAGATATGCGACGGGTTACGAGCTTACGAGATTCAGATCGGATTGTGCGTCGTACCCCCGCTACGGCAACCGGGTCGCGGTCGCCTCGGGCGTCGGGCGGGATCGGGGCGCACCAGCGTCGAGCGTGTACGAGATGACACTTGTGACATTGACACGAGCAGTCACGCTGCGCTGGACGCTCGCCGGGGCGTCCGGCCGAGTGGGCCGGCAGTCCCGGACGGGCGACACGGCCTGTATTCGGCCGCGCGCGGGTAGTTGTCAATATGAATAACGAAATAGCTGCGAAATAGATCAATAGGGTGTATGCACGGCACCACGACGTGGCGTGGTGGATCGTGCACGTAGCACGAACCACGATGCAAGTACTCATACGTATGAGTAACATGAAGATCAAACTGCTCATTTCTTCGCCTCAGACCTCGTCTTTGGGCGAGCACGCCTCTCCACTGCAGCTGCCAGTGCCATCGCTGCCATCGCTGCCATCGCTGCCATCGCCGCCGCTGCCATCCCCATCGCTCTTGGTCTGATTGGACTCGTACTCATCCTCCTCCGGATCGTCGTCATCCTCCTCGTCATCCTCGGGGTCGCCCTCGTCATCCACCTCGCCGCTCGGCGCCTCCGCCGCCGACTCGGCGCGCTCTCGCGCCTCCTCCTCTTCCTCGGCCGCCGCAGCCACCGCCTCCGCCGCAATCTCCTCAGGGGTCGGCGAGAGCAGCGGCATGAGCTTCTCGCGGATCCGCGCGTCCGTGCGACTGAGCCACTCGCGGAGCTCCTGCGCCTGCTCGTCGAGCTGCAGCTCGGCGAGTGACGCCTCCCACTCGAGCAGCGTCTGCATCTTGCCGCGGTGCCCCTCGGGCATCGTCACCGTCGCATTCCGCCCACGCCCCTGCCTTGTGGCGCCAAAGTAGCGACGGTAGCGCCGCCCTTTAGGCGAGGCGACGCCCGCGAATCGGTGCATGTAGAAGCGCAGATTGTACTCTTGCTCAAGGTGTCCCTTGGGGCAGAACAGGTACACCGGCTTGCCGAGCGCGATTGCCTGGGTCACGACGCCGCGGGATGGCGAGGCAATCAACCCTCGTGATCTCGCGAGCTGCTCGCCGAAATCTCGCGCGGTCTCGCGCACGTCGATGTGCGGGTAGCGGCGGAACTTGGCCTTGTAGAAGGCGAGCCGGTGCTCCTTGACGAAGAGTCGCACGCGGTGCCCTTGCATGCGCTTCCCGATCGCTCCGAGCACCTGAGGCACTGTCGAGTAGGCCACAAAGTAGCCACCGCCCTCGGTGTCGAGCGGCGCCGGCGCGGGCACGCTCACCACCTGCGGTATGGCACAGTCGAGCGGGCGCACCGAGAGCGGCACCAAACAGCCCTTGTTGCCCACGTTGAAATGGCGCAGCATGCGCATGAGGAGCCCGCGCTCCACGCCGGTGCTATCCTCATAGATCTGCCCTTGACTCGCGACCGCCACGAGGCGCGTCGGGCAGTTCATCACATTGAGGAACGTGGCCACCGACGGCTCCCAGAACGAGAGGCAGTAGGCGGGCCGGTGGCGATGCAGGATGCGCGTCAGCTTGCGGTAGAAGGGCGTCGCGCGCCGCAGCACCATCTTGGTGCCGGACACGATGATGTTCAGGTTGTTGAACGACTTGCCGTTGTCGTAGTCAATCTCGAGGTTGAGGTTGTAGAAGGTGGCGTCGGGGAAGCGCTTCTTGAGTGACTCGAGCTTGTACGCCGGCACTTTCTGCTCTTTGGCGAGCGCGATCACGGGGAAGCGCATGCCCGCCTCCTCGAGCACGCTCAAAATCCGCTCCATCTGGTGCACATGGCCGAGCCCGTTGGTGCAGCACGTGACGAGGACGCTGTCCTTGTCTGGCACGTAGTGGCGGTAGCCCATGAGCCTCGAGAGCGTGAACACATGCGTTTTCACGATGAGCCCAGTCAGGAAGATGATGAGCCGCACGACTGCGTCCCCGACGGGCATTGCGGTCCGACAAAATGATTAGGTCTCAATCCATGCGTTGACGCAACACCGAAGGGGTTGATGACTGAAGAGCCGAAGAGAACGCGAAGGTTTTTTCCCCAGGAGTTGTGGATTCCAAACTCCCGTGCGGCCAAACTCTTCTATCCATCCCTTTCCGCGGTGCATTGCTTGCGGTTCCGGCTTGGGTTCCTCCACCATGTACGCCACGCGCCGCGCCAGCAGCAGAGCTAGCTCGTCTGCTTCGACGAACTGACGGCTGCGCCCACCGCAGGTTCTTGTTTCGCAAGAAGAACACCGAGAAATCTCTCGGTGGAGACACAAGCGGAGAATCGGTCACAACTTTCTACAGATATGACAAGAAGAAGAAGCTCGGCGAGGGCGCCTTCGCCGAGGTCTTCAAAGCTCAACTCGTGGTGCCTCGCAAGCACGGTACCGCCGAAGATTACGCCAAGGTTGTCAATGAGGATGGCACCTTCAGGTACAATGATCTGCAGAAGAGCTCGGACATGAGGCAGGATGTACAATACGCACTCAAGATTATCGATAGGAGCAAGGTGGAGGACATGAACGACATCACGCGCGAGGTAGCGATCATGCACGTGCTGAGCCATCCCAACATCATTCAGCTCTACGAGGTCTTTTACGAGCCAAAGACCGTGACGTTGGTGATGGAGCTCGTGTCGGGCGGTGAGCTCTTTGACCGAATCGTCGACAAGGGCAGCTACTCTGAGAAGGATGCCGCCGGCGTCGTAGCTCAGCTTTGCAGTGCGCTCGGCTACATGCATGACAAGAACATCGTGCACCGCGACCTGAAGCCCGAGAACCTGCTGTACGCGCTGCCTGCGCCTGACGAAACCCTCAAGCTGGCTGATTTTGGGCTGGCGCGCACGATGGCCCAAGGCGGGCAGATGATGAAGACGGCGTGCGGCACGCCCGGCTACGTCGCGCCCGAGATTCTCGCCAACAAGGGATACGACAGCCCCGCGGTCGACATGTGGTCGGTCGGAGTGATCTTGTACATCATGCTGTGCGGCTTCCCGCCCTTTTATGAGCCGGAGCTGCCCGCGCTCTTCGACTCAATCCTCAAGGCGAGGTACGACTTCCCCTCGCCTTGGTGGGACGAGATCTCGGATGGGGCCAAGAACCTCGTCAAGGGGTGCCTCATCGTCAAGCCCGACAAGCGCCTGACGGCGAAGCAAGTGCTCGACAACGCATGGGTGCAGGGTGAGGCGCCGGCTACCATCCTGGCCGGTATGCGAAAGGCGCTCAAGAAGTACCGGGCCAACCAGAGGCTGCGCAAGGCCGCGCTCGGCATCATCGCAAACAAGCGCCTCGAGCGCGCGCTCGCCGAACTTCGCGCCAGCCAAAAGCACGACGACCTCGTCCAGGACATCTGAAACGAACATCCCAGCCCTTCGTTTCAGATTCCTGGCGCACTTTCGAAGCCATGGGTGACGTGCATGGTTCTCTTCGCGGCGCCGCTGGCCCGCTCTCCGTGTCACCGTACTATACCGTTGGCAGGGCCCGACGTGGAGATGCTGCCGCCGGCGGCGGCAAACACAAACACCGGCACGGTACTCACACGACAGTACGAGTACCCACACACAATTAGTCGGTACCGCATTATCCCCAGTCGTTCCGCTGCGTGTGACTCTTCAGTTCTGTCGCGTCGTCAAATGTCCGCCGTGGCAAACGATTCCGCAATCCGCATTGCGAATTCAATTGAGAACGTGTGCGAAAATGACGTTGCGCCGATTGAGGCATGGATTGAGGCATGGATTGAGGCATGGATTGAGCTTTGAGGTTCATCATGTCCGGTTATGTCGTTTGCCCCGCGCCCCGAGCCCCGACGGCGGCGGGTCCGGGTGGCTCGTCCCCGCCTGGCTCCCCCACCGGGGCGCTTCGCCCCTCGGGCGGCCCGCCCGGCCGCTGAGAGCGGCCCCGCGCTCTGCACGGCAGGTGCAGCTCAACGCCGCGCGACATTGAGCCACTGTGTTGAAACACCATAGGGTAGCTACCTGAGTAGTGAAACCCTCCCCCTAGGTCAAAATCTCGCGCCCCACTGTGTTGAAACACCATAGGGTAACTACCTGAGTAGTGAAACCCTCCCCCTAGGTCAAAATCTCGCGCCGATGAGCCTCTGACACGAAGAGGCTGCAAGAGGCAGCAACGAGCCTCTCCCTAAGTCGTAACCTCTCGCAAGATGTCGCACATTTACATTTAGGAAATAACGTGAGAAGCCCAAGAGAACGAGTCCTTGCTTTTCCCTGCCCCAGAGCAGCGACCGGGCAGTGCCTTCTCTAGATGGAAGGGGTACAACTGGTCGGACTGTGGACTTACTTTAATATACACGTAATTGAATACCGTTCACCCATGAAACCACCAAGGAACTGTTCGGTACGGCACGGCATCTCGCAATCGCATACGAGCGCCGACGTCCACGCCCGCTTGTTTCCTAGCACGCAGGTGGAGGGGAGGGCGTGTACACGCACGCTTGGCGAGGACTCTGAAGGCTTGCACTGAAGACTGATGCATTCACTTTGCGTCACTTTGGAAAGGGTCTTCCAGGCGCAACGTGACTTCCAGGCGCAAGCCGGGCAAGATAAGCACGTCCTCAAGAACCTGCTACTCAAATGTGGCAAAGGCTTCTATGTCGAGTTCGGCGCGCGTGACGGCAAGAAGCACAGCAACACGTACTTCTTCGAGAAGCAGTTGGGCTGGCGAGGCATGCTGTTCGAAGGAGACCCGAGTCAGCTGCCGAACCTGCGACAGAACCGACCGGCCGCCATCGTGTACGAGGGCGCCGTGTGCCCACGCGCCCAGACTGAGCTCACATTTGGGATTAGCCAGCTCCCTGGCATGAGCGGCGCCATGACAACGTACGAGCCGTTACGCAACACGAGTATACGACGCACCATGAAGGTCAAGTGCTTCCACCTCGCCGACGAGTTGCGAGCACACCGGGTTCAAACAGTGGATTACATGACCATCGACACCGAGGGGTCGGAGGCGGACATCATCGAGGACTTCCCGTGGGCCGAGTTCAACATCGAGGTCGTCCAGATCGAGCAGCTCCACGAGGGGAGGTATCCCGCACAGCGCGGCAAAAAGGCTCGCATCCAACGCGCCATGGCCGGCAACGGCTACACCTTCCTCGAGGCCTATGAGGTGGCGCGGGGTGACACGGAGGACCTCATATTCACACGGAACGTCGCCACGGCCGCCAATGCTTCACACCCAGTGCTGAACCACGTAAGGGAAAGATTTGGCCTCGCCAATTTGGCTCGACGATCTGCATACGAGTAGGAGGGGACAGGCGGTGCATGTATGAACGCGAGGACTGCGGACTTTCTCCCCAAAAAAGGGGAAACATTCCAATCGCATCGATTCCTATCATCTGTCAGCAGTTCATGTGTGTGGTTTTAATCGTATCAGTAACGATCACGCTCGTGGGGTTTACCGTAAAAAGACACCGGGGGGAGCCGGGACACACATGGGAGGAACATCGTTAACGCGACATCAAGAGGAACATGTTCACACAGACGAACCTCACAACCATCCATCCAAACCCACAACACACAACCCGCTACCGGTAAAAAGACACCGGAGGAGCCGGGACACACACGGGACACACACGGGACACGCGGGCGCACAAAGGCACACGGACCACACAGACGAACCTCACAAGTCACAACCATCCAAACCCACCAACAACACACAAGTACCCGCACGACGCACGTCAGCGCGACGACCGAAGCCGTGGCCGACTCAACAGCCGCAGGCCCGGAGCCGACCGCTCCCCGCGGCCGACTCAGAAGAGGCCGCCCCCAGCGAACCCGACCCTGCCTCCACCCGCTCCCAGAGCGCCTCCCCGCGCCTGCTGTCGAAGGTGGTCGGCGAAATGAAGGCGCGCGCGGCAGACGCGTAGCGGCCGGCAGTGCGGCCAGAGCCCCCTACCAGTAAAAAGACACCTGAGGGAGCCGGGACACACACGGGACACACACGGGTCACCCCCGGCTCCCCCGGTGTCTTTTTACCGGTATCCGGATACAGGAATGAAGCTTCACACTGAAATCCGATTTGCGCGATGGGACGGGCCGATACGTTCGCAGGGTCCCTATTCGTCCTGGCGAATGGCATCTTTGCGACCGCGCCGTCTACCGAGTGCAAGACGAAAGCACTCACGTTCATGAACAATGAGCCGCTCGGCTTCCAGGTCAGCCGCAACAATGCGCTCAAGCGCATAACAGCACAGCTGCCAGCGTTGCGCAAAGCATTGCTCAGTGACCGACTTCGAGAGTCAGCAGCTCTTGCTGCAGTGAAGATGCCCATTGTGCTCGACGTTGGTGCGGCAGCTTTCGGTCCACCTGAATATTATACTGGATCCGATTCTCTACTTGTCCTTAAAGTCAGCGACGTTGCTGTCTCAGTGCACGCTTTTGAAATGCAGCACAGCGTTGCAGATCAGTTGCAGAAGGAAGCCATGCTCGCCCTCAAGATCGCAGCGCCAGGCAGCACGCACGAAGTCCATCGAATAGGTGTGGGCGCAAAGCAGAGCGAACTATTGGCGAGTCCGATGGAAGGCACGGACAAGGTGCAAACGCTCACGCTCACAGGAGGAAGTGGGCAATCAAAGAGGAATCATGTCTTCCGTACAAGGGTAACCTCGCTTGATTGGTGGGAGAGCGAGCATAGCTTCAACCGCTCGATCCTTTACATCAAGGTGGACACCAATGGCCACGAACCAGCCGTGCTGCAAGGCCTCACCAGGCTGATGAGCGTGAGACCACCTCTTTTCTTGAGTTTCGAGTACAGCTTTGGATGGAGCACGCTATTCTCGAACATCACCATTAAGCTCATGCGCAAGAAAGCTCGGCAGGTATCAGCAAAGGATGGTACACTGATGGAACGCAACCTGGTATTCAAGCAGGATCCAGCGACGATCGTCGGTGGAGCCATGCTGCGAGACTTTGTTGCCAATCTCTCCGCTGCCCATTATGCTGTGTACCTCACACACGAGCGAGGCCTCGTTCGCGTTGATGGAACATGGTGGCAAAGTTCATATGAACTTGAACTCAATGAGCGCGTCAAGTCACCTGCGCCGCAAGAGAGCTGGGACCTGATCGCTGCATATCGCGGGTCGCCGCAGCGTGCGCTTGAGCGCCTGTTCCTCTTTGCACCGCTGCCATGTTTGACAGTGCCTGGCATGCCCAACAATTGCAAAGAGCAGCCGCCCCTCGCTGAGGCACTGATGCCAGAGTGTGCGTCTGCGCTAATGGCAGGGGTGTCTTGAGACTTCCGGTGGAATCACAGCATCAAACAGGGCTCAACACACAAGGGTTGAGGTAAAGGGGACTTCAAGCGCTCAGCAGAGCGCCAACGGAGCCCCAACACAAGACGATACCGCGGCAGTTATGAACATGGATGTTGCGGACAAAGTTCTGTTCCGGAGGGTTGGGGACGTGCTCGCCAGCTGCAAGCCGCCCGGATAGCAAGCGCGCGCCCGCGAGCGCGCAGGATTCGGTTTGCGCGTGGTGCGTTGCGGTGCGGCGTTGTGGAATCGTCGGACCGGTACGGGTCTTGTTCTTGCTTAGCTTCTGTGTGTGCACCAACCACAGTGTGTCCGGCTCCGGGAGTGGAAGACCCCTGACCCGTGGGTGCTTCCTGAGGATTATCCATCGTGGTGAGCCTCTGGTTCCAAGGTACTTGAGTTGAACCCAGTCGCCAGGCCCGCGGCCCGCGCCGAATCCGAGTCCTGCCCGCGGACCACTGCCACGGACCCGGGACCGAAAGCCAACGGATACGCCCGCGGCCGCCGCGCGACCGCGATGCCCGTGACGCGCGCAACCCACACACGAGGGACCGGCGGCGGACAAACGAATACTATCCCGGTTTAACTGTGAGGTTCGCCCTCGGTCCGTGTGTCCCGTGTGTGTCCCCGCCAATTGGTCCCGGCTCCCCCCGGTATCTTTTTACCGGTTACAGATTTTCATTTTGTCTGTCCTCTCTCTTCAGTGCATTTAGACAAACGCCCTGGGGGAATATCCCGGCGGGATCCTGCGATCCTCTGTATCTCTGCCGCTCGCGCACCCCCACACTCAACAAGGCTGAGTGCGCCGCAGAGTGAGCCGCAGAGTGACTACTATGGCGGTGGAGAAGTTCCCGCAGTGGGAATGCTGTCGACGGCGCACCCGAAGGCGAGCCCCCTGGCTTTTAGAGACTTGACACCGTTTCCGTCCCACCACCGGCCGCCCTCAGCTCAACGGTCAACGCCGCGCCGACAACGAGCCCGACAGGGTGGAGTGTTGTTTTTTAACGAAAGTGGTGTTGTTTTTTAACATACGCATTCATGTGCATTCATATGCATGTGTGTGCATTCATATGCATTTCGTTGTATTTTGCATGCACTCAGACGCGCTGCA
>Ga0210240_100300_pt1 | contig 42845 bp, 31 predicted proteins | sample ChrtobMetP5a_4mM_FD_155463 | JGI IMG/M metagenome (GOLD analysis project Ga0210240, IMG submission 155463) | Chrysochromulina tobin associated microbial communities from unialgal haptophyte culture, Seattle, Washington, United States - P5a_4mM | ecosystem: Host-associated > Algae > Haptophytes >...
GAGCACCAGAGATCACACTGTGTGCTGGGAGAGACCGACCTCACTAGCGAAATTGAGTAGCCCGAGCGAGCGAGTACTCAGTACTTGTGTTGACCGAGGGGAGCGGAGCCGTCCGTCGAGACGGTGGTGGAGTGAGCGTGGGGGGACCGCGAAGAAACTGAACTGAACTGAACTGGATACCGGTGGTTCACGTCCAATGCTCATCGCAAGCGTCTCACACACGCAAAGCGAACTACAGCGTCTCACAAAGACATAAACGCAAGACGACGAGCGACAGCGTCACACATCGAAAGAACGGGCGCCGCACAAAAACTTAGCCGCGTACCCACGTAAAATTGACGAAACTCGTGCGGCGCCGCGGTGTTGAACGCGTACGCGTTCGGTCTGGAAGTCAAGCACAATTACTGCAAACGAGCGTGACAGCAACCATGGGCTGGTGTAGCGTGGACACTCTCGTCGCAGGCTGCGGCTGCTGCAATGCAGCAATCGTCTGCCCCCCCAACATTGGATGCAGTTGCGATGTGATGCTATGCTGTGCCGATGTGAGTTCAGCTGAACCCCGTGCTTTCTCGTCCTGTTGCTGCTTCACCTGCCGCTCGTCTTGCTTCATGCTGCTCCTCGTCTGCTGACACCAACGATTTCTCACACCCGACCGTGTTCGCAATGCGTGCAGGTCAAGTGCTGCCTTGGTGCCTTTACTCCGGCGGCGTGCTGCTGCTGCGGTCCGACATGCGTTTGCAACAAGACTATTATCAAAGTCCAGGGCGTCTTCTTCTGCTGCGACATCCAGGTCTCCTGCCCGTGCGACAGCGACACGCCGATCATCATCACCCCCTTGCCATTTTGCTCCATCTACCCCAAGACGGCATGCTGCGCGACACGTGCAAGCGTCGTGAAGAGCAAGGCCAAGGACGACAAGGCCAAAGGCGAGAACGGGACAGAGATGGACCAGGCCAAGAACGTGGCGAACGCTAAGGATGTGCCCAAGGCCGTTGACGTGCAGGCCATGATCCGGCCATAGAACCTCAACGCGATTGAGCCTCGGCGTCGCGTCTTCGCGTGACGAATCACTTTCACTCAATATGCAGCCTTCTTGTCCGGAGTGCGGAGAGCACTTTGGACCTGTTGTGCATTTATGAGTCGTGTGCCCATTTTCATCTTACAGTGCATTTACGAAACCTTGGACACGCCTCCTGGAAGCGGATGTTTCCCTTTTTAAAGCATGACATGATGCCCCCATATCTGGATTTGAGAGTGATGAGAGCCCTTGGCCCTACGCCCCTCCTTTTAATCCTGCGTACCCTGCCATAGATTCCGGGTAATTCCGAGTTGTTTCAGCCTGTTCACACGAAACAGACTCCCTTTCACATTCACAGGTTTTTGAGAGCGCTTAGAATGGATTACGGATCCGCCTCGCTGGTCCCCATGGGCATTGCAGTGCCCGAGACGGTGTACACGCGCGTAGTGGACGCTGACGATGAGTGCGGCGGTATCTGTGATAATCCGGTTGGCGCGGCATGCTTGAAATGCATCTTCTGCCTGGGCGAGGAGGGACGCAGCAGTCCGAGAGAGTGTAAGCGAACGTGCGCCATCATCTCGGGAAGTGTATGTGGCGTCTTCACCATCTTCGTCTTTCTCACCTGCCACTTCATCTCGAGCAACACTCGCTGCCACCCCGAGCAACTCGAGGGGCAACGGGTGCCATTTGGCGGCGCTCTGCTGCCGGATCACCTGTGGCTTGAGCCCCGCGACACGTGGTTCGGCTTCTCGCAGCAGATGGACGTGTGGGCGGCCAACCAGCCATCGCTGTCCCTGGGCGCGCGGATCGGCCACTTTTACGACGTCCGGATCCCCTATGCCTTCTTCTCACTCGCGTACCAGGACGACGAGGGGCGCGTCTGGTTCCACGCGAAGACGCCCGGCCTTTTCTCGCGCATCTCGTGGATGCCTGGCGCCGAGTATGAGCTCGAGCGGTGCGATGCTGCGCCGCCAAATGCCACCGGTCCCACTTCCTTCCGCCTCCGGCAGAGTCTCTGGGAGGGCGACTGGTTCTGCACGCACGGCTGCCGGCGCGTCTACTACCTGATGAGCTCGAGTGCCGATGAGACGCCTCATCAGCATGTTCGGGTTGTCTTTGACTCGGCGCTCAGCTGGGTGTACGGCAAGACGCGCCACCAGTGGAGCATGACGGTCACGCCGCCCGACAATCACGACAAGAAGCTCGCTTCGGCGCAGTCGCACGTCTTTCCCGCGCAGAGCGCCAATCGACAGGCCTTCCCGTTGCGGCTGCTCTCGCGCTGGAACGTTGATGTGGCAGCGGGGGTGGATCTCGACCTGCCACTCCCTTGATGGCCTCTGATTGCCTCTGATTGCCTCTGATGACCTCTGATTGCCTCCCTCATCAGGTGGATCTCGACCCGGCCGCGGACATCAGCGTGCCGAACTGGGCCGCGGCCGTCCTCGCCGCGCTTGAGGAAATGGAGGGCGAGGACGAGGAGAGCGACGTCGCGTAAAGATGCAAGAATTTTCTCTCGAGAAAAATTCGCCACCGCTGCCACCGCCGGCGCCGCGCCACGCAGGGGCTGCGGGCCGCACGCAGCACGGCAGGATTGCGCCTCCGTTTCCCTTTAGCCGTGGGCGACGCCGCCAAGACAAACTCGTTCTGATCGTTACGAACCACGCGAGCCTCGTCTGAGCAGGTGTGAGCGTGCTCCTGTGCTTCTGGGGTGCGTTCACGGGTTCGTCGTTCGTTCTGCTGACCTTTTCGTAAACTTGACCCTTTCGCAAACTTGACTTGACTTGACTTGACTAAACTGTACTGTACCATGTCCGACGCTGCTAAGGATTTTGCGGCGGCCGCAGCGGCGGAGTCGGACGCCGCTCTGGAGTTCGTGTGCCCGTACACGAAGAAGAAATTTCGCTCGCGCTCCACGTATGAGAGCTACCTGCGCAGCAAGAAGTATATGCAGCTTGTGGCCAAAGCGCAAGCTACTCCACCGCTGCTGGAAGCCACAGGCGCGCAGAGAACAAACACCCACAGCGAGCAGGAGGTCGCTTCTGAACGTGTCACCGATGACATCGAGAACGATGCGGCTGGACGAGCTGGACCAGCTACGCAGCAGCCGGTAACTCCTGGCGCTCGTGACAGCGCTCGTGCCGGCCAGGAGGCGGAGGCCACCGGCACCGGCGGTGGCGGCAGTGACGAGGACGACGACGATTGGGAGGATGAGGATGATGGTCCTTGGGTCCCGCAGTGGTCACGAAGCCTCTTCGACGGCCACGTGTCCGCGTCCTTTGAGGCCAACGTGTCCTACATGCGCCGGCAGCACTCGTTCGTCGTACCTTTTGCCGACCGTTTGGCGGAGCCGCGGCGGCTGTTCGCGTACTTGCAGGAGAAGGTGGAAAGGCGTGGCGTGTGCCTATGCTGCCAACGGGCCTTCGGCTCGGCGGAGGCGTGCCGAAGCCACATGCGCGACAAGGCTCACTGCCGGGTAGACTGTGAGAGCGCTGCCGGTGCTCATGAGCTCGGCCCCTTTTACGTTGGCGGTCTGCCGGGGTTGCATGCGCGGGGAGGCGTGTCGGCCATGCGTACCGGTAGCGCTAGGCGCGGTACGAGAGCAAGAGCTTCGAGTGTGGGTGATGGCGGCGATGGCGGCGATGGCGGCGATGGAGACGCCGACGCTGACGGTGCTAGCATGGCCGTTGGTGGCGGCGCTGCAGCTGACGCGTTCGAGCTGGTTCTTGCCGATGGGAGACGCCTTGGGCATCGCTCCCTCCGCACCTACTACCGCCAGAAGTTCGCCCCTGCGGCTCAGTCATGGACCCTGCGGCTGCGACAGAGCCAGCGCGTCCTCGAGGCGAAGCTCGCTGTGCGCGCTGCCGCCCGTGAACGGTACAAGCTTCTGCTGCGCGGCACTGCGGTGGCCAAGGGGCTGCATTCAAAGGCGCTGGCCGCCCAGTTCGTCTTCAAGGCTTCGTTTGCCGACAACAAGCACGCCCGCGCGCTGCAGCACCACGGCTACGGCGGCTTCGGCGGCGGTGCGCACTACACGATGGCGGGCTCGAAACAATTCCAGCGTGGCGTGCGCATCAAAGGGGTTGTCTCAAGGCATAGCAAGCAAGCGGCCAAACGAAATGGCCTCAAGATGAGGCAGCAGGCAGCGAGGAGGGATTAGAGGGTGCGCAAGGTCAGAGCGTCGTTTAGAGTGAGAAACGTTGGAAATGAGATTCAGTTCTCAGTCCACTCCACTTCACACACAGATCACAGTGCCACTACAGGATGCTTATATTAAATGCTACGCTAGATCCACCAAGAGCCGAGACGATGGGCAAGGTCGCGTAGCTCTGCGAGGCGCACTACGCCGCGCGCAGCGGTGATGTAGCCCTCGCCATGTGTCGTCTCCACTGCGGAAAGCTGCCGCAGCAGGTCAAGCGCCCACGCTGGATTGACCTTTGAAATGGCCTCATGATGCGCGCGAATGCCGTACAGCATGTCCTCACGCCCGGCGCTTTCATGGTGCGACTGAGTGACGGCTCGAAGCTCCTGGTCGCCATGGACCATGCGAACGAGGCACATGCGCATCTCGGGCAAAAAGAGCGAGCGCATGACACGTGGCAGGGTTTCGTCGTACACGAGAGGACGCTGCTCACGACGGCGCCACGCCTCGGCGATCGCCGCCGCACTTGCCAAAGATGGGTCGAGCTCCATACGGCTGAGAGTCTCGTGATCGATCTGGTGGGAACTTGCAGCACCCTTGACGCCGCACCACAGCGTGAAGCAGAAGCGCTTCTTGTAGTTAGGGAGCACGTCATGCACCATGCGCGGCTCGAAGAGCACCAGCCGCCCCTCGACAGGTGCGATGACCTCGACGGGTCGTGGATAAGGGAAGACCCGCAACTCGCCGCCGTCCCCCGGCTGCCACTCGGCATGGACGTACACGAGGCTCTCAGAAGCCATCAAAGACAACCAAAGTCAATCCATGGCAAGCAAGGGCAATCAATGGCCATCAAGGATTGTACTACGTAGGAGGAATTATCAGTGGCGATCAGTGGAGATCAGTGGAGATCAGTTCACCTGCCAATCAGGATTGAGGTAGAAGAGGGCCGTGACGTGAAGGATCTGTCCGTGGCTGCCGCCCACCGACCCCTGGTCCGTGTGCATCGTGTAGCAGCCGCCGTGCCCAGCGTTGATTTGGATGCGCACGTGTTGCGTCCCGAGCTGCTCGAGATCGCTCGAGATCACACAAACGCGGAGCACTCTCAGGTTGCAACCTCAATTTTTTCACAGTCTCAGTTGCAATCAAGGGTACTCAGTGGCGTGATCGTCAGCGCACCTGCTCAAGGCCAGGCACGCAGCCACGTAGCTGATCGATGAGGCTCGGGTCATGCTCGATGCGTGCAAAGGTGGGCGCAAACCGGCGCACCTCCTTATAGTCAAGCTGCGTCTCGTGGATGTGCTTGTGCGCCGAGCCTTCGTCGTCGGCGCCGTACGATCGAGAATTCCACATTTGATCGTTGGCCTCGAGAGATAGCATCTCCGCCCGGAGCTTGCGACAGAGCGCCGACGGGAGCGCATGGTCGACGACAACGTAGCCTCGATCGACGAGGCTTGCTATCGCGTCGGCATGTAGCGTGGTCTCGAGTGCGCGCAGCGGCGGCGCCGCCTCCACCTTGACACCGTCCATCGCCTTCAGCCGCTTCAAACTGCTCGCCGATCCGCGCGGTGGTGCATGCTTCGGCGGCGAGTGTGCATGCACCACGCGGCCCAACGGTTCACGCTCGAACCAGAGCTCGCCGGACCATGCATCACGGCCTCCGAAGGCGCGAATGCTCGTCTCGGCGCCGCTTGTGCAAACATAGGCGGCCGTCAAACCCAGCAAGCGTGATGCTTCGGACGCTTCCAACTTTGCCCATGCACAAGCAATATCCAACAGCCGCGCCTCGAAAACGTCACCCTCGGGTGCGTGGCCAAGAACGGTGCTCATGGCGTTGGGCCCAGCATGCAACTGTGCGCCCGCCTCGTTGCAAACCAGCCACAGAGATGGCGCCTGCAACAATTCGTCGTCTGAATTTGAGGTAGTCGCTATGGCTCCCGGTGGAGCGGGCTTGGTCGGTGGAGAGCGCGAGTCACACAAAGCCCCGGCCAGCTGCGCGCATCGGCGCCGGCGCCAAACCGTACGCTTGGCGCTGCGCGTGGTCAGCTGCTCGTGGGTGCTCATCGTGCTCGCGAAAAGTCACTGTGGAGCAAAGCAAGTCTCGTGAAAAGAGAGCCCCCGCCGCTACAGTGTGTGCCCCCCCCCGTGTCTTTTTACCGGTATATAAGCTGGTGCCTTGCGGTTCGTTAATTAACGAGCGCGGGTGCTCGACTTCTTTCACACTATATGTTGGAGACCTTTATTGCTGCACTCGTCCTTTCGCTGGCGGCGAACGAATTGAACGTCCTAACGTTAACACCATCGAGCGATTCTGCGTCGGTCACTAGCCAACAGCAGCCCTCTGCCGTGGAAATCTCCGGACGTGAAGCCATCACCATCACATTTGATCGCAGCGTCATCGCCCTTGGCGCCGACTTTGCGCCGGGGGCGCTGCCACTCTCGCTGACGCCATTTGTTCTTAGCCCCGCTGTGGCGGGAACATTTCACTGGGTGACAACGAGTGTCGCCCGCTTCGACACTGATGGCCCATGGCCGCCCGAGCTCGCGATCACACTCTCACTCAATCCGGCACTGCGCTCCTTTGACGGGCGGGCCCCCGTCGCCGACGGGCGCGTGTGGAACTTTGAGACGCCATCGCTGTCAATGTACGCGGGTCGCGTCACATCCAACCTCGCGCTCAATCTGACCGGCGGACGGTGGGACGCGGCCGCGCAGCCTCTGGCACCGGGCGCACTCGAGTTCCCTCCGGACGCCACGCTTGAGCTGCGCTTCGACTTCGCAGTGAGCGTAGCGATGCTACAGACGGCGCTCGCACTGCGGCCCGCACGAGCACAGGCTCCTTTGGCGGCGTCGAATCCCGCGGGCGACGCTCCGCCACGGGCTGCACTGCCTGGGCTGCGCATCTCCGCTTGCCGAGATGGCTCGGCGCAGTGCGTGCTGGTTAATCTAGACGGTCCACTGCAAGCAGGCGCGCTATACAGCCTGGAGCTGCCCCCGCGCTCGCGCTTCCACGAGGCCGCCGGCCGCACGCGCCGCGCCCTCGCGGTCAGTCTCTCGGGCCTCTGTCCCTTTGCGCTCCCCTTCCGGCGCGAACCGTCCTCATCAGCGGCAGCGGGCATGGCAGTCAGGGCACTCAGAGCCTCGAGGGTGGCGCCGGCGCCGACCCCGGTGGATCTGGCGAACGTGCGCTACCGCCGCTTGCATCTGTGGCTGCGCCATGGGCTCGGAAGGTCCATCACCGCTGCCGAGCTCCTCGGGCAGCTCCGCTTGACGTCGGAGTCGCCAGGCACCGGAGGTGGCGCAGGAGCGCTGATCGGGCTTTCGGGACGCCTCCTTTCGCCCTCTGTGCTGCTCCTCGAGGCGGCGCTGCAGCCCAACACCTCGTACGCCCTTCGTGTGGCCGCGTCCACGCGCGTGGTCGATGGCTTCGGCTTGCCGTTACAGGCAGCCTCGTTCACGTTCCAAACTGTTGGGCCGCTCTCGCCCCTCTTCCTCTTCCCAGGTGGAGCCCTCACAGGCGCTAAGGAGGTGCCGACGCTGCGCATCGGCGCGCACAACGCTACTGCCCTCGCGGCTCTCGAGGCCGCATGGCCTGCCCTGCTTCGTGGCGATAGCCTATGCACCGCATGGGAACGGAGCCGTCGCGTGCCCCGATGCTGGGCGCGGGCTGGTGAGATTGCCCAATCGCTCAGCCTCCGCCCGGTGGCAGACGCGATCCAAGTGCCCGCTGCGATCGCGTCGCTGCACAACCGCGAGCAGCTCCAGATCCCCTCGAGTATGCCGGTCGTCACGATCGACGCCGCCAACGTGGGAGTCTCGGAGCCGATCCTGCGCACGTTGCGCCTGCCGGTCGCGTCGAGCTCGCGCCTGTTCTTGCAGACGGCCCAGGGCGCACGAGAGTACCGGAGCGCAGGCCTTCAATCTGCGCTGCTCTCGAGTGGCCACCTCGCCGCCACCACCAGTACTCTACCGGTGAGCGCACACCGGCCGGCGGCACTGCTGGTGTGGGTGATCAACGCGACGAGCGGCCGACCAGTGCCTCACGCGTCGCTCACGCTCTTTGCTTCGGATTGTTCGCAAGGCCCCCAGAGAGCTCAACCGTGCTACATTGCGATGACCGCTGCCGATGTGCGCACGGTGGCGCGCGCGACAACGGACGCGGACGGCATCGCCACCATCGCGGCTGACCAGTTAACTGAGCCGGTCGGGCGCGGCGCCTCATTCCACCTTCTGGTCGCCTCGACGCTGCCAAGCGCTCACGGCGGCGCTCAGAACGGTGCCCACGACGGCGCCTCGGAGCTGCTCGTGCTCCCCGATATCTCGTTTGACCACACGAGTCTCGCGCTGCCGCACGGAGGCATTGTTGCCTCGCTGCTGATCGATCGCGCCGTCTACAAGCCCAATGACACTGTACGCGCAGCTGCTTGGATCTGGGTGTCTTTGAAAAACCTTTGTGCGTTCTGTGCCTTTTCGGTGCCTTTGATGACCTGCGAGTGCCTCTCATTGGCTCCCTCATCAGGTTCGCTGCAAGGGCTACGTCCGGTGGGACGATGGGCGCGGCAGGCTGCTTGTGCCCAGCGTGGCCCGCGACGCCGCGTTTGCACGCCTGAGCTTCAAGCTTCAGGTCCACTGGACGGATGGAGCGAATTCCATGCGCTCCGGCCAGCTGCTCGGGATGCAAGGCGCGTCGTCCGGTGAGGACCTCGGCGAGGTGGTCGTTCAGCTTGACGGCGTGTACGCTTCCTTTGACGCGAGCCTCCGCGTGCCGCCCAATGCAAGGTACGGCGAGCGCTCGATCCAGTGCCTTGCCTGTAAGATCATGCTCACCACTGGCCCCGTCCCTCCTTCACAACCCGTCACTCCTTCCCACCGTCCCTCCTTCACTACCCGCCCCCCTTCACTACCCGCCCCTCCTTCACACGTCCCTCCTTCACACAGGTACGGTGAGCACTCGATCATGCTGCTTCAGAGCGACTCTAGCGGCGTGGGTTACGTGGACGCTGGCAGCAGCTACGGAGGCACTCGCACGCTCACCTCCGCCTTGCTGGCCGTTGCCGACCCACGCCCGCCCACAGTGGAGCTGACCGTCAGTACGCCAGGCACTCGCCACCTGCCGCCGAATGGCACCGTGCTCCTTAAGGTGCGCACTGCGTCCCTCTCGGGCGTTCCGCTCCGAGAGCAGAGCGTCACTCTTCGATGGAGACGCACGCGTCGCCCCCCTTTGCCTAGCCTCCTGCTGCTCCGCCGACCACGGTGGGTGGAGGAGAAGGCGGAAGACGACGTAACCGAATGGACTACTGACGGAACCGAACGTAACCGAAAGGCGGACGGGGAGGAGGACGGCGATGAGGACGGCGAGGGCGTGGGCGGTGAGGAGCAAGTACTCACCGGCGACGACGGCGAGGCGACTCTGCACTGGCGCCCGGCACGGCGCGACGGCCGACCGGTGCGCCTGGAGCTCGGTGATGAGTTCGCGCTCCAGTTCGAGTACATGGGACCGACGCGCGAGAGGCGGGAAGCTTCGCTTCAAGTACCGGTCGCACTCTCAGAGCTCGCCGTGCACCTGGTGACGCCCGCGACGGCGCTCGCTCCCGCGCTGCCGCTGCACCCTTTTGAATTGCAGGTCGAGCTGACGAAACTTGGCGCACTCGGGGGCGCAGCCGTTGGCGGCCGACGCGTGCGTCTCAGCCTGCACCGCGTGCCTGAGGGTGAGGAGGAGGAGGAGGATGGTGAACGCAGCACCTCAGCTGCGCGCAAGATGGCCGATGAGGACGGCGATGAGCCTCGCCAGTGGTTGCAGAATGTGCCGCCCGCCATGCTGCCGAGCTTTGTCACGGCGCCGGCGTCCGAGGCGGCGCGGCCTCCCTCGTGCGTGCTGGACACCACCTCGTTGGGCGCCGTCTCGAGCGCCTCCGCGTGTGCCCCCTTCTCTCTGCCATCGATGGGGCACTACTTAGCGCTGGCGTGCCTCCTCGAAGACTCGGAGAGTGTAATTCACGAAACTCGCCTCCTCGAGGACTCAGAGAGTACACCACCGGCGGCGGGGGCTGCAGCAGCGGGGGCAGCAGCAGCGGCGGCTGTAGGGAGGATCGAGATGTGCTCGGGCGTTCTTTTCGGGCGCACCGCGGCACAGTGGCGAGCCTCGCCGCTGTCAGAGTACCTGCCGCGCGCCGTCAAGCCCACTCTCGAGAAGACACGTTATGCACTGGGCGAGGCGCCACGCGTGCGTGTGACGAACCCGTTCCAATCGGCGCTCCCTGATGACCTCCCTGATGACCTCTGATTGCCCCCCTCATCAGGTGCGTGTGACGAACCCGTTCCAATCGGCGGAGCTGCGCGCCCTCCTGATCTGGGGCAATGCGCTCGCGGTGCGCCATCTCGTCTCCCCGGCGCTCCCGCCAGGGGGCACCACCACCCACGTGCAGCTGCCGCCGCTGGGCGACGAGTGCAAGCACGACTGCACCGTCGACGTGACGCTCATCGCGGCGTCCGAGCTCGGGCGCAGATTGCCGGTGCCCACCTCGGCGCTCTTTGACGAAACGGCCCCGATGCTTCACCGGTATTCGCTCGAGCTCCGCGTGGACGCGCCGCCCCCGCCGCTGCAGCTCGAGTTGACCGTTGGATCTCCCGTCGTGGCGCCGGGCGCCAATGCCTCGGTCATCATCTCGCTCACGGACGCGAACGGGATGCCCATCAGCGGTGAGGTGGCGCTCGTGGCGGTCGATGCCGCGCTCCTCGCCGTGCGCCCTCACGCTGTCGAATCGCTCGATGCGCTGCGCCCCACGCTCGTGCCACACTCTTTTGGACACGACGATACGTTCAAATGGCTCCTCGCGCCAAATGGAGTGGCGCACGTGACGGCGGCCCTCCAGAGGCTGCTCGCGCTTGATCCTTGGCTACCTGTGACGTGGCCTTCACGGCCGAGCGGCCGCCATCGGTGGGACCGTCCGTCCCTCGTCGAGCAAGTGAGTGCCGTTCACGGCCTCTTGAGTGCCGCTTCTGATTGCCTCTGATTGCCTCTGATTGCCTCTCTGACGAAGCGCGGCCCTGGTGGAGCAGAGCGCCGAGCTGAGCTGATTGTCTCTGATTGCCTCTGATTGCCTCTCTGACGAAGCGCGGCCCTGCTGGAGCAGAGCGCCGAGCTGAGCTGATTGTCTCTGATTGCCTCTGATTGCCTCTCTGACGAAGCGCGGCCCTGCTGGAGCAGAGCGCCGAGCTGAGCGTGGATGCGCTGCTCGCATCCTACGCCACCGATCTGACGGTGATGCCGGCGCGCGTGGCTCTTGGCGGTGACGTGGTGATGAACGAGGAGATGACCCTCGACGGCGCTGAGGGGGCGCCGATGTACAAGGGCGCGGTGGGCGCCGCGGTGGGCGGGGCGCGGCCGATGATGATGATGGCACGGGGAGGCCCCGAGATGATGATGGCCATGGCGATGCCCGCGATGGCGGACGCGCCGCCGGTGGAGGAGCCTCCAGGAGGAGCCTACGGAGGAGGAGGAGCTTCACCGACGATGGCACGGGCCAAAAGCGCTCAGAACGGCGCCAAGAGCGCTCAAGTGGGCGGCGGGGGCGGGGGCGGCGGGGCGGCGACGGCCGGTGTGGCGGTCAAGGTGCGCTCGGCCTTCGAGTCTACACCCCTCTTCATGCCGCGTATCCCCATCGACGCCAGCGGCCGCACCACGATCACGTGGCGTCTGCCCGACAACACCGGTGCGTACGAGCTTCGTGCGTACGCCGTGCGTGCTCAGGACGGCGCTCTCGGCGGTGGCTCGACGGTGACCCAACTGGTGCGGAAGCGTGTGACGCTCGCGGCCTCGGTCCCGCGGGTGGCTCGAGTAGGCGATACGTTCGAGTGCGGCGTCACTGCGACTGGCTCGCCCGAGCTGCGCGCTGGCACGACGATCGTGGCCAGCCTGCGGCTGCTCGGGACGGCGCGTTCCGAAGGGAGAGCGACGACCGAGGAGGGGGCTGCAGAGGACGCGGCCGAAGAGGCGGTTCACACTCGAACCTTCACAGAGGACGCGGCCGATGAGACGCCTCTCCATCTGCTCGGAGCCCATGAGCAGACGTTCACACTCGGACCTTCACAGAGCGTGGAGGTGCTCTTCACGCTCACGGCGGCACGCCTGGGGACAGCCAAACTGGTGGCCATGGTACGCGAGGTGCTTTCGCCGCCGTCACAGCAGCAGCAGCAGCAGCAGCAGCAGCAGCAGCAGCAGCCAAGAGGGGAGGGCGGATTGGCGGCGACAGATGCGATCGAGTTGAGCATCCCTGTGGAAGGGGTGCAGCCCGCCGTGGTCGTGGCCACCTCGATGGCCCTGCGCGCCACGCGAGCACTCCCCACAGTCTGGCCAGAGGCTATCCAGCTGCCACCTGCCATCCCCGGCTCTGCCACCCTCACCATTGGTGCTACGGCCGGTCGGCTGGCCGTGGTGCGCTCGCTCGCGCAGTCCCTCATTGCACTCCCTCGCTGGAATGACGAACCCGACGCTGCCTCGGTGCTCGGCGCACTCGCCGCCACGCCCATGCTCGCCCCATATGCGCGCGCCGTTTCGAGCGGCGGCCGACGAGGCGCCGTCTCGAGCGCAAAAGGCAGCCTCCACGAGGTGCTGCAGGGCGCGGCGACGGCGATCGGTCGTGCCACGACGGCGCTCGACTCGATGACGTCGATCGAGGGCGGTCTGCACTACTCAGCCCGCGCGAGGAGTTACGCCAGTGGCGGCAGCGTCGACCTCCACCTGAACGCCCTGGGGCTGTGGGTGCTCAGGCGCCTCGAGCTCGCCCCTCGAGATCATGATTCCACAGCCGCCGCGGCTATGCCCGCCGCCCTGCGCGCTCTCGGCGACCGTTGGCGCGCCGCTCTCGCCAACGGGCTGACCACCTCTGCGCGCGAATCCATCGAGCATTTTGGCCGGTATGACGACCTCGAGACACTGGCCGTGAGCCGCCTGGCGCTCGGTGCAGCGTGGCGGCCAGGCGGAGTGAGTGCGGCTGTTACGAGAGCCTTATCCCTCGAGGCGCTCGCTCGCGGCGTCGATCGGCTGTCGGTGCACGGTAAGGCGGCCTACGCTCTGACGATGATGCTCCCTGCGGAGCAGAGTGCAGACGCCGCAGCGGGGCGTGAAGGACGTTTCTTCGCCTGCCGGGATGCGAGCGCCAACGGCGCCTGCCACGATGAGGGTCCAGGCAGCGCCGAGGGAGGTGGTGCCGATCGGCCCGTGCTGGCCATCCTGCGTTACTTGGCCTCGTGCCTGCGTGTGAGCGGGCGCACCGCCTACGTGGCGCGAGATGCGACGACCTGGGATGCCGCGGGGCCGAGCGGCACGGCACTGGCCCTGAGCGCCATCGCGCTCGCGCGCCTGCAAGGCGGCGTGCCGCTCTCGTTGCTTGCCAATGTAGAGAAGCTCGCCAACCACGTCGGCGCGGGCGGCTTCGGCTACGGGGGGGGCGCTGCAGGGCTGAGCGGCGCCTCGTTGCACGAGGGCTTCGCACTCGCTGACTACGACGCGGCTAGTGGCTCCATCGCTGCCGACATCGAGCTCATCGCACTGCTTCCGAGAGCCAGGCGTGTTGGGATGGGCATTGAGCCGGGCGCGTCGTTACGAGCGATGGCGGCGCCGGCGCTCGTGTACGATGCCCATCTGCGTGCCCTTGATGCCGCGCCGCCCGCGGTGAAGACCGTGGCATGGACACCGCTGCTTGCCTCCCTGCCACCGCTCGCACCGCTCGCTGCTGCCGCCGCCGCCACCGACGATGCCGCCGCGAAGACCGTCGTAAGTGCCACCACTCCACCCACGCCGCTGCTCTTCATCGCCTCCGGGCACGGCGAGGCGTCGGTCGCACTCGCGCTCGCATTCACGCCCGCCCAGCTGGCGATCTCGCCGATCTCGCGAGGTCTCGACGTGCAGAAGATTATCCGCCGATACGACGCGCGCCAGCGGTGCGCCGTGGGCCCGCATGCTCTAGGCTCTGATGGCCTCTCTGATGACCTCCCTGATGGCCTCTGATTGCCCCCCTCATCAGGTGCGCCGTGGGCCCGCCGCTGGCGGCCGTCCCCTTGGGGGCCGTCGTGAGCGTGACACTGCTCGTGAGCTCCACAGACGAGCTCACAAATCTCGTGGTCGAGGACTGGCTACCCGCCGGCCTCGAGCCCATCGATCCGAATGCCGACGGCGGCGGCGGCGGCGGCGGGCCGGCGCCGTTGTGGCCGTGGTCTCAGGGTGGCTGCTACTGGTGGTGGCGATGCACGAGCTGGTCGCGGGAAACCCGCAAGTCCTCGGTGAGCTTCTACGCTGCATGGGCGCACGCTGGCTCGCATGAGCTCACTTACGATGCCGTCGCCGTCACGCGCGGAGTGTTCGCGCTGCCGCCAGCCAAAGCCTTCGCGGCGCTTCAACCGGAGGTGATGGGCTTGTCTGCGGGCGGCGCCTTGCAAGTGAGTGTAGGCCCTGGGGCTCTGCGGCCGTTGTTGGCGGCCAATGCGAGCAGCGTGCAGCCATGCCCAGGAGGCTGCTCGGGGCGCGGGACCTGTGACAGCGCAACTGGCACGTGTGAGTGCACCGCGGGCGCTGCCGGTGAGGACTGCTCTGCAGCGGCACTTCCGCCGTCAATCGGGCCGGTAAGCGTCAACGACACGATCGCAATCTTCGCGGACGATGCCTCTACACACACCGTATCCATCCCGCTCGAGCTGCAACGCGCTGTCCGGCCACCACTCATCGTCGCCTCCGACGCTCATCCGCCGCCGCCGCCACCGTCGCCCTCGCCCTCGCCCTCGCCCGCGCCCTCGCCCTCCCCCGCGCCCACGGCGCACCCCATCCAACCGCGAATCGACCTATTCGCATTTTCGTCGGATGAGGCTCGTCTGCCCTCAAGTGCTCTCGCCCTTGGCCTCGCCCCCGACGGCCGCTCTCTCTCGCTGCGGGTGAGCCTCGGCCGTCTAGCCGCCGCCACGTGCGTACTCGTCACCATCGCGGCCTCCGCCGACGGCAGCAGCTTCGGCACTCGAGTGCTCGCTTTGTGGCTGGTGCCCGCTGGTTTGCCAGCGACGAGTGTGCCGCCGCCGGAGTGCGTCGGCGACGGCGCGTTCTCAACGGCCGAGCTTCCCTTGCCAGTCTTCCCGTCAGCCTCGCTGTCGCTCTCTGGCGGATTCTCCGGATGGGGACGGCGGTTCGTCAGGTTCGGCAACGACGGTGCAACCTTCGCCATCGTCGTCATCAGTTTCGGGGCAGCGTGCGCCGTCGCGTGGGGGCTGCTGCGCGCCGTGTCCGACCCGCACGGCAGCAAGCGCGGGCTGCAGCGCCTGCCTGACGCACCCGAGTACCCTGAGCCTGCCGACAGTCCGGGTAGCCAAGCGGGCGGCTACCCTCCCACGTCCGAGCCAACGACGGCTGCGGCGCACCGGGACATCGGCCTGGAGGCGGAAGGGCCGCGGCAGATGAAACCTCTGTGGTGAAATTCCTAGTTCGGTCGGTGCTGTGCTGCGCTATTCTTTACCGTACGAGTCGGACTCAACCCATACCCCCGTAGGGTCGTGCTATCTCCGTATGATCTGCGTGTGAGTACAGGTTGTGTCGACATTACGACGTCTTACGTTGCTTGCTTCTTCCTTCGTTGGCGCGTGGACTTCGACGTTAATAGAGGATCCGCGGGATCGATACGGTAGACGATACAAATGCAGCGCACAGTGCTGGGCACTTAGGGGGCCGCGCCGGGCCCCGCACTGCGCACGCACACCCCCTGTGCGGGTGACGCCGCTGGTGCGCTGATCACTCTCGAGACGACGGAAGTGACATCTGAACTATTATAGAACCGAACTATAGCTTTTGCACCTTTACACCCGCCCTGCCCGCGCCGAGGACAAGAGATCTGAATTGTCGAGTAACCGCGCGGGGATCTTGATGTAGTTCACAGTACCGATGTTAGTAACGATACGGGTGTAGAAAGTCAGGTAGGGACTCACGCGCCGCCTTGGGCAGGAACGCATTGGGCGGCGCCTTGACCAGGATCGGCGCCGTTGGAGGCATGAGCGGTGCCCCGCGCCAGCCTGAGTGCGCCATCGACTGCTGCTGCTGCTGCTGCTGGCGCCAGTTGCCGCCCGCGCGCCCGTAGGTCTGCGCGAGCCCGGGGGTGGGCGAGGCACCGCGTCGTCGACTCTCATTGTATTGGCCTGCGACGGCCGAGCCGGGCGGATGCAGGGATCCCATCGAGCGCGAGCCTGGAAAGGCGACGCCGCTCCCAAGCTTCCAGCTCGCGCTGAGCGCGGCGGCGCCAGCGGTGCCATTGAGTGAGGCGGCGCGCGGCGGGAAGCCGGTGGGGCTGGACGGCAAGCCGGCATCCACGTCGAGATTGAGCGTCGTCGTGGGCACGGCGCCGATCGCCATGCCCCCCGGCCGAGCGTTCGCGTCGCTCGTGTTCTGCGGAGCCAGCACGAGGCCAGGCGGGAGCGCAACCCTCTTGGGATCACCAGAGCTGCCCTCGCCGCTGGCGCCTGCGCTGGCGCCAGCCGCGGTCGCACTGCCACGCGCCTGCCGCGGTGGCAAGGGCGTATTGACGCGGCTAGCCGAAGTTGAGCTACCTGCGCCGCTTCCAGCGGTCGAAAACTCTTCCCAGATACAACTCGCGCTCGCGCCAGCAGCCGCTGCCGTTGACGGCGGGGCTGCCGTTCCGCGCTTCGCGCCACGCTGGGCGCGTTTGCTCGCCGCTGGGCTCAGCCCGCCGCTGATCGCGCCCACGACGTCGCCCGTGCCCGAGACGGCGCTCTCCACCTGGCGCGCGAGATTGGGACCGAGATTGGCGCCGAGATTGGCGGGTCGGTGGGGCTGAGGCGGCGTCTTCTCTCGCCAATTGCCGAGCGACGTAGCCATTCCGTGCAGAGAGCGCTGTAGGGGCAGCAGCAGGTCAGCCAGCCACGGCTTGGCGACTACCAAATTCGGAACGGACGCCTCGAGCGCCGTGTCGAACTGATCGAGGAGCGGGGCGAGCGTCGTCGCAGCCACCTCGGCGTGCCGCCGCCGCTTGGCGCGAATCACCGCTGCCTCGGCCTCCTTGGCCGCTGCCTCGGCTCCGCCCTCGCCCTCGCCGGCCGCTTCGATTCCAGCGGCGGCGGCCTCAATGGCGGCATTCTCGGCGGCGACGTCGGCGGCGTCCTCGGCGGCCACCCGATCGAGGTGGCGCGCAATCTCGCGACCGAGATCGCGCGCCGCCTTGAATGCGAGCGCGAGCTGCTCGGTGAGGGCGAGCCAACGCTGCAGGTCGGGGAGCAGCTTTCGCTCGTGCTTGCGCATCTTCTCGAGCTCATGCTCGAGAGATCGGATCTGCGCCTCGGCACGCCGCTGCTGCACGAGCAGCTGGTTATGATCGGCCAGTAGGCTAGCATGGACCGCTTGCGTGTGGCGAAGCTTCTCGTGCATTTGGGCCTTCTCGTCGTGGAGGATCTCGACGTCGTTGCCCAGCTCCGCGAGCTGCGCTCGCAGGGCGCCAATGTCGGCCAGGGCCGCCTTGCGCACGGCGGCCAGCTCGCTCCGCGCTGCCTCGGCTTCTTTCTCGAGCTCGGTGCGCGAGATGCGGTTGCGCGAGCGTGGCCGTTGAGCGTTGTCGTCGGGCCCGTCACTCATGCCCTCGACACCATAGGCGACACCGTAGGGGGTGGTGCCGGCGCCGCCGTGGGACAGGCAGCCGCCTCCACGTCTGCCTCCGCCTCCGCGACCGCCGCCGCCGCCGCCGCCGTGGGTGCTGCCGCCTCCGCCGCCTCCGCCGCCTCCGCCGCCTCCGCCGCCTCCGCCGCCTCCGCCGCCTCCGCCGCCTCTGCCATCACCGCCACCGCCACCGCCGCCATCGTCGCTGCCGCCTCCGCCGCCACCGCCGTCGTCGCCGCCGCCGCTGCCAGTACCACCGCTGTTGCCGCCGCCGCCAGCACCGCCATCGCCGCCGCCGCCAGCACCACCATCGCCGCCGCCGCCACCCCCGCCGCCACCAACGTAGGCGTCGCCGCCCGTAGCTCGCCGTGGAGATGTTGGGGAGCTGTAGCGCAGGCCTCCGCGAGCACCGGTGTGCGCAGAAATGGGCGCGAGCCGTCCTCCGGAGCCGACATCGGTCGCCCACGCGCTGAGCTGCCCGTCGGAGCTGCCGATGCGCGCGCCTGACCGGGTCTTTGACGATGTCGGTGCGATCATGGTTGGATCATGGGTCGGGTGGTGCTGGAGAAGGGTGTGGGCGCTAACGGCGCTTTTCGAGCTCGGAGAGGAGACCCGGGACACGTGTCGATGACGATCGCGCAAGATCCACAAGATGATTTGTTTAAAGTTTTGATGAATTTATTATTCGTAATTTTATGTCGTTGTCCTCTAGGCACTAAACGGTAACGACCCAAAGTCGAAACAGCAAATACTAAACCGAACGGTAGTACGAACACCGCGATATCTTTCACATGATGTTCCTTACTCCGACTTCGCGTCGGGCACGACCGTAGTGACCGGGCGCGGCCGGCGGAGCACGATCCATGGCCCCGTTCCTGACGCGATGCGCCCAAGGCCCGCGAGGATCTGCACGACGAAGAGCACGGCAAGCGCGCTCCACAGCTGGTTGAGCGAGAGCGCGCGCGCGCCATCTTCGGCACGAACACGAGAAGCGCGTCACACAGCGCGTGTGCGTGTGTGCGTCTAACATCACACATCGTTCGATTCAGAAACCCCCGGCATCTACTCCGCCCCTGCGCGCGCGCGCTGTTTTCTTACTGTAAATTTGACTCTAGTGAGCCGTGTACTTTTCATAGATTGTCCTATAGACGATTCACAATTTTTTGCATGCATTAACAGAAATCGTTTCGCGACTTGCCCGTTTCGTTTTTTCGCAGTGTCCTCTAAATCTGCGCAGCGGTCCACGATGCCGCCAAGAAAGAAGGGCGGGCACGTCACGTCGGCGCGGCAAAAGGCGAGGGCGCTTGAGCTCGCTAGGCACGCGTGCACCATCTACATCTACGCGATCATCCTCCTCGACCCGCCGAAGAAGTACGAGCATCTCAAGGGCATCCAGAGGATCGGCCAGGCCGCCGACCACATGGGTATGGGGCGGGACGCAGTCCTCGCGCGCCGTCTTCGCCAATACAAACAAATTCGTGGCTCGTCCGCGTTTTCCGAGTTGGTGGAAGAGATTGGCTGGGCTTGTTTCAGCGACATGGTTGTCCTCGAGATCATCACGGAGAAAGCAATGCCAGCGCATCAGGCGTTGACAGCGAAGCGCGAGGACTTGCCGCGCGTGGCGTGTCATCGACGAGGTGACGTACGAGAAATAGCGTGGATAGCCCAAAAGGGCACGTGGCGTGGCCCCAACGTCGACCACCCCGAGAAGCAGACCCTGAACGAGCAGAAGGGCGGGCAGGGTGACGAATGGGCGCGCATTGAGGCGGCGGTACGGTCTGAGATGTCCCAGGCCAAAGAGGCATGTGCTCATTATGCTCGCCGCCGCGAATGCCTGATCTGTTGCCCCAACCCCAAGAGCTGTGATTTTGAGGGCTGTGGCAGCATCTTTCGCAATTGGAGCACCTTGGAGGCGCACCAGCGCAAGCACACGGGCGACCTGCCGTTTGGCTGCGACCACGAGGGCTGCGGCAAGCGCTTCACGCAGGCGGGCCACCTGGAGGCGCACCAGCGCACGCACACGGGCGACCAGCCGTTTGCCTGCGACCACGAGGGCTGCGGCATGCCGGCGTCACGCTGTCGATGCGCCCGCCGGGAGATGCGCTGGCGGGCTTGGCGCAGCTCCACGTAGGTCCGCGGCGGCAGACCTGCCTGTCCGAGCTGGGCTTATGCGACGAGGCGGTGGCGTGGTGGGCGCGGTCGCTCGGCCACGCGCTCGGCCAACGTCTGGCGCGCCGATCGAGCGCCGCCGCGCTGCCGCCCTGGGGCCTGCGATCCATGCACACGCCGGGCGATGGCAACTGCCTGCTGCACGCGCTGCTCCAAGCGACCCTCGGCGTGTGCGACACGAGATTGCCCGCTTCGTCCGACGAGCCCGGCGCCTCGACCCTCGCGGAGCTCGATGCTGGCGCGCGCCCGCGCGGCCGCGGATGCGTACTCCTCGGCGGCGGCGCTCCTTGGGTTTTGGGATTGGAGCTCGGGTGGGGAACAGAGTGCCGAGCAGAGCACGTCCGTGCAGCGCCCCAAGCGCGCTCGTGCCCCTCTTCAGCGCGCGCCTCCTTAGCCTCTGCTCGCGCAGACTTGGCAGACGGCGACCTTTATTTTCCGCCGACCATGCCACACCATCACAAACCACGCCATACGTAAACGATAATATGCCGCCTCTCTAGCTGGCATATGTGGTGGCCTTTGTGGCGATACGGGTTAGATACGGGATGGCGGTGGTGGCATGTGGGTGGTGGACAATGCATCGGCGTGTAGTTAGGCGCGACGATGTGTGTGCGCCGGTTCGAGGTGCGGGCGGGGCGGCTGACCGGCGTGCGGTCGGAGATGACGGGCGTCGGTGGTGGTCTGGTGGGTGGCCAGGGAGTCGGCTGGCGGCGGGTACAGGGCTTTGACCCCGAGTTCGGTTCATTTCAGTTACTACGTAAACAACAGACAACCTAACGGAAGCCGCTATCGAAACGTGCTCTCCTCAGGCCTGCAGCAGTGGGGGTGTGCGAGTCGTCGTAGATGGTGAGACACAATGGAAGGAGCACGAACGGGAAGGAGACCAGAAGGAGACACGCCACAGGGTATTAGCCTGCGTGCCCTCAGAGTACAGATAGAGATCAAAGAGCTTGCCGGGAAAAGCTCGACGTCGTGTGGTGCCGACGGCACCGAAGACGACTCGGGATCGCGATTCAGCGGCTGTGGTGGTGATTGGGATCAACCGAGGTCGGGGTGGCAGGCAGATGCGGCAGCGGCAGCCACGCTGGGCAGAGGCGGTGGCGTGCCCGTGTCGAAGCGCTCGGTCCAAAAGACCACCGCGCTCTCCAGCAAGACCACCGCGTACGGCAGCTTGATGGTCTCCCCATTCGGCAGCTCGAAGGTCGCCAGGTCAACCTGCAGAGCGCGCGCGGCGCCGCCTCGTAGATATGTGGGGCCGAGCTTGGCGCACTTTGAGAGCGCACCTATCGAGAGGAGCTCGGCCGTCGTCTCCGCCTGCCGACGCTGCTCCTGGCGCTCTTGCGAGACGCAGATGAACGGGCGGCATCGGGGGCGATCCTTGCCAAACGAGCCCGAGAGGATGCGCGTCGGCTTCGAGAGCATGCGCGTCGGCTTCGAGTCCCGCAGCAGAAGGGCAGCGACTTGCGACTTGCCCACGCGCGCCGTGGCGCCCAGAGAGGCGAGAGGCGATGAGGCGGCGCAGCAACGAGTAGAGCTCACGACCCTCTCGCCGCCAGAGGGCTCGAGTATCTCCAAGCCGCTCTACATGGTGGAGATCGCGGCGCGCCTCCGCTGCCGCGCCCCTCTAGCCAGGCCTGAACGTCGAGGACTTTTGTGCGCTTTTGTGCGGTGTGTTGAGGCGGCAGGAAGCCAATGTCGGTCTTCAAGGTTTGCGCGGCCATACGGAAAATCGTTTTTCGTCTCTTCCCACAGAACTAGTTCCTTCACTGTGTTCTGTGGGGAAAGAACTAGTTCTCAGTTCAGTTCGGTTCAGTTCTCAGTGTTCGTTCTGTGCGAGATTCGGCCTGTGAGAGGGGTGGACTCGCGCCGATCCGATGGTGACTTACCCACACAGAACTAGTTCGGAACTAGTTATTTCCCACAGAACTAGTTCTCGTGGAACTAGTTCGGTGGAACTGAACTCGTTCTTTCCCACAGAGTTCTCGGAGTGCGTTCTCGTTCTCTCCCACGACCAGATCCGGAACTAGTTCTTTCCCACAAAACTAGTTCTCGAGCGCGTTCTCGGCACAAGTTCTGCCCCACTGGAAAGGGAATCATCGATCAGATACTTCCCCCTTCCCCTTCACGCACCCAAATCGAAATGGACGCCGTCTTGCTCTGTCACTATTGCGTGCACAGGGGGTTCGTTCCCAGGCCGGCAACCAAGGGCCTCCCGACGCAGATCAGCGGGCCGAAGTCGCCGCATCCCCCGCACTGCGATCCATGCCGGCAGGCGGTCAATAAACTCCTCGGCGGTCACCCTAATCCTGCTCTCGCAGAAGCAATGAGAACAATGAATGTGAAGCTGGAAGCCGTGAGCGTGGACATCGACGCGGCGACCGGGGTGGCCGCGAGACGGGTGGCTCCCTCCACCAACCCCAAAAGGCTTCGTGGGGCCAGTGCCGCGGTCACCGTGGTAGCGTCCGCCGTGGTAGCGTCCGCCGCCGCTGTCGCTTCCTCGTCACAGTTCGGCATGGTAATGGTTCCGTCGTCGGTGAGCAGCGCGGCGCATGCGGACATGCAGGAGGAGCTCGCGCGCTCCCAACGTCAGCTGAAGGAGACGGAGGCCAAGCTGCAGGAGGTGGAACGAAGTGCGGCCGAGGCGGCGAAGGGGCAGGCGCGCGTGCTCGCCGAGCGTGAAGAGGCGTGGAGCGCGAAGCTGCGCGAGGCACGCGCCGTGTCCGAGCGCCATCAGACCGAGCTCGACAAGCAGGCCGCTGCGCTGCGCGCGCTCGAGCAGCAGCTCGCGGCGGCAGAAGAGAGGGCGGTGGCGGACAAGGCGCCGCTCGCCTTGAGCCGCGAGCAGGTAGTCGTCGAGCGGGAGCCGCGCGAGCAGCTCGAGGCGACGCTGCGCGCCAAGTCGCAGGCGCTCGAGGAGGCGACCGTCACGATTGCCGAGCTCCGACACCAGCTCGCGGCGGCGACCAAGACGAATGTCGAGCTACGACACCAGCCAGAGTCGGCGACCAACACGAATGCTGAGCTACGTCACCAGCCAGGGGCGTCGACCGAGACGAATGCCGAGCTACTACACCAGCCAGAGGCGGCGACCGTCACGATTGCCGAGCAGGTCCGACACCAGCTCGCGGCGGTTGACGAGGCAGTCGATGGGCAAAGGATGGAGGAGGTCGCGTCGGCTCGAGTGGATGTGAAGTACGGGGGGGTCGTGGACATAACGGTGCACTCGCAACCATGTGGAGGCACACTTGTGATAAGACACTTCGAGATGAGCAACAGCATGAAGCAGCTCTACGCGGTCATCGCCACGAGGCTGGGAGCCACCCGGGATGATAAGATTTCCGTGCTACATCTTGGGCGACTGATACCCAATGATGGGACTCCACTCTGTGGGACCTCCATCGCCACGTCTGGGCCCGAAAACAAGCACGGCGTGCACTTGACGGTGGCCATAACCAGGAAGGCGGTAGTGGCGTCCATAACCAACAAGTCGTTGGCGGACAATGCGGCATCCGATTCCCGAACACCAGCAGCCACCGAGAGGTACTTGAAGCCGCTGGAGATCACCGTGAGGATGATGACCGGCGCCAGCTACAAGGTCGAGGATATCGGGCTCCGCCACACAACCGGGCAGCTGTATGCTCGCGTCGCACAGGTGACAGGAATATCCCTGGATGTCCTATGCGTGTTAACAGGCGAGCGCACTCCACTTCCAAACGACGACACAGTGATCGGCGACACCACTCTACGTTGGACGCAGTGCCCATGTGTGTACGCGACGATGCGGAGGTATCATGGTTCGCATAGCCCGAGTCCCGGGGTGGACGAGCTGTGAGCTTTGTCCGCTGTATCGCAGTGTCGATCTCGATTCTCGTGTGTCCTCACTGTCCCACCTGTGTCGTCCAGTGTCTTGTCACCTGCGTCAACGTCTGCGAAGGTTGTAGGTTCCTCGTATTGACACACGCGGACGCCACACCACACAGAGCACACCCACGTCGCTCCTCTCACTGCCTCCCGTGTCCCGTCTCCCTGTAGATCGATGAAACATGAATGAATCGTCGCTCTTACGAATCCCATCGCGCTCGCATGTGCCACACACACAGGTCACACACAGGACACACACGACGGCGCTGCATAAGCGGAGCGCTTTGGTCGGCACTCGTGTGGGCCCGAGAGATCCGCAATCCCTGAAACGAACGAACAAGTTCCCCGCAAGGGAACCGTGTTGTGAATGAGATCTCCGGCGCGCCTTTGCGAGGTTGTCTTTCGTCGGCCGCAGGCGGGCGCCCTCAGCTATGCAGCCAGCATCGAAGCTGGCGCGCGCCTCCGCCCCTCCATCGTCCGCGCCGATCGAGCTCGGCGGCGGCCTCGCCGAGAAGCCGAGCGCCATCGCCAAGTTCCGCGATGGTCGCCTCACCGACGTGGAGGTGTTGGCGTCGGACGGTACCAGCTTTCGAGCGCACGCCCTGTGCCTCACTTCGGGGTCCGATTACTTTGAGAAGCGGCTGGACGTCGAGCTGTGGGGTTGCACCGCCGGTCAGCCGCTCTACCTGCCCGAGGTCCCGAAGGAAGGGCTCGCCGCATGCCTCGAGTTCATCTACACGGGGCGCTGCGCAGTCGCCGACGAGGCCGAGCTGATCGTCGTCCTCGAGGCGGCGGCCTATCTGCAGATTCCACCGCTCGTGGACGCCGCCGCCAAGGCGATGAGGGCACGCCTGAGCGCGTCCACTTCCCTCTCCTTTTTGGCCGTCGCCGAGCGGCAGAGTTTGAGCCAGCTCGCGGCCGACGCGCTGTCGGCCGCGGCTCGCCTGTTTGCGAAGATCGCAGCGACGTCCGCGTGGCTGAGCGCGCCCGCGGAGACGGTGCGTGTGCTGCTCGCTTCCGACCGCCTCGAGGTGGCTGATGAAAAGGCTGTGTACTCGGCAGCGGTCAAGTGGCTGCACACCCAGGCGCCTCCACCCGCCGAGGACGACGCGCTGGCACTGCTTCGGCTGGTGCGCTTCCCGCTGCTGAGTCGCGAGTTTGTGCAAGAGACGGTGCACAACGAGCCGCTGTTGAGGACGGTTGCTGGCAGGCAGATGCTGAGCAATTCTGTCTTCGACGCCCTGCACGGCGACTCGGTGCCTCGTCGTATGGGCTTCGAGAAGCTCTACTGTGTGGGTGGGGCGACGAGGGAGGGAAAGGGCGATCCTACGTTTCGCCGATACGACTTCGTGACGGGTCGGTGGGAGGCGCTGGCATCCATGGCCATGGCTGATTGGGGCGGAGTGGCGGCGGTGCTCGGCGGCCAACTTTACTCAATGGACAATTCAGCCGATAACGACATGCCCGTGCCCGCCGCTGTTGAGCGGTACGATCCGGCGACGAACACCTGGGAGGTAGTCGCACGGATGTCTGTGGCACGAATTTCCCCAGCGGCGGCGGTTGTCAGCGGCAAGCTGTACATGGTGGGTGGTCGTAACGACGGCTACGATCACATCAGCTCCGTCGAGCGGTACGATCCGGAGGCGAATGCCTGGGAGGCAGTCGCCCCGATGTCCACGGGACGCCGGGCCGTGGCGTAGACCGCCGCGCGCATTTCGTCACCCGGACGTCGCGACACCACTCGCGCTCGTACACCTCGTACACGCTACACCTCGTACACCTCGTACGCCTCGTACGCCTCGCACGCGCATGCCCTCACCCCCCCACCCCCCCTTTTCGCAGATGCTCACCACGGCAAGGCACCACCACGCGCGTCGGCGGGCGATGTAGCCTCGCCCCACGCGACACAAAGCGCGCGCACATAAACACCCACTCAAATGGATAACAACGCATACTGAAGGCCAGCCACCGCTCCGACGCCCCCCTCGATGAGCGCCATGCCGGCCACTGTCACCCACGCATCCGACTCGGGATCGTACCGCTCGACCGAGCTGAGATAATCGCAATCTTCCGCCCATCCACCCATCACGTGCAGCACGCCGTCGACCACCACCGCCGTTGGATAGCGACGTGCCGTGGACATCGAGGCCACCTCCTCCCACTCCTTCGTCGACGGATCGTACCGCGCGACCGAGCTTAGCTCCCCATCGTCTCCGTCTTCCTCCGCGCCGCCCATCACATACAGTTTGCCTTCGAGGACCGCCGCAGCCGAAGCGTATATCTTCCCTATTGGATGCGGTGCGACCACCTCCCAGGCATTCGACTGCGGATCGTACCGCTCGGCAGAGCTGCGCCCATCTGTACTATGTTTCTCCGCCCCGCCCACCACGTAGAGCTTCCCGTCAATTGCCGCCGCCACCGCCCAGCGCCCGCTCCCGATACGGATCAGCGAGGTCTTCGTGCGCTCCCGATCCCGACAAATATTAACCACGACTATTGATAATCTCGTTTCTCTCGTTAAGGCCCCACCACGCTCGAATGGTACCACACGCACAAACTGGTGACACTCACACACTGACACGCGATCTCACTCTCTAAAATGGTTTACGACCGGTAGATTGACTGACGAAACTCAGTGACTTGCCTAACCTCGCTCTCGCACATGTACCCACATGACACACACATACACACACACGCACTCAGACTCACGAATGTTCTCACCTTTGAGATGTTCTCGGGCGTCGCGAGCCCTCCCGGCGATGTTCGCGAGGGCTGTCTTCACGCGATTCGGTGGGGCTTGATCGCCGCGGCAGAGGGGCGAGGTTGGCACTCGCGGAGTCATCGACGCGCCGCAGCGCTTCACGGACGTGTCACGCTTGGGCCTGCCGCCGCCTCGTGGCGGCCGGGCAGAACCGCGAAGAGCGAGGTCGGAAGCTGCGGCGCCGAGCCGGGCTTGGAAGCCGTGCACCACTTACGCACGAACTCGTCGACGTCGACGACGGTCGCGCCCTCGGTGGGCGTTCGGAAGATTGCGTACGCCGCGAGGTGCTCGCCCCCCGACGTTTCGGCGTCCCACCGTGGCAGCCGTGGCTTCTGGGCGCCGAGCTTGATGGGGCGCCAGCATCGCCAGATGACGTCGCACAGCAGCGTCTCGAGCGCGCCTCCGGTGAACAGGCCCGAGGCGAGCTCGGCGCACATGGTCTTCAGCCCACGCAGGGCGGGGGTCGCGCTCGCGCATTCGAAGACCGCCGCCTCGAGCGGCCGGCGCCCGTCCGAGCCGGCGGTCTCGAGCTGCACCTTGAGCGCGGCCATGAAGGCGCCCTCGTCGACCACGGACCAGTCGAGGCCCAGCACCGACGCGCCACCGGGCGTAGGATCGTCTGCGGCCCAACCTCGCACACGAGCTCGACCGCGAGCGCCGCCATATTCTCCATGGAAGTGGGCGGTGGTGGCGGCGCGGCCGAGGCGCTGCTGGCGCCGTCGCTGCCCGAGCCCTCGCTGCCGCCACCGCCACCGCCGACGCTGCTGCCGCCGATGACGACGCCGCCGCCGCCGCCGCCGCCGCCGCCGCCGCCGCCGCTGCCGCTGCCGCCGCCGCCGCCATCGCCAAGCGCCTCGCCGCCGCCGCCGCTTCGCATGACGGCGAGGCGCTTGGCGGCACGCTCGCGCAGGCCCGACACACCCTTGTGTCCCAAGAGGTCGAGGTCGTGCTTGCTCTGATAGCGTGTCTCGCCGTGGTGCTTCGACTGCAGCTGCTTCCACAAGCCCGCCTTGCGCAGGGCCGGGATCTGCGTCTCGCGGTGCCGCAGCACCGCGCACTTGAGGAGCGCGAGTCCGAATGCGCGATTCTGCGGCTCGACGTGTTGGAGCGCGGGCATATCCGCGTACACGGCCTGCAGGAGGCGCGCCGTCTCGCCGTTCTTGTAGAAGATGGCCACGTCGCGCCAGTCTGCGCTCGTCGCGCCGTGCAGCTGCGAGCGGGCGCGGAAGAATGCCAGGGTGCCGTCGCGAGCCGCCGGGATCTTGACGATGTGGTGCGCGCGCTCCGCCTCTGGCGCGGCGATGGCGGCCATGTAGTCGACTGGCGCCTTGCCCCGCGCGCCGCCCGGCTTCGTCGCGCGTCCGAGCACGGCATTGGCGCCGTCGTTGCTGCCATCCTCGCCCTCCCCTTGGCGCGCCCCCGAGCTGCGCGACACCGTCGCGGCGAGGCCGTCCCAGAGGTGGGTGTCCGAGTAGTGATCGGAGCGGTCCGGGTGCGGATCCATCATTCTCCTTTTCGAGAGTATGAAGAGCCGGGCCTCCTCTTCCGTCTTGAAGCCTAGCTCCTGGTACGTGGCCCCCTTTGCCAAGCGGGTATCGAGGTCGTCGATGAGCGCCCGCTGCGGATTGATGGGCCGACGCTGGCGCCGCGGCGGCCCGCCGAGCCCCGCAGCCGGCCGTTGGGCGGCCGAGTCCTGAGAGCGGCGGCGGCGGCGGCGTCGAGGGACAGGGACGGCAGCACGGCCGCCGGTGGCGCTGCTGGCACCGTCACCGCCCCTGGCGGCGACGTCCTCCTCGTCCTCCTCCTCCGACTCCTCCTCCTCCTCCTCCTCACTCCCCTCTTCCTCGTCGTCACCCGCCTCCCCCGCCTCGCCGCCGTCGCCCGCGGTTAGCCCGTCGGCGGCCCGTCGCACCTCCTCGCGCACGCCACGGGAGATGAAGGTGCCCGAGGTGAACGACGTGCCTCGGAACTGCCCCGCCTCGAGCATCCAGGAAGCACTCATGCTCTGCCGCGTTCCAAAGATGGAGCGAAAAACAATCTCGACCACCGTGAGCGTCTCCACCTGTGCCGCCTCGAAGGCGGCGTCTTCGCCCTGCATGCCCGTGGAGGCGTCCTTGGCCGCACTCTCGAGCAGCTGGTTGCGCTTCTTGAATTCCTTGGACTTGGACGTGCCGCCGTGCTTGGCCGCGTGGCTCTCGAGCGACTCGAGCGTTCGCAGCTCGCCGAGCACGGCCTCACCCCAGGCGAGGGTCTCTGCGCTGTGGGGCGCTGCCACCTGCATCCGCTCGAGCACCGCCGCGGCGGTGACCCCCTCGAGGCTGTCGGCGAGGAGGAGTTGGCCGGCGTCGACCATGGCCGCCAGCTCGACCCCGTCGCCCTCCTTGACGTACGAGCCGTTGTTGGCGCTCAAGGCGCCGAGGCGCTCGTAGAGCATCTTTGAACGAGAGGCCTCCCAAATCGGCCAGCGCTCGCGTCCCACGTCGAGCACGCGGAGGCATCGACGCGCCTGCGCCTGGCACGCTGCGGGGGAGTCGTCGCCGCCGTGGGCCCTGCGCTCCTTGCGCGCGTCGTCGAGGACCTTGTCGAGGCACCCCTCGGCGCCCAGTGCCGTGCGCCGCTCGCGGAGCTCGTTCAGGAAGTCTGGGTCTGCGGCCAGGCGGTGAAGGTAGTTGCCCACCTGCTCCAATGAGAGCGAGAGGACCACGTCCTCCGCCTCCTCTGGGCAGGACGCGCCGATCAGCGCCGCGATCTGGCGCAGCGTCTCGAGCTTCGAGTCGAGTTTGCTCTGCGGCCAATACGGGCGGACCTCGCCGCAGGAGCGGCGAAACTTGCGGATCTCGGCGACTAGCGTGTCCTGGCCGCCGTCCGTGGCCTCCGCCCGGTGGCTGGCGGCGCGCATCATCAAGATACGGTTCACCTCTGCGCGCTTCTCCCGCAGCGCCTCCACGCGCCTCGCATCGGGATGGTGTTGCATCGTCGAGCAACCGACGATGTCGCCCTCGTCGGTGACCAACTCGCGCGCGCGCTCATAAAGGCCCTCGAGCTGAACGCGGACCTCGCGCAGCCGCGCATCGTCGAGCGCGTGCAGCATTTCGTGAGTGAGGTTACGCAAGAACACGTCTTCGCGCCGCTCATCGTCATCCTCGTCGTCGACCTCGTCCTCGTCGTCGTCGTCATCCGGGGTCTCCGAATCATACTCGCACGCGCTCCCGGAGTCGTCGTACAAGTCGCCGTCGGAGCTCCCCTCGTCGTACAGCTCGGCGTGGTGCGCTTTGTCGAGCGCGCCGAGTTTGAGCATCGCCCTAAGGGTCTTGTTGTACTCCCTGGGGGACAGCATAGATCCGAAGCGTTGGGGCTCTCGTGTGTGTCGGCGCGCTCGCTGAGTCGCTTCAAGGTTGGGCGTCGGTGCCGGCGAAGTGCATGGGGACGGGGATGGGCACGGGGACGGGGAGGGGCACGGAGAGCAAGAAGGGGATGTAGCAAGAGGCGAAGATGGGGGCGACCTCGATGAGGGTGAGGGGGACCGCGACGAAGAGGGGGGCAAGGCCTCCGATGAAGAGGATGACGAAATGTCCGAAGGTGAAGAAGGCGAGGAGGAGGACGACGACCCCCCTGAAGCCGATGACAAACGTGAAGCTGCTCGGGATGCAGTCGAGGGTGGTGATCGCGATCGAGAGCGCGATCGAGACTTCGAACGGGGTTGACGACCACCAACCCTTGCATCGAGCGCCGGCGCAGCAGCGTGCGCGCGATGCGTTGCCTTTGCGCAGGCAGCGGATTCTCCAGCTAGGGCAACGCCTCGCTTTGCATTCTGCAGAAACCTCTCCATACGCGCCTTGGTTTGCTCCAGGCCAGCACGCAAGCCAGCAATTCGCTTCAACAGGTCGACGGGCAAGCCGCCCGGCGGATGCCGCTCCGCTTCACGCACCCTCTTCAACAAGGAGGGTGCGGCAGGCGCTGGCGAGGGTGGGGCATCTTCCGCGTCAGCGACTGTCGTTCGTGCTCCTGTTGCAGCAGCTGCTGCTGCTTCTGCTGCTGCTGACGTTGCGCGTGATGCTGCTGCTGCTGCTGCCGAACCGCCACCGCGGCTGCCCGCCACCACCCTCGCAAGCGGCATCGTCGGATTTCGCGACTCGTCTGCCGAAAAGTCTAAAGTGCGCGTTTTGCAAACTTACATGTAGCAAACTTACCCAACGGGATGGGTGGGAAACCACGGATCTGGAGAATCGATTTGGAAAAGATTTGTATCATACATAATTAAGACGTTATAACGGCAGATACTACGCACCCAGGTTCGTACGTAGCCGCGTCGTGGCGAGCAGTTGTGAACTAAGTTGTAGCGGGAAACATGAAGGCGAACCTCGGGTATCCCCCACGCTTAACCCCGTGACCAGTCGAGCCGTAGAACGTAATTTTTAACGACTCGACTCCCAAAGAATACCCCTCATCGATGAAACCGAGCGCGTCAGAGCCCCCGGGTCGGCGGTGCCCAGGCCCACGCAGGCGCCATCTCGGATCTCCGTCGGCCCGACACCGGGGACGAGGCGGCGGCACGGCTTTGTGTGGGGCTTGTTTTTTACCGATATCGCGTATCCGGGATTCATGTCGTATCGAGTCTTCCAAACTCCCTCGCCGGTCCCTCGCCCTCAACCCCCAGCACACGTCTATGCAGCTATGCATTTGCACGCGACAAGGCGCGCCCCGAGAAGCACCTCGACCGTGGCCCGCTCGTCGGAGGCGTCCTCCCCCGTGATCCACTGCACCGTCTCACACAGCCCGTTGGCCTCCAAGAGCCCGACCATCCACGTGCAGCGCGAGCTCTCTCCGCCCCGACGACGTGCCCCCCGCCCATACTCGCGCGCCAATCCGTAGAGGAACGTGCCGTGGGCCCCACCCCCCCAATGCAGCAGGGGAGTCCCCTCCCGCATCGCATCTTGGGCGGCGACCTTGGCCTCGTCCGCGGTCATCCGAGCTCCGAGGCGCCCCGCATACGCGCATGCGAGGAGCCAGACCTGCCAGTCCGTGCGCAGCTCTCGGACCACGCGCGCGCCGATGCCTTCGAGCCGCCGCACCGCGTCGGCCGCCAGCACCTCGGCCTCTGCTCTGGCCCACGCGCGCTGGAGGGCGCGCGCCTCTACCCGGCGCTCCGCCTCCGCCACCTGCTCTTCCTCATCCTCGTGCATCTCCAGCGCCGCCTCGGCGTCCGCCTGCGCTTGCTCGGCCACGAGCTGCTCGCGCTCCGTGTCGGCGCGGCCGACTTCGAGCGCGGCGGCCAATTCCACGGCTCGACGAGCCCGCAGGTCGGCGACTGCAACCTCCTCGCACGGCTTGCGGCCGCGGTCACTGGCGTCGAAGCCGCGCCGCAGCCAGACCACCTCGGCTCGGCAGCTCGGACACCGACCCCTGAGGCGCGTGTCGGCCACGTCGGCCAACGTCGCCATGCTCCGCTTGGCGCATTCCCAGCAATAAAGCTCGTGGCGGCAGGCGCGCACCCACGTCTCCCCGATGCGGGAGGGCTTCTGGCCCCAGAAGCTGGCCCGGCCTCGAGGCTCGAGGTCGGTGTAGCAGACGACGCAGGCGCTCTCGGTGATGATTGTGTCCGCCGGGGAGGTGGTGGGGCGGAAGGCGCCGTCCACGCCGCGCAGGCGCTTCGTGGCTGAAATCGCGCCCGTGGCTCCGCTGCACGCCGAGCCCCCAACTGAGCCGCCTTTCGCCGAGTTGGCCTCGTGCCGAAAGCCGAGATCGACGTCGCCGCTCGAGGAGGGGCCAGCCCTGTCGTGGTCTTCCATTTTTGTTTCGGCGATTTCTGCGAAGCGTCGTTTCGAGCAGTGGGACAACCAGGAGTTTCTATGGATGCGTGTGTTTTATATGCCGCATGTGGCATATGATTCGCCAACTCTTCACTCTAGGATACGCGGCCGTGAGTAAGCGTCACTCACTCACTCGCACACTCGCTCACTCCCTCACTCGCTCACGCTCTCTCTCACTCACGCACGCACGCACTCACGCTCTCACTCATACGTCGCCCGTTGTATAACGTTGATCCCGAATCTCCTCCCCCTGCCCCCTTCACGGGGGCACGCCGTCGCACGCGCACGCGCGGATCAGCGCGCCCAAGGCGTGCCGGACCTGGCCGACTGCAAACGAGCGGCCCAGGAGCCCGGCCCGGAGCTGTTCGCCGCCGCCGGCCGCATCAACCTCGTAAAAGGGCTGCCCGAGGGCCTTGGCCAGTTCGGCCACGAGGAGGCCGCGCACGTCGGTGCCGCTCGCCGAGCAGAGCACCAGCTCGCGGCCGCGATTGCGACGGCTGTGCGCGCGCGCCGTCGCCACCGTCTCCCCGTGCGCGGAGAGGGTGCCACCGATGATGCAGCCCGCCTTGTCGGCGAGCGCGACCGCCCTCGGATTCAGAACGTCTTGCAGGCATATATTAGGGGTGTCCTCTGGCACGCGTGCAAAGGCGAAGTTGGTGACGAGGGAGCGCGGACGGCGTGCGGCTTCGAAGATGGCGCCCTCGGACTCGAGCACCGGCAGGCCGTCGAAGGCCGATCGCAGCGCGTGCCGATCGCGCGTCGAGGCCGGGACCACGTTCTCGTAAAAGAGAGCCAGGGGCACCCCGTCGTTGCCGGCCGCCAGCAGCGTTCGGAAGAGGGTGGCAAAGTCGTACAAGAGGCGCGAGTGCTCGGACTGCATGCCCAGCTGCGACGCGTGCTCGTTGCAGCCGGAGATGTCGTCGCACGGCGTGCTGCCCGCCAAGAGGTGGACTGGCCACGCATCGCAGCCGCGCAGCTGCGCCACCGACAGGGCCGTGGCATCGGCCACGAAGCGCAACGCGTCGGGGGCGAGGTGCGGGCGCGCCGCGTAATCGGCGCCGCCATAGTGGGCCCGGCACACGCGCCGCGCGTGCTCGTCGCACTCCACCGACACGTAGCGCCGGACGCGCACGCCGGCGCCGAGCAGGATGGCGAGCAGGGTGCCCTTGCCGTCGCAGACGGAAACGACCGTGAGCCCGTTGCGCCTCTCGCCATCCCGTGCGAGGCGGGCGAGCGCCTCCGCATCCAGAGTCAGGCTCGAGGCCCGCTGCGCCGCATTGGCCACCTCGATGCGTTCGTTGAGCGCCAACAGTTCCGCGGCGTGGTCAAAGGGTCGCACATCCTCCGGTGCGAGCGCCAGGTGCTGCAGCCGCCCGTCCAATCGCACCGCACGGCACGCCCCACACGCGTGCATCGACCACGCCGGCGTCTTGGGCGGGCCGCTGACGTCGCAGTGGAAGCAGCTCCAGCGGGCGCTCGCGCCGCCGAGCGCCGACCGCCGCGAGACGGGCGGCATGTGGCACCGTGGATGCCACTCCTGACGGCAGGAATCGCAGCACAGCACGTAGGAACTGGCCTCCCCGGCATTATCCGGAGGATCCGGGAGCGGATCGTCGCGGCCGTGGCACCCGGGGCAGATTGTGCAGTCGAAGCGCCGCGTGCGCGCCGCGAGCAGCCCTTCTGCCCCGTGCAGGAGGAAGAGGCAGCGCTCACAAAGGCTGCCGCCGCACGTCCAGCACCCGTGGACGGCGCCGCCGGTGAGCCCGCACGCCAAGCAGTGCTGTTCGAGGAGCTCGGAATCGACAGTGCGCACGTGGCGCTGGTACCGATGGGCGCACGCGTCGCATAGCACGTGCCCCCTGAGCTTGGGGTGCGGTCGCGTCGCTTCGGCGGCGGGGTTGCAGCACACGAAGCAACACGCGCCTCCCGGGCCTCCCCTGGGTCCGCCCTCGCAACTGCCGGCCGCGTCGGCAGTGGCGAGGAGCGCCAATGTCTTGCCGGTGGCCGAATGCGTGAAATCGGCATCCACGGCGGCGATTGGCGTGCGATCTTGGTCGGTGGTGGCATCATTGGCGGCGGTGACCGCAGGTGCCGGCCATCGGACGACTCGGTGCCGCGCCGCAGCGAGGGCGCCAGCGAGCAGCGCGGGCGTGTGGGCGGTGCCGAGGGGTTGGCTCCACGTGCCACCGGGGGGCACATGCCACCAGCGCCTCGATGGCCTCCAGTGGATCGGAGGGACCCGAGACAGGAGGCTGATGCCCGCGTCCACGATCCCCGTCAAGCCCTTTTCGTCGAGAATGGACACGTAGAGCGCCAGGGATGGGCGGTTTGGAACCCAGCCCGCACGAGCCATAGTCTCGTGCAAGCCGGCGAGCTCGTAGAGGGCGGCCGCGAACTGGGGCGGCCACGCGCGTCCGCTCGACGCAACCGCGTGCAAGGTCGGCGTAATATGGGACGAGGCCGAAGCGTCCACGGCAACGTTGGTAGCGGCGAGGGTGGCAGCGGCGAGGGTGGCAGCGGCGAGGGTGGCGGCGGTGACGGCAAGGGTGGTGGCGGCGGCGACAGCGGCAGCCGCGGCCTTGAGTGCCGCAGCCGCGGCCTTTGACGCCCCTCGAGCCTTGGCGCACGCCTCCGCGATTTGCGCGCCGCTTGGGGTTCGGCTCCAGTGGCTACCCAGTGCCCATTCGTCCTCGGCAATGTCGATCCATGCTTCCTTGTCGGCGTGATGGGGCGGCATCGCGTCGAACCTCACGAGCATCTCGGCGCCGTCGCGGCGCAGGCGCACGACAGCGCCGCGCCACGCAGCAACCTGGCCTCCATGTTCATACCAAACGGTGAGTTTATCGCCCACGATGGGGTCCGGTACGCAAGGTCGGTCCGTGGCTCGGAGCCTCATCTTGAAATCCGTTCCAGGTCGAGGCGATCCCGAGGGCACTCTAGGTCGCGAAGCGTGCATTGCTCTGCTCCGTGTGGCGACGTACCAGCCGCCTCCGTTCCGAGCGGCCATGCTGGACGGGGACGGGCACGGAGAGGAAGAAGGGGACGCGGCGCAGGGCAAAGGGGGAGGCGCTCCCGATGAGGGCGATGGAGTCGAGGAGGGGAATCTCGACGAGGAGGAGGGGTGCGAGGACGCCACCGAACATGAGGAGGACGAGGTCGAGGAACATGGCGAAGATGCCGACCCGGAAGCCGGTGGCGAACGAGAGGCTGCTCGAGATGCGACAGAGGCAGGAGTCCGCGCGGTAGGAGAGCGCGATCGGCGCCTCGAATGAGGCCGCCGACCATCCGTCCCTCGCCTGAGCGCACCGTGAGCGCGAGTCGCCACTGCCGGTGCCACATCTCCGGCTCGGGCAACGGCCCGCTTCGCACCCCGCAGGAACCTCGCCAATTTCGCCTTGGTTTGCTGCACGACAGCTGATAGCTTCCGCGACTCGACGTGCCAGGCGGGCCTATCGCCCGACGGATGCCGCGCCGCCTTTCGCGCCTTCACCATCTGCGCGTACGAGTGTTGCTCGAAATGCGAAGCACGTTCACGTTCACGAGAAATCGAGCCCAAAAAGGGCAAGGATCTCGCACGTTCCCTCATACTGCTGGGGGGGGTGCAATTCCTATTCGAGTGCCCCCATTTCGGAACTTTGCGCTCGTCCACCAAACGCATTCCGTACCCACGCGCCCAAAGCATTTCCGCGACGCGAGAGTGTCCTCACGGCACGCGGGCGGCTCTGAAACGACCAGTCGGTTCTATGCCCCGCAATGACCGTTCCGAGGACCGTATGATCTATACGTAATCGCTACACAATACTCCCTAATCAATTAATTAACACGCTCTCGGTGTATACCTTCCGTCGAGCTCGGAGACCGTATACACGCTGCTCGCTTGTCGCTGGTCGTCCCCGCCCGAAACGCGCCAACGCGCGCAGTCTGCGCACCCACGCACTGACCAAGAGACAAACTAAGAGACAGCCGCGCGATGACAAGCTCGCCGCTCTACAGGAGCCGGCGGCCCTAGACACCAGGGGAAGCCTTGCCTTGCTTTCGGCGGCGACGGAAGAAGAAGGCAATCTTGAAGTGCTCGCGCGCAGACCTCGGCTCAACCGATTCGTGGAAGAGCCCCGCGCGGAAGCAGCCGCTATCGCCGGCCGTCGGGCCGTACTTGAAGTGGCGCGGCGCGCCCACGACGCGCATCGACGACGCCGCCTCGCCCGCCTCGTCGGACGTGAGCTTCACGATGACGGAGTACTTGATGAAATCGTACACCTCGTCGTCTCGATGGATGGCAAAGCTCGTCGAACTCTTGGTCAGGGGCCCTTGGCGTAAGCCGTGGGCCTCGAAGAGCTTGACCCTGGTCCCGAACCTCGCCTTCAGCCACCTGACCATATGCCGCTCCATGGCGCGGAAGCCGGGCAGGCAGTCGCGCACCAGCGGCAGCACATCCGTCGTCATCAAGAGGGTGTTCAAGAGCTGCCGCTGCTTGTTGATTGGTGACTGCGTCGTGGTGTAGGTGTTGTAGCCCCCCAGCGGCATGCACGACAGGCCCCAGTCGTACCGCATCGGGAGTTGGCCGTCCTTCCAGAACTTGGTCAAGTAGGCCGCGCACGCGCGTGCGGCTTCCTCGCCCACGTTCAAGCTCCTGACGCCGCTCCTCCTGACGCTGCTCCTCTTGACGCTCGGACAGACAGCGGCATCGCTCGGCGCGTCCGCAGCTGCCGATTGGCGAAGGAGGGGCTCGAGCTCTCGATTGAAGGTCGTCATGGCCTTAGCGTCCTCGTCGTCCTCGTCGTCCTCGTCTTCCTCGTTGTCGTCCTCGTCGTCGTCCTCGTCGTCGTCCTCGTCGTCGTCCTCGTCGTCGTCCTCGTCGTCCTCCTCGCCCTCCTCCTCCTCCTCCTCGCCCTCCTCCTCCTCCTCCTCCTCCTCCTCGTCCTCGTCCTCCTCCTCCTCCTCGTCCTCCTCCTCACCCTCCTCCTGCTCCTCCTCGTCTTCCTCCTCCTCCTCCTCGTCTTCCTCTTCCCCGTCCTCGTCGTCCTCTTCCCCGTCCTCGTCGTCCTCGGCGTCCTCGTCGCATTCATCCTCGACGTCGCCAGCGACGTCGCTGTGGCGGGCCTTCCTCTGGCGTTGCATCTCCGCTTCGTTGGCCATCGCCCTGCGTATCCATCCCTCCACCGCCGGTCTGACGGCGGCCGCGGCCCTGGCCCTGGAGGCCAATTTCTTTATCACCACGCCCACCCTCGACCTCGACGTTGGCCTCGGCGTCGGCTTTGGCGTCGGCCTCGGCGTCGGCTTTCGCGCCGGCTTCGGCGCCGGCTTTCCAATCGGCGGCGGCTTCCGCAGCTGGGCCGGTCTCTTGGGAGGAGCTTGTCTCGTGGGTTCCGGGATCCTCGGATCCAGGAAGCGCCAGCGCAGCCGGACAAAATAGAGAGATTCCCATTGCACGGTCCCGTCATCGTAAACGACTTGATGAACCCCGTCCGCAGGATCGTACGCCCCCACCGTGCCGTCGTACCAGAGCTTGTCACCCTTCCAGTACACTGCCACGCGCCGGCCGACGATCTCGGCTCCATGGCCGTATGTAAGCTCGCACAGGCTTCTTGAGATCCCCAGCTTGCAACACCCTGCCGGTTGGTGGAAGACCGAGGCTACCTCGGCCTCACTAGGCGTGCGCACAGACGCCGCAGATGAATCCGCTGCCGCTGCTCCCGTCGCCGCGGGCTCTGCGTGATACTGCAGCCGAGGCAGCCGACCCGCCGACGAACCCACCGTCGCCGCTTTGGTCGCCACGGACCCCGGCGGTGGCTGCTGCTGCAACGGCAGCTGCGGATCAAGGGGCGGTGGCGGCGGCGCGTTCCATGCACTCGTGCCAGCGGGATTGGCTGCGGCCGCGACGGCGGTCGCTGGCTGAGAAGCGCTCGTGGGTTTCTTAGCTGCCACGAAGCCTTTGCTCACCTTCACGTACTTCTCGATCTCACGGATTGCACTCTGGACGATCTGGAAGGCCTTGGTCGAGAGCTCGAGGCCACCCGTCTTGTCAGGATGAATTTCCACCCTGAGCTTCGCGAACTGCTTCTTGACGACCTCTGCCGACGTTGGCAAGGGTTCCTGGAGCCCAAGGACCATGACGCACTTCTGCCGGACGGTCAAATCCTCACGCTCCCACGCTTCGACGATGAATTCCATCTTTGCGATCGTGTCGGCCGAGGCCATGGTGTGGCTTTCTTGCGACGCTCCACGACGAAGTGAAAAGCCAAAATGTTTGTGAAGTCAAATCAAGTCAAGTCAAGCCAAGTCAGGTCAAGTCAAATCGCGAAAGGATCGATGGGCATTGAATCGGCACATCGATCGCGGCGGTCGCAGCGAACTGCTCAGCTCTCAGGTCGGATGAAGCTGGTCGACTCGGGTATTGAGGACCGGGTCCGATAGACCGTGGTAACTTAATAATTTGAATGACTGAGTCTGACTTATCACCTGATCGCGAATCGCGACTCCGCCTCTCGCTCTGCGCCCTCGTGCTCACCAGGATCGACAACTTCGTCACTGGCGGCTAACAGCTTGGACTCAGGCTGCTGCGCCCAAAAGGATAGGCTCAGGCTGCGCTCGCCCGACGGCGTGCGCACATCGTGCCACCAGCCGCAGGGCAGGTACAGCGCGTCACCCGCGCGCAGCTCCACGTGCAGTGCGAGCGCCGACGCCTCAGCCAGGAGCGGGAACGCGGCGTGCGCCTCGGCCGACAGAACATCGTCGACTTGGCTGAAGAGTGAGCTGCCGCCGCCGCCCGCATAGAGCAGCGGCGTGTGCGCCGGATGCCAGAGTGCGATGCGCTTGCGCCCACGCACGAGGCACAGCACGTTCTCAAGGCAGTCGAAGTGCAGCGGCGAGCGCGCTCCACAGCCGATGTACATGGATGGTGCGTTGCGCCAGATCGGGCCGAGGGCCTCGAGGCACGCGGGCGCCGGCCGCGTCTCGGCAAAGAGCGCGGGCAGGTGCGTGCGCAGCCGCAGCTGCGCCGCGTAGACGGGTGCGTTCGAGCCGTGCGCCTCTGCATCCGCGAGCACGTCGAGCAGGTCGCCCAGCGGGACCATGCTTGGCTCCGTGGCGTACATGCCTGTGCGAGATGGATCGCCAACGCGGCCATCTGGCGCCTCGACGGAACGCACGGGTACGCTCGCCGTCGCGCACGTCGCCCGCAAATGCGCGTCGTCCCACAAGCGCACGGGCGCCCACTCTGCCAGCACCTTGCGCAGCACGCAGGGATGATTGCGCTCAACGTACGGCCGCAAGACGGTGGCCAATTCATCCTCGGACGGCTGGAGCTCATCGAGCGCGGTCGGTGGCTTGGACGGTGCGGTCTCAAAGTGCTTAGGCGCGAGTCCCGCCGCTTGAAGCAACGATCGCGGCGAGAGCGTCGGAAACTCGGCCTTGGTTTCCATCAAAAGAAACTCATGTGCACCACAACACCGGTTTCGCGTCAGTCGTGTTAACGTTCACACCCTCACGTACGCGTACGAACGTACTTCCGCCGGGAATGAGCTTCGTGAATGCGCGCGAGTGCATGCAGCGTGAGCACATGTATGACAAACTTATGTACATGCATGGACTCACCAGTTGTCCACGTGAGCCTCAAGGAACTCAACCGCCAGTGCGACAGTGTACTCGGCGAACGAGCCGAGCTGAACGATTGAGTTGTGCCCGGCGCAGAATGATTTGTAGTTCGACCTTTCCGCAGTGAAGTACGCGCCGCCACGCGGGTCGGCCGTTGCCGTCGAGGCTGGCTGCGGTGGCGTCGTCCCAACCGGTACCGGTGCGAGCTTCACGGCCGCTGCCGGTGCGGGCTTGGCGGCTGCGCGCTCAGCCGCCTCCGCCGCTCGCGCGCGCTCAGCCTCCGCCGCCTTCGCCGCCGCCTTCGCCGCCGCCTCCGCCCTCGCACGCTCCGCCTCCGCCCAAAGGCCCGCCTTCGACGCCGCCGCCTTCGCCGCCTCCGCCTTAGCCGCCGTCGCCCTCGCCTCCGCCACCGCCCTCGCGCGCTCAGCCTCCGCCGCCTTCGCCGCCTCCGCCTGCGCAGCCGCCGCCTTCGCCTTCGCCGCCTTCGCCTCCGGCTCCGCCCTCGCGCGCTCAGCCTCAGCCGCCTTCGCCTTCGCCCCCTCCACCGCCGAGGTCTTGCCACGCAACGCCTCCGCTGCCGGTATGGCAGCCAGTGCAGGCGTCACGGCTGCCGGTGCGGGTTTGGCATCCGCTGAAGGTGCAAGCTTCGCGGCCGGTGCGGATTTGGCAGCCGCTGCCGGTGCGGGTTTGGAGATCGTTGCCGGTGCGGGTTTGGAGGTCGTTGCCTGTGCGGGTTTCGCCCTCAAGCTCGACCACGTAGCGTTGGAAACCCCCGTCGATGCCAGTGCCGCGTCCACCTTCTGGCACGCGAGGATGCAGACTGTGTGCATGAAGGCAGGATTGGCCACGCATTCGCCTGCCGCCGCCCACGTGGCGCAAGCCTGGGCTGGCCGAGGCCCACTAGGCGCTGACGCCGCCGCCGCGTTCGCCGCCGCATTCGCCGCCACGTCCGCCGCCGCGTACGCCACCGAGCCTGGAGCCGCAGCTGCCGCCGCTACCACCGCCTTGCTCCTCGAGATGGAGCTCGAGGCCGCCCGGGAGTATGCGGAGCGAAGCATGGCCACCTGATGAGGGAGGCAATCAGAGGGCATCAGAGGTCATCAGAGGCAATCAGAGGTCATCTTGAGCATGGCCACCTGATGAGGGAGGCAATCAGTTGCCATCAGATGGAAATCGTATGGCTATCAGAGGCAATCATAGATCATCAAAGGCAGATCAGAAGCAATCAGAGGCGGGCATGGCCACCTCAGCCTCGAGCTGCTCGCTGCGCTCTTGTGCCATGCGAGGCTGTGGTCGCGGCTCGTGTCCCGGCTCCTCTGAGAGCTCCAAAAAGCTCGCCATGCCGAGCCTGCGCTGGGGCTCGCGCTCATACAGCAGAGCTCGCGGCTCCTCTGAGAGCTCCAAAAAGCTCGCCATGCCTAAGTTGGGTTGCGCATTCGCGAGCTCGAGCTTGAGCTTCGCCGCCGACGCCGCCGCAGCCCCCTTGAGCTCGTAAAACTCGTGCTCCTTGAGCTCGAGCTGGGACTTGAGCTCGTTGAGCCGCTTCAGCTCGTCCAACTCTTTATTGATAGCCGCGTAACGAGCCTTTCTCTCAGCTTCTGTCGGCGTGTCGGCTGGAGGTCCATGGTACGCGCCAAAGTCCGCAGGATTGGTACGCATCTCGAGGCTCGGCGTGTCGGCTGGAGGCCCATGGTACGCGATTGGAGGCTCGGCATCCGCGACGTCCTCCGAAAGAGGAGGGCCATGGTATGCGATTGGAGGCTCGGCATCCGCGATCTCGTTCTTATCCTCAGCCGACGCCCGAGCCGCTGGGGCCTCTGGGGCCGCAGTGCTTGCTTCATACAATGCCTCATTGAGGATCTTGCGCACCATCTCTTTGGACATCTGCGCAGCTCCTGGGATCTCATCAGCTGGGATCTCATCAGCTGGGATCTCATCAGCTGGGAGTTCCTCTGCAATTGGGATCTCCTCTGCAGCTCCTGGGATCTCCTTTGCACTTGGGATCTCCCCTGCAGCTCCTGGGATCTCCTCGGCAGCTCCTGGGATCTCCTCGGCATCTCCTGGGATCTCCTTTGCATCTGAAGGTGTGGGCTTCTTCCAGGAGGAGACGCCCGTCTTGGCATTGTAATAGTACGTTCGGCCATCAGGCGCCGTGTAAGAGGCCCAGTCGGGGAAACCATCGACAGGATTGCCGCTCACGAACGGCGAAGGATTCGAGCGGACATCGCCCGAGGCTGGGATCTCCTCTGCAGCTCCTGGGATCTCCTCTGCAGTTGGGATCTTCTCCGCAGCTCCTAGGATCTCCTCTGCAGCTCCTGGGATCTCCCCTGCAGCTCCTGAGATCTCCTCTGCAGCTCCTGGGATCTCCCCTGCAGCTCCTGGGATCTCCCCTGCAGCTGGGGTGTTCACTCCTTCCGGCGCTGCGTCGAAAGGAGAGGTCTCCTCCAGAGAAGTCTCCTTTTGAGAAGTCTCATCGTCCAGAGTCTCCTCTTGGGACACCTTCTCCGATGCAAGCGGCGGTGGCGATGGCGGCGGTGGCGACGGCGGCAGTGGCGAAGGCGGAGGTGGCGATGGCGGCGGCGACGGCGGCGGCGGCGGCAATGGCGGCGACGGCGACGGCGATGGCGGCGAGGGTGGGTTGAGCGGCCCGCATGTGTCTTCGTCGGGGAGCAGGCAGCATGCACAGTTCTTGCACGGGGCAAAGGTGCACTTGAGTTCTGCTGGGGCTGTGTGTATCGAGCACCACGGCATGCATGGTGACGGCGGTGGCGATGGTGGTGGAGACGGCGGCGGCGGCGGCGATGGTGGCGACGGCAACGGCGATGGCGCGGGCGAGGGCGGTGGTGGGGGCGGTGGGG